>CDYH01005620.1_pt1 | contig 184626 bp, 147 predicted proteins | sample 557561 | NCBI WGS metagenome assembly CDYH01 (sample SAMEA3182056, study PRJEB8094) | gut metagenome | biome: human; feature: gut; material: Stool; isolation source: human stools | place: Canada | collected 2012-10-31 | reverse complement strand
GCGACGAGGACTTTCCGCGAGGAGGGGTTGTGGATCTCAGCCACGATGCCCTCGGCCCGGCTGGCAGGAGCGGAAGCGGGTCGGGAACAGGAGGTTTGCAGGAGCAGCAGCCCCGAGAGAAGAATGAGCAGTTTTTTCATGGATCGTTGGGTTTGAAGTCAATAATGCGGTGAATGTAATGAGAAAATCGTGTATTCGCGTTGACATACACGATTTTCTGCCGAAGTCCGTTCCGCGCTACCAGTTCATCACGCGGACCTTGTACATATCCAGGTCGGGAACCTTGATCGTCCGTGTCTCCGTCGAGGCGTTCTTGTCCGTGGAGTAGCGGATGGTCTGCGTTGACCACGACTGCGAGCCCTCGGGGTTGGTGGAGTCCGTGTACCACAGTTCGCCCGTCTCGTCGTTGTAGTTGATCGACTTGATCGCCGTCGATGCGGCGAAGAGCGTCATTTCGGTGAACTGGTTGGCGCCGATGTCGTAGAGATAGGCCCGGCGTCCGCCGATGCAGAGCGTGTTCGAATTGACGTAGCTCATGTCGTGCAGACCTCCCTGGGGCGTCTGTACGGTCTTTTCCAGTTCGAGCGACGGGGCTGCCGTCTCCCAGTCTTTGAGTTTGTAGATCTGGAGGCTCTGGCCGCCGATCGCATAGAGACGCTGGGTCGTCTCGTTCCACACGACGCCGTGCGCCGAACCGAGTGTCGATTGGTGGAGAATCAGGTTGGGCTGCGAGATGTCGTAGAGCTGCACCGAGTTGTTGCTCGCGCCGCTGCCGTCCGAGCAGGCCACGACGATGCGGTTGCCGGGCAGCAGTTCCGCCGAGTGGGCGTTGGGCGTCGCCGTGGTGTGGAACAGCACCTCCTTCGTGGCGATGTCGAGCAGCACGCACCAGTTGTAGGAGCTGGTGCACAGGAGTTTCTTGCCGTTGTCCACCGGCTTGCAGTCGTCGAGGTGGTTGCAGCGGCTCTTGTCCAGCCCGAGCACGGAGGCGGCTTCGGTCGCGTCCCAGCTCCACGTGACCGCATCCTTGTAGGTGGTCTCGTCGGCCAGTCCGGCGTCGATCATGTAGACCATGTTGTCGCCGCAGAAGACCAGTTCGGTCACGAAACTCGAACGGGCGTCGTCGGTGTCGTGCTTGCCCCCGGCCTCCAGGGTCACGGGCTCCGTCTTCCCGACCGAGAACGAATTGCCGTCGGTGTCGGTGAGGGTCACGGTGTAGCCCTGCGACAGGGCCACGGGGGCGATCATTACGGGTATCAGCTGCGTCTCTTTCGAACAGTCGAGGGGTGCGGGCAGCGTCACGGTGATCGTCTGCGCCGATGCCGATGCCGACCAGTCGTCGATGCCGATCGTGAGCTCTCCGGCGATCCCTTCGCCGCCGTTGGCCTTTACGACCGCCTTGCTGACCGAGTAGTTGCCCTTTTTAACGCTGACGTACATCGTGCAGAAGAGGTTCGTCAGCTCCATGCTGTAACCCTCGTAGGCGTTGACCCGCGCCGTGGCCTTGCCGGCGAGAATCGGGGCGACTGCGCCCGTCTGCTCCGTGGGAACGACGGTTTTCAGCGTGCCGTTCTCACAGCGGAGGCCGGCGTCCGAGGGCCAGAAGGCGACGACCGTCGAGGCCGCATGCTGCGGCGCGTCGAGCGTGAAGAGGAAGAGCGATTTTTGCGATCCCGACTGGATCGGCGCCGCATAGACGGCCTCCGGGGCGTTTCGGTCCGCGACGAACATCCCGGCCTTGTCGCTTTTGCTCCAGGTGGGCAGCGTCGTCGCTCCCTTGTCGTTGTAGTATTTCGTCAGCGTCAAGGTGGTCTTCGACGCGATCTCGCGGGGCGCATCGTCGTCGTTCGAACAGCCCGCGACGAGGAGTCCCGTTCCGGCGCAGAGCAGCAGAACCCGGAACAGGCGGTTTTTTATCTTATTCATGGTTTTGTGCATTTTGGGTGGGTTGTTTTTTCGTTTTGCCGCAGATGACCTCCTTGTAGGCTTTCACGACGTTTGCGGGCGTGGCGTTCTCTCCGGCGCGGACCTCGTGCATGAAGACCCCCTTGTAGCCCGACGCACGCAGGCGGCGGATGAAGTCGGGCCAGTCGATGACACCCTCGCCCGGCAGCCAGTGGCGTTCGTCCCGGCGGTCGTAGTCCGAGGCGTGGATCGTGCCGATGCGGCTGCCCACGTTCTCGAAGAAGCGGGCGTGCTCCTCCTGGAGCAGGTGGTTCGAGTCGAAGCACACCATCACCTCGGGGAAGTAGCCGATCAGCCGCATGATTTCGTCCGAATTGCGGCCCAGACAGGTGCGGGGCAGGTTCTCGATGCAGAGCACCGCGCCGATCCCTTTGGCGGCCAGCGCGAGGCGGCCGATGGAGTTGGCGGAGTTTTGCAGGCGGGTTTCGCGCTCCTCGTCGGAGATCGGCTCCGAACTGGGATGCAGCACCAGCCGCTGCGGGTGGAAAATCTCCGCCAGGCGGATCATCCGCTCCATCAGCAGGACGTTTTCTTCGCGCCGCTGCGGATCGAGCACCGAGATGTCGAGCGTGCGGCTGAAAGGCAGGTGGCACGACCAGACCGTGAGCCCGGCCTCGTCGAGCATCGCCTTGACGCGGTAGGCGCGGGTGTAGCACTCGTTCTCGGGGGCGTTGCGCCAGAAGTAGTTGAAGACGACCTCCACGTGGTCGATGCCCGCGGCTTTGATCTGCGCGAGTTTTTCGGGCTCGGGGACCTTCACCATGCCGAGCGATACGCCCACGGGGTATTCGGCCCGGGCGGCTCCGGCGGCCAGCAGGAGCGCTGCCATTATGAACAGTAGTTTTTTCATCGCTTCCTCCTATTTTACGCAGCACGATCCGCAGATGTCGCCGCCGTGGGTGCTCCAGCCCGATGCGCGTTCGCCGCCGACGTATTTGCCGACGAACATGCCGTTCTGGTCGGCGTTGCCGATGAATGCCGAGTAGAACACGCCGTCGAGGTAGTTGTTGCCGCCCATCTGGCGCTGCGCCGCGGCGGTGGCTCCCGTATAGCTCCACGAGTCGAGGACCCTGCCGTCGGCGTCGAAGATGTAGGATGTGTTGGTCGTCTGTCCCGCCGTGATGTAGAACCGGTTCTCGGAGTCTACGCACGGGTGGGAGTAGTTGTAGGTGTTGCTGACGGGCGTTCCGGTGTGGACGTGTTCCCAGTTGACGGCCGAGAGGTCGCCCTTGACGTTGTAGACCGAACCGTTCTTCGATCCCGCGAAGACCGAACCGTTGGGGGCCACGACGGGTTCGTAGATGGTGTTGGGATTGGTCGTGCCGGCCAGCAGCGGGGTTTTCGCCGTGTGCGTCGTCAGATCGATGGCCCCGAAGTAGCCGTCCTTGGCTCCGAAGTAGGCCAGCGTCTTGTCGCTGCTGACGGCGAATCCGGCGATGTCGGACATCGAGCAACCCAGCGCGATCTTGGCGATCTGCTCGCCGGTCTCGATGTTGAGGAAAAAGGCGTTGGCGCCCGCTCCTATCAGTAGTTCGTTGCCGTTGACCAGCAGGCCGCCTCCGGCGACGCCCGCGGCGAAGCTCCAGATCTTCTGCCCCGATGCGGCGTCGATGGCGAACGTGTTGCCGCTCTTGTCGCAGATATAGACGGCCGTTCCGGCGGCGTTGACGGCCGGGGCGGCGCTCTGCATCGAGCCGGCTTCGGCGAAGGTCCATTTCAGCTTGCCCTCCTGCGTGACGGCGTAGAACTGTCCGGCGGTTTGCGTGCCGTAGTAGATGTCGCCCGTCACGGGGTTCACGGTGAGCATGTTGTAGCTGCCGGTGTTGGCGGCCGGCACGTAGCGCCACTTCTCATTGCCCGTTGCGATGTCGAAGGCGTAGAGGGCCGAGAGTTTGTTGAAGGTGACGATGTAGACGGTCTTTCCGTCGGGCGAGAACACCGGACAAGTGCCTTTGAATCCGTTGAAGTTCGAGCCGTCCTGCGCCCAGTCGGTGTTGAAGATGACGTATTCGCGGATCTCGACTTCGAGGGTCCACGTGCGGGCGTTGCCGTCGATCGTGGCGCTCAGCTTCACGGTCTGCGTGCCGACCGTGCCCAGTCCGTATTTCACGACGGTTCCCTCCTTCACGACATCGCCCGGGAAAGTCCACTTGACATCGGTGGCCGTCGGGTAGTCTTCGGTGTTGAACGTGAAGGTGATCGGCTGGTTCTTGGCCGCCTGGTCGCGGTCGAGGATGTAGGGGATCGCCAGCGTCGGCATCGCCTTGGCGGTGGCCGGCTCCGAAGCGCCCTTTTCGTAGTTGGCCGCCAGCGAGAAGTAGTAGTTCTTGTCGTTGGTCAGCCCTTCGAGCTTCACGCTCGTCGCGTCCTTGTCGAGCGTCTGTTGTTCGACATTGTCGGGCGTGTCCTCGTTGTAGTAGGAGAGCGTGTAGGAGAGCACCGTCGTCGCGGGTTTGGTCCACGCGAGGCTCACGAACGAATCGCCCGCATCGACCGTCAGGTCGGTGACCGGGAAGCGCGTCGTGGCGGGCCGGCCGACGACGGCGACGTAGTTCGAGACGAGTTTTCCGTAGACCGCCTGCACGTAGAAGGTGTACTGCGTGCCGTTGACGAGTCCGTCGATCGTGCAGTTCATCTCGCCGTCCGTGCGCAGGGTGACCGTTTCCGAGTCGGTGTTGGTGTAGTAGACGATGAAGTCCGTCGGATTCCAGCCTTCGGGCAGGCTCCAGGCGAGCTGCACCTCCTCGTCGCCCGGAGTGGCGGTGAGATCGGTGACCTGGCGGCGGGCCGCTCCGGCTTCGGGAATATCCTCACTCCAGCATGCGGTGAGGCCCGCGGCGATGAACGATGTCAGCAAAAGGTCGATTACTATCTTTTTCATGCTTGTTCTGACTTAAGTGGTTGGTTAATTGAAACCGGGATTCTGCCACAGAATCGACGGGTTGTTCACGATTTCGATCTGGCTCTGCGGGATCGGGAAGATCAGGTTGTGCGCGTCGAGCGAGTAGCCCAGTCCGCGGAAATAATCGACGGCCAGCCCCAGCCGCACGAGGTCGAACCAGCGGTGGCCTTCGAGGGCGAATTCGCGGCCCCGTTCGTCGGCCAGCTCGCGGCGGAACTCCGCCAGGCTTTTGACCTCGTCGGTCGTCAGTTCGTCGAGCCCGGCCCGCACGCGGGTCTTGTTGAGCCACACCAGCGCGTCGTCCAGACTGCCGCCCGATTCGGCCAGCGCCTCGGCGTACATCAGCACCACGTCGGCATAGCGCAGGTGCGGGAAGTCATTGCCCACCTGATCCGTGTAGGTCGCGTCGTAGGTGTCGTACCATTTGTTCATGGCGAAGAGGTTGCTCGAAATCTTGGTGTAGGTGCTGATCAGCGGCAGGCGGTTGTCCTTCTCGCCGTCGTAGATCGCCTTGAATTCGGGCGTCGGGTTGCGGATGTCGGCCAGCACCTCCGTGTTGGCGCTGTACCAGTATCCGTGGCCGTTGTCGTTGGTCTTGTTGTAGTAGAGCGCGAAGATGATCTCCTTGTTCATCTTGTTGCTCACGTCGAAGACCCTTTTCGTCGTCGTTTCCAGCCCGTAGGCGGTGTTCTTCATCGCCTCTTCGAGGACGGCCTTGGCCTCGGCGGGCTTGCCGAACGTGAGGTAGACCTTCGCCAGCAGCGTGTAGGCCGCGATGTTCGCCACGCGGGCCTTTTCCGACCCGGGGGTTGACGGCAGCAGGCGCGCAGCCTCCGAGAGGTCCTCGGTCAGCAGGGTGTACATCTCCTCCTCCGTGCAGCGGGGGATGAGCTTGGCGGCCGCCGGGGCCACGACGGTGCGGGCGATGGGCACCACGCCGAAGACGCGGTAGAGGTTGAAATACCACCACGACCGCAGGAACAGACATTCGCCGCGGTATTTGTCGTAGTTGGCGATCTTGGCCCCGGCCAGGTGGTCGAGCACGTCGTTGCAGCGGTAGATGCCGTTGTACCAGGCGTCCCAGATGTCGTTCAGGATGCCGTTGCTGGCCGTCTCGGCGAAATTGTCGATGTCGTAGCGGTCCTGCGTCGATACGGCCATCGACTCGAGGATGTTCTCGTCGCTGCGGTAGCCGATCTCCGTGAGGTGGAAGCTCATCTGCGTCTTGAGCTTGTAGTAGCAGGCCGCCACCCCTTGGTTGAAATCGTCGTCGGTCTTGTAGAAGTTGCCTTCGGTGATGTTGTTGCTCGGGTACTGTTCGAAGAAACTTTCGCCGCACGAGCCCAGGCCCAGTGCGAGGAGTCCCAGCGCAAGGATATGTTTCGGTTTCATGGTCATCGTCATTTTTGATTACAGGTTGAAGTTCACACCGACGCTGAACGTGCGCGACAGCGGGTAGGAGCAGTAGTCCTCGCCCGGACGCAGGGCGTCGGTCGAGCGTTTGTTGACCTCGGGGTTGTAGCCCGTATAGTCGGTCCACGTGAAGAGGTTCGTGCCCTGCACGTAGATGCGCAGCTTCGAGATGCCGGCCTTGCGGGTCCATTTGTCGGGGAAGGTGTATCCCAGCGAGAGGTTTTGCAGACGCAGGTAGGAGCCGTCTTCGAGGTGGAACGTCGAGGTGCAGGCGCCGTTGTTGCCGCTCGACTTGCGGGTGGCGCGGTTCAGCTCGCCGTAGGGATAGCGTTGCAGCGACTCCTTCATCATGTTCGACGAAGCCTCCATGTTGAGCAGGTAGCGGCGTTCGAGGTTCAGGATCTCGTTGCCGTAGACGCCCTGGAAGTTGGCCGCCAGATCGAAGCCCTTGTACGAAAGGTTGACCGAGAAGCCGTAGTAGAAGTCGGGCATGTAGTTGCCCACGATCACGCGGTCGGCGTCCTTTTCGAGAATGCCGTTGCCGTTGGCATCGACGAAGCGGAAGTCGCCGACAGTCGTGGTGTCGAAGTGGGGATAGGAATCCAGCTCTTCCTGATTGTGGAAGATGCCGTCCTGCACGAGCAGGTAGTAGCAGCCGACGGGCTGGCCGACGCGCGTGAGGTAGTAGCCGCCGGCGTAGGAGGACTCCTTGATGATGTCGGCGTTCTCGTCGCCGAGGCTCAGCACCTTGTTGCGGTTGAGCGACCAGTTGGCGGCGAAGGCGTAGGAGAAGTCGCCGAAGCTGCGCCGCGAGGTGAGCGCCAGCTCGATACCCCGGTTCTGCATCGAACCGATGTTGACGTTCGACGAGGTGAGGCCCGACACCGACGAAACCGGAACGTCGAACAGCATGTCGGTGGTCTTCGAGTAGTAGTAGTCGGCGGTGAATCCGAGGGTGCCGCGCCACAGGCTGACATCCAGACCGATGTTGTACTGCGTGTTCTTCTCCCAGCCCAGATCGTTGTTGGCGATCTGCGAGGGATAGACCTGCGAGGTGAGTCCGTTGCCGAGATCGATGTTCGTCATGCCGTAGAGGGCCAGGTACTCCGAGTTGCCGATCTGGGCGTTTCCGGTCTGACCCACGCTGGCGCGGAGTTTCAGGTCGTCGAGCCATTTCACGTTGCGCAGGAAGCTCTCGTCGCTCATGCGCCAGCCCACGGAGGCTGCCGGGAAATAACCCCACCGGGTGTTGGGGGCGAAGCGCGACGAACCGTCGCCGCGGATCGACGCCGAAACCATGTAACGCCCCTTGTAGGAGTACTGCGCACGCACGAGCCACGAAGCGAAGGTGTAGGCGTACTTGTTGTTGTAGGTCTCCGTCAGGTCGATGGTCTTGCCCTTCGTGGTGCGGATCTTGTCGTCGCCCTTGACTCCCGTGCCGACGATCTGCGAGGTCTGGATGCTCTCCTTCTCGGCTTCGTAGACCGCCACGGCGTTGATCGAGTGGTCGCCGAAGGTGCGGTTGAAAGAGAGCTGGTTGGAGATCGTCCAGTGGAAGTAGGACTGCATGTTGTTCTGCGCCTTGGGGTCCGACGGGGCGTCGAGATACTTGAGGCCGCGCAGGGGGATGTACGACGGACGGTAGTAGTTGCGGATGTAGGAGTAGTAGTCGCCGCCGGCCGTGAATTTGTACTCCAGTCCCTTGACGAATTCATAGGAGACGTAGGCGTTGCCCAGGATGTTGATCTTCTCGCGCACGTCGTCGATTTCGAGCGCCAGCGCCACGGGGTTGAGCACCTCGTTGGTCTGGGTGTCCCAGCTGTTGACGCGCAGGAATCCGTTCATGTCCCAGTTGTAGGAGCCGTCGGCGTTGTAGACCGGGAAGACCGGGGGCGCCATCAGCGCCGAGGCGATCACGCCGTCGCCGTTGTACTGCGTGTCGGAGGAGATGTAGTTGGTCTTCGAATAGGAAGGCGAGAAGCTGACGCCGTATTTCAGCCGGTTGCGCTTGCCGTCGATGTTGGCCCGCAGGCTGTAACGTTCGAAATCCGAGCCGATGATCGTACCTTCGCGGTAGAGGTAGTTGGCGCCGACGTAGTAGCCCAGCGTCTTGGTGCGGCCCGAAACCGACACGGAGTGCTTGGTCGAGTAGGCCGTGCGGAAGATGGCGTCCTGCCAGTCGGTGTCGGTCATCGTGCCGGTCTTGTCCTGAAGGTAGGCCGTGATGAGCGGATCGACGCGGTGGTAGGTCTGGGGACGGTCCTCATAGGGGTCGTCGATCGAACCCTTCGGGACGTTGAACAGATAGGCGCCGTCGCGGGCCTCCTTGAAGATCGTTGCGAATTCGTAGGCGTCGAGCATGTCGATCGTCTTCGAGACGTTCGAGACGCTGAACTGGCCGTCGTAGCTCACGACGGGACGTTCGCCCGTGCCGCGCTTGGTCGTGATGAGGATGACGCCGCACGAGCCGCGCGAACCGTAGATCGCCGCCGCCGAGGCGTCCTTGAGCACTTCGAGGCTCTCGATGTCGCTGCTTTCGAGGTTCGAGAAGGCCCGGGCGTCGCACGGAACGCCGTCGATGACGTAGAGCGGGTCGTTGCCCGACGTGGCCGACTGGATGCCGCGGATGCGGATCGAGACGTTGCCGTCGGGCTGGCCGCCCAGCGTGAGCACCTGCACGCCCGGCATCTTGGCGGCCATGGCGTCGCGGAAGTCGGCCGTCGGCATGTCGGCGAAATCCTCGGCTTTGATCGACGAGATGGCCGTCGTCACGTCGCGCTTGTTCTGCACGCCGTAGCCCACGACCACCACGTTGTCCATGGCGATCGCCTCGCTTTTCAGCGTAACGTCGGCCTGCGTCTGGCCCTCGGAGAGCGCCACCTCGACCTTGTTGTAGCCGATGAGCGAGTAGACCAGCACGGCGTCGGCCTGCCGGATGTCGATGGCGTATTCGCCGGCGGCGTTGGTCGCCGTGCCCGTCGTGGTGCCTTTCAGGATGACGGTGGCGCCGATCACCGGCGCGCCGCTTTCGTCGGTCACGCGGCCCTTCACCGTGCGTCCGGCGTCAGCCGCGGGACGGGTTTGCGATTCCCCCCCCCGTTTGGCTGTGAGGACGATTTTCAATCCCTTAACTTCCATATTCACATTGGGAAGCACCTCGGCGACGATCGAGGCGATGCTGCGGTTGACGGCCTTCACCGACACCCGTTTGTCGGGGTTGATGTCGGCGTCGATGTAGGCGAACGTGTACTGGCTGTTGGCTTCGATGCGCTGCAACAGCTCCTTGATGGTAACGTTCTTCGCATCGACGGTGACGGTCGGGACCTGGGCCGAAGCCGTGGCGGCCGACACCGCGCAGAGGAGGAGCGCCAGCCACAGATGCCGGCAGATCCTTTTCAAAACGTTGAGTTCATTCATGATAGTTTCGGTTTGTGTTTGGTTCGATTTTTCAAATGGAAAGGTGTGCCGGAGCCTCTCGTTGCAGGAGGTTTCGGAACAGACCGTCTATGTTACAGGCTTTATCTCTGGGTGATCAGAACACGGTTGCCGTCTATGCGGTAGCGGATCGACATCAGCGAGGACATCACCTCCATGAGGTCTTCCAGCGGTTCGTGGCAGACGACCAGCGACAGTCGTTTTTCGGGAGAGATGTTCGACGAGAGGGAGATTTCGATGTTGTATCTCCGTTCGAGGTTGATGACGATGTCTTTCAGCGGCGTGTTGTCGAAGATCAGACGCGGCGAGAACCACTGGCTGTAATTCCGGGCATCGACCTTCTCGACGCAAGCGCGTTTCGAAAGCCGGTCGAGTGAGAACCGCTCGTCGGGACGCAGCGTCACGGGCCTCCGGAGATGCTCTCCGGAAATCTTCACCGAGCCGCTTTTGAGCACCACCTCCTCGCTCGATCCGAACGCGTAGTTCATGGCGTCGAACGAGGTGCCCAGCACCTCGACCTGCAAATCGTTCATGCTGACGCGGAACGGCCGCAGCGTGTCTTTACGCACTTCGAAGAACGCTTCGCCCGTCAGGGCCACGTCGCGGGTCCTGCCCGAGAAATCCGCATTGTATTTCAACCGGCTTTCGCCATTGAGCCACACCTTTGTCCCGTCGGGCAGGGTGAACTCCCCGACATGTCCCTTGGCGGTCAGCAACGTGACCTCCTTTTCGGGTGCGAGCGTTTGCGTGGCGGCGAAATAGCCCCCGAGGAATACCAGCATGACGGCGGCGGCCATGCCTGCGTAGCGCAGGATGCGGCGCGGAAGCGTGCGGACCCGGCTTGCGCGGATCGACGCCCGGAGCCGTTCGAGTCCCCTGCGGTCCTCCTCTTCCGAGACGGGCGCCGCATGGTTTTCCCAGATGTCCCACAGGATTTCGTCGATGCCGGAGTCGTGTTCCCGGGCCAGCATCCAGCGCTCGAACTGCTGCCGGATCTCTTCCGGGGTCTCCGGATGACGGAATATGTAGTCGATGATTCGCTTGCGTTCCGTTTTGTTCATCGTGTGCCGGTTTTTGGAGGGCTGCGGTTTATTGCGCTTTCTGCGTCAGGGTGTAGGTTTCCGAATAGGTTCCGGCCTCGAAGACGACCCGGCCGGTGCGCGGTGCGCCCGTGTCGTTGGCTCCGAAGCCGAGGTGGACGGCGAAAATGCCCTTCTCGCCTCCCGAAAGGGGTTCGACCGTGATCCAGTCGTCGCCTGTGGCCTTCCAGCCGCAGGTGGTGTAGATCGTCACGGACTGCGTGCCGGCAGCGGCTTCCACCGTGCCCGACGTGCTGTGCATGTAGAGACTGTCGGGGGCCGACGGATCGTCGTCCTTGCAACCGCCCGCCAGACATGCGCATAACAGGACCGCAATGAATAGTAGCTGTTTTTTCATTTTAGTTTTTCAGGTTAAAAGGTTGTTTTAGGAGCCGGTTCCATAGATAAGACAACTTACCGGCAGCGATGGCCAGTCAGTTCGTACAATTTTTTTTATATTTCCGCCGGTCTGTTAAAAAGTCGTGAAAAAAGGGCGAAAGATTTTTAATTTGTTCGCTTAAAATCTATATTTGCACTGACCGATTATGGATTGCGACGAACATATCATCCTGAAAAAACTCCGTGACGGGGATTCCGAAGCGCTGGACATCCTTTATCTGCGTTATGCCTCCAAGGTCCGCGATTTCGCCTTCCGGCTGCTCAAGGACCGGACCGACGCCGAAGATGTCACGCATGATATTTTCCTGAAAATCTGGGAGCAGCGCCGGGGGCTCGGGAACATCCTGTCGTTCCGCGGCTATCTGTTCCGCATGACGCGCAACGCCGTTTTCAATGCCTACAAGCACCGGCAGGTGGAGTATAAATACCAGGCTGAGGCCGGGGCCGCGGAGAGTCCCGCCGCGCCTCAGACCGACGACCGCGTGTCAACAGCCGATTTGTTGGAGATGATCGATCTGGCCGTCCGCAACATGCCCGAACAGCGGCGGCGGGTTTTCTGCATGAGCCGTTACGAGAACATGTCCTACAACGATATTGCCGAGGCGCTCAACATCAGCCCCAAGACCGTGCAGTATCACATTTCGGGTGCGCTGGCCGAGTTGCGCAAACTGCTCTCGGCGATGGCGTTTTTCATATAGCCTGCCGAAACGGAAAGGGCGGACCCGTGCGAGGGTCCGCCCTTTTTTTCGTTTCCGGCGCGAATTACCGGTTCAGGACCGGTTTGATGTCCTTGACGCGGAGCTGGGTGGTCACCGTGCCCCGGTAGTGGTTCTCGACGATCTGGTAGCAAACGTCGATCGGACGCCCCGAGCGCACCCATTCGTAGTGCGTGGGCTGCTGGAAGGCTATGGCCTGAATCTTCGTGTTGGGCTTCTGACGCTGCATCAGATCCATGCGCAGGTGTTCGCACTCCATGCCGACGAGCTTCGCGTCGCCGTGGTTGCTGACCCCGTACGTGGCGAATACCGGCGCCGTGTTGCCCGGCCCGAAGGGCTGGAAGCGGTTCAGGTCCTTGCGGAACGCCGGCGTGATGTCCGAGAAGAGCAGCTCGCTGTCGATGTCCACCTGCGGAACGAGCATCTGCGGGTCGATGTTCTCCTCGACAAAGGCGTTGAACCGCCGGGTGAACTCCCCGACGTTTTCCGGACGCATTGTGAGCCCTGCGGCGTACATGTGTCCGCCGAAGTTCTCCAGCAGGTCCGAGCACGACTCGACGGCCTGATAGAGGTCGAATCCCGGCACCGAACGCGCCGAGCCGGTCACATAGCCGTTGCTCATCGTCAGCACCACCGTCGGGCGGTAGTAGGTCTCGATCAGGCGCGACGCCACGATCCCCACGATGCCCTTCATCCAGCGCGGGTTGTAGATCACCGTGCTTTTCAGAGCCTTCATGGCGGGGTTGCGCTCGATGAAATCGTGCGCCTCCTGCGTGACGGAGCGGTCGATCGACTTGCGGTCCTGGTTGTAGGCGTCGATCACGCTGCCGAACTCCTCGGCGATCGACTCGTTGCCCTCGATCAACAGCTCCACGGCGGCGTGTCCGCCCGAGGGCGAGGCGTTCTCGTCGTTCTCGTCCATCCGCATCCGGCCGGCGGCGTTGATGCGCGGCCCGATCTTGAAGACGATGTCGTCGATGGTGATGCTGTGCTTGTCCAGTCCGCAGATCTTGATGATCGACAGCAGCCCTTTCGACGGCTCGCGGTTGAGGTATTTCAGCCCGAAATAGGCCAGAATACGGTTCTCGCCCACCAGCGGCACGATGTCTGAGGCGATCGACACGACCAGCAGGTCCAGCAGCGGCACGATCTGCTCGAAGGGGATGGCGTTTTTCTGTGCATAGGCTTGCACGAGCTTGAATCCCACGCCGCAGCCCGACAGTTCGTCGAACGGGTAGGAGCAATCGACCCGCTTGGGGTCCAGAACGGCTACGGCCTTGGGAATCTCCTCGGCCGGGAGGTGATGGTCGCAGATGATGAAATCCACGCCTTTCGTTTTCGCATAGACAATCTTTTCCGTGGCTTTGATGCCGCAGTCCAGGGCGATGATGAGCCCCACGCCCTTGCGGGCTGCGAGGTCGATGCCTTTGATCGAGATACCGTAACCTTCGGTATAACGGTCGGGGATGTAGAACATCAGGTTTTTGTGCCCGATCTGGCGCAGGAACTTGTAAACCAGCGCGACGGCCGTGCAGCCGTCCACGTCGTAGTCGCCGTAAACCATGATCTTCTCATTGTTCGCGACGGCCCGCTCGACCCGCTCGACCGCCCGGTCCATGTCCTTCATCAGAAAAGGATCGTGCAGGTCGGCGAGGCTCGGCTTAAAGAACTTCTCCGCCTTTTCTACATTGTCTATGCCTCTTTGTACGAGCAGGTTGGCCAGCACGGGCGAGATCCGCAGAGCGGCAGCCAACATGGCTACCGTCGCGGGGTCGCCTTGCGGCTTTACTACCCAGCGTTTTTCTATAGGCATACGAATTATTATTTATATATTTTAACATTACTTTCTAATTACCGTTATTACGTCTTTATATCGTTTCGGCACTCTCCGCCGCTGTTGTCGCTGCCTTCGGCAGCGTTTGCAAATGTTGACCGGCTAAAAGCCGGCTTTTGGAGGCGATGCCCGGTTGCGCGGCTCAGAAGTCCGCCGCAATTTTGCAGCGCAATGCCGCGGCCAGTTTCCTGACAACCGTGCGCTTCACCTCCTGCATCGACGGCCGCAATCCCGTTTCCGATGCAATCGACGTGACGCCCCGGTCGGTAAACCCGCAGGGGTTGATGCGCGTGAACCATTCGAGGTCGGTCGAGACGTTCAGCGCGAACCCGTGCATGGTAATAAAACGCGAAGAACGCACGCCTATTGCGCAGATCTTGCGCGGACGCCTGCCCTCGGGGTCGATCCAGACCCCCGAGGCCCCTGCGATGCGTCCTGCCGCGATGCCGTATTCGGCCACCGTGCGGATCACCGCCTCTTCCAGCGTGTCGATGTACTCCCTCAGCCCGATGCCGATGCGCTCCAGATCGAGGATCGGATAGCAGACCAGCTGCCCGGGGCCGTGGAAGGTGATGTCGCCGCCGCGGTCGATGTGAAAGAACCGTGCGCCCATCGCTTCGAGCGCTTCGCGGGCCACGAGCAGGTTTTCGGCGTGCCCGCTTTTGCCCAGCGTGTAGACCGGCGGATGCTCCACCAGCAGGATCGTGCCCGCATCGTCCGGGTTGTTTCCGATGCCCGGAACAGGGCTCGAACCCGCACTTTTCCGGGCGACCGACGCGTCGAACAAAGACTGCTGCAAATCCCAGCACTCCTTGTAGTCCATCGTTCCGAGGTCCCGGCAGGAGACTTCCATCGCTACAAACTTTTTACGCTTTGCAGGGCCTCTTCAGCCATGTACGACGAGCGGACCAGCGGCGCGCTCGCGCAGTAGCTGAAACCCATTTCCAGCGCCCGGAGTCTGTACCATTCGAATTTTTCGGGAGTGATATACGCCGCAACGGGGTAATGCTCCAGAGTGGGACGGAGGTACTGACCGAGTGTCACGATCCGCACACCCGCGTCGCGCAGGTCGTGCAGGGTTTGTAAAACTTCATCATCGCTCTCGCCAAGTCCGACCATCAGTCCGCTCTTCGTCACAACGCCCTGATCGCTCAGGTACCGCAGGGTCTCCAGGCTCGTACGGTACTTGGCTCTGGAGCGCACCACGGGGGTCAGTCGCTCGACGGTTTCGATGTTGTGCCCGATGATACCGGGCTTCGACGCGATGACCACGTCCAAAAGGTCGGGCCGTGCGTCCAAATCGGGAATAAGGAGCTCAATTACGGCGTCGCTGTTCTGCGACCGGATGGCCTCCACGGTTGCGGCCCAATGTCGGGCTCCGCCGTCGGGGAGGTCGTCGCGCGTCACGGAGGTTACGACGACATACCTCAGTTTCATCAGGGCGACGCTTTCGGCCACCTTTCGGGGCTCTTCGGCGTCGGGAGCAAGGGGATGTCCGGTTTTGGTCGCGCAGAAGCGGCAGCCCCGGGTACAGATGTCTCCCAGAATCATGAAGGTCGCGGTTCTCCGGCTCCAGCACTCGGCCTGATTGGGGCACATGCCGCTGCTGCAAATCGTGTGCAGATTGTGCTTCTCGACGATGTGCCGCACCTCGGACCATTCGGGGGTGCGGTGGAGACGGATCTTCAACCATCCGGGTTTTTTCAGTACGTCTACCTTGTCATAAAACTTCGGCATTTAAGATCATTATTTTCCAATTGATGCAAAAATAAGAAAAATAATTGAAAAACCCCGTGATGATGCCAATTATTGTTCCGGATCTGCGCCCGCCCGCCTAAGAGGCGGGTTTTAGGATGCGCAGGCAATGCTCCGTCGCTGCCTGTCCGGATCTGCGCCCGCCCGGCTAAAAGCCGGGTTTTAGGGTGCGGAAGTAATGTTTTGTCGCTGCTCGTCCGGTTCTGCGCCCGCCGTTTTTTGTACCTATCCCCTTCCACCAAATAGAAAAGAGGTCGGACACCTGCCGGTATCGGACCTCTCTGGTTAGGTTAGTTAGGTTAATGAGAGTGGGAGAATCCCACGTTTGTTACACAAAGGTAAATCGAAATTTACGAAAAACCAAATGTTTTGTAACATTTTTCTAAAACCTGACCTCCTTTTGTTTATAGTTTATAATTAAAATTTTTAAGATACCTCCGAATTCATAAGTTTTTGATTAAAGCGCCTCGCGCATTTCCACGGCCTCCGGAGCCTCCTGCAACGCCGGCTGCGGCTCGGATGTCAGCGACGAAATATGGCGGTGGCGGTACGTGGCGGGCGTCATCTGATACTCCTTCTTGAAGAGTTTGATGAAATGCGAGGTGTTGGGGAAGGTGCATTCGTTGCCGATTTCCGAGATGGATTTCGACGTGGAGATGAGCAGCAGACGCGAGTGCATGAGCCGCTGGCGGATGTACCACTTGTGAGGCGGCATCTGGAAATGGCGGCGGAATTCCTTCTTGAACGATGTCAGCGAACGGTTGGTGAGCTTCGAGAGCTCTTCGATCGAGATGTCCTTGAAGATATGGTCGTAAATGATCTGCTCGAAGTTCTCCTTGGCGGAATCGACGTTGCTGAGCAGCTTGCTCTTGATGCAGCAATCCTCGTGCGAGGCGAGCAGGTAGATCAATTCGGTCATCTTGATGTTCTCGGCCGTCTCGTCGTGGCGGAAGTCCTCGTCGCGCAGATAGTTGTTGGTGTTGATGAAAAAGTTGCGCAGCGAGTTCCAGGCGGGCATGGCCACATGCGACCGGTTGCGGCAGTTTTCGCACGAATGTTCGTTCGAAATGTTCAGTCCGTAGGTGATGTTCAGGTGCATGAGGATGCGTTGCAGGTCGGCCGGCGTGTAATAAAAGAGCACCTGCTCGAACGGCTGGCCTCCTTCGGGGAAGTTCTCGATGTAGTGATGTCCGATGCCCAGGTAAAACACGTCGCCGCGCGAAAGTGTCTGGCGCTTATCGCCGTCATAGATGTACTTCGTGCCGCGGAGGATGTACCCGATGGCATAACGCGAAAGGACTTGCGATTGGATTCCGTTGTGAAGCGTCTCTACGTACTTCACGATCATCGGCTGTTGTACCGATGAAGTCAATGAATTCTTCATACTAATTGTAATTTAAGTTTTTCTGAACAAAGCGTTGCGTCACTCATGTTCGTTCTCAAATATACAATTAATACTTTTTAATCTACTATATAAAATAGCACATTTGGACATAAATGCCCAAATAGGACGTTTTGTGCTATGTTCTAAACTAAATAGAATATTGCAAGGCGGCTTCGGCTACGGCAGAGGCGAGCAATAGCAGGTAAAGAAGCAGGGCGACACCCCGGTGGATTCGTACGAACATGAAGGGTAACAGCACGGCTGACGGCAGGGCTGCGAAGGCCGCGGCACCCGGGGTTGCGGCGGGTCCGCACAGCACGGCGGCGGTCAGGACGAGGACGCTTATATTATATATAAGTATCGTTCGGGATTTGGTCCCGACGGCGTAGATGTCCGAGAGGAAAAAGAGCAGCGCCAACAGATCGAGGACGAAAATGCCGCCCAGCAGGACGAGGTTCCGGAGAGGTACTGCCGAGAGGAGCACGAAGGGCTTTCCGGTGATGAACGGGTCGCCCAGGGCCATGAGCGGGGTCAGGAATTCGCCTCCGGCGCCCCAGTTGATGTAGCAGATCGTAAAGGCCGGGAGGAGCACTCCCGCGACGGCGACGACGGCTTCGCGCAGCGTGCGCCGGAAGAGCAGGACGGCCGGCGGCAGTATCAGCAGCAGCGGCAGTGCGGCGGTGCTGATGAATGGCAGCAGTCCGAGGTAGAGCGACGCCCGGAAGATGGCGTCGAAGCCGTATCCGTTGCAGAACGAACGGGCGAAATTCTTGACCGAGAGCGCCAACAGGGCCGCGGCGGTGAACGCCGGCAGGTAGTCGCTCCCGACGGCGAGCCCGCAGACGATGGCGCCGTAGAGCGGGATGGCGAGGCAGGTGCCGACCGAATAGAGGTTGTAGCGAATGGTCATCCGGCCGGCGCACATGCCCGTGAAGAGGATCAGCAGGCCCGCGATCCAGCGTGCCCATACGGGATGCGACGTCTGGAATTGGAGCAGCGCAGCTTCGGGGGACACCGCGGTTGCGGGATGAATCGCCGCGGCGCCGTTCAGCAGCGCCGGGTCGAGGCCGTATTCCGCCGCTCCCCGCATCGCGGCATAGGCGAGTGCGGCGAGAGTCAGAAAAGCCGGAACGAGCGGCTGCCGGGCGATGTCGAATTTCATAACGGGAATTTTCCTCGCTGCAAAATTAGCGAAAAAAGCCGGAATATTTTCTAACTTTGCTTCTATGTTGGAAAACCAGTATCAATACGAGCTCCGGGAGGCGGGGTGCGACGAGGCCGGGCGGGGGTGTCTGGCCGGGCCGGTGTTTGCGGCGGCGGTGATCCTTCCGCCGGATTTTCACGATCCGCTGCTCAACGATTCGAAGCAGATGACCGAGCGCAACCGAGACAAGCTGCGGGCGATCATCGAGCGCGAGGCCGTGGCATGGGCCGTCGAGGCGGTTTCAGCGGCCCGGATCGACGAGATCAACATTCTGAACGCCTCGTTCGAGGGGATGTCGCTGGCTGCGGCGCGGCTCGATCCCGGGCCGGAATTCCTGGCCATCGACGGCAACCGGTTCCGCACGCGGCTCGAAATCCCTTACCGCTGCATTGTCAAGGGCGACGGCAAATATGCCGACATCGCCGCCGCGTCGGTCCTTGCCAAGACTCACCGCGACGAGTATATGATGCGTCTGGCGGAGGAGTTTCCCCAATACGGCTGGATGAAGAACAAGGGCTACCCGACGCGCGAACACCGGCTGGCGATCCGCGAATACGGCCTTACGCCCCATCACCGGCTGACGTTCAACCACGAGATCGACCAGCTGGAATTCCCCTTCTGAAACGAAAAGAGCAGGCCCGAAGCCTGCTCTTTTTCAAATGAATTCCCCGGATCAGTATCCCAGCGACTTGGAGGCCGCATAGGAGATTTTCAGGGCGTTGGCCCGGCGAAGCTCCTGCTTCACGTCGGTCACGATACCCATCTTCGTGGCCTGGTCGGCCTTCAGGCAGATGGTCATCGAGGCACGGTCGGCTTCGCTGAGCTTATCGCGCTCTGCGGCGACGAAGTCCAGAATATCCCGGGTCGATTTGTAGGAGTCGTTCAACTGGATGCGCGGCGCGGTACCGAACTTTGCCTGCATCGTCATCGACGGGGGGCCGATGTGGATGAAGCTGACGAGCGATTTCTTCTCGAGCTTCTGCACCTCGGTGGCCTCCGGAAGTTTGTATCTCACCAGCAGTTCCTGATCGCGCATGGTCGTCGAGACCATGAAGAAGAAGAGGATCATGAAGATCACGTCAGGAAGCGATGCGGTCGAGATAGGGGGCAGACCTTTGTTGCCCTTCTTTTTCATTACTGCCATGACTTACTTCTTTATGTTACGCGGTTCCGCCTCCGAGATTTTCAGAGGCACTGCCTTCGATATCACATTGCGCTGCTCCTCGGGAAGATCCGAGAATTTGGCGCCGAATTTACGCTGTGCCACTTCGTCACGCACCTCGTTGAAAGCGCGCGTGAGTTCGTTCTGCACCATGATATAGGACTGATAGCCCGTATCGCGGGTCGTTTGCAGCGAAACGACGCCTTCGCTCACGGGATAGACCCATTTGCTGCCGTCGGGGAGATCGATGTCCCTGTTCACCTTTTCGGGAAGGTTCTCGTCGTCCATCGGGTTTACGATGAACTCCTTGGTCCTCTCCGTCAGCTGATGCAGATCGATCGGTTCCTGCTTGCCCGAAGCTCCTGCCATGATGTCGCCCCTGCCGTTGATGAACACCAGGAAGAGGTTGCGTTCCTTGACCTTGATGTCCTCCTGTTTCTGATCCTCAGGGGGCATCGGCGGGAGCATACGCACCAGACCCGTGTCCGTGTTCATGGTAGTGGCGACCAGGAAGAAAATGAGCAGCAGGAAGGCGATGTCGGCCATCGAACCGGCATTGATCTCCTGTACTTTTCTTTTATCTACTGCCATTATCTTTCCTCAATTATTTGAAAGCGCCCCAGATCTCGGTCGCTACGGCCGTCACGAAAGCGGCGACGAATGCGACGTAGGTAACGAGGATGCTCGTTTCGGTGATTACGGTTTCAGTGTGGCCGAAGAACCCGTTGTTCTGGAGATCGACGATGTTCACCGTGTGGCCTGCCGAGATGAAATACGACACGCCCACGATTACGATGATCAACCCCAGCGACAGGATGGTTCCCTTGATGCCTGCCGGGTTCTGGATCATTCCGAAGACGGCGCAGAAGATGGCTGCCGCAACCGCGAACACGAGGAGGAAATAACCCCACATCAGGTTCACGCTGATTGCAGCCTCCGAGCCGCCGGTGGCGATCGCGTAGACCAGAAGGACCACGGTGATTGCCATCAGAACACCCAGCAATACGTTCAATATCTTTTTCATAATTGCTTTTGACTTTTTAATCTTATCCGCGGTGGATTATTTCTTGTTGTAAGCCGTCAGGATATCCATCAGCGTGATGGACGAATCCTCCATATCGTTCACGAGCGAGTCGATCTTCGAAACGATATAGTTGTAGAACAGCTGAAGAATAACCGCAGCGATAAGACCCATGAGGGTCGTCAGAAGGGCGACCTTGATACCGCCTGCAACGAGCGTCGGGCTGATATCGCCGGCAGCCTGGATGGCGTCGAACGCCGCGATCATACCGACGACGGTACCCATAAATCCGAGCATCGGGCTGAGGGCGATGAACAGGCCGATCCACGACAGACCCGATTCCATCTGGCCGGTCTGAACCGAACCGTAGGAAACGACAGCCTTCTCAACGGCGTCCAGACCCTGGTCGTAGCGGTCCAGACCCTGATAGTAGATCGAGGCGATCGGGCCGCGGGTGTTGCGGCAAACCTCCTTGGCAGCCTCGACGCCGCCGTTCTGGAGAGCCTCTTCGACTTTGGCGATGAGCTTCTTCGAGTTGATCGTCGAGAGCGACAGGTAGAGGATACGCTCGATGGCTACGGCCAGACCGATCACCAAGCAGAGGAGCACCGGAAGCATCCACTCCCAGCCGCCTTCGAGGAACTTCTGCATCATGACGTGGTGCAGGCTGTCGCCGGCCATCTGGGTTTCGGCGACAACCGTTTCGGTTGCGACAGCAGCATCCTGTGCGAACGCACTAACGGTACCCAGTACGGACAGGGCAGCCGACGGAATCAAAAAAAGTTTTTTCATAGTTGTGTTAGATAAAATAAATTTGATTAGTTGAATTTTTATTTTGTTGAGTTTTGGTTTCTTCCCCTCGCGGCTGTTCCGCGATTCGGTCGGTTCTTACTGTTGCTTATTTTTTTGTAAAAAATTCATTTTTTTGTCTTTTACGACTCCTGCGGGGGCCTTTCGTAATTCGGAACGCCTCCTGCGGACCGTTTCCGCACGTGCGACCGAATCCCGGACAATTCATCCCGAATTCGCTCAATCGTTTGCAGTTCAATCGTTTGCCTTGCTTTCTGCCTCCGCTGCCGCTGGTGTTTCGTTGCGGAAGGGATACATTAGCAGTGCGAAATATAGAAAAAAAAATCGTTTCGTGCAACGTCTCACGCCGTAAATTCTCCGCGCAGGGGTTTGCGGAGCATTGCGCGCGTTTCGTCGTCGGAGAGTCCCAGCCCGAGTACGTACATCAATTTGGTGACGGCGGCTTCGGTGGTCATGTCGTAGCCGCACAGGACCCCGGTTTTCTGGAGTTTCAGTCCGGTTTCGTAGAGCTCCATCGAAACCCGGCCGCCGCCGCACTGCGTGATGTTGAGGATGATGATCCCGCGATCGACGGCCTCCTGCACGATGCGGATGAACCATTCGGAGGTGGGGGCGTTGCCTGCGCCGTAGGTTTCGAGCACCACGGCCCGCAGTCCGGGGGCCGAGAGCATGGCCCGCAGCATCTCCCCGCCCATTCCCGGGAAGAGTTTGATGAGTTCGATGCCTCCGGAGAGCTTCGTGGCGATGCGCAGCTCCTGCGAAAACTCCGCGGGGCGCAGGATCGCCGGCAGGTTGTAGGCGATGTTGACCCCGACTTCGGCCAGCGGCGGGTAGTTGTACGACCGGAAGGCGCTCAGGGCCTCGGCGCTGCGCTTGGTGGTGCGGTTGGCGCGGAAGAGCCGGTTTTGGAAATAGAGCGACACTTCGGGAACCACGGGCCGGCCGTCGAGATGCGCTCCGGCGATTTCGATGGCCGTGATGAGGTTCTCGCGCCCGTCGGTGCGCAGCACGCCGATCGGGATCTGGCTCCCGGTGAAAACCACCGGTTTGCTGAGGTTTTCGAGCATGAAACTCAGCGCCGAGGCCGTGTAGGACATGGTGTCGGTGCCGTGCAGCACCACGAAACCGTCGTAACGGGCGTAGTTGTCGCGGATGAGTTCGGCCAGGGCGATCCAGTGGGCCGGTGCGACGTTCGACGAGTCGATCACGGGCGACACGGTGTGCACGTCGATGTCTACGTTGAGGCGTTTCAGCGAGGGAAATTCGTCGTAGATGGCGCTGAAATCGAAGGGCACCAGCGCCCCGGTGACGGCGTCGGTTTTCATGCCGATGGTTCCGCCCGTGTAGATGATCAGGATGGATGAACGCATATAGGGTCAGATTCCTTTGAAGATTCGTTTTGCATTTTCGGCCGTCGCGGCGGCCACTTCCGCGGGCGTCAGCCCCTTGATTTCGGCGACTTTTTCGCACACGTAGCGCACGTAGGCCGATTCGTTGCGCTCGCCCCGGTGGGGTGCGGGCGTCAGGTAGGGGCAGTCGGTTTCGAGGACGATCTCCCGCAGCTCCATATCGCGCACGACCTCGGCCAGCCGGCTTTTTTTGAAGGTCACCACGCCGCCGATTCCGAAGACGAAATCGCCCAGCTCCCGGAGTTCCCGGCAGGTTTCGATGCCGTCCGAATAGGCGTGGAAGACGCCCCGAAGCCCCCGGCCGCGGAATTCGCGCACGAGGGCGACGGTTTCGGGCCACGCATCGCGCGTATGCACGGCGATCGGCAGTCCGTATTGCAGGGCCAGTTCGATCTGGCGTCGGAAGGCTTCGGTCTGCTCCTCGCGGAAATCGCGGCTCCAATAGAAATCCAGCCCGATTTCGCCCACGGCGCAGAAGGCCGGAATGCCCTCGGGCGGGGTTTGCAGGTATTGTTCGACCGACGCCAGTTCCTCGCGCCAGCGGGGGGTGTCGTTGACCGACGTGGGGTGCAGCCCCATCATCGGGACGCAGCGTTCCGGATGGCGGCGGCAGAGTGCGAAGAGCCTTTCGTGGCTTTCGGAGTCGATGGCCGGCAGCAGCAGCGTTTCGACGCCTTCGGCCGCGGCGCGTGCCAGAGCCTCTTCGCGGTCGGGGTCGAACGCCTCGTCGTAGAGATGCGAATGGGTGTCGATCAGTTTCATAGCTTCATGTATCGGTTTCCGGGCAGCTGCCGCACGGCGCCGGCCAGCTCCAGTCCCACGAGCAGCGTCGCCAGTTCGCCGGGGTTCAGCCCGCTGAGCTCTCCGAGGGCCTCGACCGAAAGCGGATCGTCGGTGCGGAAACACCCCAGCAGTCCGGCTTCGTCGGGTGTGAGTTCCGGGGTTGCGGGCTTCGGACGCAGCCGGGAGGGGTTTTCGCCGAGGTCCCACATCAGTTCGCGCACCACGTCGTCGGCCGTCAGCACCAACTGCGCCTTGCGGTTGCGGATCAGGTGGTTCGTGCCGGACGACGCCCGGTCGGTGATGCGTCCCGGCACGGCCATCACCGTGCGGTCGTACGCGTCGGCGCAGTGGGCCGTGAAGAGCGAGCCGCCCGAGTCCGGCGATTCGACGACGATACATCCGGCGCTCAGCCCCGCGATGATGCGGTTGCGGGCGAGGTAGAAGTTGCCGTTTTGCTTCGACTGCGAATGGAGTTCCGTGACCAGCGCTCCTCCGTGGGCGAGGATGTCGCGCGCCACATCCGTATGCTGTGCGGGCGTTACGCCGGGCAGCGGATTGGCCAGCACCGCGACGGTCGGCACGCCTGCCGCGAGGGCCGCCCGGTGCGCCGCAACGTCGATGCCGAAAGCGAGTCCGCTCACGATGCAAAGCCCCGGAACCCGTTCCGCCAGCCCTTCGACAATCCGGTTGCAGGCCGTTTGCCCGTAGGGCGTCGCCTCGCGTGTCCCCACCACCGAAACGCACCGCGCCGAGAGGGCCTCGACGCTGCCCCGGACGTAGATCACGTGGGGATAGTCGGGGATTTCGCGCAGCAGCGGCGGGTATTCCGGGTCGGTCGAGGCGATGGCCGCAATGCCGTTGCGGCGGCAGTAGGCGAGCTCCTTTTCAGCCGCGGAAAAGCCCTTTCGGCGGACGATCTGCTGCACCAGTTCGGGCCGCAGTTCCGCTTTGCCGGTCAGTTCGCCGGCGGTGGTCGCGAAGACGCTCCGCGCATCGCCGAACTGCTCCAGCAGATGCACAGCGCCTTTCGGACCGATGCCCGGAGTCATTTGAAGGGCAATATCCTCGATGGTCATGGACGCGAATGGAATGACGTTTTTTTCGATGGGTAAAAGTAACGAATTTTGGGAAATAACGAGAATTTCTCCGGGAAATAACGCAAAGTTGGGCGGAAGTTTTGCAGAAATTAGAAATGTTTGTATATTTGCACTCCCGATGCGTCCGGAATTGGGCGTTAGCGTTTTCCGGGCCGGATTTCGAGATTGGCCGAGGAAGAGGGCATATGCGGGAAATAATGGTCTGATGGCCGAGTGGCTAGGCAAAGGTCTGCAAAACCTTGTACAGCGGTTCGAATCCGCTTCAGACCTCAAAGAGGGCTTCTAATCAGCTAATTTACAGCGATTAAGAAGCCCTTCTTTATTCACAGGGGCGCAAATAGGGGCGCAGCTTCTCCAAACGATTAACTCCCAAAGAATCAAAATACTACTAAAATTTAGCCGCCAATAGAGAGATTTCGCCAAGATTCTTTACAAAATTTTTCTCCGGGTTTTTCCAACAAGATAATATCGTCTTTATATTATAGTAGTAATAACTCGTTTTCCAATAGTGCACTATTACACCCTCTATTCGACCGGGGCGCTGGGTAGGCTTCAATAGTGCACCGTCGTAACAAACGCTCCAATGGAGAGCTCACTATTACAGCCATCAATTCCAATAGAGCAACACCCTTTTTAGCACCCGTCATTCCTCCACATCAGCAATAGCCCGTCCATACAACGACAAAAGGGACGATCTCCAAGCGTTTCCCTATCCGACCGGGCAAGTATTCGCCGAAAGTTTCCAAGACCTAAAATCAGCCTCTCCAAGAGTTTCTCGTTTTCACGCCGCAACGTCGCGCCAAACGTAGGTATAGGCAGGCTGGAGAGAAAGACCTATTTTCAACAACGCACCGCGCCGCGGCTCGAAATAATATACTTTCGTATTTAGGTATTTCGCCAATACAAAGCCCCGGCTAATACTCCCGAACACTAATAATAGGAGCTTTGCCTACAAGGCCGAAAACAGCGATTTTCAAGAGGCGTTTCCTTCGGACGGGTAAATACTCCTTCGAAACGGCAGGAGCGTAGAAATCGGCATCTACAACAGCACAGCGGAGAATGCCGGAAACGCTGGCCGAGGGCGCGTATTATAGAACGTCGAGAGACTTGGAGAAACGCGGCGCGAAATAATATACGACGTTCCTCCTATTAGACAAGGGCGAGATTATCAAGAGGCGTAGATACAGCGTTCACGCAGTTTCGCTTATTATATCCTCCTTTATCCTATCATAGCATTATAGCTATTACACATAGATTACTTATTCCCCTTATTATTATCGGAGAGGCTGCCGCGGCCGCCCTGTGAACAGCTCCCGGAGGGTTTGGGGGAGGTTCAGCGCCGGGTCGTGCTTACTTATTCTTACAAGGTTCCGTCCGAGGTCTATCCGAAACTGACGGCTTCCGTAGTTCCCGGCGTCGTATCGGTCGATGACGCTTACTAATTCCCTCCGTACTTTACAGCGGGCCGCTTTCAAGCCTTTCCGCGTGGCGGAGCTACAAGCCGCCCGCCGCTTTGCAAGATATTCGGCATATCCGTATTCGTTCAGCCCTTCGGCGATCTCACGCTCTTTCGGAGTCATTTCATCCGTTATTTCAATCCGTTCGAACAGCACGAAATTCCGGGCTTCCCGGGCGAGGAACAGATAGAGATCGCCGTAGCTGGCTACAAGGTCGGCCACGGAGTGAATATCGAGCCTATTCAACGCGAGGGCCTGCCGGTCGGCCAGCTTAAATTCGTAACGCGGAAAATAGTAGCCATACCGGGCGAGAATATCGAAGACCTCACCCTGTCGGGCTCGGTTCCGCAACGGCGTTTTAGCGACGATCTCGGCTGTTTTATCATAGACCATGACTTTCTTATAGCTCCGGTCGCCGAAATAGACGGTTTCATCCTTAAAGACGTTTCTCGAACGGGTCTTATAACCTGCCATCAGGCGGATCAGCCGACGGCACGGGATTCGCGTCCGCAGGTTCAGCCCGACCTCTACCTGGGTAACACGGCCCCGGCCCAATTCCTCGTAGGAGATATTCAGATCGGCTGCCAACCGTTTCAAGGCACGGATAAGGGCCTCGGAGGTCAGATCGAGCAACGAGGTTCTTCCGCAGTACCATTTACGGAGGCTATTTACAATATAGAGCCTTCCGGTCCTCCTTATGTAGATCAGCCGGAGTGGGTGAGGCGCGATACGGGAGGGGCCTTTCAGTCGGTAAATACCAATATTCTCGAACTCTTTCACGATTTCGCAGTTCTCGAAATTTCCCGAGAACTTTTCCAACATTATCGTTAAATTATCTACCATAAGCAGACGTTTTTCATTTTTACAAAGATACGCAAATAACATCCCCAATATTCACCCTCACGCCGTTACAACCCTTAAACGGCCCCAAATCGACCCCGTTAATCTCGCGAAAGCCCAGTAAATTCTGGGACCATAACGAGGCTTAAAATTTTATAATATTTTCTTATAGATAGTAAATCTATATTTTCAATACTCGGCAAAACGCAAAAAAACGCCCCGGTCGGGGGCGGTTTTAGCGGGAGAAAGAACGAATTTTACGCATCCTCTTCTTCTAATTCTTTTAGAAACCATTTTTTTCGGCGTTCGAATACTTTCCAATCCTCAAATTTCTTTTCGGGGGTCTTCCCCAAAACGAGCAATCCAATAATAGCAGTTATAGGGGAGTATAAAATGGCTATAATGAGCCAACTCGCAGTAGATCGACCATAATTTTCGGCCATTATAAAAACAATTCCTAAACCGATAATAATTCCAGCGACAAACCAAAGAATAAAGCCCGTTCCCAAAAAATTAATCAACGAATAATTTCCCATAGTTTTTTAATCAATGGCATAATTACTACTAAACCCGCTTCTAAAATATATCCCTCCTTTATCGATTACTAAGCCATAACCTTTAGCCCAATATTGGATCGGGACGCCTGCTTCAGATACTTCGATTGCGGACAACTTTTTCGGGTGACCGTTAATTTTGATATTCAATTTCACGAATTTCGCAGTCCGTTCTATCAAATTAATTTTACCGTCAGTTCTAACTTCTTTATATTGCCATGAAGCTAGATTATTAAATTTAGGTAGCATTAAGATAATATTATTTTCTGGAGTTCTTGAATATCCAGACAAAACAGCATCTTTCCCTTTTATGCTTATTATTTTATCCGAGGATATTATAATTTCTTCCGTTCTAGAATTTTGCATTCCTATAGCAACTTGACGGGTCATAAAACAAGTCCCATTTTCAGAATAAATGCGAACGATACTTTTAATTCCAAAACTTGGAGCGAAGAATTCATAAGAGCTATTTTGTGGATAGAAGTAATCCATCATGCTCGGACCTTTAGCTTCTGTAGATTTTTTATTCCCCTCAGCGTTCCCCTCCTCATTTTTATTATTAAAGGCGAGACTTCTACATCCGGTTAAAACTATTCCGCATAAAAAAATCAATACAAATCTTTTCATATTTTTTAGTGTTAGTATTATTTATTCCAGCAAATATTCATCATTCCCCTAATATTGTGTCTTTCTTCTCCAACTCCTTCGAGAATTTTCTTTTTCGGAGCTCGATCTTTTCCCAATCTTCGAATTCTTTTTCATCCGTTTTACCCAACGCAGCCAGCCAAAGAATCGCAATTATCGGCGAAAAACAGAGCGCAACCGTAAGCCAGGCCAGCCCAAATCGGCCGTATTTTTCGGCCATAACAAACGTAGCATGCAAGCCAATTAGCATCCCGAAGATAGCCCATACAATAAATAGAAATCCGATTAACAAATCAAAATCTCCCATAACATAATATTTTTAGAGTTAGTAACTTTCTAGTTCTACAAAATTACCCGTCACTTCCGCCAACTCACGGCGCAAGATTCGGTTATTTTCGCAGTCGAATAATTTACTACTCAACGCCAAACGTAGTAGGGTTAAACAAAGAAAGCGTGGCGCTGAAGGCTTATTTATACGGCAGGTTCTGGAATACCCGAATACTAAATAAGCAACAGCCCACGCCCTTTTTCAAGGACATAGGAATAAAGTCGCTTATTCTCGTATTCGTTAGAATTTTCCAGATTCGCCGTAGAGAATAAACTTACGCTTTCGCGTCAATTCGTATGTAGTACAAAGGTAGTAAAGAGTTTCAAAACACCAAAAATAAAGAGATTAGCATTTCACTAATCCCCTCTATATCATCGTTGCAGTTCCAAGGGGAGCGCCAAAGAAACCAGAACTTTCGTCTCTTTATCGGCATCGACCATTTTTATACGCTCTTCGATAGACGATATATCGAGCGTTTTCAGCCGGTTCCCCTTCGTAAGGACGATTTTCAATTCCGGGTTATTCGACAAATCGAGTTCACCAATAGAATTAAAACGGCAGTCCAATTCTTCCAATTTCGTATTCCGGCTTATATCTAACTTTATAAGCCGATTGAGAGGGCAATCCAAGCGGGTCAGGTTCTCAAAATATTCAATTCCTTCGAGGGACTGAATGCCAGCCGCAGGACAGATTATTTCCAAGACGTTTTTTGCTTCTTCGACGGATATTTTGCCGTCCCCGTCCAAATCGAAATTCTCGACCAAATAGGCCAAGAACAACGGATCGGGAATTTCAATGACTTCAATCGGGGTTTCTTCCATAATCAATTAAATTTAATCGGGTTCCGATTATCTATAATTGGCTATACCCGGATTTTACCCCTATCTCGTCATTTCTTCTTCGAGTTTTTCCCTAAGATTTTCGTTATATCAATCTCCCTCCCGGTTTTAGCGGATTCGAGCGCGAGTTGCTTACTCCATTTCATATAGCGTTCGGCCATCGCCACGCTCTTATGGCCTAAATAATTCTTAATCGTGTAGGCATCCGCGCCAGCTACTGCTGTCAGCGTCGCAAAGGTTCTCCGGGCGGAGTGGAAGGTAATATTCTTTTCCACTCCGGCCATCTTCGCCAATTTCTTCAACGTAGGGTTTATCGTCGCTTCCGAGGATACGCGGAACTTCAGATTTTCGTGTTTGACCCTACTATAAGGGATATTATCATCGTCAGAAGCTATCCATTCTATAATCCTTTCTCCGAAGGACGACAATGGCACATGGATTTCTCGGTTTTTCTTTTCCGGCCTATCTCCTTTTTTCGGGATTAGGTCTACGATAATCTTTTCTTCAGACACATCGAGGTTTCCCCATTTTATACGAAGAGCGTCACTCAAGCGAATCCCGATCGCGCACGAGAAAAGATACATTACCAATACCCGAAACTCGGTCGTGCCGGTTTTAGCTTTGAGTCCCAGTAACCGACACATCCGGCTCAATTCGTCGTATTCGAGGAACGTATCGTTTACGGCGGCCTCGGGAACGACGCATTCACGCGTCCGGCAAGGGTTCTTTATCGGGACGCCGCGACGTTCAATATCGAAGATCACCGTCCGGACGTGCTTCAATCGGTTCGCCCGCGACCCCAAGACATCCCCGCGACCGTTTTCCCGACCTCGTTTTATCAAAAATCGCTCGAAGCCATTTATCAGTTTCGCGTCAATATCTTTTATCCGTATCTCTTTCTTAAATTCTTTCAACGCCCGGCGGGTTGTATCATATCCTTTCTCCGTCGCGCGGCTTATTCGTCCGGCCTGCATTCGTTCCAAGACATATTTATCGAAATAGTCGTAAAACGAGGCATTCCCCGGGTTTTCGGGTTTTTTATTCACTACGATTTCCCGCAGGAGCGATTTCGTCAATTCTTCACCGTTTACCAACGCATTATATATCCGGGTCCTAATTCGGGAGAGCTCTTTTTCGACAATCAGTTTCAACGCTTCGTCATACGGACACTTCGCCGTATCGTCCCACTCTTCGGGCAGAAGATCGATTCCCGTCGGAAATTTCGGTTCTTCACCGTCAATCCGTGGAAACCGGATATACAGAGGCATTCGCCCGTCTTTCTTCCGTTTATCAATACGCAGGTATAAAGTCGGTTTCGGTAACTTAATCATCCCCGGAATTTTTCACGAATATAGCTTATTTTATTCATTTTTACCAGAGAACGTGCTGATATTCTTCGCCGATTCCTTGGCTATTGAGAGGTCGTATTTCAGATAGCGCTGGGTCATATTCACCGACTTATGGCCCAAGTACTTCGAGATCGTATAAATATCGACTTTATCAATCACCAAGAGCGTCGCAAAGGTATGGCGCGAGGAGTGATAGGTTAGGTGCTTATCTATTCCGGCCTTCTTCGTGTGTTCCCGCAGCGTCTTATTTACCGTCGGCTCGGCATAGTTATAAAAGATTTTTTCATCACTACCCAACAGCCGCCCGCCGTCGGATTTTTCCATCAAAATATCCCGTGCCATCGGAAACAGAGGCGTTATCACTTCGGATTTAGTCTTAATCATTTTCTTTCGGATCAACTCGTTTTCGAAGTCTACATCCCGCCAACGCAGGTCCATCACATCGGAAAACCGCAAACCGCAAAAACACGAGAACTGGTACATCTTCAAGATCAGGTACTCTTTCGAGTTTTTCGCAAAGCGTTCGGTATAGTCGATAAGACGCAATAGTTCCTCTTTTTCCAAATAGACCTCCTTAACCGGGGAGTTCGGCATCTTAAACCATTTATAGGGATTCTCCACGGGGATATTCCGCTTTATTATATCCAAGATCACGGTTCGCAGGTTCTTATGTTTCGGGTTCCGGCCTCCGGGAGAGTTCCCGTTCACTTCGTGCATATAGTTATCGAAGTCTTCAATCAAGGTCAGCGAAATATCCGAGATTCGAAACTCGGGCTTAAACTCCTTCAAGACGTGAAAGGTCGTCATATAGACCCGTATCGTTTCGGGATTCAGACCTTCTTTTCGCTTCCGTTCTACAAAGTCGAGGTAATAATCATAGAAGGAGCCGTTTTCGGGTTTCAGTCTCCGCTTCCCGGCATAAAACCCTTTTACAAGGTCCATCGTCAACTCCGTTCCGTCAGCCAACAGTCGGTTAATATAGAGGTCAAGCTCCATTATTTTCCGGTTTAGCTGGATGGCAAGGGGTTTATCCTTCGGTTCCATCCGTTTCGCGTCCCAGCGTCCGTTCCAAACCTCCAGCCCCGTCGGTATCTTCGTATTCCGGGAGCCGACCCGCACCCGAAGGTATACGGGATATTTCCCGTTTCGCTTCAAAGGCTTATCATTTCGGATACATTTACAGATCGAGTAATCCGCCATTCTATTTTTACAATACAATTTAACTTGCAGGGACTAAGTTAGTTACAAGTTAGCAGTGGACAAAATATTTTACAAGAAATTATTGGATTAGTCAAAAAAAAATTGATATCTTTGAAATCAAAACTATAAGCTCAAATGGATTCTTTTATCACAAAATCATTCAATAAGAATGAGCGAATTACAATTTTAGAGACGCAGTCTGCTCTAAAAAAATATACAGATGAAATTGGCAAAGCTCAGAATCTGGATAGTTCTCTTCCTATTGTATTAGATACAAATGTTTTGTTGAAATTTTATAGAATATCTTTCCATGAAAGAGAACAATTGAAATCTTTTTTAGAGCAAAATAAGAATCGTATTTATATTACACCACAAATCGAAAAAGAATTCCTAAGAAATAGGAATACTTGTATAGAGGGATTCCTTAAATCTCTCAATGATTTAGCTAAGCGATTTAATGCGGTTCTTAGTAATATTAAGGCAATTACGGACGGGGCTAATAATGTGTTTTCTGATGTAATAAACAATAAAATTATTAAAGAGGATAACGAAACACTATATTCGGAATTATTAGCAGTAACCGAAGAATTTTCAGGAAGACTAAAATCCTTATTCAGCGATGATTTATATTCAAGGTTAACGGAGAAATTTAATAGTGCAATCGAAACAATTTCATTAGTCAAAAATCAAGCAGACATTGATAAACAAGATGAATTATTAGAGATCGTTTCACAATTTAAAGTTGTAGGAGAATTAAACTTGGACGATAAGCAACTCGTTATAGAAAAGTATAAAAAATTAAAACAAGAATTTGATTCTATTCCAGAGAAAGATAAGTTTAATATTCTATCTCATGCTTTTCCAGGGAAAGGCGAGGATAAAGATGGTGATAAAGAAGGCGATTTCATTATTTACCATGAAATCCTTAAATTTATTACAGATCAAGATATCAAAACAAATGTAATATTTTTGACAGATGATATTACAAAAGAAGATTGGCTTCATCAAATACCTGGTAAAGTTGAATATATACCTTTTACGCATTATATAATTAACGATTACATTTGTACGGGGCAAGTAGTTTATATATTTCCAGCAACAGATAAACTCCGAATTTCATATGATACAATATATTCTGAAACAGAAGAAAAAGAGCAACCCAATGAAATACAAGAAGTGTGTCTGGAAGAAGTTCCTCATTCAAAAGAAACTCCTTCAGAAGATACTCTTGAATATGACAGTTCGGAAAAAATAAATTATCAAACTATTAATAAATATATAATTAGCAGTTTATTTCGTAATAAAATAATAGAATCTACGGGGCAGGAGAGTGCCCAAATCTCTACAGAGAAATTTGTATCAGAATTACGAGTTAGCGAGAATTGGGCAAGTACATATGGAGCAGGGTTTGTAGGTAAAGATTATTTTATTTATAAAATTTTAAAAAACAAAGGATATAAACCTCAAGATTCGTTGCAAGTTTTAAAAACTTTAATTTCAGACGATAAAGTGGGAGAGTATATTTATCAAGAGGCTGATAAAAGAGAAATAGAGGCTATTCGATTGAATAAGTAAGGGGCGCAATAAGGGGCGCAGATTATCAAAACGACATAAATTCCAAATAATCTTAATATTACAAGCGTAAAAATAGATCGCTAAACAATAGTATTATAAACGATAACTATCAGATAATCAATCAATATAGGGTTTCGCTTCAGACCTCACTAAAACACCGTTGTAGTAATCTACAACGGCGTTTTGTTTTTAGTTTGTACGGTATTTGTACGGCGAGTGCTATTTGAGTCCTTATTTTGATGATAGCGATGTTATGACCATCGAGTACCATAAGAAAGATTTATGTCGATTCGATGCTTGATGTTTTTATTTTATATTGGATGTAAATAAGGTGTAAAGGGCTGCGGTTTTATTAGTAGATATATAATCTTGCTAAAGGAACTTCAATTAACAAGATTCTTTAGCTTGATTGAATACAAATTGTTTAAACCCTTCTTTAGAGATTGGTGAATGAGAAAAATAGTTGATTGGTAGATTAAATAACTTTGTAATTGATTTTAGTACATCTTTTATACCTTCTTTTTTCATTGCTTTCGGGTTTCTTTTTAGTAATATTTGATAAAATGCAGCCCAAAAGATTGCAGCGGTGTCAATATCTATTTCTGTGTAAGGGCCAATGATGGAATTGCAATCAGATACCGGGAAGATTTGTTTAGCAAGATTTTTATTTGTTGATAGACAAGACGAGATAAATAATCTTTTCTTGTCCAATTTATCTTGTAAAAGAAATCCTAAATCCTCAAAATTTATATCATCTAATGTCAAATGGATTGCATTTGATGAACCATGACATGATAGGTGTAAATACCTATATCTTGACGTTTCGAACTCTTTTAAGAAATGCTCAAATTCCTGTCTAGTTCTCACGTAATAATAGCTATGTTCAATATCCATCAAATGTAAAATATTGGATATTATTTGCCCTTCATAATTATTTTTGGCTTCATTTCTTAAGTCCATGCTTTCTATAATAAAAACATGTGGATAAGTTCTATTTTCTGTAGACATTGTTGATATATTAGTATATGGCTTCGGTTGAAAGTGTGCCGTCAAAAAAATGCCGATCCAAATAGCCTAAGATTTTATTTGCTTCACCAATTCCACCACAACAACCAGATTCTCTACATACAGTTATAAAAGAAGCCCGGTCTATTAAATTATAAATAAAGTCGAATGCCCTTGTTCCTTGTCCGTATTCTTGTTCGAATATTTGTTCAGGCCAACTCATTGTCTTATTTCTGCATTCCGTTGAGAAACAGTCTAAATCAAAATCTAACACAAAAGGATAAATATTAGTTTCAAATCTTCTATTATTGTCTGTGTTATATTGCATAATATTCCGGACTCTCTGGTAATAGGGTTCTTTGAGCAAAGAATCACCTAAACATCCTCTGCTGTCCAAGCTATTTGATAGATGAGAAATACTATATAATTCATGCTCGGTTCCATTTTCTGAAATATAGGGTTTGCCACCAAATAAGTTAATATTATGGTCTTGTTCTGCTCCAATAACAATGGCATTCTTGATTAACTCAAGTTCCATTCCCGTTAATAACCAGTCATCATCCTGTGATCCTAAATCAAACTCCACAAATGACCAGAACTGTTTAACTGTTGCTTTGTTTAATGTTTTAACTCCGATTTTTTTTAATAATTCACTTTTAGGGGCATTTTCGCAAGCATCATCATGATAATCAAAATATATTAAATTAGGCGTTTGGGGAAAAATGCCCATCTTTTGTGCTTGAAATAATATATTCAATATGGTTCTATGGTCATCATAAAGAATAATGTATTTCTCATTATAATGATAAACATTAATGTTTGCTCGATAAGACAATTCATATAAATTTTCCATATGTGCTATATCCCTTAATTATATCCACTAAATTACTAAATTTTAATTAAATGTGGAATAACTATGAATTTTTTCTATCTTTGCTCCTGCGAACATCATAGATATAACCACTACGTTTCTATACGCTCTTGGGCAGTATGGCACTTAACCATTTGCGCAGAACCGTTGGGGCTTTCGTCCGTGAACGGTACTCCCAGAGCTTGAAATATAGTGATGTGTGATGTTCGCAGCTGCGCATTTTTTGTTTTTATGCGAACATCACACATCGTCCGCGTTCTGACGCAGACACGCCGCAAGGCCAGCCGCAGGCGGTTTCCGCCGTGCAACCTCCCGATTCGTTTCCGTTTCCATCCGCCCGATTAGCAACTGATTGCTGACCAAGCCGTTATTCTCTTTGTCGTGCGATGCCGCACGATAAGGACAGCCCTCATTATGTCCAATTTTCAACAATCGATCACATGGAAACGAATCAAAACTCCGTGCAGGAACAGCCTGCCGAACGACTTTACAATCCCGCCGAAGCCGCGCAGATCGTCCGCATCCTCACCGACGGCTATTTCAAGCCCGAATATATCCTGCTGTTCGGGAAACTGGTCGGCGGCACGCCGCACAGCGATGCCGCGGCCTACGACCTGCTCGTTGTGGTGCGCGATACGCCGGAATACGACTGGATTCAGGCCAAACGCATTCTGCGCTGCAAAATGCCGCCCCGCCTGCGAAAGATCGCCTACATCAATCTCTACATCCTGCCGTTGAACTGCGTCGAATCGAACCGGACGCCGTTCCTCTATTTCGCCCACAGCGAGGGCGAACTGCTCTATTGCAGCGACCACTGCCGTTTCCGCCGCCCGAAGCGTCCGATCGACTTTGCAAAGGCGTATGCGGACGCGCGGTTCCATTTCGACACGTTCCGTACGCTCGGCGGCGACCTGCTCGAGCAGGCGCAGAACGCCCTGGTCGAGGGCCGCAACGTGCGTCTGGCGGCGCAGTTCACGGCGCAGGCCGCGGTCTATTTCTACCACACGCTCTACTGGGTCTATCACGGGCAGGAGTTCGACATCCACGATCCGGTGGTGATGCACGACCGGATGCGGACGCTTTCGACCAAACTGATGCTCGTGTTCGACGACAACCATATCGAAAACATCTTCACGCTGCCGCGGCTGAAGGAGGTATTGATGAAAACGCCCTACAGCGCCGAATTCCGTATGGCTCCGCAGGAAATGGAGATGCATATGGACCGCGTTCAGCAGGCGGCCGGAATAATCGAAAACTGCTGCGAACTGAGGATGGAGCTTTATAAAGAGCTGAGCGAACGGCCGTAAGCCGGGGGAGGGTGTCGCCTAACCGTCCCTGCGCATGGTCAACGAAATGCGGTTGCGGACGGTGTCGATGCCTGTCACCCGCACTTCGACGTGCTGTCCCAGGTGCACCACGTCGGCCGGGGAGGCGACGTAGCGGTCGGCCAGCTGCGAGATGTGGATCAGTCCGTCCTGCTTGACGCCGATGTCCACGAAAGCCCCGAACGCCGTGATGTTCGTCACGATGCCCGGCAGCTGCATCCCCGGGCGCAGGTCGTCGATCGTGTGCACGTTGGGATCGAACGCGAAGACCTGCAACTGCTCCCGCGGGTCGAGGCCCTGCTTGTCGAGCGCTTCGAGGATGTCCGTCACGGTCGGCAGCCCCACGTCGCCGTCCACGTACCGTTCGGGCCGTATGGATTTGCGCAGGGCCTTGTCCGCGAGCAGCTGCTCCACGGTGACGCCCGCATCGGCGGCCATGCGCCCGGCGATGTGGTATGATTCGGGGTGCACGGCGCTGTTGTCCAGCGGATTCGTTCCGCCCACGACCCGCAGGAATCCGGCTGCCTGTTCGAAAGCCCTGGCTCCCAGCCGCGGCACTTTGAGCAGCTCCCGGCGGCTTTTGAAATCCCCGTTCGCGGCGCGGTAGGCCACGATGTTCTCCGCCAGCGCCGGGCCGAGCCCCGAAATGTAGGTCAGAATATGTTTCGAGGCGGTGTTGATGTTCACGCCGACGCGGTTGACGCAGCTCTCCACGACCGTGACGAGCCGGGATTTCAGTTTCCCCTGATCGACGCTGTGCTGATACTGTCCGACGCCGATCGACTTGGGGTCGATCTTGACCAGCTCCGAAAGGGGGTCGATCAAGCGGCGTCCGATGCTCACGGCCCCGCGCACCGTCACGTCGTGGTCGGGAAACTCCTCGCGGGCCGCGGCCGATGCCGAGTAGACCGACGCGCCGTCCTCGCTCACCATGAAGATCTCGACGCCTGCAAGCCCCAGTCCGCGGACCAGTTGTTCGGTTTCGCGGCCCGCCGTGCCGTCCCCGACGGCGAACGCCTCGGTCTTGTACTTCGCGGCCAGCGTTTTCAGGGTTTCGGCGGCCTCGGCATAGCGGTTCTGCGGCGCATGGGGATAGACGGTCGTGTTGTGGAGCAGGCCGCCCTGCGAATCGAGCACCACGACCTTGCAGCCCGTGCGGAACCCGGGGTCGAGGGCGATCACGCGCTTCTGTCCCAGCGGCGGCGAAAGCAGCAGTTGCCGCAGGTTCTCGGCGAAGACCCGGATGGCTTCGTCGTCGGCCTTTTCCTTGGCTGCCGCCAGTTGTTCGGTCTCGATCGAGGGGCGCATGAGGCGTTTGAACGAATCCGCGGCTGCGGCCTCCATCCACGTGCGCGTCGCCGAGCCGGGGCGGATGAACTGGCGGCAAAGCCCCTCGATGCAGCGGTCGGCGTCGATGTCGATCGTGATCTTCAGCACGCCTTCGTCGGCTCCGCGGCGCATGGCCAGAAACCGGTGCGACGAGATGCTGCGCAGCGGCGTCGCGGCGTCGAAATAGTCGGAATATTTGGCTCCTTCGGCCTCCTTGCCCTTCACGACCTTCGTGTGCACGACGCCCTCGCGGGCGAAGGTGCGGCGCAGGCCGTTGCGGGCCTGTTCGTTCTCCGAGATGCGTTCGGCGATGATGTCGCACGCCCCGGCGAGGGCGTCTTCGGGGGTCGGCACCTCGGCCGAGACGTAACGCCGGGCCTGCTGTGCCGCGTCGCGGGCCCGCTGTGCCATGACGAGGTCGGCGAGCGGTTCCAGCCCCCGTTCGCGGGCCACGGTGGCGCGGGTGCGGCGTTTGGGCTTGTAGGGCAGGTAGAGGTCCTCCAGCTCCACCGGGTCCCAGCACTCCTCGATGCGCCGGCGGAGCTCCGGAGTCAGTTTCCCCTGCTCTTCGATGGTCGTGAGTATGGTTTGGCGGCGGGATTCGAGTTCAGTGAGGCGTTCCAGCTGCTCCTTGACGGCGCCCACCTGCACTTCGTCGAGCGAGCCGGTCGCCTCCTTGCGGTAGCGGCTGATGAAGGGGATCGTCGCACCGTCGCGCAGCAGGCGTACGGTACCCTGCACCTGCGGCAGGGCGATTCGGAGTCGTCGGGAGATGATTTGTTCGATCATGTTCGGAAGTCTTTGGATGCAAAGATAGTGCAAGCCGAGAGCAAACGCAAGCTTGCTTGCATTTTGCCGAGGCGCCGCCTGTCTAAGGCGTAGCCAAAGTAGTGCAAGCCGGGAGCAAACGCAATCTTGCCTGCATTTTGCCGGGCGCAGCCTGTCCGGGCGCTGCCGGAGAGATGAAAAACCGGGATTTCCACGGCGGAAATCCCGGTTTCGGCAGAACGGATGTCGGGGTCAGTCCCTCGAAAATTTGATGCCGAGCTCGTAGAGCAGGTAGATCGGCAGGAAGACGACCATCAGCGTGAACGGGTCGCCCGAGGGGGTGATGAGCGCCGACAGCACCAGCAGGATGACCACGGCGTGCTTGCGGTATTGCCGGAAGAAGGACTTGGTCACCAGCCCCATTTTCGAGAGCAGCCACGCCAGCAGCGGCAGTTCGAAGACGATCCCCATGACGAATATCAGCATCAGGAAATTCCCCATGTAGGAGGTCAGCGAGATCTGGTTGACGATCGACGTGCTCAGCTGGTACTCCGTGAGGAAGCGGAACGTGAACGGGAACACGAGCATGTAGCCCACGGCGCACCCGAGGAAGAACATGAACGTGCCTCCGATGAACGCCAGTCCGACGCTCCGGCGCTCTTCGCGGAACAGCGCGGGCTGCACGAACCGCCAGATCTCGAAGATCAGGTAGGGGAACATCAGCACCAGCGCGAACCAGAACGACGTGCTGATGTGGGTCAGGAACTGCGACGCGACGTTGATGTTGATGATCTCCACGGAGTAGTTGTCGTTGCTGAAATCCGGGAGCAGCGGGTTGTTCGAGCCGCTGATCTGCGACAGCCACCGGTAGAGCGGAAAGTCCGAGGTGGTCGGTGCCAGCACGAAGTGGTCGAACAGATAGGGCATGGCGCAAAAACAAACTATCACGAATACGAGCAGCACGGCCACCACGCGGATCAGGCTCCAGCGGAGGTCTTCCAGGTGCGCCCAGAACGTCATTTGTTTTTCTTCCATGACAGCCGCGGTTTATTTCCCGTAAGAGGCTTCGACGAAGGGCGCTTCGAGCAGGTAGTCGATGCATTCGCGGACGCTGCGGACGATGTCGTCGTAGCTCGATCCCTCGATCTCGACGATGATGTTCTCGACGCCGGCGGTCTCCGCGTTGGCGAAGATGGCGTCGAATCCCACCATCCCGCTTTGGCCGATCTCACGGCGGTCCTTGATGTGCAGCAGCTTGAACCGCCCCGGGTACTTCTTGAAATAGTCCACCGGGCTGGCCTTTCCCATCACGGCCCAGTAGACATCCATTTCGAACAGCACCTTGTCGGGATCGGTGTTCTCGATCATGTAGTCGAGCATCACCCGGTCCTCGATCTTCTCGAATTCGCGCGAGTGGTTGTGGTAGCCGAATTTCAGTCCGGCAGCCTTGCAGCGGGCGCCGACTTCGTTGAAATAGCGGCAGTAGGTCGCCAGCTCTTCGAGCGTCGAGACCTTCCGCATCGACGGGACGACGATGTATTCCGCACCGGCGGCCTTGTGCGCCGCGATGCACTCGTCCCACCATGCGAGGGCCTTCGAGAAGTCGCCTGCGGCCAGCTCCTCGTCCGAAAGATTGATCGTGCAGTGCGTGGAGAGCACCTTCATGCCGGCCTCCTCCACGTCCTTGCGGAACTGTTCGGGGGTCTGTCCGTAGATTTTGCCATCCTTGTAGCTGGCCGCCTCCACCGAGGTGTAGCCCATGTCGGCGAGCTGTTTCAGCACGGGTTTGTAGTCCTCCTGATTGTTGCCGAAGGCTCCGATCAGGCTTCGCACGGAGTAGAGCTGGATGCCGACCTCCTTTTTCGGCGCCTTCTCCGCCCCGGCGGAGCATCCGCCGAGGAGCACCGCCAGGGTGAGAAGTGCGCAAACCGTTGTCAGAAAACGGGTCTTCACGGTCGCGGGAGATTAGTCGAGGATCTTGATGCGGATGTTGCGGAACCAAACGTCGTCGCCGTGGTCCTGAAGACCGATGTAGCCTTCGTGGTTCTCGCCGCCGCAGTTGTTGAGCAGTTCGAACGCCAGCGGCCACTTCTTCGGGCTGAACTTGCTGTTCTCCAGCATCTCGGTCCACTGGGGCGTCCAGAGGTGGTACTCCACGACGTTCTGGTCGTTCTGTCCGTGTACGACCGTGCCTTTGTAAACCATGATCTTGGCCTTGTTCCACTCGCCGAAGGGCTTCTGGTTCTGCGGAACGGCCGGGATCATGTCGTAGAGCGATGCCGACTGGCGGTTGCCGTCAACGCCCAGTTTGGCGTCGGGGTGGTTCGCATTGTCGAGCACCTGGTACTCGGGGCACGAGATGTAGATCGGCTCGTATTTGGTCTTGCCGTCCTTCTGGGTCGTAACCTCCTGGGCCAAGTAGAAGATGCCCGAGTTGCCGCCCTTCGAGACCTTCCACTCCATCTCCAGTTCGAAGTTCTTGAACTTCTTGGCGAAGATCAGGTCGCCGCCCTCGCCCGTCTGGGCTTCGCCGCCGCCCGAGCCGTTGAACTTGATGGCGCCGTCGTCGATCGTCCAGCGCGAAGGAACGTTCTCCTTGCCGTAGCCGCGCCAGCCGTTGAGCGTCTTGCCGTCGAAGATCACGTAGTAGCCGTCCTTGTCCTGCGGGAACGACGCGAGGTCCACCTGCGCGTTGTCCACGACGGTGTATTCGGGAACTGCGGGCGTTTCGCTTTCCGCCTTGGCCGAAGCGTCGCCGGCCGTCTTCGCTTTGCCACCGGGGCCTCCGCACGATACGAGTGACGCGGTCAGCGCCACGCAAGCCGAGAATAAAAGGGTCTTTTTCATATTCTTTCTGTTTTTTAGGTTTTACGAATTTGTTCAGCGCGGCATGTCGGGCAGTTTCCAACCGTCGCGGTAGGTGTGTTTGATGAGTTCCTGCGCGAACTGCTGCGCGTTGACCGGATCGGTCCAGGTCTTGTCGAAGGTCGGGTGTCCGTCCTTGATGTGGAAACCGTCCTTGATGACCGTCTTGATCATGGCGTCGTCGGGAATGTTCGTGAAACGCATGTTTTCACCGTCCCATTCGAGTTCCCGGTTGAGGCTTTGCAGACGCACGGCCAGCACGCCCATGACGACCATCTCGTTGAACGGTCCGGCCTCGCTGAAGTCCGAGGCGCTCGGCGTGCGGTATTCGGGGTCCTCCTTGCAGGCGCGTACCCAGTCCATCTGGTGCGATTCGGTGATCTCGCGCAGCACCTTCGGAGCCTCGGGCACGCGGCCCGAAACCAGGTAGGGGTCCTTGCCGTAGCATCCGCAGATCAGCGTATCCTTCGTGCCGTAGAAGATCGCACCGCCGCCGCTCATGTTCAGGTCCTTGCCTGCGGGCAGCCCTTCGGGACGCTCCGGCATCAGACCGCCGTCGTACCAGTGCACTTCGACCTCCGGCATGGCCACCTTCGGCATGTTGTCGCGGGCCGGGAAGACGAACTTCACCCGCTGCGCCATGGGGGCGGATTCGTTCAGAAGCAGCGTCGAGCTGCCCTGAACCTTGGTCGGGGAGCCCAGCTTCAGGGCCTTGAACACCGGATGCAGGATGTGGCAGGCCATGTCGCCCAGGGCGCCGGTGCCGAAGTCCCACCATCCGCGGAAGTTCCACGGCGTATAGATCGAGTTGTAGGGCCGGTAGGGGGCCGGACCGATGAAGGCGTCCCAGTTCATCGTCTTCGGAATGCGCTCGTCGTTCTCGGGACGGGCCAGTCCCTGCGGCCAGATCGGACGGTCGGTGAAGGTCTCCACCTTGCGCACCTCGCCGATCTCGCCGTTCCAGATCCATTCGCAGACCTTGCGGACGCCCTCGCCCGAAGCTCCCTGGTTGCCCATCTGGGTGGCTACCTTGTGCTTGTCGGCCAGTTTGGTCAGCAGGCGCGATTCGTAGACGGTGTGGGTCAGCGGCTTTTCGACGTAGACGTGCTTGCCGGCCGTGATGGCGTCGGCGGCGATGATGGCGTGCGTGTGGTCGGCCGTGGCGACCATCACGGCGTCGGCCGATTTGAGCAGTTCGTCGTACATCTTGCGGTAGTCGTTGTACTTCTTGGCTGCCGGGTAGCGCTTGAACACGTGGTCGGCGTATTTCCAGTCCACGTCGCACAGGCCGATGATGTTCTGGCTTTCGAGCCCTTTCAGCACCGAGGCGCCGCGGCCTCCGATACCCACGCCCAGGATGTTGAGCTTGTCGCTGGGGGCGGTGTGGCCGAATTTTTTACCTAACACCGTGCTGGGCACGACCGCCAGACCGAGTGCGGCGGCAGCTCCTGTTTTCAGGAACTTTCTTCTCGACATTTCGTTTGACATCGTTTCAGAGATTTTAAGGTTGGATTAGTGATTGGTCTTGTCTTTGGGGTCCGGGTCGGGATTTTCGATATCCTTTTCGATATTGTTCATCCCCTCCTTGAAGCTCCGGACGCCCTTTCCGATTCCCTTCATGAGCTCGGGGATCTTTTTACCGCCGAAAAGCAGCAGGACGATGAGCGCGATGACGATGATCTCGCCGGCACCCAGGTTGCCGAAAAATAGTGGATTGTTCATGGTCGATAGTTTTTTAGAGGTTTAATCAGATCTTGTCGTTTGTCGTTCAGGCATGTTTGCGGAGCAGGCCGTATCCGTTTTTCATCGTGCGGCGGCGTTCGTGGATCTGCCGGAGCGTCTCCAGCTCGCCGATGGCCGGCAGGTCGTGTTTGCGGGCGTCCTGCAGGAACCGCCAGGCGTATTCCGAAGCCTTCGCCGCATCGCGGAACGTGGGGAGCGACGCGCTGCTGCGGCCCGTTTCGATCGACTCGGCGAAGAGTTTGCACAGCACGTCGATGTTTTTGCCGCCGTAGGGTTGTATGAGCCGGTGGGTCTGCGTCACGCCGTGGAGTTCGACGATCGCGGTCTTGAAGTCGTGGGTCATGCGGGCGATGCCCTTCGTACCGATGATGTCTATGTAGGAGTTGTGCGTCTGGTCCTTGGCCAGCTGTCCGTAGACGTGCCCCTGGGTGATGTCGAACACCACGCCGTTCTCGAACGTGCCGTGGCATTGGAGCCACCACGGCTCCTTGTAGTTCCACATCCGCACGGCCTGGGCGTTCCAGGTCTTGAACTCCGAACCGGCGTACCAGCGCGCGATGTCCACGTAGTGCATGCCGCAGTCGTGGAATGCCGGGCCTTCGAACTCGTGCCCTTCGCCGGGGGCCAGTCCCGGGGTCATGTGGCAGACCCGGATGATGGCCAGTTCGCCGATCTCGCCCTGAGCGATGAAATCCTTGATCGTATTGTGGTACCAGGAGTTGCGCAGATAGAGGTTGACCGTGGAGAAGAGCGGCGTGTTTTCAGCCAGTTCCACGGCTTTCCATTCGTTTTCGACGTTGTCGGAGATGGGTTTTTCGGCAATGACGTGTTTTCCGCTGGCGAAAGCCTTTTCGATCTGCGATTTCCGCGAGTCGGCCAGGGCGAACAGTCCCACGGCCTGTATGGTGGGGTCGTCGAAGATTTCCTGTTCGTCGGCGATCACTTTCGCCTCCGGGGCGAGTTCCCGGGCCCGGGCGCGCGATTCGGGCGATATGTCGCAGATGCTGGCGACCTCCCATTTTTCGCTCTTCCGGAGTTCTTCGAGGAAAAATCCTCCCATTCGGCCGAGGCCGATCAAACCGATTCTGATGGGGTTCATTTGTAGTTTGGTAAAGGTTGATTAACTCGGCAGAATCCCCCGAATCCCGAGATCGGCGGTCTGCTTTACAAAAATAGCCTTTATAAATATCGGTTCGGAAAACTATACCTGAAAATGTAGTGCCTGTTTTTATTCATAGTGCTATTTTTCAGCCGGTTGATGCTCCGGAAGGGCCGAAAAAATGTAGTGATTCTGTAACTTTTCACGCGTCGTTTCTGTGTATGCCTCCGATTTTCATGACCTTTTTTTCGAAATCCTCCCGCGAGGCGGCGGCCCGGTTTCTCATCCGGGTCCGGTAATTATAGACCGTGCTCAGCGAACAGCGCAGAAACGATGCGATCCTTACGCTGTCGGTGATGCCCAGCCGGATCAGGGCGTAGATGCGCAGCTCCTTGTTCAGCAGATCCCCGGATTTCGGCGTGATCCGCTCGCTTTTGACCAGCAGTTCGTTGAACTCCTCGATGAAGGTCGGGTAGAGGTTCAGGAAGATTTCGTCGAAATTCCGGAAAAGCTCCTCCTGCTCGTTTTCGAGCATGGAGGTCGATTTCAGCCGGCGGTAGAGTTCGTCGGGCTGCCGCTCCTGCGCCAGTTTTTTCAGCGACTTGCGGTAGTTGTCCATCTTGTCGATGTACATCGAGCAGAGGTCGAAGAAGCGGGCGATGTACTGCACCTTGACGGCGTTGGCGTCGGAGAGCTGTTCGTTGATCTCGTTCAGTTCGATGTTGAGCCGGGCGAGTTCGGCATTGGTCCCCGAGAGCTCTTTCCGCACCCGCGAGAGCTTCCTCACCTGCTTGTAGACGAATACGAACAGCAGGATGAGCACCGCCGAAAGGACGCTGATCAGGATCAGATAGTGTTGCAGTTTGACCTTGGTTTTGGCCTCTTTGTCCTGGTGCGAGGCGATGATGATCGAGGCGAGTTCCGTCATCCGCACGATCCGGAACTGCATGTTGCTGCAAAGGGCGTCTTCGAGGGCCGACTGGGTGTATTTGTAGGCCCGCGAATAATCCTTGTGATCGAAGTAGACTTTCGCCAGGGAGAGTATCGCGTCGTTCTCCTTCGTGGCGTTCTGAATGTCGGCGATTGCCGAGAGGGTGTAATATTTTTTCGCCAGCCAGTCGTCGCCGTTCGCCCGGTAGTGGCTGCCCAGGGAGTTGGCAATCATGGCATAATCGGGGGTTCCGGGCGGTATCTGCGTGAGTTGGTTCAGCAGCCGTTGTTCGGCCTGCTCCCTGGTTTCGGACGTATTGGCCGGGATTCCGAGATGCCGCCGGAGCGAATCCCGGTAAACCGCCCGGTTGTTCGTCGGCCGGCTGGAGCCGGAGAAGACCCCGTAGCAGTCGTAGAAGAAGATGTAGGTCCGGTAATAGAGTTCGAGAAAGCCGGGAGGCAGCTCCCTGCGGATCGAGTCGAGCAGCTGCCGGGCCTCGATGCAGGCGCCGCGGGAGGAGTAGAACCGCGCGAGCCGGATTGCGGCGGAGGCGCAGCGCTCCCGGTCGCCGAGCCGGCGGGCGAGTTCCAGATTGCGTTCTCCGTAGCGGATGGCGGAGTCGAGCCGGTATTTGTAGAAAACTTCGCTGAGACTGTCGTTGATCGTGTACTCCTGCTCCGGGGTCAGTCTGGTCATACACAGCATCCGCCGGAATCCGTCGATGCGCTCCTCCTTCTTTTCGTCGAAAAGCCGCTTGTTCCTGATCATATAGTCCAGTTCTCCTTCGAGCGTGGCGGTGTCGTTCCGGCCGCAGGCGGTCAGCACGGCCATGCCGGACAACAGCAGGCTTCGGAGAAGGAATATGGGCTTCCGCAGTTTCATGGACCCGTCACTTGGCTTTCAGGATGAATACGGCGCTGTCGTATATCTTCGACAGATGGGGGTTGATGCCGGCGTTCATGAGCAGTTCTCCGCTGAGGGTCTTTCCGTCGAACCAGAAGCGGGGTTTATCGACGTTCAGCTCCCGCACGGTGTATCCCGTCTTGGGGTCGAGTCCGTCGAGGCGGAATTTCGGGATCAGCGAACGCCCCTGGTAACGCAGGCTGTAAGCGAACAGCACGGCCTGCCGCTTGTCCTTGGCGACGTACAGCACGCCGTAGCATCCGCTCTCGTCGTAGGGCGTGCCGATGCGGTAGAGGTCGCCTTGCATCACGATGTCGCGGTACTCCTTGTAGCTGGCGATGGCGCGGCGCGCGAACTCCTTCTCGGCGTCGGTCATCTGCTTAGGCTGGAGCTCCATGCCGAGACGTCCGGCGCAGGCCATGTCGAAGCGGAACTTGATCGGCGTGACGTTGCCCGTCTGGTGGTTGGGCACGGCCGAGACGTGCGACCCCATCGCCACGGCCGGATAGAAGAGGCTCGTGCCGTACTGGATGCGGGCCCTCGACAACGCCTCGGTGTTGTCGCTGGTCCAGAACTCGTCGAAATACCGCAGCGCCCCGTACTCCACGCGGCCGCCGCCCGAGGCGCAGGCTTGGATCAGCACGTCGGGATACTTGGCGCGGATGCGCTCCATCACCTTATAGAATCCCTGCGCGTAGTCGATCCAGAAGTGCGACTGTTCGTCGGCGGGGAGGTAGGCCGAACCCACGTTGTTGGCGTTGCGGTTGGCGTCCCACTTGATGTAGTCGATCTTGTCCGAGAGCTTCATCGTGTTGTCGAAGACCTCGAAGACGAAGTCCTGCACCGCGGGATTCGAGAGGTCCAGCAGCCATTGTCTGCGGGTTTCGGGCGCTTCGCGCTTCGGCGGGCGCACGATCCAGTCGGGATGCCTCTCGGCCAGTTCGCTCTTGGGGTTGACCATCTCGGGTTCGATCCAGATGCCGAATTTCAGCCCCTTGCGGTGTGCGTACGAGGCGATGTCGTCGATGCCTGCCGGGAGTTTCTTCCGGTTGACCTGCCAGTCGCCCAGTCCGGCGTTGGCGGCGTTGCGCGGATATTTGTTGCCGAACCATCCGTCGTCGAGCACGAACATTTCGAGCCCCATCGAGGCCGCGTCGTCGATCATCTGTTTCAGCACCTTGGCGTCGAAGTCGAAATAGGCCCCCTCCCAGCTGTTGAGCAGCGTCGGGACCACCCGTTCGGCGTGGTAGACGCCGTAGTTGCGCCCCCAGTCGTGGAGGTTGCGCGAGGCGCCTCCTGCGCCGCGCAGCGAGTGGGTGTAGATCATCTCCGGCGTGGTGAACGATTCGCCCGGGCGCAGCCGGTATTCCGAGCCGTTGGGGTTGGCCCCGGCCAGCACGGTCAGCACGTCGTATTCGTCCACCTCGAAGTTGAGCCGGAAATTCCCGCTCCACGCCAGCGCCCCGGCGATGACCTCGCCGCAGTTCTCGCTGAACGATCCGCTGCCCAGCGTGAGCATGAAGGCGGGATTCTCGGTGTGGGTGGTGCGCACCTCGCGCATCGACTCGATGCTTTTCGACCCGTGGGTCAGCAGCGTGTGATCGACCTGCGCTTCGCGCGCCCAGGCGCCGTAGAGGTGCGTCAGCAGGTATTTGTCGGATTTCAGCGTCACGGCCGAGGAATAGAAGCTGTGGAGCGTGACGGGACCCTCCTCGCGGTTGCGGATCACCGTGTGCGTGGTGATGACGTTCTCCCGGGCGTAGGCCGTGAAGACCAGTTCGACATCCAGCGCCTGACAGCAGTCGGTCATCTTCACGACCGTCTCGGTGACGTTGGGATCGGCCAGCTGCCGTGACGAGTGCGACACGTAGCGCAAATCGGTGTTCATATCCCCGTCGGCGTGGGTGATGCGCAGGGCCGGTTCGCGGAAATTCCGCCCGCCCATCGCGGGGCAGGCCAGGTCGTCGGTTCCGTGGTCGGCACGGCGGGAGCTCTTGTAGTCGGCCAGCGGGGAGGGGTCGTCGATGCGGCTTCCGAAGTGGCGGAAATGAACCTCTCCGTCCGGACGGGCGGCGAGCACGATCGATACGTCGTCGGTGCGGATGTCGATGAGCTGCTGCGGGGCAGCGGCGGACACCGCGCCTGCGGTCAGCGCGGCGGAGAGGATGGTTAGCAGTCGTTTCATCATGGGTTGGGGTCTATAAATGTCGTTACGACTCCAAAGTTACAAAAATATGTGAAAATACCCGAAATAATCCGAAACTCGTTCGCATTTCGGTTCCGTTTCGTTCAGAATGTGTACGCGATGCGCAGATAGCCGTAACGGCCCAGGTAGGAGATCGAGGAGGTGCGCATGTAGTCGGTTTCGAACACCGTCGAAGCATAGTCCGGACGGTTGAGGATGTCGATGACGCCCACCGAGAGCCCCAGCCGGTTCTCCTTGCCGAACTTGCGGCCCGCCGCGGCGTTGAGGATCACGTTGTGGCGCGTGAGCGTATGCGAATTGCTGTTGCAGTAGAATTCGTAGGCGTTCGCCACGGAGGCGAAATACTTTCCGAAGCGCAGGTCCAGCCGGGTGCGAACCGTTTCGCGCAGGTCCTGCGTGGTGCTGTTCTGCGTGGAGTAGGAGCTCATCGAGGTCACGGAGGAGACGGCGATTTTGACCTTGCTCGAAAAACCCGATTCGAAGCCGGCGCGGAACGAGAGCGCATGGCGGCCCGAGTGGCAGAGCGTCTCGTCGAGGAAATAGGGGGTCTGTTGGAAATCGTAGCCGATGGTGGCGCTGACCGTCGAGCGCAGCGAGGCGATCTGTTGGGAGAAATCGGCCGATCCGCCGAGTTTGTAACACCCTCCGACGTTGGTCTGCGTCGAGAGCTGCGCACCTTTCCGGGCCGTGTAGTCGTACTGGGGGAGGTAGGTCTCTTCGAGGAACAGGATGCGCTGCGAGGCGATGTAGTTGAAGGTGTACCCGCCGTTGAGCCCGATCGAGAAGGTCCGCGCCTTCGGTGCGTTGTTGAAAGAGATTCTTGCCAGCAACGCCATGTCGTTCGGCAGTTTGAGACCGGGGTTTCCGGCCCGCAGCGAGAGGGGATTCGTGGCGTCGATCGTCGAGCGCAGCGATTCGGTCGGGATCATCTGCGAAAAGGAGCTGATGTTGAGGGTGAACCGCCTTTTGGATTGGCCGGTCATAAGGCTGAACCAGGGATTCAGCTGGTAGAACTGCCTCGGGAAGCGTTCCTTCTCCGGAAAACGTTCGCTGCGGGCGATCTGATAGACTACTCCCGTGAGGGTGCCTATGATCCAGAGTCCGTCGCGGCTGTAATTTAGGCCGGCTTGCAGGCTGTGCGAATAGCTGTCGTTCGTGTAGTTGTAGGAGTTCACGGGGTCCAGCGTTCCCTGCGGATCGTCGAGAAAATCCACGGACAGCATCTTCGAGCGGTCGTAGCTGCGCTTGAAGGAGTAGGCGGCCGAAAACCGGAGATTCTCCCCGATCTTGTAGCCGTAATCGACCGATGCTTCGAAACCGTACCGGCGGCCGTCGCCGTTGTTGCGCAGTTTGACTTGCAGGCCCTGCACCGAGGCCGCCGTGTCGATCTGCCAGCCGTCCTGGTCCTGCGTGCCGTAATCGCCGTTGACGGACAATGCCAGCGACGATCGCTTGGAAAGGGCGAAGCGGTAGGAGAGTCGGGTGCTGAACCGGATATTCCGGTTGTCGGAGTCGTTGTTGAGAATTGTGCGGGTCTCGTCGTCGTCGATACGCTGGGAGGTGGAGTTGCGGCTCAGCGACGAATTGTTGTCGAACGAGAAGTCCGTCATGGCGAAAAAAGAATTCTTTCCGCGCCGGACGCTTGTCAGGTTGGAGAGATTCGCCGAGAGGGCTTTGGAGAGGGACTCCCCGGAGTTCTCCTCGGTGCGCAGGGCATAATCGTCGGTCGGGAAATACTCCGTCATCGAGCGGGAGATGCGGCTCTGGCGGCGGCGCTGGAAACCGACCGCGGTCGAAACCGAGGTCGAGTCGCCGCGGCGGTAGGTGTACTCCGCCTGGGCGTCGGTCTGCTTCGTCGGCGTGAGTTTCGAATCGAACGAAGCGCCCTCCGCCCGGGAGTTGTCGTCTTTCAGGTTGGAGGCTTCGATCCGCCAGTTGCCTTTTTCGCTGTTGCGGTAGTAGGTCCCGGCCTCCGAATGGCGGATCTCACGACGCCCGGAGTAGTCCTTTTCGAGGCTCGCGCCGACCGAGGCTTCCAGACTGCCGCCCTGAAGGACGCTGCGTTTCGATTTGGTCTCGACGTTCATCACCTTCTCTTTCCGGGCCGTGGTGTTGCCCAGCCGCTTGGCCTCGGGGCTTAGCTCTTCGTAGACCCGCACGCTCTTGACATCCGAGGCTTCGAGGTCGGTCAGCGCGTACTGGGATTTGTTGCCGAAGAGGTTTTTGCCGTCGATCAGCACCCGTTTGACCTCCTCGCCGCCGGCGAGGATCTTGTTGTCCCGGACCTCGACCCCCGGAAGCTGTTTCAACAGCTCCTCGAAGCGGTCGTCGGCCATCGTTTTGAATGCTCCGGCATTGTAGACCATGGTGTCGCCCTTGAAGACCATGGCGACCCGCTTGCCCACGACCACGACTTGGGCGATCGACTGTTCATCGACCTCCATTCCGACCTCGATGCGGCTCCGGAACTCGGTCGCGGCGAACCGCTTCCTGTATGGTTTGTACCCGAGGTAGGCGACCTCCAGATCGACCGAGTCGCGGAAGATGCGGTCGCACTCGTAGACGGCCAGCGTGCGGTAGAAATCCTTTTTGGAGGTGGTGCCCCGCAGCGTGTCTGCGCCGCTCATGATCGCAATCGTGGCTCCGATCAGCGGGTCCTTCGTCTCCTTGTCCTCGACGGCGATCGTGACCCGTGCAGGGCGGTAGCTGCGGTATACCTGCGGCGTTCTGCTCCGCACGGTGCGTGCGGAGATCGGGCCGGAGAGGCCGGCGATGGCGATAAGCAGCAGGATGAAGCGTGTCAAGTCAGGCGGAAAAGAGCGGTTATGCGATGCAAGATAGCAATTTCTGCTTCAATCGCACAATCCGTCCGCAAAAAAGTGGATTCGGACACCGGGCGCGGCCTCCTGACTGCGGATTATTTGCCTTGCAGGGCATCCATTACGGCGTTGCTCTGGCGGCGGAAGAGGCGCAGGTTGTAGGTGAACTGGAACGAGACGTAGCGGCCGACGCCGAGGTTCGTCACGTTGCGCAGCGTGGTGCCCGTCACCGTGCGGCGGAAGGTCGTGCCGTTCTGGTCCAGCAGGTCGTTCACCCCGACGCTCACCTCGCCCAGCCGGTTGCGGAAGAGTTTCACGCCCAGCAGGGCGTTGCAGATCAGCCGCTCTTCGAGGAACGTGTCCGTGATGCCCTTGTAGTAGTTGTAGTCGGCGTTGGCGCGCACGACGAGGCGTTTCCACGCCACGAACGTGGCTTCGGCCCGGGCGGTCTGGCTGAAATAGGTGTTGTCCAGCGTGCGGACGTGCGACGTGCTCTTGCTCACGTTGTAGCGCCCCGTGTAGCTGACGCGGAAATCGACGCTTTCCGAGATGTTGCTGCCCAGCACCAACCCGGCGTTGTAGGAGCTGTTCGACAGTTCGTTGCGCTCGCCGTTGATGATGCTCGGGATGCGCCCCGTCGAGACCCCCGCCCGGAAATTGAGGTTCGAACGCAGCCACCGCACCGGCATGCCGTAGTTGACGCTGGCGCGCAGGCTCCAGTATCCCGGGAGGTTCACCGGCTTGGTGAACTGGTTGCCTTCGCCCAGCAGCGTCCCTTCGTCGTCGATGACGAAATCCGGCGTGTCGATCACCAGCGAGTCGGTGATGGTGTTGGGGCTGATCGCCGCCTCGGCCGAGACGGTGAACGTGCGGCCCCGTTTGGGGCTGGTGCGGATGTACTGCCCCGTCAGCCGGTGGGTGTAGACCGGGTCGAGACGGGGGTTTCCGGCGAAGACGTTCTGGCGGTTGGTGGTGTTGACGATGCCTTGCAGGTCGGTGGCGCGGGGATTCGACGTGCGGCCCACGGCCGTGAATTTCAGGGTGTTGTTGCGCGAAACGCTGATGTTCGACACCACGTTGTAGGTCAGGTTGTCGAACGACGCGCCGGTCTTCCGGCGGTAGGGAAAGGCGTAGTCGCTGTCGAATTCGGCGTGCTGGTAGTAGAGCGTCGCCGCGACCTTCGTCTTCTTGAAATAGTACTGGTAGGTGCTGCCGACGCGGTGGGTCAGGAACGCATAGTCGTACTCCGTGGACTGCTTCGGGCTGCGTTCGTCCGGAAACACGTTCTCCTTGGTGAGCACGAACGTGCTGCGGTCCACGCTGTTGTCGGTGTAGTTGATGCGGTATTCGAGGCTCAGGCGCGACCGCTTCGAGAGCGCCCGGGTGTAGCTCGCGCTGCCGCTCACGTCGTAGCCCGGCTGGTCGCGGTCGGTGCGCGTGACGTTGCGCGAGGAGTAGTCCGCGGTGTCGCACTCGATGTCGTCGGGGTCGCGGAAGGTGTACTGCCTCGGGAAGCTGAACTGCTCGTAGGAGCGGTAGGCGCCCCCGAGGCCGAACGTGAGGTTGTGCGACTTTTTGCCCGGCAGGCGGTAGCGGTAGATCAGGTTGTTCGAGACGTTGAATCCCTTGCTGTCGCTCAGTCCGAAGTTGCGGCGGCGGTTGACGAAGCGGATGTCGTCGTCGGAGAACTTGTTGTCCGTGCGGCTCAGGAGTTCGTTGCGCGAGTCGTTGTCCTGCAAGCTGAACGACGTGCGCATCATCATCGAATGGCGCTCCGAAAACCGGTAGTCGATGCGCGAATTGAAACGGTGGTTGAGGTTGAGCGCCTTCGAACGGTTCTCGTCGGTGTAGAGCACCAGCTTGTCCGATGCGGTGAAGGTCTGCTTGTCGCTCCGGCTGGTGTTGCGGTTGTCGGTGCGGTTGAAGAAGTAGCTGGCCGTGACCTTGCCTTTCTTGCCCCAGTCGTCGCTGTAATTGATTCCGATGGCCTGCACGGTCGAGATGCCGTCCAGCGGGCGCACCATGAAGTTCTTGTTCGAGGTCCGGGAACCCGACTCCTCGGTGGTTCCGAGGATGTCCTCGAACGAGAAGTTCTGGCGGCTGACGTTGTTCACCAGACCGATCACCGAGATCCGGCGGTCGTTGTTGAAGATGTTGACGTTGCCTCCGCCGATGTATTTGTCCGGGATGCCGTAGGCCCCGAACACGCGGCCGAAAGCGCCCCGCCGCTTGTCGGGCAGCGTCACGATGTTCAGCGCCGTGACCCCTTCGCCGGTGTCCACGCCCGTGAATTCCGACTGGTCGCTCTGCGTGTTGTAGATGTCGATGCTCTCGATCATGTCGGCCGGGATATTGCGCACGGCCGACATCACGTCGTTGCCGAAAAATTCGCGTCCATCAACATAGACGCGCTGCACGCTGCGGCCCTGCGCCTCGATCGTCCCGTCGGCGATCTCCAGTCCGGGCATTTTCGAGATCAGCGAGCCGGCGTCCGATCCGAACGCCACCTTGTAGGCCGAGGCGCGGTAGGAGAGCGTGTCGCCGCGGACCGACGACCGGAGCGCCGGAACCTCGACCACCACGTCGTCGATGGTCTCGGCGCGGGGTGCGAGCCACAGCGAATCGAGCGTCACGGCGGTCGTTCCGACCCGCAGGTCGGTGCGCAGCGAGTCGTAGCCCAGCGAAGTGACGGTCAGGCGGTATTCGCCGCGCGGCACGCGGGGGAAGAGTCCCCGGCCGTCGATGTCCGAGGTGGTGTAGAGGGCTGCGGCCGCGGTGTCCGTGCGGCTTCGCAGTTCGGCGACGGCACCCACCACCGCATCGCGCGTCGCGCGGTCGGCGACCCGGAAACGCACGGCGACGGACTGTGCCGCGGCGGTCGCGGCGCAGAGCAGGCAGAACAGCAAGAGCGGCAGTGTCTTTCCCGGGTTCATCGGATTAAGGAGGGGTTCGGTTGCCAAAGATAGCGATTTAGATCTTTCGGTCCCTCTTTTTTCGGATGTTTATGGCATATTGGGACGCCGTTCGATGAATTTTGACCATAAAATGGTTCCGATTGTCCTGCCGTTTCCGTATTTTTATGGAAAATTAGGATGCGGTTCTGCAAATCGCTATATTTGTCGAAATAATTGCGGACCCCGGTCCGTTTCATTCGTAAATTTCGGAACCTTGACATGAAAAACAAGGACATTTTCACCTTCCGCGACGCTGAGAAACAGGCGGGTCCGGTCGCCTTTTCGACGATGCTCAAGCCTGCCGGTTCGGCGTGCAACCTCGACTGCCATTACTGTTACTATCTGGACAAGGCCGTGCAGTACGGCGGCAAACAGGCCGTGATGAGCGACGAGCTGCTGGAACTTTACGTCCGGCAGTATATCGAGGCCAACGATGTCGATACGGTGCAGTTCTGCTGGCACGGCGGCGAGCCGCTGCTGCTGGGGGTGGATTTCTACCGCCGGGCGATGGACTTCCAGCAAAAATACGCCGACGGCAAGCGGATCGAGAACATCCTCCAGACCAACGGCACGTTGGTCGATGAGGCTTGGTGCGACCTTTTCGCCGGGAACAATTTTCTGGTGGGCATTTCGCTCGACGGTCCGCAGGACATTCACGACGCCTTCCGCCTGACGAAGGGCGGCAAACCCACCTTCGAGCGGGTGATGCAGACGATCGGAATGTTCCAGCGCAGCGGCGTGGAGTACAACACGCTGAGCGTGGTGAACCGGTTGTGCGAGGGGCGCGGCGGGGAGATCTACCGCTTCTTCCGCGACACGGTGCACAGCAAATACATGCAGTTCCTGCCCGCCGTGGAGCATGTCATCGACAAACCGGACTTCCACCGTCCGCTGATCGTGTCGCCCGACCGCGAGGGGGCTCGGTTGGCCGAATGGTCCGTCACGCCTGCGGGTTACGGTCAGTTCCTGTGCGACATCTTCGACGAATGGGTCGTGAGCGACGTGGGGCGCTGTTACGTGCAGATGTTCGACGCCACGCTGGCCCAGTGGTGCGGCGTGCAGCCGGGCGTCTGTTCGATGGGCGAGACGTGCGGCGACGCGCTGGTCGTGGAGCACAACGGCGACGTTTATTCGTGCGACCACTTCGTCTACCCCGAATACAAACTGGGCAATATCCGCGAAACTCCGTTGTCGGAGATCTACCGTTCGCGCAAGCGGGTGGATTTCGGCCTTGCCAAGCGCAATGCGCTGCCCGCCGAGTGCCTGCGGTGCAAATATTACTTCGCCTGCCGGGGCGAGTGTCCGAAGCACCGCTTCGAGACGGGGTCCGACGGCTGCCGCAAGAATTCGCTCTGCGAGGGCTTGTACCGTTATTTCCGCCATGCGGAGCCCTATATGGACTACATGCGCGACCTGTTGTCGAAGCAGCAGGCCCCGGCGTGGGTCGTGCCCTTCGCCCGCAAGCGCATGGGGCTGATGTGATTTCCCTGCGCCGAAACGAAAAGGCGCCGCATCGTGCGGCGCCTTTGTGCGTGCAGGCCCTGTAAGCCGGGTTCTGTTCCCGGGGCGAACCCCGGGCCCCTGTCATTTATCTGGGACGGCAGTCTCCTGCCGCCTCGAGCAACCTACCCCCCGGCATCGGGCGAGCAACCCTTGACTGCCGGTATACACGGTCTTGCAACCCACGGGACGTACGGCCGGGCGACATCGCTGCCCCCGCGGTGGGCTCTTACCCCGCCTTTTCACCCTTACCCGCAGTCGCCTGCGGGCGGTCGTTCTCTGTTACGCTCCCACAACCTCACGGCTGTCAGGCCGTTAGCCTGCGTGGTGCTCTGCGTTGCCCGGACTTTCCTCTCCCGGCCTGCGGCCGGCAGCGACAGAGCGGACCTGCCGCGGCAAAGGTAAGCAAAAATTTCGCAATATCCGCTTCATCCGGCGTGCGTTCCGCATTTCGCGGGGTTATTTTTCGCGGAAGATGTTCAGGTGCGCCAGCAGGGGGTTGCGGCGGTCGAGCACGGCGAATTCCAGCAACAGCAGCGCCAGGGCCGCGATCAGCAGGTATTGGTACTGCTCGTTGAACTCCTCGAAGCGGACCATCGACAATTCGGTCTGCTCCATCTCGTTGATTGCCTTGACGATCTCGTCGAGGCCGATCGACTGTTTCGACGAACGCACGTAGGCGCCGCCCGTGATGTCGGCGATTCGGGCCAGCATCTCTTCGTTGAGCTTCGAGACGACCATTTCGCCCGTCTCGTCCTTGATGAACTCCCCGCCGATCTGGATCGGGGCGCCTTCGGGGGTGCCGATGCCGATGGTGAAGATCTTGACGCCCATCTGTGCGGCGCGCTCGGCGACGGCGATGGCGTCGTCATCGTGGTTCTCGCCGTCGGTGATGAGGATGATGACCCGTCCGTGGCTCTCCTCCGTGTCGCCCGAGAAAGACAGCAGGGCCTGTTCCAGCGCCTTGCCGATGGCCGTTCCCTGCACCGACACCAGCGAGGGGTCGATCCGCCGGGCGAAGGCCCGGGCCATGCGGTAATCGGAGGTGATCGGCAGCTGGACTTTCGGTTCGCCTGCGAAGACCACCAGTCCCACACGGTCCTGCTGCAACCCTTCGAAGAGTTTACCGATGGCGTATTTGGTCCTTTCGAGGCGGTTGGGCTGGAAATCCTCGGCCAGCATCGAGTTCGACACGTCGATGGTGAGCATCATCTCGATTCCCTGCGCCTTCTCCTCGCGGAGTTTCGAGCCGAACTGCGGGCGCGCCGCGGCCAGCACGAGCAGCGCGACGGCGGTGCAGAAGAGGATGAACTTGAAAGCCGTGCGCCCGGTCGAGACCTCGGGCATCAGCTCTTCGAGGATGGCGGGATTTCCGAAGCGTGCGAGCCGTTTGCGGCGGCTGCGCGCGGCGAGCGCGTACAGCGCGACGAGCGCCGGAACGGCCAGCAGCAGCCAGAGATATTGCGGATTTGCGAAACGGAACATGGGAAATGATCTTTTACGGTATTCGTTTCAGGACGAGGTTCGCCAGCAGGAATTCGGCCAGCAGCAGCCCCAGGGCCGCCAGCACCCATGCGAGGTACAGTTCGTGGTAGGAGACGTGCTCGGTCACCTCGACCTTGCTCTTTTCGAGCTGGTTGATCTCGTCGTAAATGGCCTTCAGCTTGGCTTTGTCCGTGGCGCGGAAATACTTGCCTCCGGTCATGTCGGAGATCGCCGTCAGCGTCTTTTCGTCGATCTCGACCTTCTGGTTGACGAAGGTGATGTTGCCGAACATGTCGATGGCCGGGTAGGGGGCCATGCCTTCGGTGCCCACGCCGATCGTGTAGACCCGGATGCCCTGCGCCTTGGCGATCTCCGCGGCCGTGAGCGGCGCGATCTCGCCCCGGTTGTTCACACCGTCGGTCAGCAGGATGATGACCTTCGATTTGGCTTCGCTCTCCCGCAGGCGGTTGATCGCCGTGGCCAGTCCGTTGCCGATGGCCGTGCCGTCCTCGATCAGTCCGCTGCGGATGCGGGCCAGCAGGGTCTGGAGGGTGCTTTGGTCGGTGGTCAGGGGGCTTTGCGTGAAGGCTTCGCCGGCGAACGCCACCAGACCGATGCGGTCGCCGTAGCGGTCGGCGATGAACGATCCGGCCACCTCCTTGGCGGCCGTGATGCGGTCGGGTTTGAAGTCGCGGGCCAGCATCGACCCCGACACGTCGATGGCCAGCATGATGTCGATACCCTCGGTGTTGGTGCGGACGTTCTGTTCGACATCCTGCGGACGCGCCAGCGCCACCACGAGCAGCGCGAAAGCCGCCGCACGCAGCGCGAACGGCAGGTGGCGCAGGTAGTAGCGCACGGTTTTGGGGGCGCGCACGACGCCGGCGACGCTCGAAATGCGGATCGCGGCCCCGCCCTGGAGCGTGCGCCAGACGTAATAGCCGATCATCGGCACGAGGAGCGTCAGCAACCAGAGGTAATATGGCGAAGCAAAATGCATAAATGCAATTAAAAATTAAGAATGAAAAATTAAAAATTATTTCGTTTCTTTCATTGTTTTCAAGATGCTGGCAAGGATATTCGTCAGTTCCCGGCAATCGGTGAAAATACTTTCAAACTCTTTCTCCGTCAGGTAATCGGTATTGTATAACAATTCCAGCCAATATTCGGTTTCATATACTTCTTTCAGCGCGATGTGCATTTTTGCAATGAAATCCTCTTTGGATTGTCCTCCGATCGCTTCCCGGACGTTTGCTCCGATACTCGTTCCGCTTTTGAGCAGTTGTTTTGAAAGTACGTATTCGTGGCTCGTTTCGGAAATATGCTTATACAGCCGCACGATGCGGATTGCAAAATCGAGACTTTTGTTTTTTATGATGTTGTCCGGCTTCAATTTTTAATTCTTAATTTTTCATTTTTAATTAAGACAAAACTACCAGTTTTTCTTTCCTCGTACCACCACGCCTTGTTTCTCCTTCAGCTTCTCCTGGGTCTTGTCCTCCTGGGCCTGGATGGCGTCGAGCATCTGTTGCTGCTCCTGCGGCGAAATGCCCGAAGGCGTCGGCTGACCCTGCTGGTCGCCCTTGTCGCCCTTGTTATCCTGCGGGTTCTGTTTCCTGTCGCCCTGCCGGTCTTTCGGATCGCCTTTCTGATCCTTGTTCTGCTGATCTTTATTCTGCTGATTCTGGTTTTGCTGATTCCGATCTTTGTTCTGCTGGTTCTGGTCCTTGTTCTGATCTTTGTTCTGATCCTTGTCGTCGTTGCCGCCGCCTCCGCCGTCCTTGTTCTCGTCGAGCAGACGCTTGGTGTAGGCGTAGTTGTACTTGGCCTCCATGTCCGAGGGGTTCAGACGCAGCGACTGCTTGTAGCTTTCGAGCGCCTCCTTGTACTTCTGCTGTTTGAACTGGGCGTTCCCGAGGTTGTAGAACGCCTCGGCGCGTTCCGTGTCCGTGCGCAGCGAGTCGGCCGCGGCCTGCTGCATGGTCTGCTCGGCGCGGTCGAACCGCTCGGCCTTGTAGAGAGCGTTCCCGAGGTCGTAAGTCGCCTCGAACTGTCCTGCAACGGCCTGCAAGGCTTGCTCGTAGCGGCTTATCGCCTGCTCGTAGTTGCCCTTGTTGTACTGCCGGGTGCCTTTGCGCACCAGCGAACGTTCGGGCATCTGTTGGGCTTGAGCCCCGGCAGATGTAAGGAGAAACAGGAAAATGTATAGAAGCCTATGCATTTTTAATTTTTCATTTTTCATTTTTAATTGCCGGGGAATCTTCGGTCTCGGCCGGAGATTCTTCGGCTACTTTCGTCTCCTCGACGAAATAGTAGGCTTTCAGGTAGTCGGCTTCGTTCTGCTCGGCCTCGGGCGTCGCCTTGGCGAACTTCACCAGATCGGCGTCCCGCAGAATGGCCGTGAGGTCCATCCGCGCCTTGTCGGGCAGCTCCTCCCGCCGCATGGTTTCGATGATCTCGTCGGAGGTCATCTCCATGGCGCCGAAGCCCCAGCGGGCGGCGATGTAGGTGCGCAGGATGTCCGTCAGCCCCGAATAATACTGTTTGTGACGGTTGTTCTGCCACAGTTTCTGGTGGTGGAGCGCTTCGAGCGCCTGAATGGCCGCCACGTGCGGAGGCAGCGGCGGAGCGGGTTTGAAGAGATCCCCGAAGCCCTTGCCGCGGCTGGCGAGCCAGCGTTGGAGCGCATAGGCTCCGGCCAGCAGAATCAGCAGGATCAGGATGCCCCACGTCACGTAGCCCTTGATCTCGCGGAAGCGGAACGGCAGGGTCTTCTGCGGTTTGAGGTCGTAGATCGACTGCGACGTGGAGTCGATCTGGAACGTCGCCACCTCCAGATAGACCGAATCGCGGCTGCGGAGCGTGTCGAGGATGTTCTTATCGGCGTAGAGCACCTGCGCCGCGCCGAGGTTGTACTTGCCTTCGTCGAAAGCCGCCAGCCGGTAGCGCTTGCGCAGTTTCAGCCGGCGTCCGTCGCGTTCGAGCGTGTCCACGGGGCAGTTTTCGACCAGTTCGATCTTGCCGTCGCGGGGGTCGAATTCGGGGAACTCCACCACCTGCACCAAGTCTTTTTCCACGTCGATGATGTAGTCGAAGCGGTCGCCGATCAGGATGCTGTCGGGCTCGACGCGCGCCGTGACGGTGGGCGTGTTCTGCGCCCGGGCGGCGAGGGCCGTGAAAAGAAGCGCTATTGCAAAGAGTCGTTTCATCGCTGTTTGAACAGTTTCATTAGTTCGGCCACATAGTCGCCGTCGGTCGAGATCACGGCCGTGTCGATGCGGTTGTGCTTGAGCGTTGCGCCGATGCGTTCGCTGCGTTCCTGCCACGAGGCGGCGTAGTGGTCGCGCACGGCCCGCGAGGCGGTGTCCACCCATACCTTGCGGCCGCTCTCGGCGTCGCGCAGTTCGACGATGCCCACGTTCGGAAGCTCCGTTTCGCGGGGATCGTAGACGCGGATGCCCACCAGATCGTGTTTGCTCCCGGCGATTTTCAGGGCGTCGTCCAGCGCCGATTCGTCGCCGGACGAATCCATGAAATCCGAGAGGATGAAGGTCGTGCAGCGTTTCTTGTTGACGTTGGTCAGGAAACGCACCGGCTCGGAGAGCTTCGTGCCCGCCGATTCGGGCTGAAATCCGATCAGTTCGCGGATTATCATGAGGATGTGGCTGCGGCCCTTCTTCGGAGGGATGAACTTCTCGACCCGGTCCGAGAAGAAGATGCAGCCGACCTTGTCGTTGTTCTGCGAGGCGGAGAAGGCCAGCACGGCGGCGATCTCGGTGATGATGTTCTTTTTCAGCCGGTCGGTCGATCCGAACATGCGCGAGGCCGACACATCGACCAGCAGCATCATCGTCAGCTCGCGTTCCTCCTCGTAGACCTTGATGTGGGGTTTGCGCGAACGGGCCGTGACGTTCCAGTCGATGTCGCGCACGTCGTCGCCGGCCCGGTACTCCCGCACTTCGGAAAACGACATGCCCCGCCCGCGGAAAGCCGTGTGGTACTTTCCGGCGAAGATCTCGTTCGAAAGACCGCGGGTCTTGATTTCGATCTTGCGGACGCGTCTGAGAATATCGTTCTCGGTCTCCTGCATCGTTAGGGTACGATTACGTTGTTGAGGATGTCGGTGATGATCTCTTCGGTGGTGATGTTCTCGGCCTCGGCTTCGTACGTCAGGCCGATGCGGTGGCGCAGCACGTCGTGGCAGACGGCGCGCACGTCCTCGGGGATGACGTAGCCGCGGCGGCGGATGAAGGCGTAGGCGCGGGCGGCCTTGGCCAGCGAGATCGACGCACGGGGCGAACCGCCGTAGGCGATCAGGTTCTGGAGCTTCTGGAGGTTGTACTCCGCGGGTTCGCGCGTGGCGAAGATGATGTCGATGATGTATTTCTCGATTTTCTCGTCCATGTAAACGTCCTCGACCACCTTGCGGGCCTTGACGATGTCGTCGGGCGTGATGACCTTGCCCACCTGGGGCATGCCGGCGCCCGAGAGGTTCATGCGCACGATGTCGCGCTCCTCCTGCTTCTTGGGGTAGGAGATTTTGGCCTTGAGCATGAAACGGTCCACCTGCGCCTCGGGCAGCGGGTAGGTTCCCTCCTGCTCCAGGGGGTTCTGCGTGGCCAGCACGAGGAAAGGCTGGGGCAGCGGGTAGGTGTTGTCGCCGATGGTCACCTGACGCTCCTGCATGGCTTCGAGCAGCGCCGACTGCACCTTGGCCGGGGAGCGGTTGATTTCGTCCGCGAGAACGAAGTTGGCGAAGATGGGGCCTTTGCGGACGACGAAATCCTCGTTCTTCTGCGAGTAGATCAGCGTACCGATCAGGTCGGCGGGCAGCAGGTCGGGGGTGAACTGGATGCGCGAGAATCCGGCATCGACGGCTTTGGCGAGCGTGGTGATGGCCAGCGTCTTGGCCAGTCCCGGCACGCCTTCGAGCAGAATGTGGCCGTTGGACAGCAGACCGATCAGCAGGGTGTCTACCAGATGGCTCTGTCCCACGATGACCTTGCCCATTTCGGTGCGGAGCGTATCGACGAAGACGCTTTCGCGTTCGATGCGCTCGTTGAGTTCTTTGATGTTGATGACTTCGCTCATTGTTTTATGCTTGTTGTAGTATTGTCGGAGTTAACCTTTTAACGTTCGCAATGCAAAGATATTATTTTCTTTGGAAAATTCTTGCTCATTTCTTATTAACTTTGCGGGCATGGAATCCAACGAATCACCCATATTACGGGGTCTGAACCCCGCCCAGTACGATGCCGTCGTGAACTACGACGCTCCCTCGCTCATCATCGCGGGAGCCGGTTCGGGCAAGACCCGCGTGCTCACCTCGCGCATCGCCTACATGATCGAGCAGGGCGTGGCGCCGTTCAACATCCTGGCCCTGACCTTCACGAACAAGGCCGCCGAGTCGATGCGTGAACGCATCGCGCAGATGCTGCCCGACAACCGCAGCCGCTATATCCGCATGGGCACGTTCCACTCGGTCTTTTCGCGCATCCTGCGGGAGAACGCCGAGCGGATCGGCTTCACCGATTCGTTCACGATCTACGAACCCTCGGACTCCAAGAACCTCATCAAGACCATCGTCCGCGAACTGAACCTTCCGGACGAGAAGTACAAGCCCAACGTGCTGGCTTCGCGCATCTCCTACGCCAAGAACTGCCTCGTGACGCCCGGCGCCTACCTCGCCAACTCGGTCTACGCTACCGAGGACCGGCAGGCGCAGATTCCCGAATTCGGCAACATCTACAACATCTACTGCCAGCGCTGCAAGCGCAACGGCGCGATGGACTTCGATGATTTGCTTTTGCAAACCAATATCCTGCTGAGGGATTGCCCCGACGTGCTGGCCCGCTACCAGGAGCAGTTCCGCTATATTCTGGTGGACGAGTATCAGGACACCAACTATGCGCAGTACACGATCATCCGCCGCCTTTCGCAGACCCATTCGAAGGTTTGCGTCGTGGGCGACGACGCGCAGTCGATCTACTCGTTCCGCGGGGCCAAGATCGAGAACATCCTTTCGTTCAAGAAGGACTACCCCTCGGCGATGGTCTTCAAACTGGAGCAGAACTACCGTTCGACGCGCACGATCGTCGATGCGGCCAATTCGGTGATCGCCCGCAACTCGAAGCGCATGGAGAAGCACTGCTTCTCGGACGGCGACGTGGGCGAGAAGATCCGCATCCTGAAAGCCTACACCGACCGCGAGGAGGCTGAGATGGTCGTCACGGACCTGCGCGACAAGGTCCGCGCCGCGGACGACGACTGGTCGGAGGCAGTGATTCTCTACCGTACCAACAACCAGTCGGCCGTGCTGGAGGACAATCTCCGCCGCCGCGGCATTCCCTACCGCATCTACAAGGGTTCGTCGTTCTACGACCACAAGGAAATCAAGGACCTGATGGCCTACATCCGGCTGGTCATCAATCCCCGCGACGACGAGGCGTTCAAACGCATCGTCAACTATCCGGCCCGCGGCATCGGCGACACCACCGTGCAGCGCATCGCGCAGCTGGCCGCCGAGCGGGGGCAGTCGATGTGGGAGGCGGTCGATGCGCTGGTCGCCGAACCCGCCGCCGATCCCGTGCAGCGGACCATCGCCCGCAAGGTGGCGGATTTCGTCGCCATGATCCGCGCGCTGTCGCTCGCGCGCAACGACAAGGGACTCTACGATTTCGGTCTGGAGATCGCTTCGCGGTCGGGCATCATCGCCGCCTACCGGGCCGAGAACACCCCCGAGGCTGCCTCCGCGCTGGACAATATCGAGGAGCTGTTGAACTCGTTGCAGGAGTTCAAGGAGCGGTGCGACGCCGAGATCCGCAACGGCGAACGTCCCGAGGAGGAGACGGCGACCATCGAGGAGTGGTTGCAGAACGCGATGCTGATGACCGATATGGACAAGGACAACCCCGACGACAACAACAAGGTGACGTTGATGACGGTCCATTCGGCCAAGGGCCTCGAATATAAATACGTGTACATCGTGGGGCTGGAAGAAAACCTCTTCCCCTCGCAGCGGGCGGCCGAGTCGCCCGACGGCATCGAGGAGGAGCGGCGGTTGTTCTACGTGGCCCTGACCCGTGCCAAGGTTTCGGCGACGATCTCCTACGCCGAGATGCGTTTCAAGTGGGGCAACATGGAGTTTTCGCGTCCGAGCTGTTTCCTGCGGGAGATCGACCCCCGATACGTCGAGTCCGACGCCGATTTCGCGGAGGTGCGTCCGCGCCGCCGGGACGACGACGGGGAGGGCCCTTCGGCTCTCGACGAGCTGCGCCGGCGTTACGACTACCGCTACCAGCAGAAGCAGCAGGGCGGCGGCCGCTTCGGCGGCGGTAGCGGGGGCTCCGGAAGTCGCGGCGGCTCTTACAGTGGCGGTTCCGGCGGTCGCAGCGGCGTTTTCGGGCGTCCCGCCGACGGCGAGTCGGGTCCTGCGCGGCACTTCGCGCGGGCCGCACAGCCCCGGCGTTCCGGAGTGCCCGATCCGGCCCTCGTGCAGACCCCGCGGCCTTCGACCGACGGCATGCGCCGCGTCGGGGTGCGGCAGGCGATGGACGGCGGGCTCTCCGCCGGAAGTGCGGCGCCCGTGAGCGGCGAGTATGCCGTGGGCCAGCGCGTCGAGCATCCGAAATTCGGCGTGGGCATCGTGCAGCGCATCGAGACCCTCGCCACGGACCATAAATTAGTGGTGGCTTTCGACAATGCGGGCGAAAAGACCCTGCTGGCCAAATTCGCCAAACTGACCAAACTCTGACCCCGATGGAGACGCCGCTCGTATCGGTCTGCATGACCACCTACAACCACGAGGCTTGGCTCGCCCAAGCCATCGAAAGCGTGTTGGCCCAGCGGACTTCGTTCGGCGTGGAGCTGGTCGTGGGCGAGGATTGCAGCACGGACCGCACGGCGGAGATTTGCCGCGAATATGCGGCGAAATACCCGGACCGCATCCGGCTGGTGACTTCGCCGGAGAACGTGGGCTGGCGCGCCAACTACCGCCGGACGTTCGAGGCTTGCCGCGGGAAATACGTCGCCTACCTCGACGGTGACGACTGGTGGTGCGATCCGCTGAAGTTGCAGAAACAGGCTGACCTGATGGAGGCCGACCCGAAGTGCGGCATGTGCTATACGCGCGCTTCGAACTACTGGCAGGCCACCGGCCGCACGGAGCCCGACCATCCGGACCACTACACCGATTTCGCCCGCCTGCTGTGCAGCCTGACCATCGCCAATTGCGCGACGCTGGCCCGCCGCGAACTGATCGCTCGCTATTACGACGAGGTGCGCCCCGAAGGGCATCCCGAGTGGAAGACCGACGACGCCCCGATGTGGCTCTGGTTCTCGGTGCGCAGCCGCATAAGTTATCTGCCCGACATCACCGCCGTCCACCGGCGCCTGCCCGACAGCGTGAGCCACAGCACGGCCTATCGCAAGCGGATCGCCTTCTGCGACTCGCTGATGGACATCAGCCTTTGGTTCGAGGCGCACTACGGCACGGGCGCCAACCGTTTCCGCATCCTCCGGCGGCGGAGTTCCGTGGCCCTGTGGGTGCTTTCGTGGGAGGGGTCCGTGCGGGAGTATCTGGCCCGCTGGCGGCGCGACGTTTGCGGTTGCCCGCGGCTGTTGCTCTGCCCCGAGGGCCCCGGACTGCTGGTGAAAAAGATCCTGTTCAGACGTAAAAAACAACGGATATGACAACGAAAGAGCGTTACGACGGCATTATCGCCTGGTTCTCGGAGCATATGCCCGTGGCCGAGAGCGAACTCCACTACACCGATCCCTACCAGCTGCTGGTGGCGGTGATCCTCTCGGCGCAGTGCACCGACAAGCGGGTCAACATGACCACTCCGGCGCTGTTCGAGGCTTTTCCCACGCCGCACCACATGGCCCGCGCCACGGCCGAGGAGATTTATCCCTATATAAAGAGCATCTCCTATCCGAACAACAAGGCCAAGAACCTCGCGGGAATGGCCCGGATGCTCTGCTCGGAGTTCGGCGGGGAGGTTCCCTCCGACCTGGAGCAGATGCAGCGCCTGCCCGGCGTGGGCCGCAAGACGGCCAACGTGCTGGGGGCGGTGCTGTGGCAGAAGGAGGTGATGCCGGTCGATACGCACGTCTTCCGCGTCTCGGAGCGCATCGGACTCACGACCCGTTCGAAAACGCCCCTCCAGACGGAGCTGGCCCTCGAAAAGAACATCCCCGGCCACCTGCTGCCGCTCGCCCACCACTGGCTGATTCTCCACGGACGCTACGTCTGCATTGCGCGGGCCCCGAAGTGCGGCGAATGCGGCATTGCGACCTGGTGCCGCAAATACGCCGCCGACCATCGTCAACCCAAAACTCCAAAAATATGATCAAGTACGTTTTTCGCCTTTTGCTGATTCTGCTGCCTCTGGGCGGCATGGCCCGGACCCAGCAGGACTCCCTGCGGGTGCTGTGGGTCGGCAACAGTTTCACCTATTTCAACGATCTGCCCGCGATGGTGCAGCAGATCGCCTCGACCCAGAAGATGAAGATCTCCTGCACGCGCTTCCTCAAAGGCGGCGAACGTTTCTCGGGACATCTGCAAAACAAGAAGCTGCTGCAAGCCCTTGCCGACGGCGGCTGGGACTACGTCGTCTTGCAGGAGCAGAGCTCGGCCCCCGCGATGCCGACCGGGCAGGTGGCCCGCGAGGTCTATCCCGCGGCCCGGACGCTCGACAGTCTGGTGCATGCCGCGTCGCCCGACGCCCGGGTGATCTTCTACATGACCTGGGGACACAAGTACGGCAACCGCAAGCCCGTGGCCGAATACCCGCTTTCGAACGGATACGAGGGGATGCAGGAGCGGCTGAAGACCAGCTACCTCGAAATGGCCTACGACAACGGCGCATGGTGCGCTCCGGTGGGTATGGCGTGGCGGACGGTGCGCCGCGAGCGTCCCGACTGCATTCTCTACCGCCCGGACTGCTATCACCCCGAAGTCCCGGGCAGCTATCTGGCGGCCAACGTCATTTTCACGACGATTTTCCAGCGTCCCTACCAGACGGCCTTCACCGCGGATCTTCCGGCCGAGCAGGCCGAGTATCTCCAGCAGACGGCCCAGCGGAGCGTCCTCGACAACCTCGTGCTGCTGAATATTCGGTAGGACTGTCGGTGCATCCCGCGGCTTTTGTATCTCGGGTGCCGTAACGACGCTTGTATTAGCCGGTACGTTTTGCCGGACCGCGAGACGGTCCGGTTTTGGAAACGTCCCGGCTTTTTCGTATCTTTGGCTACGCCTTAGATACTCCCGCTCGGCAATGTTCAAATAAAAATTTGACATTGCCCTCGCTTATTCGTATCTTTGCCGAATCCACCAAAGCGGAGGAAAACGAATGAAACTATCGAAAGAACATATCGAACGCCTGCGGGAGATGCTCGCGCGCGCCGGACAGCGGATCGTCATCGTCTCCCACACCAATCCCGACGGCGACGCCGTGGGGTCGTCGCTCGCCTGGGCCGAGATCCTGCGCACGATGGGCCACGAGGTGACGTGCGTCGTTCCCAACAAGTTTCCCTATTTCCTCGACTGGATGCCCGGCATCGACGAGGTCGTGGTCTTCAAGACCGACGCCGAGGGGCGTGCGAAGAGGGCGATCGCCGGAGCGGACCTGATTTTCTGCCTCGATTTCAACGCCGTTTCGCGGCTGGAGATCCTCAGCGACACCATCGAGGCCAACACCACGGCCCGCCGCGTGCTGATCGACCATCACCTTTCGCCCGACGAAGGGTTCGACCTCTCGTTCTCGCATCCCGATTCGTCGAGCACGTGCTTTCTGGTGTACAGCATCGTCGAGGCGATGTTCGGCACCGACGCCATCACGCGCAGCATGGCCGAGACGCTTTACGTGGGCATGATGACCGACACGGGCAATTTCGCCTTCTCGTTCCTCACCCCCGAGCTGTTCCGCGCCGTGGCCGTGCTGGTCGAGAAGGGCATTTCGATCCCCGACATCCACAACAACGTCTACAACGCCTATACCGAGGGGCGTGCACGGCTGTTCGGCTATGCCATCAACCGCAAGATGGAGGTGATCCAGGACGGCACGGTGGCTTATATGTCGCTTATGGAGAACGAGATGCGCCGCTTCCAGTTCCAGCAGGGCGACAGCGAGGGATTCGTCAACTACGCCCTCACGATCAAGAAAGTCAAGATGTCGGCCATGTTTCTGGCGCACCGCAAGTTCATCCGCGTCTCGCTGCGTTCGCGGGGCGGCGTCGATGTCAACCTCTTCGCCCGGAAATACTTCGGCGGCGGCGGCCACAGGAATGCCGCGGGCGGCAAGTCGTTCGTTTCGATGCAGGAGACCATCGACCACTACATCCGCTCGGTGAAGGAGTTCGCCGCGGAGGGGCATCTCGGCTGATGTCATGGACGATTTCCGGCTCAAAGTCTTCATCACCGCGGCCCGGACGCTGAGTTTCACCCGGACCGCCGAACAGCTCTATATCTCGCAGCCCGCCGTCAGCAAGCACATCGGCGAGCTGGAATCCCGTTACAAAGTGCAGCTTTTCGCCCGCCGCGGCAGCCGTCTGGAGCTGACCGACGCCGGGCGCACGATGCTCGAAGCCGCCGAACGGCTGGCCGACGACTACCGCCGTCTGGAGTACGAAATGAGCCTCTGCGCAAGCCTCACCGAGGGCGAACTGCGGCTGGGGGCCAGCACGACCATTGCCCAGTATCTCCTGCCGCCCATTCTCGCGCGCTTTACGACGCGGTTTCCCGGCGTGCGGGTTTCGCTGCTCTCGGGCAACAGCTCCGAGGTCGAGCAGGCGCTCGGGGAACACGCCGTCGATCTGGGGATGGTCGAGAGCGTCAGCCGCCGGCAGGGGTTGCACTATACCTTCTTCGCGCCCGACGAACTGGTGCTGGTGACCCGCACGGGCGGCAGGTATGCCCACACCGAATCGCTGACCTGCGAACAGTTGCTTTCGACGCCCCTCGTGCTGCGCGAGAACGGTTCGGGAACCCTCGAAGTGATCTCCGCGGCGCTCGCCGCCAAGGGCATCCGCCTTTCGCAGCTCGACGTGGTGATGCGCCTCGGCACGACCGAGGGCATCAAGGGCTTCGTCCGCAACAGCGACGTGCTGGCCATCGTGTCGGTGACCTCGGTGGTGGACGAACTGCGCAGCGGTGCGCTGCGGATCATCGACATCGAGGGGCTGACCCTCTCCCGCGATTTCAACTTCGTGCACGCCGAGGCCGAACCCGCGCGGCTGGTCCGGCAGTTCGTCGATTTCGCCCGGGCGAACCGCTGATTCGCGGCATGTTATAACTTCGGGTTATTCCGGATAACGATTTTTTGTTTTATATCCCGGTAAAAGATGCGATCTTTGCCCTGTCGGCAAAGAAAAAGTTATCGTATTACGCATTATAGAATAAAGGATATGTTGGAAAAAGGCAACCGGGCGAATACGCTCCACGGAATTCTTCTGATCGCGTTGTTCTCGTTCGCGGCGTTCTACATCGCCGAACTCCCCGTCGTCAGGCGGCTTTCGTTCAGTCCGCTGATTGTCGGCATCGTGCTGGGCATGCTCTATGCCAACAGCCTGCGCAACAAACTGCCCGAAACATGGGTCCCGGGCATCCGGTTCTGCACGAAACAGGTGCTCCGCTGGGGCATCATCCTCTACGGATTCCGCCTGACGCTGACCGAGGTGGCGGCAGTCGGCATCCCGGCCGTCGCCGTCGATCTGATCGTCGTCGTGGTCACCATTCTGGGCGGCGTCCTGCTGGGCCGCCTGCTGAAGATGGACCGCGATACGGCGCTGATGACTTCGACGGGCAGCGCCATCTGCGGAGCCGCCGCCGTGCTGGGCGCCGAGCCGGTCGTCAGGTGCGAGGGCTACAAAACCGCCATCGCCGTCTCCACGGTCGTCATCTTCGGAACCCTCTCGATGTTCCTCTACCCCGTCATGTACCGCACGGGCATGCTCGATGGACTGACCGATACCGGCGTGGCCGTCTATACGGGCAGCACGCTCCACGAGGTGGCCCATGTGGCCGGGGCGGGCAACGCGATGGACCCGACCGATGCGCTGGGAATCGCCGGAACGGCCACCATCACCAAGATGATCCGCGTCATGCTGCTGGCTCCCGTGCTGGTGGTCATGGGGTTCGTGCTGGCGGGCCGCCGGAAGAGCGCCGGGGGCAAGAAGGAGAAGAACAAGATCGCCGTGCCGTGGTTCGCGTTCGGATTCATCGGGGTCATCTGCCTCAATTCGCTGCTGCAATACCTTTTCGGCGTGGAGAGCGTCCGGGAAATTCCGCTGAACGGCGCCATCGAATACGCCGATACCTTCATGCTGACGATGGCCATGACGGCGCTGGGCACCGAGACGAATCTCGCCAAGTTCAAGCAGGCCGGGGCCAAGCCTTTCGTGCTGGCGGGGCTGTTGTACGTCTGGCTGCTCGTGGGCGGTTATTACGTCACGAAATACCTGGTCGGAGTGTTGTAACGGTTGTTTTATGGCAGCCGGGGCAGCGTCGGGGCTTCATGCTCCGAATAGCGCAGCACCCGTTCCCGCACGAAGTCCGCGAAATCGCGGGCTTCTTCGTTCGTGAGGGGCCCGGGACGGCTCATCAGCACGAGCCGGTGGGCGTGGAACGGCTTCCGGAACGAGGGGTGGATATACTCCTGGGGATTTTCGACGAATCCGAGCCGTTGGTAGAAATGCAGGCGCCGGACGGATATTTCGTCCTCCGGAGGGTCGATTTCCAGAATGACGCGCCGGCCCTCCGCGAATGCCGCGAGGGCTTTCGAACCCATGTTCTGCCCGCGCAGGCGGGGCGATACGGCCAGATGCTCGACATAGTGGAAATCCCCGGCTTTCCAATGGAAGAGGATGCCGATGAACTCTTCGCCGCGCCAGATGCCGTCGGCTTCGAAATGCGGATCGCCGAACGCACGGTCGTAGCCGGCGGCGTTCCAGCGTTCGCAGTCTGGGAAAGAGATTTCATAGAGGGCCCATGCTTCGTCCCAGCCCTTGTCGGCGCGGGATTTGAAGGGTATGAATTGCAGTCGTTCGGTCATAATCTCGAATTTTCGGCAAGATACGGCAAATTTCGCACAAAATCCAGCCCGGAAGAGATGCGGCTTCCATCTGCGGGTAAGAAAAACGGATACCGGTTAACCGATATCCGTTCTTTTTATGGATTCAGCAGGGCCGCAGCCAGCTTTTCGAGCCACTCCTCGATTCCCGAATCCGGGATGTCGAGCGGACGGCGTACCGGTTGGCAGGAGGGATACCCCTCCGCGTCGTCCTGATTGTCGATCACCCGGCCTGTTCCGGCTTTCGTTTCGTCCGTCAGCCGGCGGTCGATGGCGTCGCGCTGCGCGGGGCGCGCTCCGGCATTCGCCAGCACTGCGGCAGCCGTCTCGGCCGACGGAATCGGTCGGTAGACGGGTGCGGATACGGGGTTTTCGGCGAGGACCGTGACCTGATTGTTGACGATGCGCCGTTTGCGTTCGCCTTTGGTGTCGCCGGCGTTCGGAGTGATCATGTTGTCCTGATGGTAGGCTTCTATCTTGCCGAAGATCATCCAGAAATCGGACGGTGTGTCGGGACCGGGAATCAGCACGTTGCCCACTGCGGCGATCTTGGCCGGACGCAGGCTGTCGGGATATTCTCTGTATTCATCTTCGGGCCACGAAGCATGAATGGCGCGCCGCTTGGGATTGTATATCAGGTTGTTGGCGATGTATGCCCGGGCATTGGGTTTCAGCAGCGGATTCCGTTCGAGGTTGGAGGCGTAGAGGTTGCCTACGACGGCGATGCGCGAACAGTAGTCGTGGATGAGCGTGCCTTTCGAGTGTTCGCCTTTGGAGTGGGTCGAATTGCTCAGGCATTCGGCGATGATGTTGTTGCAGAAAGTGATGTCGTGCGAGGTTTTGTCCCGTCCTTCGTGGCGGGGACCCGATGCCGAGAGCAGTTCGTCCGTGGCCCAGGTCAGCGAACAGTGGTCTACCACGACGTTCCAGGCTTTCCAGGTGCTCATGCCGTCGGCCTCCCAGCCCGAGCCTTTCATCATGCCTCGGTCGCCGGGGCGGACGCTGATGTGACGGATGAGGATGTCGTGGCTCTGGATGCTCACTTCGCCTTTTATCAGCGTGATTCCCGGAGCCGGAGCCGTCTGGCCCGCGATGTAGAGATAGGGCTCCTGGAGTTTCAGGGTCGCTCCCTCCAGATCGATCACTCCGCCCGTTTCGAAGACCACGATGCGGGGACCTTTTTGCCGGATGGCCCATGCGAGCGATCCTTCGCCCTCTTTGTCGAGGTTCGTGACGCGGATGATCCGGAAATCGCCGTCGCCGAAAGGCGTGTAACGTTCTGTGCCTCCGGCAAGATAGGCCGCTTCCCCGATCAGTGCGGCGAAAGTTTTCTCCGATGCCGGGGCCGGTATCTGAGCCGCGGCCTCCGGGGCCTTGCAACAGATCAGGGCGGTTGCAAGGAGCGGTAAAAGAATGTTTTTACTCTTCATGGATCGTAGGTTTTAGTTTTTTTTCGTATCGGCTGCCGCTGCGAGCAGGTTCACGACCGTTTGCACCGCCGTTGCGTCGTAGCGCACGCCGTAAAGCCCGTCGCTGCCGAATCCGGGGCTCAGACGCCCTTCGGTGAGCAGTTGCGAGACCAGCAGGCGGCCGCGTCCTTCGCCGAACCCGATCGCCACGACCGGACTCTTCGTGAGGTCCTTTCCTGCGTTGGCAAGAATTTCAAGGTTTTCGACGAGACCCGTTTTGGCGGCCTCGTACCCGCCCGCGAGGTCCGTGACGCTGATCGGAGCATCGGCGCTCATCACGACGGCCAATGCCGGGGCGTCTTCGATCAGAAACCGCACACGCTCTTTCAGCGCCGCCTCGACGGCCGCGTCGTCGGCTTTGTCCGAGAAGGCATAGAAGCCCTGCAACTCGTAGCCGTAATAATGGCCTCCTTGGGTGATCCGTGCACGGTCGGCTCCGCGTGCCGCCCACTGCTCCAAGAACGAGCGGGCGCTCAATCCTGCGATGCTCATGTCGTAGGCCGGAACGGTCAGTCCGCCGCGGTAGCCGTTCCACATGCCCGAATAGCCGGCGGGCATGTTCTGCCACAGTACGTCGTTGTCCGGGGCCGGGAATTGGAAACTTTCCGGTTCTGCGGCCTCGGTGAAGAGCAGCGTCAGCCCCTTGAACAGTTCGTAACGTTTCGTGCCGGGATTCTCGATCTTGACCACGCCTTGCAGGGGGCCCCATACGCCGTCGCCGTTTTCCCGGGGATAACCTTGCCCCAGGGCGATATCCCCGGCGTCGAGCAGAACCGCCGAGGCGCCCCGTTCGAGAGCCTGCCGGATCGTTTCGCCCACGGCGGTGCCGCCTGCGGCGATATGCTCCCAGCTTTTCCGGCCGAAGAGCAGCAGGTCGGCTTGCGCGGATTCCTGCATAAGTGCCAGTCCGTTGTCCCGGGCGAAAGCCAGCAGTTCGGATTCGTCCGCCGGAATATAGATCCGCTGTGCGGCGACCTCGGCGGGCACCGTGGTCCGGAACGTGCGGATGTCCCACTTCGATACGACCGGATATTTCACCTGCGCCGTCCGTCCGCGGACCAGTTCCGCACGAAGGATATAGTCGCCCGTGCGGTTCGGCAGCAAGACTGTTTGCGGTTGCGATATACGGGAGTAAGGTCCGAGAGTCCGGTTGACGATGTGTTCGTCGTAGATCTTGCCGTCGGCGTCCTCTACCGTGATGCGCGCCGTCAGCGCGGCCTTTTCGTCCGTGTCGTTGAAGAACCAGAGCGGAAAGCTCACGGTTTGCCCGGGCGTGAAGTTGCGGTCCCAGATCTCGGCGCTCACCGACCGGGGCGACCAGGCCGCCGTCAGGGAATTCCAGACCGGCTTGGGGCGGCCTTCGGCCAGCGGGCCGAGGAACCAGTGGTTGCCGTCTTCCCAACTGCTGGCCACGGGGAACGGTGCGGCTCCCGCCGCGCCGATGCGGCGCCAATACTCGGCGATCCTGCCGTGGGAATACTCCTGTAATTTGAGCCGCATCGCAGGGGTGTGATTGCGCCCGAGGAAGCGCAGCAGGGTTTCGCGAATAGTGACGTATCCTCCGGGTTCGCCGTCGCCGTCGAGATAGTTGCCGCCGAATTCGTCGGTCATGATCGGCAGGTCGAACTGGTCGTAGCTGTCGTAGAACATGCCGACGTTTTCGAAGATGCTCCACCAGTATTTGTGCAGGTGCAGCACGTCGCGTTCCGAGATCACCAGCTGCGGATAATGCGGCAGGAGTTTGTTCAGGGCATTCCAGACCCGCCCGAGTTCGTCGCCTTCGGTTTCGTTGTAAGGATGATAGATGCAGACCGAAGGGTGTGCGACGGCGGCTTCCAGCCAGCGGCCGTACTGCTCGGTGCAGCTCGCTTCGCTGGCCGGCATGCCGTGGAAGAAGGACCATTCGTACTGTACGGCCAGTCCGTATCGGTCGCAGAGGTCCAGCAGGCGGCGCGGCGGCACTCCCAGGTGGAACCGCAGCAGGTTGGCGCCGTGTTCTTTGAGCCGCAGCACGACATTGTCGCGGAACCACGTGGTGTCGTATCCGAGCCGGGCGCCCTCTTCCGTGCGGACCCAGCGGTGCCAGACCACCGTGCTGCCGCGCAGCGGACAGGGACGGTCGTTGAGACGGAACTGTTTGTTCTCGGTGCGGAACTCCTTGATGCCGAACGGCATCGTGCGGCTGTCGCGGGTGTCGAGCCGCAGTTCCATGACATAGAGGTTCGGATGTTCGGGCGACCATTCGCCGAGAATGCCGCCGTAGGCGATGTCGATCGAGTTCTCTCCGGGACGGTATTCGAACGGTTGTTCGAGCATTTTATGTCCGTTCCGGTCGGTTATCGTCAGCGTTCCGCGCCCTTCGCGGAGTTTCCTGCCGGGAAGGGGATCGAGGCGGCAGCCGATGCGGAGCGTCTTTGCCCGGATGTCGGGGAAAAGCACGATGCCGCCGATCGTTGCGTCGTAATGGAAATGGAGATTGACGTCGTCCCACAGTCCCGAGGAGTTGTTCGATCTCCATTGGTCGGCGACGGGGATGTAGGAGGCATCCTCTTGCGGCACGTCGGCAAGCGATTCCAGGGCGATTTCGAGCACGATCCTGCGTCCGGGCCGCACGTCGCGGCTCGTCAGCGGATGCAGGGTCGGGGCCATGCCTCCCTCGGCGCGTGAAACGCTGACGCCGTTGACGAAGACCTCGGGCCGGAACCGGGCGCCGCAGAGTTCCAGCGTTGCAGCCGTCCAGCGGCCTTCGGGCAGCGTCACTTCGCGACGGTACCAAAGGCGGCCGTCGTTTTTCCGCGTGGGGTCCGCGGCGATTCCCGGCACCTCGGCGGTGCGGTCGTAGCGGCGGTCGTCGCCCGCCTCCCAGCGGCCGTTGAGACTGACGGGCGGGGTCTGTGCGTCGAGCGGCAGAATGCCGCAGAGCAGCAAAAGCGATAGGGTCAGTCGTCGCATGGCGTCTGTCGGTTTATGGGAGTGATGATGGCGGCGAAACCCCCTCCGGGGGCCATCTCCACGGTCAGCTGCCGGGATGTCCCGAGGCGGAATGTTTCGCACTTGTAGTCCTGGGCATAGCGGTCGGCATTCACGCCGTCGCGGAACAGCGTCACGGCATGGTCGCCCTCGCCGAGCATCCCCAGATCGAGCGTCAGCGTCCGGGCGTTCCAGTCGGTGATCCCGCCGAGGTACCACGTACGGCCTTTGCGGCGTGCCGTGGCGACGTATTCGCCGATGCGTCCCGCCAGCGGGCGGGTCTGGTCCCAGACGGTCGGTACGGAGGCGATGAACCGGGCGCACTCTTCGGCGTCGCGGTATTTCGCGGGGCTGTCGCAGAGCATTGCCAGCGGCGATTCGAAGACGATGTATTCGGCGAGCTGGCGGCAGCGCGTGCCGAGGCTCATCGGTTCCTCGGTACGGGCCCGGAAGTTTTTCCGGTTCGCGTTGAGCATCGCCCCCTGCGTGTAGTCCATCGGACCGGCGAACTGACGGATGAACGGCACGGTTACGTCGTAAAGGACCGGATCGGCCTCTTCGGGGGAAGTCCATTTGACCCGCTCCAATCCGAAGACACCCTCGAAATTGATCAGGTTCGGATAGGTGCGTTGCAGTCCCGTGGGTTTGTACATGCCGTGCAGGTTGAGCACGAGCCGGTACCGGGCGGCAGTCTCCGCGGCGTGGTAGACGAACTCGACGAGTTCCTGATCGTCGCGGTCGAAGAAGTCGATCTTGAAGCCTTTGACACCCATTGCGGCGTAGTGGCGGCAAATTCCCTCGAAATCCCGGTCGATGGCGGCATATCCCGCCCAGAGCAGTACGCCGACGCCCTTTTCGTTGGCATAGGCCACGACCTCCGGCAGGTCGAGTTCCGGAACGACCTGATAGAGGTCGCCCGTGCCGATGCGCGACCACCCTTCGTCGAGCAGAACGTATTCCAGCCCGTATTCGGCCGCGAAGTCGATATAGTGTTTGTAGGTTTCGGTGTTGATGCCGCTTTTGAAATCGACGCCGTAGACGCCCCAGTCGTTCCACCACTCCCAGGCGGTCTGTCCGGGGCGAATCCATGCGGTGTCGTTCAGACGGCAGGGGGCTCCGAGACGGTAGACCAGATCGCAGTCGAGCAGTCCGGCATCCTCTGCGACGATGGCTGCCGCGCGCCACGGAAAGGTTCGCGCACCCCCGATGCGGGCGATGTAGGGTTCGGTTTCGGTCACGAGGCGCTGGATGTTGTTGTGTCCGCCGGTTCGGGTGGCTTTGGGACAGGGCGGGAAGACGCCCCGCAGCGACGTACCCCGGCCGTCGTGGTTGAGGTACATGCCCGGATAGCTTTCCAGATCGGCTTCGGTGATGCAGACAGCGCGTCCCGAGGGGAGGCGTACCGCCAGCGGCAGGAACATCAGCCGCTGCGGGTCCAGTTCCGAAAGCGCGGCGTGGGTGTAGACATTCTCGAACGAGTTGTTGAACTGTTGTGCGAAAGTTTTTTTGGTTCCCTCGCGGTCGAGCACATAGGGGACGACGGCTTCGTGGTCGGCGGCGAAGTTGAACCGGACGAGTTCGTCGGTCACCGTCCGCGGCGTGTCGTCGAGCGAGAAGAAGCGGTAGGCGACGCCGTCGTCATAGGCCCGGAAATCGACGCCGTAACCGCCTCGGAAGGTCAGCGTCAGCTGTTTGTAACGGTCCCGGACGGAGCTTTTGCGATAGAGCGGGCTCGGAATCTGCGAATCGAATTCCGAGTAGTTTTTTTTCACGACCTTCGGCTGCACGCCCCATACGGTGCCGTCGGTGAAAGTCATCGCCAGCGGCGAAGGGGTGAAGACGATCTCTCCGGCGGCTTCGACGCGGTAGGTGAGGCTGTCGCCGCACGCCACCTCGAGGACGATGCCGCCGTCGGGCGAGGTGAGGCGGTAATCGGCCGCCGAAACCGTCAGAGGTAGCAGCGCAATGGATAGGAATAGTTTTCGGATCATCGGGTTTGCAGGTTATTTGCGGTCGTAGAAGTAGATGGCCGTCGATTGGCGGATATCGAAACCGTCGAGCAGGGCGAGCATTTCGCTGCCCGCCATCAGGACGGGGCCGTAGCCGTGGGCGGTGTAGGGATGCACGTGGCGGTTGTAGTAGTAGGCCGGTTCGTAGCTGACTCCCGTACCCACGCAGACGTTCTCGATCTGCCCGATGTTGTTGATCTGCGTTCCCAGCGCGTTCCATCCCAACAGCGCTGCGGGGCCGTAGGCTTTGGCGTCGAGCCATCCCCGGTTGATGCCGCGGGCGAAGCCGTAGACGAACATCGCCGTTGCCGACGATTCGAGGTAGGAGTCGTTGCGGTCGAGCAGCTGGTGCCAGAGCCCTTCGCCCGACTGGCAGGCGAGAAGCCCTGCGCAATGGGCGCGGAAGATTTCCAGCACTTCCTTGCGTCCCGGATGTTCTTCGGGCAGTACATCCAGCAGGTCGCACATTGCCAGCGTCGCCCATCCGTTCGCACGGCCCCAGCAGAGTGCCGGATGCGGGGTCATCGACTCCACCCAACTGTGCATGAAAAGTCCCGGTCCGACGAGTTGCATGCGGCGGGCGAACTGCACGATCTGCCGCACGGCATCGTCGGCGTATTTCTCATCGCCGGTCGTCCGGTAGGCTTCGCACAATGCCGGGACGCTCATGTAGAGGTCGTCGAGCCAGAGGATGTTCTCATAGGGCTGGTTGCGGGCCACGGTGCCGTCCGGCAGACGGTAGAGTTCGTCGGTGATGAAATGCAGGATGCGGTCGGTGTAGGGTTTCAGCGTTTCGCTCTGTCCGCTGCGCATCATCGCGGCACACAATGCGCCGCAATGGTCGAGCACCCGGGGGCGGACGATCTCGTTCACGGGCGACTCCCAGGCGGCGTCCTTGCGCAGCCGGGCATCGGCAACGGGCAGCAGCTGTGCGAGCAGCTCCATACGCCGTGCGACGTAATCCGCGAATGCCCCGTTTCCGGTTGCCCGGGCGGCCTGGAGCATTCCCGAATAGGTCACTCCCCATTCGTAGGAGTAGGGCCGGAAATCGCCTTGCGTGAAGACGAAACGCGCGGGGATGCGCCGCATGTCGGTAACCCGTTCGCCCGTCGCGGCGTCGGCGATGCCGTCGGCCGTCGCACCTTCCAGGTAGTCGAGAATGCGCACCAGTTTTTCGGTCACATCCTCCCGGGCCGGGATCACGTAGGGAAAGTCGTAGTCCGAGTGCACGTTGAACAGCGAGACGCTGGCATCGGTCATACGCTTGGTATTGTCGAGCGTGAACCGCTCCTGGCGCGGCCAGGGCTGTGCCGAAACGCTGCCTGCCGCGGTGCAAAGAATCAGAAACAGGAGTTTTTTCATCGTTGGTCTTATTGGTTGTATTCGTAAGCGCCCAGGTCGGGGGCGGAGCCGTTGTAAGGGATCGGTTCGCGGGCGAATCCGTCGCCCCGGACGGTTTCGGTGGGGGCACCCCGGTCGATGAAGGCGCTGCCGGCCGCGAGGCGTCCGAAATGTTCCGGCAACGATCCGTCGGCCCCGCGCGGAGCTGCGGCGTCTGCGGCCGAAAGCGATACGAAATCGGCGGGTTTGCCCTTGATGCCGAGGTTCCACGAGTTGTGATCGTCGGCCAGAAGGGTCAGCCCCTTGAATTGGTCTTTGCGGGCGCCGTTCATCGAAATGTTGTTGCGCAATACCCAGCCCGTGCCTTCGGTATTCTCCTTCCAGAACTGGAAATTGATCCCGTTGCCGAACGAGAGGCAGTTCTCGATCCACGCTCCCATCGGGTGGTTGTTCTGATCGAATCCCTTCTTGGCATTGTCGAACGAAATGCAGTTGCGCAGCAGGTGCGTGCCTTTGGAGTAGGCCCGGCATTCGCGGCCGCTGATGTCCAGACACCCGCCGCCCATCTTGAAGCCGTTGCCGTCGCCGGCCCAGACCTCTTCGGTCAGGCTTCCGCCCGTGCGGTCGGCGTACATGTCAACGTGGTCTTCACGATGCCCCGTGTGCCATGCCCAGCAGTCGGTCATCTCCACGGCGTGACCGCATTCGTAGAGGTCCCACGCATCGTCGGAGTTGTTCCAGGCGCGGCAGCCGATGAAACGGTTGCCCCGGCCGCTGCCCTGTTTGACGGCGAATCCGTCGGCATTGGTTCCGGCGGCTGGGACGCCCCCGTTGACGGTCCACCAGTCGAAATTGTTGTACGAATCGCAGTTGACGAAGGTGTTCCAGGCGGCTTTCTCCCCGTCGGGGTTCGGAAGCGGTTCGCCCGGTTTCTCGTGGCCGAAACTCATCGAGAATCCCGAACCGCCGTTGTGGTGCGCCACGCAGCGGTCGAAAGTGTTGTGCGAGCCGTTGATGATCCGGAATCCTTCGTTGTAGGCTCCGGTGACCTCGATGCCTTGCAGATACCAGTAGCAGCCTTCGCGCAGGACGATGCCTTGCCGCGACCAGACCGCTTCGGTCAGCCCCGAGCATTCGAACACGGGCTTTTCCCCGTTGTAGGCCAGCATGCGGATCGGTTCCGCCTCGGTGCCTCTGGCATTGAGCTCCAGTCGTTTGACGAGCGTGTATTCTCCGCCGCGCAGGTAGATGGTCCACCCTTTCGCAGCCTTCTCCACAGCCTGATGGACCGTGTAGGGACGTTCGATCGAACCGTCGCCGGAGGTCTTGGCGTCGGGGGCTGCGAAGATGACTTTGCCCGGGGCCGGCGTCGGATCTCCGTTGCCGCTCTCGGTCGCGGGAGTGCCGGCGCAGGCGAAAAATAAGCTCAGGACCGCCGCTGCAAGGGCTTGGGTTTGTATGCCGGTAAATCGTTTCATGGCAGGTTTCGGTTGAGGCGCGAGGGCCCGAAAGCCCTCGCACCGGGTTGTTTATTGCCAGCGCGGATCGCCGTTTCCGAAGAAGTTGGCGTAGTCCGTCGTAGGCGTGAAATCGTATTCCGCACGTTTCGGGAAGGTCTGTCCCGACGAGAGGTTCGTGGCCGTTGCGGTGAACTTGCTGTCGAAAGCCGTGTCGGTCGATTTGAAGGTCGCCGTGCAGGTCAGCGTGGCGTTGTTGAACGCCGTGGGGCGAATGTTGCTGTTGTTGGTCCGCACCTCGCCCACGATCGTGTGCGAAAGCGTGATCTCCGCCTTGTCGGCATAGCCGAGGAATTCGAACAGGTAGCGCTGTCCGCCTTTCTTGGTCCCTGTCCATACGCCGTCGGCCATGAGGCCCATGTAGTCGAACGTGCAGTTCGTGACCTCGGCGGTGGGTGCGGTGACCTGATCCTTGATGCCCGTCCAGCAGCGGGCTTCGATCAGTCCGTGATAGAGGTGGTGGAAGGTCGAGTTGCGGATGATGAAGTTCGCGCAGTAGATGTCGTTGGCGTCGGTGCGCCCGCAGAGGTGGAGGAACGAGTTGACATTGTCCACGTCGCGCCCGAGGTCATAGACCAGCAGATTGTCGGCCAGGATGGTGTCGAAGCGGATGCGGGCATCGGCGTGGAAGCCGTAGTCGATCGATGCGAGGCAGCCCTTGGCGTAGTTGCGGATGATGCAGTCGGCGATTTCCAGCCGGCCGACGGTGATGTCGCGGGCGGTGTTCTTCACGTCGAACGAGAACATCGCGTCGTTGGGCTGCACGGAAAGGTCCTCCTGTCCGCCTGAGGGGATGAGTCCCGATACTTCCAGCCCCTCGATCCGCACGAGCGGCATCGACGATGATGTTTCGGTGGTGCCGCCGAGGATGAAACTTTTGAGGTAGAGCCTCGGTTTGGCGCCTCCGGGAGCGGCTTTGACGGTGACGGCTTTCGTCAGGTCGATGGTTTCCGACGAATAATCGTAGGTCTGGCCCGCGGTCAGCAGGACGATGGCGCCTTCGGGAGCCTCTTCGATGACGGTTTTCAGGTCATCTTCGTTCGTGACGAGGATCGCGCCCTCGGGCAGCTGGGGCATCGTGAACCAGACATAGCTGGCCAGTTCGCCGTTGACATAGAACGACGCCTTGTATTTTACGCCTGCTTTGAGATCCGTGACCACGGCCTGCATCTCCCGGATCTCTTCGTCGCTCAGCACGCGGTGAATGTCCGCCTCTCCGGTGGCTGTGAGGAGGATTTCGCGGGCTCCGAGGTCTTCGGTCCACGAAAGTGCGGCCGAAGTGTAGGTCATGTCGGCATAGCCCACCTCGTTGAAGACCGAGCGCATCAGTCCCGTCGTACCTTCCGAATAGAGGTATTTCGAGTTGAGAGCTTCGTTGTCGGCCAGCGCACAGAGGCGGATGTAATAGAGAGTCTCTTCTTCGAGACCCGTGAATACGGCTTCGTAATTCTTTCCGTCGGACGCGGGAATGTCCTGCGTGGCGGCGATTTCGGCGAATTCGGCATCTTCGGAGAGATCGACGCGGTATCCCGCGGCGCCGTAGGAGATGCCCCAGCGGACGACGAGCCCGTTGTCCTGTTTGAAATTTACGAGATCGGTGGGCAGGAACAGCCGCGGATCGTTCCACTCCTGCGACTGGTCGTCCTGACAGGCGATGAAGCCTGCGGCCGTCAGCAGCGCTGCGGCCAGCGTCAGCAGTTTTCGGTATGTTGCTTTCATGTCTTTCTTCGGGTTGGGTTAAATGTCTATCGTTTGCCGTAGCGGTTGACGATCATGCCTTTGCTTTCGGCCACGACATCTTTCGGGTAGGGATAGATGTAGACCATCGGATCGCGGTTGTAGATTTCGGGTCGCCACCACTGATCGACCGCATCGTTGACGATGTATTCGCTGCCGGACTGGCTGACCATCTCTTTGGCCCAGCCCCTCGTGGAGTAACCCGCGGGTGCCGAGGACATGTTCTGGTCGAGGCCCACGATGTCGAGCGTGCCGTCGTCGAGCAGTTTCCAGTAGATGTTGGCCGGGATGTCCTTGTATTTGCCGGTGCCGGTGCGGGCGCCTACGGCCATGTCGATGTGTTTTTGCCGCAGGTCGATGAGGCTTTGGCGGAGGCGGTTCCAACGGATGAGGTCGTATTTGCGGATACCTTCGCCGCAGAACTCCCAGGCGCGCTCCTGTGCGACGGCTTCGAAGAAGTCGTCATGTCCCGTGAGGGCCGCGACGTAGTTATCGACCTTCTCCGCATGGAGCCCGGAGGCGAAGGCACGGCGGCGGACCGTTTTCAGCGCCTCGCGGGCCAGATCGGTGGGGCCGTCGTTGAGTTCGTTCTCGGTCTCGGCCAGCATCAGCAGGGCATCGGTGTAGCGCAGGACCGGGAAGTTGATTCCGGTGTTGATCGTGGCGCCTGCGCCCTGCGGGGTCTTCATGTCGAGCTTCGACCATTTGCCGATGTAGATGTTCTTCCAGTCGGAGATCTTTTGCTCGATGCGGCCCTTCGTGTTGTTCCAGACCCACGTGTAAGGTGTGCAGTTGACGCTGCGGCGCTGGTCGGCGCTGTCGAAAGAGTGGAAATAGGGCATCGTCACCATGAACCAGGGGTTGCTGTATCCGTAGATGATGCTCGGGCTGTTGTCGATGCGCTGGCCGATGTAGTGGCCCACGTAGCTCGAATAGCTCATGGCCATCGCCACTTCGTAGAGCATGTCGTCGTTCGACGGGAAGACCTTCTGGGCTTCGTTGACGAACACCTGTTTGTAGGAGAGTCCCAGCGAGTGCTTGCCCGATTCGTAGAGTTTGCGGGCATAGGTGTTGGCTATGCGGTAGTATTTTTCGTAGTCGTCCGGGCGGACCATCCGTCCGGGGTCCGAAACGTCGTCGGCGTTGGGACGCAGCGCCCAGCCGCCGCGCGTGAGCGATAAGCGGGCGATGAGCGCCTGCACGGCGCCGCGGTTCATGCGTTCGCAGGCTTCGGCGATCTCCGAGGCGTAGAACATGCCCGGTTCGGCGTCGATCAGATCGTCGATCAGGTAGGCGAGTATCTCGTCACGGTCGGTGGGGGCGATGTAGAAATCGTCGTTGTAGCGGGTTTCGCGCGTCAGGAAAGGCACGTCGCCCCAGTTGCGGACCAGTTCCAGATAGAGCAGCGCGCGCAGGGCCTTGGCTTCGCCGTAGAGCTGGCGGATGGCCGAGGGCGTTTCGGGCGAGGTTGCGCCGAGCAGCGGACCGTTCTCGATGCCCGCGATGCACTCGTTGGCGCTGTTGATGCCCATGTAGAGGTCGGCCCACATCGGGAGCGTTTCGGTATTGGCCGAGGTGAGCGTATAGTCCCACAAGCCTCGGCGGCTGTCCTCGGCCGTGGCGTTGGTTTTGGCGTACTCGATGTCGTTGTTGTAGGGGGCGAAGAGGCTTACCCTTTGGCTGTAAAGCGAGTTGCGCGCCAGAACGGCGTAGATGTTCATCACGGCGCGGTAGGTGTCGCCTTCGGTGCTGAATACCTTCGTGTCGGGCATGGTCGAAGGGGACTCCGTGGAGAGGAAGTCCGCGCAGGAGCAGACGGTGAACAGGAGCCCGAGGGCGGTGATATGTCGGATGGTTCGTTTCATGGTTATGGTATTTTAGCGTTGCCGGAAATCAGAAGGTGAGGTTGACGCCGAAGGCGAACGACCGTGTGCGGGGGTAGGCCGAGTAGTCCACGCCCGGGGTGAGGGGCGAACTGCGGCGCGTATCGACCTCGGGATCGAAGCCCGTGTAGGCCGTCCAGCAGAAGAGGTTCGTGGCGGTGACGTAGATGCGGCATTTCGAGAGCCAGACCTTCTTGGTGATGCGCTGCGGCAGGGTGTAGCCCAGCGTGAGGTTGCTCAGACGCAGGAACGAGCCGTCCTCGATGGCCCACGAGTGGAGAATCGGGTACTGGTAGACCGGGCTCCAAATCGAGGCGTTGACATTCAGCGCCCGCAGAGCCTCCTTGTCGTTGCGCAGGTCGTTGCCGGCGTCGTCGAAGACGCGGAAACGGTGTCGTGAATCCATCTCCGAGCGGAGGTTGTGCCACTGATATTTGCCCGTCGATGTGTTGAAGAGCTTCTGGGCGTTGTAGATGCTGTTGCCGTAGACCCAGTTGAACATCGCCGAGAGGTCGAAGCCTTTGAATGCGGCCGTCAGGCTGAAACCTCCGGTGTGCTTGGGGTTGGCGTTGCCGATCACCGTGCGGTCGGCTTCGGTCACGATGCACGACTCGGGGTCGTTCGGGTCGTATGGGGTGGTCTTTTTGAGTTTGAGCGAACCCACGCGCGGATAGTCGCCCGGATTGCCGTTCGAACCGGTGATGTTCTGGCTGTTGGCCACTCCGGGTTTGAGCACCCAGCCGGGACCGTCCTCATAATCGTCTACGGTATAATATCCGTCGGTGACGTAGCCGTACATCAGACCCACGGGTTCGCCCTCTTTGAGCAGGTAGTCGCGCAGGTTGTTGTTGTTCCAGCCGCTGTCGTAGAATTTCTGCTCTGCACCGTAGAGCTTGTCCACCTTGTTGCGGTTGAAGGCGATGTTGAACGAGGCCGAGAGCTGGAAGTCGCGTTTATCGACGATCACGCCCGTAAGCGAGATTTCCAGACCGCGGTTCGAGGTCTGTCCGACGTTGACCTGCTGTTCGTTGTAACCCGTGTGGAGGGGAATCTTGTTTTTGATGAGCAGGTCGCGCGTCGTGTTCCAATAGAGTTCGACACTACCCGAGAGCCGGTTTTTCAACACTCCGAAATCGACGCCGAGGTTGCGGGTCGCGGTGGTTTCCCACACCAGATCTTCGTTGATGAGCACCGACGAGGAGTTGGTGAGGTAGATGTTGGGTTTGCCGCCGATGCCGGCCACCATGTTCTGCTGTCCGGTGAACATCCCCTTGAACGTGCGGCGCCACATGTCGTTGGCGATGCGGTTGTTGCCCGCTTCGCCGTAGCTGACGCGCAGTTTCAGGTCGTCTATCCATTCGGCCTGTTTGAGGAACGGCTCTTCGGAGATGCGCCAGGCGAAAGCCGCCGAGGGGAAACAACCCCATTGGTTGCCGGGTGCGAATTTCGACGATCCGTCGATGCGCACGGTCGCCGTGACGAGGTATTTGTTGCGGTAGGAGTAGTTCACGCGGCCGAAGAACGACGCCATGGCCACGGGGGTATCTTCGAAAGTGTAAGGATACTCCTGCGACCCGAAGGCCATGTTGGCGAAAATATCGTCGATGGCCATGTCCGCAGGCAGCTGGTAGGATTTCATCTCGCGCAGCGTCGAAGTCTCGCGCATGGCCTCGAATCCGGCCATGACGTTGATGTTGTGCTTTTTGCGGTAGTTCTTGATGTCGTAGGTCAGCGTGTGCGACGTGCGCCAGCGGGGCATGTTCTGCGTGGTGATCTGGGCCACGGGCTGCGATCCGGCCTGCCGCGAGGTGTAGGTCAGCGGGCCGTAGTAACGCTTGGTTTCGTAGTCGCGCGTCAGCATGCCGAAATCGGAGCGCCAGGTGAAGTGCTTGGCGAATTTCCATGTGACGGCACCGTTGACGTTCAGTTCGTTGCGCCGCTGCCGTTTGTAGTCCTGCTTGATGAGCTCCACGGGGTCGTAGAGCTGGCTCTGGGCCTCGATGTTCTCGTCCACCCACGAAATGTCCTGATCCGAGGCGCCGTGTCCGCGTTCGGCTTTGCCGATGGTCGGGCGGTAGCTCACGGCGTTCTTGATCTCGGTCGAGGAGTTGACCGTCGTGCCGGCTCCGTCGATCACCGTATTGGTATAGTAGGCCGACAGGTCGAGCCGCATGTTCTTGAACAGATCGTGGTTCATCTTGAAGTTGAGGTTCGTGCGCCGGTAACCCGATTCGAGCAGCACGCCGTCCTCGTCGAGGTGCGTGGCGCTCAGCGTGAAGCGGGTCTTGTTCGTGCCGCCCGCTATCGAGAGGTTATGCGATTGTCCCCAGGCCGTACGGCCGTACATCTCCGACTGGGTGTCGCGGCCGGGCATCCGGCGGTAGATGTCGAAATCGGCCGGCGTGCCGAAGTGGCTGGCGAAGGATTCGGCGTCCTGGCCGCCTTTGAGCGAGGTCAGCTCGTACTGCATCTGCACGAATTCATAGGGCTTCATAACGTCGATCATCTTCGGCACGTATTTCATCTGCGCGAAGGCATTGTAGGAGACCGTCGTTTTGCCGGCTTTGGCCGATTTGGTGGTGATGATGATGACGCCGTTGGCGCCGCGTGCGCCGTAGATGGCTGCCGAGGAGGCGTCTTTCAACACGTCGATCGATTGGATGTCGTTGACCGAAATGTCGGAGATGCGCTCCACGGGGAATCCATCGACGATATAGAGCGGCGAATTGTCCTGCGTGATGGACCCTCCTCCGCGCACGCGTATTTTTACATCTGCATCGGGCGATCCGTCGGTCGTGGTGATCTGTACGCCGGGCATGCGTCCCGTGAGGGCCTGGGCCATGTTCGAAACGGGAGAATCCGCGAGGACCCGGCCCGAAACGGAGGCTACGGCGCCCGTGAGATCGCGTTTGGCCACCGAGCCGTAGCCGATGACCACGACCTCATCCATCGAAACGACATCCTCTTCGAGGATGATGGTGTAGACGGTTTTTTTCTCCGAAAGGGGCACTTCACGCGGAGCGTATCCGATGAAGGAGACGCTCAGTGCCTTGGCGTCGGCCGGGATTTTCAGATTGAAGACGCCGTTGGCGCCCGTGGTGGTGCCGGTGGTCGTTCCCTTGACCATGACGGTGACGCCGGCCATCGCCTCCCCGGACACGGATTTCACGCTTCCGGTGATGTCGCGCTGCGGCGCTGCGGCCTGCGCATGGACACCTGCCGAAAGAAGGAGCGTCAGCGCCAGGCTTCGCAGTATCCGGCGGACATGCTGAGTAAAGTTTCTTTGCATAGGTTAGCGGGTTTAATGTTTGGTTCGGTTGCGTTTTGCACGGGCGGTTCGGACCCGTAATGCAAAGGTAGCGGACCCTGTCGGGGAAATTTATTCAAATTGTAACATTAAACTGTTCTTTTGTTGCATCGCCGCCGCAGGACGAATCCCGGCCGGGGTCGGAGCTGTTTTCTTCGAAATAAAGATAGTCGTTTTCCCGATATGTTTGTTATTTTTGTCTTGTAAGCCTCGCCTGTAAATATGAAAAACATCTTCTTCGCGGCCCTTTTTGCGGCCTTTCTGACTTCCGCGCCGCTCGCAGCCGGCGAGCTGGCTCCCGATACCGACACCCGGCTCGCGTTCAAGTACCTGAGCGTGAACGACGGTCTGTCGCAGAACTCCGTGACCTCGATTTTGCAGTCCTCCGACGGACGGATGCTCATCGGCACTTACGACGGGCTCAACTTTTTCGACGGCTACGCCATCCGGCCCGTGCGCCATTCGGCCAAACGCCGCGGAGGGTTGGCCAACAACCGTATCGTATGTCTCAGCGAAGCTGCCGACAGCACGATCTGGATCGGGCTCGACGGAGGTGTGATGCGTTACGATCCCGGCACCGACAGCTATACCGATTATGCGGAAAGGCTCCGGGGCGTCGATTTGCGGAAGGTCCGTGCCATCTGCGAAGATTCGGCGGGCGATGTCTGGATCGGCCATGAGAAAGGGGTGGTCGTCGCAAGCCCCGACGGAAAAGGCGATTACTCTTTTGTGGCGGCTGGCGGACTGGAGGCTCTCGATGTCAGCGACATCACCGAAGACGGCCGGGGAAACGTCTGGATCGGCACCTCGCAGGGATTGTACCTTTGCGGCCGCGACGGTCGCAAAAGCCGGGCGGTGCGGCTGATCGGCGGTATTCCGGGCGGTGCGGTGCGTTTCGTGGAGTGCGACCGGTGGGGCGTGCTTTGGGTGAGCCATGACCGGGGTATTTCGGTGAGTACGGACGGTGAACGCTTCACCGACCTCCGGCTGCCGTCGGGCGTCCGTTTCCAGGCGGTCTGCACCGTCCGCGACCGGGAGGATCACCTTTGGGTGGGCTGCGATACGGAGGGCGTTTACTCCCTCGGGTTCGATGCCCAGTATCGGGTGGTTTCGGCGGAACACTATGCCAAGTCCGATTTTTTCGGGCGCATCAGCGATAACGATGTTTCCTGCCTCTGCATCGACCGTTCGGGGGTGCTTTGGGTCGGGACGCGCCGCGGGGTGAACTATGCGCCGACCGCAGCCCCGGAGTTCTATACTTTCAAACCGCTCGTTGGGCGCCGCTACACCGAACTGGGGTATGACGGGAGTCATGTCAACACGCTGTTCATTGATGACCGGGGACGGCTGTGGGCCAATACTTTCAAAGGTTCGACCTACCGTTACGATTTCCGTACGGGCCGTTTGGAGGATCTTGCCGCGGCGGTCACGCGCAATTCCGTGTCGCGCATTCTGCAAACTGCCGGAGGAACTCTCTGGGTAGCCGCCCAGGAGGGGGTCTATCGGTTGGACGAACTGCCCGGAGGCGGTTTCCGGAAACGTCTGCTGCACTTGCCGGGGATTCCCGAAGACGTTTCCCGCCGTTATCGTTATTTCCTCGATCTGTGCGAGGACGGTTGCGGCGACATCTGGATCGCCACGATGGACGGGCTGATTCGTTACGATGTCCGCAGCGGGCGCACCGTTACCTATACGGCTGCGCACGGGCTGGCTTCGAATTCCGTCTATTCGCTGCTGGCCGATGCGAAAAACGGACTGGTCTGGGCCGGGTCCGCGGAAAGCGGACTTTCGAAAATTCGCTATACGGACTCCGGCTCCGGTATCGAGGTCGAGGTCGTGCGGCAGGATTCCGCGCCGTTCGCCCTGAGCGACAACCATGTCTGGTGTCTGCGTATGACCCGTGACGGAATGCTTTGGGTGGGAACCGACGCCGGACTGAACCGGATGACGGTGGACGGCGGAGAGATCCGTGCGGTGGAGCATATCCACTCGCCGGAGCTCGAAGACGCCAAGATACTGGCCATCACGGAAGACCTCGCCGGCGACCTGTGGCTCAACGGCAGTCAGGGGCTCTATCGCTACCAGCCCGCTACGGGGCGCGTAAAGCGTTATGTGAGCGATGACGGTTTGCAAAGCAATACCTGGACCGAGGGGGCTGCCGTGTCGGACAACGGCTGGCTGTTCGTGGGCGGCATCAACGGCATCAACTATTTCAATCCGTCCGATTTCCGGACCGATCCCTATCCCGGGGAACCGATGTTCACCGGATTGAAGGTGTTCGGGCAGCGGGTCGTACCCGGCGGGGAGTACGACGGACGCGTCCTGCTCCGGGAACCCCTGAACCGGACCCGGAGGCTGGAACTGGGGTATCGGCAGAGTAACTTCACGCTCGAATTCACCTCCGACCAGTATGTCAATCCTGCCAAGAACCTCTTCCGTTATCGGCTGGAAGGATACGACCCCGATTGGACGGTGGTCGGGGCCGGGCAGCGTTTCGCTGCCTACACACGGCTTCCGGCGGGACATTACCGCTTCCGGCTCGCCTCGTCGAACAGCGACGAGGTTTGGAGCGACCGGGAGCGTTCGTTGGAGATCGTCGTGCATCCGGCGCCCTGGGCGACCTGGTGGGCCTATCTGCTCTATGTCTTTGCTGCGGCTGCGGTGGTTTTTGCCGGGATATTCTATCTGGTGTCGCGTCAGCGCTGGCGCCGCAAACTCTTCATGCAGCAGATCGAGCAGGAGAAGACCCGTGAACTTTCCGAAATGAAGCTCAGCTTCTACACGAACATCACCCACGAACTCCGCACGCCGCTGGCGCTCATCACCGCGCCGCTCAAAGACCTGGAGGAGCGTACGGACCTCGGCGAATACGTCGGTTTCCGGCTGGGGCTGATTCGCCGGAACGTCAACAAACTGCTGAAACTGATCAACCAGCTGCTTGAAATCCGCAAGGTTTCGGCCCAGAACCTGCCGCTGAAAGTGTCGCGCTACGATCTGGCCTACACTGTCCGCGAGGTGGTGCATTCGTTCGGGAGCATGAGCGAACAGACCGGGATCATGATGCACTTTGAGGCGCCCAAGGAAATTCCGGATGCGTGGTTCGACCGCGATAAGATAGAAAAGGTGCTTCAGAATCTGATCTCCAACGCCTATAAATTCACACCCGAGCAGGGCGATATCCATGTCCGGCTGGCTGTCGAGCAGCACGACCGGGTTCATTATGCCGTGATTGCGGTACAGGATTCCGGGGTCGGCATTCCGGCTGCGGACATGCACCGGATCTTCGACCTTTTTTTCCACGGGACGCCTCTGAACGGTGTGAGCAGCGGCGTGGGACTGTCGTTTTCAAAGGCGCTGATCGAACTCCATGCGGGCGAGATCACGGTCGGCAGCGAGGAGGGCAAGGGCTCCGTTTTCACGGTTCGCTTTCCCATCGACCGCAGCTGTTATTCTGACGAACAGGTTTCCGAGCTCGGCGAATCTCCGCAGTCCCGGACCGGAGAGGAGCCGGCGGAATCCGGGACTGATGGGAGGAAATATCTGGTGCTGATCGTCGAAGACAATGCCGACATGAGCGCTTACATCGAGAGCTGCCTGAAAGAGTATTTCCGGATAGCCGTGGCTCCCGACGGCGGGGCGGGGCTGGCGCTGGCGCAGAAACTGAAACCCGACGTGGTCATCAGCGACCTGATGATGCCCGTGATGGACGGCATCGAGTTCACCCGCCGGATGAAGGAGAATCCCCGCACCAATTTCATCCCGATCATCGTCCACAGCGTCAAGGAGGACCAGCAGTCGATCCGCGAAGCCCTGACCGCCGGGGCTCAGGAGTATATCATCAAGCCGTTCGGAGCCGAGAACCTGATTTTCCGCATCCGCAATCTGCTCAGTTCGCGCGAACACTTCGCCCGTAAGCTCAGAACCGAGACCATTACCGAGCCCACGGTTGTCGAACTGCCTTCGGACGACGAACAGCTGCTGCGCCGTCTGAGCGCCGTAGTGGAGGCCAATATCCAGAACCCGCTTTTCGACATCGAGTATCTGGCGGGCGAACTGCATATGAGCCGTATGCAGCTTTACCGCCGTATGCAGCGCATTGCGGGCGGGCGCACCGTCTCGGAGATCATCCGCGACATCCGCATCAAGCGTGCGGCCCAGCTGCTTGCTTCGGGAGGCATGCGTGTCAGCGAAGTGATGGTCGAGGTGGGGATGAACAACCAGTACCGGTTCACAAAGTATTTTCAGGAGGCTTACGGCATGACCCCGAAAGAATACAGCCAGCTGCATGCTCCGCAGCAGAAGTCCTGACCGGCGGGGCAGATGGACCCGGGGCGTGTCGTGAAGAAGCCGGAGGCGAAAGATTCCGGCCGACCGATTCGGGACTTTGGGGTTCTCGGGATTTCCGGAGAGTGCCGCATTGTCGGGTGACAGGGGCGGTGCATGGCCCGCTTTCGGGTGATTCGTCGCCTCCGTAGCTGGCTGTCGGTGAATCGCCGGCCATTCCGCCGAATATATTCCGTCAGAGGCCGATATGCTGGATCTTCCTTTCGAAATCGCTGCGCGAGCCGAGCGCCGAATTGCGGAGTTTGGTGCGATAGGTATAAACCGTTGCCGAAGCGCAGTTCAGAAAACTGGCGATGCAACCGCTGTCGGTGATCCCCAGCCGCATGACGGCCAGGATGCGCAGTTCGGTCGAAAGAGCCCCGTCCGAACGCACCGGAAAACGCGCCGGCTCTTCGAGCAGCTCGTTGACCCGCTCTACGAAGTCGGGGAAGATGCCGAGGAACGTTTCGTCGAAGATGCGGTAGAAGTCGCGGTAATTGCGGTCCACATCCGAAGGCGACCGCAGTTTGCGCATCAGGGCCTCCGTACCGTCGGTTTTGGCGGTTTTTCGCAATTCCATCCGGTATTCGTCAACCCGGCCGATGTAATGCGAGGCGAGTTGCATGTAGCGGAACACATAACTGTCCTTGATCTTGTTGGCGTCGCGCAGACGGTCGTTCACGATCCGGAACTGTTCGTTGCGTTCGTGAAGCCGCCTGTTGACTTCGTAAATCAGGGAGGTGTTGCGCCTCAGCCGCAGGTGCTGGCGCTGCGTGTGGAACAGCAGCAGGGCTATGATCACCAGCAGAAGCAGAAAAACGCTGACCATGACCGTCAGGATGCGGCTGCGGGAGTTGATGCTGTAAACCACGGCCTGGTTGATGATCATCTCGGCCTGGCTCGAATGGAAGATGCGCGTGTTGTAGTTGCACGAAAGCATATCGGCGACCGTGCACTGAATGTAGCGGGCCGCACGCTCCATGTCCTTCTCCTCGAACATCATCAGCGCCAGTTCGTACAGGGAGAGATACTCCCGGACGGGGGTTCGCAGGTCGTTTACCGCGGCGCGGGCGAGCCAGTATTTGCGCTGCTCGCGGTCGCCGAGGGTTTCGTATACGTTGGCTATGTTGTACGCCACGCGGGCCAGTGTCCGCGAACTCTGCCGGGGATTGTAAAGCGGCAGCAGCACATCGAGCGCCTCGTCGCAACGCTGCTGCGACAGCAGGTCGATGGCCCGCAGCCGCTGGCGTGTGACGTACGAGTGTCCGTCGAAGCCGATGCGCACGCGCCGTATCCGGGCGAGCGTGTCGGCATAGGCCCTGCTGCGGGATTCGGAGGTGTTCTGCGAGGCGAGACGCCCGTAGACGACCATCTGCTGAGTGTAGTAGCTCGCACGCATCCGCTTGGTGATGCCTGCGGTGTCGAGCGACCGAATCCGGTCGTAGGCGTCTTCGATGTTGTTGCGGCCGATCAGGACGGATATGTCGCAGGTGGTGGACAGAAACTTCATGTCCCGGCGGCCCGTGTGCTCGGCAAGGTCGTACATCAGGGCGACGTAACGGGCGGCCGTGTCGATATTGTAGGTGATGTAGGCGTCGAAAAGCCGGTTCGCGGTCTGCCAGCGCCGCGTGTCGTCGCCGGCGTCCCGCAGCGCCCGGCGCAGCGAATCGGCGCGGAGGTTGAAACGCTCGGTGTAAACGGCCTTGTTTTCGATGGTACGGTCCAGTTCGGCCAGCAACAATTCCGTTTCGCTCTGGCGGCAGGCGACGAGTCCGGCAAGGCAGAGAGCGCAGGCGATATATGGCGGAAAAGTCTTCATCGGTTCGGGTTTATAGACAAATTTATAAAAAAAGACGAATCCCGCACCGTTTCCCGGCGGAGATTCGTCGCACGTTTCGCTCTCCGGGGTCGGATCAAACGATGATTTCGATCTTCACCTCCCGGCGGATGTCGGTCGCGGGGACCTCTATCACACGGCATTTCAGCTTTTCGTCGAACACGGGCTTCACGCTGCGGCCCCCGACCTTCGCTTTTTCGATCTTCCCGGCGGCGGGGAGTTGAAGCCGGTAGGCGCGTTTGACGACCTGACCTTCGTAAGAGCCTGCGGTGGGACGGACCGTTACGGTCGTCATCCGCCCCGTCCGGCGGTAATTGAGTTGCGTGGTCGCATACGCACCCTGTTCGTAATCGCGGGTCACTCCGTCGTCCTCGTAGAGCGTATAGGTGTTGTCGGCATCGCCGGCCGAGGGATAGACGCGCATGACGAGCGTCGTGAGCGGCGTCGAGGCCGGCCGCGGCGTATAGGGCTGCATGGGCAGCACCCAGCCTCCCCGGACGTAGAGCGGAAACTCTTCGAGCGGCTTGGATATTTCGCACTCCCGGCCGCCGTCGAAGCGTTCGTGGGTGAAGAAGTCGTACCAGACATCCTCTCCGGGGAACCACACCCGCTGCGACGCTACCTTGTCGGGGCCCGTGCCGGGCGAGGCGATGGGGGCGGCGAGCAGCAGGTCCCCGAAAAGGAACTCCTGCTCGTTGCAGTATGCGCGTTCGTCGCCGCCGTATTCGATATACATCGGGCGGTTCAGCGGCACCATCGTCGAATGGGTCTGCCAGACGCTGCTGTAAACGTAGGGCATCAGCTCCGAGCGCATGTGGTACATGCGGCGCATGGCGGCGGTTTCGCGTTCGCCGCTGATCCACGGACGGCGGTCGAGCCGCGCATCCTTGGTCGAGTGCACGCGCAGGGCGGCCGACAAGGCTCCGAACTGCGTCCAGCGCACGGTAAGTTCGGGATTGGGGTCGCCGCGGAATCCGCCGATGTCGTGCGCCCAGTAGTAGCAGCCCGCATTGCCGCTGGCGGCCGTGAGCTTGACCTCGAAAGCCAGCATCTCCCAGTTGGCCTGCGCGTCGCCCGAGAACTGGATGGGATGGCGGTGGTCGCCCCACCCGGCCCAACGGCTGTAACCCGCGCCGCGCAGCCCTTTCCGCTCCGTTTCGCGGTAGTAAAGTTCGTTGATCCACTGCAACGAGGTGGAACGGTATCCCCGCACCTCGGGATAGAGGTAGTTCTGCTGCCAGTCGAGCCACCAGAAATCGACGCCCATATCCTCGGTGGTGTGATGGGCGTGTTTGAAGAAGGTCTCCATGTATTTGCGGTCGCCCAGGTCGAAAAGAAGCGGTTTGGCCGGATCGGCTCCCATATCCTTCATGAAGGCGCCGTACATCTCCTCGTGGGGACGGATGCCGTCGTGCGGATGGTCGTTGAGCGACACGGTCACGCCGCGGCGGTGCACCTCGGCGATCAGCGCTTCGGGATCGGGAATGCGTTCGCGCTCCCAGGTATAGCCCGTCCAGCTGCGGCTGCCGGCATGACCGGTGCCGGTTCGGGCCGTGTAGGTGTGCCAGCCCATGTCGAAGACGAGGTTGTCGAGCGGGAAGTCGTTCTGCTCGTAGCCGTCGATGATCGAGAGGAACTCCTCGGAGGTGTAGTCCCAGTAGCGGCAGTACCAGACGCCGTGGATGTATTTGCGGGTCATCGGAACCCGTCCGCCGATGGTTCCCAGGTCGGCCAGCGCGGCCTTGTAGTCGTTGCCGTAGACGAAGCAGTACTGGTCCTGCACATGGCTGCGGGTGTCGCGCGGCCGGAGCCATCCGTCGACCAGCAGGTCGGAGCGTTCGTCGTCGATCACGTACCAGCCGTCGCGGCTCAGCAACCCGTCCTGCATGGGGATTTCACCGGTGACGCGGTCGAGGGTTTCGACCGGGCCGCCGAGGTTGTTGCGGAAGATGCAGCGGTTGGTGAACTTCTTTTCCTTGCCGTTGAGCTTGTAGTAGGCCGCGAAGTTGTGCAGTCCGAACGGGAAGCCGTCGTGCTCGTAGACGATACGCAGGGCCTCGGTCGTGATCTCGTAGCGGTCGCCGCCCAGCGCCCGCACCTTGAACCGGTCCGCGGGAAGCAGGTTCGAACGGTCGTAGGCGAAGATCGTGGGATCGTCGATGAATTTGCCGTCGCGGGCGAATTCCAGGCGGAAGAGCGTCGGCGTGATGAGCGTCAGGCGGTTCTCGCCGAAGACGAGCGGATTCCCTGATGGCTGTGCGACGGCCGAAAGTCCGCAGCTCAGCAAGAGCAGAAGTGTCGGGAGAAATTTTTTCATGGATTGAAAAACAGTTGAAAAATTCTCCGCACCGTTCATTCCGACGATGCGGAGAGGGGGATTCGATTCTTCGTAATGGGTTCTATTCGTTCCGGATACTCTCGGTATAGACGTTTCCGTAGGGGTCGGACGCCTTTACCGTGACTTCGCTCCACGTCGCGGACGACGGTTCGTAATAGAACATGTGATCGTTGTTCGTCTCCGGTTCGGCCGTCGGGCGGTGCTCGGGTTTGGTGTCGCCGTACATGAAATCGTAGGCCCGGCGGTCCATTTCGTATTTCAGGTTCGATCCGGAGGGCAGGGTCGTCCAGGCGGCATCGTCCTCCCGGACCTCGACCGTCCAGGTGGAGTGCCAGTTGAAGATGTTGAAGATCAGCCCGCCGCGGTATTGCTCGGACACCGCCTGCCCGGGACCGTAGAGGTACATCTGGTACTCCTTGGGATAGGCCGTACCCTTATAATACCAGTTTGCGATCCGGTTGCCTTCGATCTCGTAGACCGCATAGCCGCGGGGGCTGCCGTCGTTGCACAGCTCCTCGCCGTTCCAGTAGGCGCCCATCACGGCGCCGAGCGTGTTCTCCTCGATGGTTTCGGAGATCGTCGTGGTGTAGTTGTTGTGCGAGTGTCCCGAAAGGATGCGGACATTGTATCCGTCGAGCAGGGCGTAGAGCTCCCGGTAGTTGGCGATGTGGCTCGTGGGGCGGTTGCGGCGCGAGGTGGCGATATGCACGCCGAGAATGATCAGCTTGTCTTTGGACACGTGTTTCAGGTCCTGTTCCAGCCATGCCATCTGCGCCTCGGTGATTTCGGCGGTGTAGTTGGAAGAGCCGGTGTAGAGCACGTCGTCGAGCACGACGAAGTGGCAGTCGCCGATGTTGTACGAATAATAGGTGGGGCCGAACGCCGCACGGAAACTGTGGTCGGCCTCCGTGTCCATGCCGATGGCCTTGTCGTGGTCGTGGTTGCCGATCACCTGGAAGACGGGTACGCCGATCTTCCGGATCTGCTCCTTGTAGACGCTGTGGAAAGGCATGTTGTCCCACACCAGGTCGCCCAGCGAAATGCCGTAGACCGGTTTGTCCAGCTGCTGTACGTAGGGCACCAGCAGGGGCAGCACCTCTTTTTCGAGCATCACGACCTCGTCGTCGCGGCCGATCTGCACGTCGGCCAGCGCCAGCAGGGTGAACCGCTCCTTTTTGCCGGTGCGTTCGAGCGTGAAACTGCGCTGCACAACGTCGTTGTCGCCCAGGGCGATCTTCTTATAGATCTTCGGCATGCCGTTCTCCACCGGGATCTCGCAGTCGGCGGGCACCGAGACGAACACGAACGGAGTGCTCTTCTTCACGCGCATCTGGTAGACCCCCTGCGCATCGGTGGTCGTTACGGTGAAGCCGTCGCTCACGACCGCGCCTTCGATCGGATTCTTGCCGTCGGTCACGCGGCCCACGAGGTTCATGCCGGGTTCGGGGGCGATGTCAACCTTTTCGTAAAGGCCGCCGAGTATTTGGGCGCCTTCGTCTTCGGAGCAGGCCGTGAACCCTCCGGCGAGCAGGACTATCAGCAGGTATTTGAACAGGTGTTTGATCATTGTTCGGTTTTTTTGTTTGGTTTATGAAAAGGCCGGATTTCTCCCCGGACACCCTCGGGCATCCGGGGAAAAGCGGCGTTCTACTCTTCGGTCGTACCTCCGTATCCCGGATTCTGCTTGATCAGGTTGTTGGCTGATATGGCCGAGTTGGGAATCGGGAAGCGGTTCATGTTCTTGTCATTCGAGGGGGTGTGGTCCCACCACGACTCGGAGGTGAACGCGCCCCAGCGGATCAGATCGGTGCGGCGGCGTCCCTCTCCGAGGAACTCGATCATCCATTCGTCAAGCATGCGGTATTCGTCGAGATTGTCCGCGGTCACGGGATCGGGGTCGTTGCGGTTCTCGAAGTTGCGCGCACGCACCTGATTGATCAGCTCGGCGGCCTCTTTCTTGTGCCCGGCGCGCAGTTCGCATTCGGCCAGCATGTAATAGATCTCCGACAGGCGGATGACCGGGCAGTCGGGATTCCAGCGCAGCTGCTTGTCCGCAAGGTTGGGCTGCGGGGATTTCACCAGACGGATGCCCGAATTCTCCTCGCCGTCGGCCATCGTCGAAGTCAGTTCGGCCACCGAGCCGTATTTGCTGCCCACCTCCGAGAAGCGGGCCACCTGATCCACCATATTGATAACTTTGCCGCTGTACTCTTTCTGTCCCAGGCACACTTTGGTCGGATCGTCGAAGTTGACCTGCTTGCCGACGAGGAACATGCCCTCGTATCGCTTGTTGCCGAGATAGCGGTAGGGCTTCTTGCGCAGGTCCTTGTCGTTGAACTTGCGGTAGGGGCTGCCCAGCTTCCACTGGGTGTAGTAGCTCCCCTGCGGGTTGAGCGAAGGCGTCAGGATGAAGCCGTTGTAACCGGCGGTTTCGATGTCGAAATAGACATAGGACGAATAGTGGTAGAAATACTTGAAATACCAGCTCCACTCGACCTTCGAGTTCTCCGACGGAACGTTCCAGATCGCCTCGTGCGAAGAGTCGTTGTCGAACGTGTGGGGGCCGTACCACGTGTCGTCCAGTTCGTAGACGCCGTAAAGGCCGCCGATGATGTCGCGGCAGATCTGCGCGCATTCGTCGAAGTGCTTCTCGCCGATGTACGCTTCGGCGTTGAAATAGAGCTGGGCCAACATCGCCGCCGCGGCAGCCTGCTTGATGTAGCCGTCCTCCGGGGCTCCGAGCGAGGATTTCTTCGCCAGGGCGGGAATGGCGTTTTTGAGCAGCGTTTCGACGTGCCGGTAGGTTTCGAGCGCCGTATTGCGGGGGCGCAGACCGTCGTTCACCGAATGGTAAATCGGCATCCCTCCGAAATAGTCGAGACCTTTCATGTAGAAGTAGGCCGTGATGGCGTTCAGCTGGTTGATGTGGTCGGCCTTGACGGCGTCGCTGAGCCCGATGGCGTTGTAATCGACGCCTTCCAGATCGGCTTTGGCCTCCAGAGCCCGCGAAATGCCGCCCGTCGTGCCGTCGTAGGTGTTCACGACGAAACGGTCGTCGGGCGACCAGGTATGGTAGTGCAGGCGGTAGTACTCTCCGCCGTTGTACCAGTCCGCGCCGCGTTTGGGACAGGTCATTTCGTCGGTCGTCAGTTCCTGGAGGTACCAGCGGTCGGCGCCGATGTACCACTTCCAATGGGTGAAGGGGCGGCACAGCACGGCATAGGTGCTCTCGGGCGAGGTGAAGAACGTGTCGGGGGTCACCTCCGAATAGAACTTCTCGTTGAGATCGCAGGAAGGCGCGGAGAGTGCGGCCGCTCCGGCCAATACGGCTGCTATATGTTTGAATTTCATATTCATCTCTGATTTTGTTTAGAACGTTAATTGCACGCCGAGCGTGAAACGGGTCGTCTGCGGATACATCGACGCCGTGTTTTTCACATACTCGAAACCGGGGTTCAGGCCGTTGATGTCTACCTCGGGGTTGATGCCGTTGTAATCGGTGAATACGGCCACGTCGCGGATCGTCAGGTAGATTTTGGCCGACTGGATGTAGCGCGTCCACCTTTTCAGGTCGAGCGTGTAGCCGAGGTTGATGGCGTCGATTTTGAGGAAAGAGGCGTCGTCGATCCAGTAGTCGCAGAGGATCTTTTCGTCCTTGATGTTGCGGTTGCGCGTATAGGCCGACTTGAGGACGTTGAGCTGCGAATCGTTGGCCAGTCCGTAGTACATGTTGACCTGGCTGAACACGTCGTAGTCGAGCCAGCTGCGCAGGAAGACCGACAGGTCCCAGTTCTTGTAGCGGAACGTGTGGTCCCACGAAAGGATCACTTTCGGAATGGCGTTGCCCACGAAGTGCTTGTTTTCGGCGACGAGATTCGACTTGGTGCCGTCCACGGCAGGTACGATCTCGTTGTTCTTGTCGTAGATCAGCCATTTGCCGTCCTCGTCGAGCCCGGCATACTTGTAGACGAAGAACTGGCCGATCTCGACGCCGTTTTGCAGGCGCACGGCCGTGCCCGGGTTGCCCGGCGAGGGGAAGGTCACCTGGTCGAGGAAGTAGCCGTCGTCGCCCAGCCGCTTGATTTTGCTCTTGTTATGCGACAGGCGCAGGCTGGACGTATAGCGGAAATTCTTGCTGCGGACGATGTCGCCGCCCAATTCGAATTCCCAGCCCTTGTTTTCCAGACTGCCGATGTTCTTCATCACCGTATCGTGCACCATCGGGGGCATCGGGGCGTTGACTTCGTAGAGCATATCATCGACCTTGCGGTGGTAGATGTCGAACTTGCCCCACAGCCGGTCGTCGAACAGCGAGAAGTCCAGACCGAAGTTCAGCTCCGATTTCTCCTCCCATTTGAGGTCGGGGTTGACGTTGCGGACCGAACCGTAGCCGGGCTGCCAGATGCCGTTGGTCGGCCACATGTCGTTGGCCTTGTACATGCGGGTCGTGTAACCGTTTCCGAAGCCGTTGTTGCCCGTGACGCCGTAGCCCAGGCGGACTTTGAGGTCGTTGACCCACCTCACGTCGCGCAGGAACGCCTCGTTCGAGATGCGCCAGCCTCCGGAAAGGGCCCAGAAGTTGCCCCAGCGGTTGTTCGCGCCGAATTTCGAGGAACCCTCGCGGCGGAAGCTCGCGCTCACCATGTAGCGGTCCCTGTACGAATAGTTGGCGCGGCCGAACAGTGAGAGCAGCCGTTCGCGCGGGTCCTTGCCCGAGTCCATCGAGGCGCGCCCTTCCGAGAGGTACGAACCCACGCCCATATCCCACGGACCGACGCCATCGACCGGGAAGTCGTAGTTCGACATGCTGAAATCCTCGCCGCCGGCCTGCCAGAAGCTGTAACCGGCAACCGCGTCGAGCGTATGGTCCTCGCGGAAAACCTTGTGGTAGTTGGCATAGGCTTCGATCGAGACCCGGTTGTCCTTGCTGAACTTGTGCGACGCTTCGCCGCGGCGGCTGTTGTCGATCGACTCCTTGTGGTCGTGCGAAACGTAGGTGTACTGCTGGTACTGGCGTTTGTCGATACCCACGGTACCCTGCAACGAAAGACCTTTCATCAGGTTGATTTTCACGGTCGCATCGGCCAGCAGCCACTGGTCCTTGCCGTTGTTCGTGCGCAGCATGATGTCGGCCACGGGGTTGAAGCTCGTTCCCGAGATGCCGTTGCCGACGATGTTGTAGTTCGACGGATTGGCGGGGTCGCGGAGCGGAATGGTCGGGTTGAGCCCGAAAGCCATCTTGAAGATGTCCGACGAGTTGCGGTTGTCGCGCTCGGCCTCGCGGAACTGGGCGTTGGTGCGGATCTCGACCACTCCGTCGAAAAGGTTGAACTTGGCGTTGACGCGGCCCGAGTAGTCCTTGCGGTTGTCGCCGATGACGATGCCTTTCTGGTTCTGCGCCATGAAGGAGGTGTAGACCTGCGCTACGTTCGATCCGCCCGAAATGCTCACCGAGTGGCGCTGCGAAAACGGAAGTTCGTTGGTAAGCTCCTTGTACCAGTCGGTGTCGTGGCCGTAGTCCTCGCCGAGTCCGTACTCGACGTACTCGCTTGATGAGAGCAGGTCGGGGGTCTTGCGGATGGCCTCGACCGAGAATTCGCCCGTATAACGCGCCGTTACGCGGCCCTGCCGGGCCTGTTTGGTCGTGACGAGGATCACACCGCCGGCGGCGCGCGTGCCGTAGATGGCGCCTGCCGAGGCGTCTTTGAGCACGTCTACCGACTCGATGTCCTCCTGATTGAGCGCGCGCATGTCGCCGCCGGGGATGCCGTCGATGATCACGAGCGGACCTTTGCTGGCGTTGACCGAAGCCACGCCGCGCAGCTGGAAGTCGTTGCTGCTGTTGGGGCTGGCGCTGCCCGAAATGGTCAGGCCGGGAATCTTGCCCTGAAGCGCCGTGGCGATGGTCGAGCCGCCCATACCGGCCACCAGGTCGTCGCCCTTGATCGAGGAGATGGACGAAGTCACCGATCTTTTCTCCATCGTACCGTAACCGATCACGACGACGTCTTTCAGCATCTGGCTGTCTTCCTCCAGAACGATGTCGAGCACCGACTGCGCGCCGACCTTGACGGTCTGCTCCACATAGCCGATGTAGGAGATTTTCAGTTCGCCTCCGGCGGGAACCCCGATCGTGAAACGACCGTCGGCCCCCGTCGTCGCACCTGTCGTCGTGCCGACCACCACGACCGTGGCGCCGATGAGCGGTTCTCCGGCCTTATCGGTCACCTTGCCGCTCACCTGATTGCGGTTCTGGGCCTGCGCCAGCGACGCGGCCGCCGTCAGCACCAGGCAGAATACGAAACGCAAGAAATACCCTGCATGGGATTTTCCCCTGTCTGCAAATCTGTTTTTCATATCTGTGTTCTTGTTTTTCATTGATTAGTCTCCGCAGGGTCATTCGGCTGCGATCTTCGTCATTTTGATGTCGTCGAGGAACCAGCGGAAGTAGCCGGATACTTTCTGCTGGGTGGAGCGGATGGCAATCCGGGTTTCGCCCGTAATGCGGTAAAGTTTCATGCTCACGGGCGTCCACACATACCGGCCTTCGGGAGTTATCGGGTCGCTCAGTTTCGCTTCGCCTTCACCGATGGTGCCCGGACCCGAAACGATCTCGACGGAAACGGTGACTTCATCGGGTATCTTGCTGCCACCGATATTGGGACAAATCTCGAACGTAAGTTCCACGTCTGTGCAATGGCCCTCTGCCACGGCATCGAGAGCCGGCAGGATCACTCCGGTCTGGTTGCCGCTTCGTCCCATTTTCAGGTAGTCGGAGGCCAGATACATGCATTCTCCAGCCGGATTATAATCCTCGAGTCCTGATTCCACGAACGCAGCGTTGCCCTCTTTCCGATCCTCGGCCGTGCCGTAGATGGGCAGGGTGCTGGTTTTGGCTCCGTCGCTGCCTACCTGGTCGTCCTTGTTGAACGGCTTGCACCATTCGAACGTTTCATCGTAATAGACATGCCCGATCTCCTTTCCGTCGTCCTCGAACAGATTGTCCTTGGCGTTCTGGCTGACATGTACGGTCTCTTCGAGTCCGGTCAGCGCGGTGACGATCTTCACTTCGCCGCTGCGGGGAGCGCCCGTGGCGTTCTCGCCGACGGTGAGCGTCACCTCGGTTTCGCCCGCGTCGCCCGAAGCGGGGCTGAGCGTCAGCCAGCCGTCGGCCGTCGAGGTCCATGCTTCGGCGGCGGTGACCGTGAAGGTCAGCGGCGTGCGATCCTCGTCGGCGAAGCCGAACTTGTTGACCTTGAACGAGGCGGCGGAAACTTTCAGTCCTTCGAGGTTCTGGGTCACGGTGACGGTCGCCTTCTTCGACCCGGCGGTCACGACGAAAGCTCCGGTACGCACGGCGCCGGTCGTATTCGGGGCGATCGTCAGCTCTACGTCCTCTTCGCCGGCTTTGCCCGAGGTTTTCGAGGGAGTGATCCATCCGCTGTCCCCGGAGGGCTCGATCGTCCAGTCGCTGTTCGCGGAGATATAGACCGAGGCTTTCTCGCCCGTTTCCAGCAGGCCGGACCTGACGACGGTGAGTTTGCCCGGGGAGACCATCAGGGCGTCGATTTTGAGTTTCTGGGTGACAGCGACCGTTCGCCGCGAACCGCCGCCCTCGAATATGACATAGCCTTCGCGGTCTTTGCCCGTGTCGTTTTCGTCGATCGCAAGGAAGATGCGCGTACGGCCGCGGTCTCCCTCCGTGTGGGTCGGATGTATCCACTCCTCGACGTAGGTCGCCTGCCACGCATGGTTCGACCCGAGGTCGAAATTGACCGTTTCGCCGTTGGCCGTCAAACCGTTGTATTCCACTTCGATCTCCTGTTTGGAAACCGTGATGAACGCATCGGGATCGTCGTCGTCGCAGGCCGTGAAGAGGGGGCCCGACAGCAGCAACAGGGCGGACGACGCCCGGATTATCATGTATTTGAAATCCATTGTTATTCTGATTTTGAGTTGATTGCGGTTAGTTGCGCGGAGCTTTCACGATCTTCACGTTGTCGAGATACCAGCGGAAATAGCCTTTTTCGCCGGCGGTCACACCGGGATTCCCCTGCTGCGTCGAGCGGATGGCGATACGGGTCGCAGCGGTCACGCCGTAGAGTTTCACGCTCATCGGCGTCCATTTCCAGGTCTGGTCGGGTTTCATGGCCTCGCTTTTGCGGTCGGAATTGCCGTTGACCGTGCCCGGCCCCTCGACGATCTCGACCGTGACGGTCACCGCGTCGGCCTTGCCGGAGCCGCCGATATTCGGGCAGGTCTCGAACGTGAGTTCGACGTTGGAGGCTTTCTTGCGGCCGATTTTCAGGGCCGGCAGAATGATTCCGGTCTGTTTGTCGGTCGCTCCCATCTTGAAGTATCCGGCGCAGGCATACATCGTTTTGCCCACGGGGTTGTAATCTTGAAGCCCGGCTTCGCCGAATTTTTGCAGCGCGTCGCCGGTGCTATAAATGTTTTTCGCACCGTCCTGCGAACCGAGCCCTACGCAGTCGGCGCCGCCGTACACGGCGATCCAGTCGAAATTCTCCGAATAATAGGTGTATCCCACGGGATTTCCGTCGTCGGGATCGGGATCGAGCGTCTGCGTGACGGTGACCCGCTCGGAGAGTTTTCCGCTCGTGACGGTGAGATGCCCGGTGCGTTCGCCGTCGGTTTCATTGGGCTTCGCTTCGAGCGTTACGGAAACGCGTCCTTTTCCGGTCGGTTTATCGACATCGAGCCATTCGGCGTCGGACGTGATGACATACCCCCGGTTTGCAAGTACGTCGAACGAGGCTTTCGAACCGGTGTTCAGCATTCCGGTCTGAATCAACTCCACATCGACCTTGCTTACGACGAGCCGGTGTGCGGCGTCTTCCGCTTTGTCCTCGATGCAGGAGGGAAGCAGACACACGCAGCCCGATAGGAGCAGCAGGTGTAAAAAGGTTCTCTTCATAGGAATAGGGTTTAGGTATATATTAAAAAAAATTACGAATCGAAATCTCCGTATGGGGATGAGACAAAATTACCTATTTCCTTGGGGGGGGGAAATACCCTGTTCCGAAAATATAGAGCCGTGTTGTTTTCAAATATTTGATAATAAATATTTTGTATATGAACAGTTCCGGATGTTATATAGATTCTCAGGGCCTTCGGACGGCTGGAAAATACCTTTTCCCCGGTTTTTGCCGACCCGGAATTTTCCGGTTCGCCGGAATTTTTCGGGTTTTATGGATTTCGCATCGAAATATTCGGGGCAGGGCGTTTTCCGGCTTGCGGATCGTTCGCGTATCGGGCGGACGACTGCTGAACAAGGGGCGGCGGCACGTATGCGCACGGATTTGAAAACGGTCGCGGGCGACCGCATATACCCCCCCCCTTCGACAAATTTGTCGAATGCGCTTGTTGCGGTCGCATGCGGATATTCGCTTGCCTGCCCATAGGGGAGGGCGATGCTGTCGCAGCACAATGGCAAATGAAAAATCGCAGCCGATTATCAATCAGCTGCGATTTTATTTCCGTGTGCCCAGGACAAGACTCGAACTTGCACGAACGTAATTGTTCACTACCCCCTCAAAGTAGCGTGTCTACCAATTTCACCACCTGGGCATTGCATCCCCGAAGCAACTTTCGGGAGTGCAAATATAGACACTATTTTGCGATTCGCAAAATTTTTGCGCGAAAAACGTCAAAATTTACGAAACGCCTGCGGCGGCGCTCCTGCACGGCCTCCGGGACGCTCCCCCCCCCTTATTTGAGTTTCATCTCTTTGAGCAGGTAGCCCGCGCCGCCGATGCGGTCCACGACGAACAACACGTAGCGGATGTCCACGGCGATATTGCGGCAGATCGAGGGGTCGAATGCCACGTCGCTCATCGTCGAACGCCACGTACGGTCGAAATTGATGCCGACCAGTTCGCCCGAAGCGTTCAGCACCGGCGATCCGGAATTGCCGCCCGTGGTGTGGTTCGTGGCCAGGAAGCACACCGGCACGGTCTTACGGCCGTCGATCGTCGTCGCCCAGCGGCCGTACTCTTTCGAAGCGTAGAGGTCGCGCAGGGCCTGCGGGATGTCGTAGTCGTAGATTTCGGGATTGTCCTTGGCGATGATGCCGTCGAGGGTCGTCTGCGGCTTGTGGTACTCGCCGTCGGCATACTCGTATCCGGCCACCGTGCCGTAGGCCACGCGGAGCGTGAGGTTGGCATCGGGGTAGAAGGCGCGCCGGGCGTCCCATTCGCGCAGCCCTTTAATATAAGAGGTGTAGAGTTCGTTGAGCCGTTTGCTGTTGAGGTTGCGCAGCGATTTGGTGCCCGTGAGCCATGCGATGTGGTCGAGCATGCGCTTCGTTCCCGAACGCAGGGCGGTCGCCGCCGTGGTGTCGCCCTCGTTCCAGACCTGCGTGAAAACCTCCTCGGCAAAGGCTTCGGGCGAGCCGCAGCGGGCCACGCCGTCGAGGAATTCCGGAATCTGATACTGCGCCGGACAGCGGCGGGCGTACTCCCCGAATTGCAGATCGTACAGGGCGAGTTCGGTCGCTTCGCGGCGGGCGAAGACCGCCTCGGCGCGCTCTTTGGCGGAGTATCTGATCGGAAGTGCGCCGAGCGTTTCGAGCGTGATCTCGCGGGCGAAATAGGGGTCTGCGATGCGGGCGTACTCGGCTTTGAGCTGCGCCACGACGCCGCGGTATTCGGGTTTGTCCTGCGCCCAGGCGTCGAACGCCTCCTCATAGGCGCGTTTCGAGGCTACGGTGCCGCGGCGTTCGATGCCCAGCACCTCGCCCTGCCATTTCTTCCAGGCGTTGGCGATCGAGGCGTGACGGGCGGCGTAGAAGATGCGCAGCGCGGGATCGGACTCCTGCGCCTTGGAGATGATGTCGAGACGGCCCGTGCGGACGGCGATCTTCGCCGGGTCGGAACGCTCGGCGATGTAGGCCACGGCGTCCGAGAGGATATACTCCTGGGTGTTGCCCGGGAAGCCGTAGATCATCGTGAAATCCCCCTCTTTCACGCCTTTCGTCGAGATGGTGAAGTGCTTCTTGGGGCGGTAGGGGACGTTCTGGGACGAGTAGGGCGCCGGCTTGTTCTCCTTCGAGGCGTAGACGCGGAACATCGAGAAGTCACCCGTGTGGCGGGGCCATATCCAGTTGTCGGTGTCGCCGCCGAACTTGCCGATCGACGAGGGCGGCGCGGCCACCAGACGCACGTCGTCGAACTGCTCGTAGACGAACAGGAACTGTTGGTTGCCGTAGTACATCTGCTCCACGGTGGCCTTGTAGCCGGGGGCTTCGGCCTCGGCCTTCTTGACGATCTCGTCTGCGGTCTCTCCCGCGGCGATGCGGTCGGTCACCTCCTCCATCCGGACGAGGAAGCGCACCCAGAGTTTCTCGTTGGGCAGCTCCTCGGCGCGCGACATGGCCCAGAATCCGTCGGTGAGGTAGTCGTGTTCGACGGTCGAGTGCCGTTGGATGGCGCTGTAGCCGCAGTGGTGGTTGGTCAGCAGCAGCCCTTCGGGCGAGATCAGTTCGCCCGTGCATCCGCCGTTGAACAGCACCACGGCGTCTTTCATCGAGGCTTGGTTGACGGAATAGATGTCTTCGGCGGTGAGCCGGAATCCCTTGGCGCGCATGTCGTCGATGCGCGAGGAGATCAGGCTCGGGAGCCACATGCCCTCGTCGGCCAGCGCAGGCAGCATGAAGAAGGCGGTCAGCAGGGTCAGCAGGGTTCGTTTCATCGGTCTAAGAATTTATCCAGTTCTACATATACTTTCTGAATGGGAAGGCCCATGACGTTGTAGAACGAGCCTTCGATGCGTTCGATGGCGGCGTAGCCGATCCACTCCTGAATGCCGTACGACCCCGCCTTGTCGAACGGGCGGCAGGTGTCGATGTAGTGTTCGGTCTCCTCGGCCGTGAGCGTGCGGAACCAGACGTTCGTCCGCGCCCCGAAGCAGTGCATCCGCTCCGCCGTGCGCAGCGTGACGCCCGAAACCACCGTGTGGCGGCGTCCCGACAGCCGCCCGAGCATTTCGACGGCTTCGCCGCGTCCGCGGGGCTTGCCGAGGACCTCGCCGTCGAGCACCACCACCGTGTCGGCGGTCAGCAGGATCACGTCCGGCGCGAGCGGCCCGGGCCAGGCCCGGCTTTTGAGCTGCGAGAGGTAGAGCGGCACCTCTTCGGCCGGGAGGTCGGCGGGGTAGACCTCCTCGCAGTCGTATTTCGGGGCGAGTTCGTAGGGAAGCCCGCATCCGGTCATCAGTTCCCGCCTCCGCGGCGACTGCGACGCCAGCAGCAGGCGGTAGGGTTTGAGTTTGTCGTTGAGCAGCATGTTACCGTATGTCGAAATTCAACAGTTCGCGTCCTTCGAGCGCCGCGCGCAGGTTGTCGCCGGGCGCGACGGGACCCACGCCCGCGGGCGTTCCCGTGTAGAGCAGGTCGCCCATGCGCAGCGTCACGTACCGCGACACCGAGGCGATGATCCGGTCCACCGTGAAGAGCATCTCCGCCGTGTCGCTCGTCTGGCGGCGCTCCCCGTTCACGTCGAGCGTGAAATGCAGCCGCTGCACGTCTCCGCCCAGCTCCGCGAGCGGCACGAATGCCGGAGAGATCGCCGCCGAACGGTCGAAAGCCTTGCAGCTCTCCCACGGAAGTCCCTCGGCGATGGCCCGCCGCTGGAGGTCGCGGGCCGTGAAGTCGATGCCCAGCCCCACTTCGTCGTAGTAGCGGTGTGCGAACCGCTCGGAGATGGCTTTGCCCACGCGGTTGATCCGCACGACCAGTTCGCATTCGTAATGTACTTCCTGCGAGAACGACGGGATGTAGAACGGGTCGTTGTTTCGGAGCAGCGCCGTGTCGGGTTTTAGGAAGAACATCGGTTCTTCGGGGAGCTTCCCGCTGTCGTTCAGCTGTTCGTGCAGTTCCGCTGCGTGTTCGGCGTAGTTGCGGCCTATGCAGATGATTTTCATCGGATTTCCTTCTTTAACTCCTCCACCATGCGCTCTGCGAAGCGGTCGCTGGCGCCGGGGCCGCCGATGACGGTGCGCAGTTCGTCGAAATCGGCGAGCATCTTCTCGCGTTTCGACCCTCCTGCGACGATCGCCCGCAGCTCCTGTTCGGCGCGTTCCACCGAGAGGTCCGACTGGATGAGCTCGGCCACGCACTCGCGCCCGAGGTTGAGATTCACCAGCGACACCCACGGCACTTTCAGCACATAAGGGCGCAGCCACACCTGCCACCACACCGTGCGGTAAACGACCGCCTCGGGAATCCCCAGCAGGGCCGTTTCGAGCGTCGCCGTGCCCGATGTCACCACGGCCGCTTCGGCCGCCGCCAGCGTTTCGTAGGTCTGGTCGCAGACGTAGCGGATGTCGCTGCCGGCCATATGCTGTTCGTACAGCGCGCGGTCGATCCACGCGACGCCCGCCACCACGAACTGATGTTCGGGGAAGCGTTTCGACAGCAGGGCCATCAGCGGCAGGTTCGCGCGGATTTCGCCCCGGCGGCTGCCGGCCAGCAGGGCGATGATCGGACGTTCGTCCAGCCCGTTCCGGCGGCGGAACTCGTCGGGCGTCGGAAGCGATGCGCGGCGGGCTTCGATGGCGTCCGCCAGCGGGTTGCCCTCGAAAACGGGTTCGATGCCGTGCTTCGGGAAATAGGTGCGCTCGAAGGGGAAGATGATGAAGAGCCGATCGACGTATCTGCGGATCGCCTTCACCCGCCATTCGCGCCACGCCCAGACCTTCGGGGCGATGTAGTAGAAGGTGCGGATGCCGTGTTCTTTGGCCCAGCGGGCCATCTTCATGTTGAAGCCGGGGTAGTCCACCAGGATCAGCACGTCGGGGGCGAATTCCGCCACGTCGGCCTGACATTCCCGCATCTGCCGCCGGATGGTCCCGAGGTTTTTCAGCACCTGCACGATGCCGAAGAACGAGGTTTCGCGGTAGTGCTTCCGCAGGTTGTCCCTGCCTCCTGCGGCCGCCATAAGGTCTCCGCCCCAGAAACGGAATTCCGCTTCGGGATCGGCTTTCAGCAGTCCTTTGATCAGGTTCGCGCCGTGCAGGTCGCCCGACGGCTCCCCGGCGAGGAGGTAATACTTCATCTTTCGGTCATTGAGGGGTTCGTGAATTTGATTTCGAAATAGAGATAGTCTTTCAGTCGGAACCGTTCGTGCCATTTCGAGGGGTGGAGATGCCCGTCGCGCACGCTGCAATAGTGCAATCCCCGGAATACGCTTCCGTCAGGCAGCGGAACTTCGATGGGTTCGCCCTGGCAGAATGCCGCCACGGGAATGGCGTCGTCCGTGGTCGGCGTTTGTTCCGGGAAGGTTTCCATCAGCATGCAGCGGTCGGTGCCGCTGATTCCCAGGGCGCAGAGCCGCGTGACCGGGGAGCGGAAAGCGATATGGACCGAGTCGGTGCCGACGGAACGCGCTGCGAGGAAAAATTCCAGCGTATCGGATGCGCATACCGATTCGTTCATCGGCGTGCGGAGAAGTTCCTTGCCGTCGGCGACGTGGACGAGGTCGAGCCGGTAGTGTTTTCCGGCGATTTTTCCGGTGACGAGGGTTTTGAGGGCGCAGATTCCCTGCAAGTCGGCCGAGGCCTGTATGAATGTGCTCTCTTGCTGCACCGGATTGGAAAAGGTGACTGTGACGGGCTCTTGTGCGGCCGCGGTCCGGATGCAGCAGATGCCGAGTGCAACCAGCAGGATGGAGTGTGTTCTCATAGGCTATTCATCGAGTAAATCGGGGCGCAGGCGCCGGGTGCGTTCGTAGGCTTGTTCGTCCTGCCATTTTTCGATCTCGGCGAAATTCCCCGACAGCAGCACGTCGGGAACCCGCCAGCCGCGGAACTCCGCAGGCCGCGTGTAGACCGGGGGCGCCAGCAGGTTGTCCTGGAACGAGTCCGTGAGGGCCGACGCCTCGTCGCCGATGGCCCCGGGGATGATCCGCACGACCGAGTCGGCGATGATGCAGGCCGCCAGCTCGCCGCCCGTCAGCACGTAGTCGCCGATCGAGATCTCGCGCGTCACGAGGTGTTCGCGGATGCGGTGGTCGATGCCCTTGTAATGGCCGCAGAGGATGATGATGTTTTCGAGCGTTGACAGCCGGTTGGCTTCGTGCTGGTCGTACCGGATGCCGTCCGGCGAGGTGTAGATGATCTCGTCGTACGGCCGCTCCGCCTGGAGCTTCTCGACCAGCTCGAACACCGGTTCGCACTTCATGACCATGCCCGCCTCGCCGCCGAACGGATAGTCGTCGGTGGTCTTGCGTTTGTCGTGGGCGTAGTCGTGCAGGTTGTGTACGACGATCTCCACCAGCCCTTTTTCCTGCGCCCGTTTCAGGATGGATTCGTGAAGCGGCGAGGTCAGCAGTTCGGGGACGACCGTCAGGATGTCAATGCGCATGGCAATTCAAAATTCACAATTCATAATTCACAATTATTCTCCGATCCGGAAAATAATGTCTTTCGTGGAATCTTCCGTCAGGGGGACCTCCCGCCCCCGGTCGAGCGTGCAGCCCCGGTAGCCTAACTCCGTGAAGAGCGCGACGATCTGTGGACGGTTCGCGCCGCCCGTTTCGATCAGCACCGTGGGGCGGAATTTTTCGAGCAGCGGCCGCATCTCGTTCATCACCACCACCTCGTACCCCTCGATGTCGCACTTCACGAAATCGAGGCACTCCAGTTTGCCGAACAGCTCGCTGCCGCGGCGCATCTGCGCCGTGAACTCCGCAGCGGCTTTTTGGCCGCCGTCGTTGACGAAATTCTGCCCCGTGCCGAAGTAGCCCGTTTCGCGCGCCGAGTCGTTGGCCATCGTGATCGGTTTGTTCTCGGTCCCGAGGGCATAGGGGATTATCTCGGCGTTCGCGCAGCGGCGGAGGTTGCGGCTCAGGACCTTGCGGATCGGAGCCACGGGCTCCACGGCATAGACGCACCCCGCAGGACCCGCCAGCCGCGAGATCGTGCGGGCGTAGTAGCCCAGGTTGGCGCCGATGTCGATGGCGGTGTCGCCCGGACGCACCAGCTGCGGCAGGTGGTAGACATACTCCGTGGCCGGGGCGTAGCGTCCGATGCCGAGCCGCTGCCAGAGAAAGAACATCCGGCTCACGACCCGCAGGTAGCCTTCGAGCGGAAGCGTCCGGTAGAGAATCTTATGAATCAGGGCCTTCATCGCTCCTTGTAGTTCACTTCCTCGTTCAGCACCTCGACGATGAAGGGGTTGTAGAGCGTCTCGTGGCCGATCGTCGATTCGGGGCCGTGGCCGGGGTAGACGTGGACCTCGTCGCCCAGCGGGACCAGTTCGTCGAGGATCGAGCGCATGATCCACGAGTAGTCGCCGCCCGGCAGGTCGGTGCGGCCGATCGACTCGCGGAAGAGCGTGTCGCCCGTGAAGAGCGATTTCGACGCGGGTTCGTAGAGCGCCACGTGGCCCGGGGTGTGGCCCGGGGTGCGGATCACGCGCAGCGAGGTCTTCCCGAAGCGGACTTCGGAGAGCGTGTCGAGGTCGATCTCCGCCGCGGGCATCTGTCCGACCTTCACCCCGAACACCGAACCGCTCGTCGCGGCGTTGTCCAGCAGGAACCGGTCCTTCGACGACAGCGCGAACGGGATGCCGTAACGCTGTTTGAGGTGTTCGACGCCCAGCGTGTGGTCGAAATGGCCGTGGGTGTTGACCGCCAGGACGGGTTTCAGGCCGTGTTCGGCGATGAAGTTGTCCAGCGCGGCGTCCTCGCGGGGGTTGCTGTTCCCGGCGTCGATGACGGCGCACTCTTTCGTGTCGTCCCAGACGACGTAGGTGTTTTCCTGTATCGGGTTGAATTGCAGGCAGGCTATTTTCATAATTTACGGCTGTTTTGGTGCAGTCTGTTTCGCAAAGATAGTGTTTTTGCGGGATTTTACCTACCTTTATGACCCGAAACCGCGATCTCTTATGAAACGATTTTTTACGCTTGTCTTTGCCTTGACGCTGTTCTGTGCGGGGCTTTCGGCCCAGACGGCCGCTTACCGGACCGACCGGAATATCGCCTACCGCGACGCCGCGGGCGACGGCTATGCCGATTCGCTCTGCCGGCTCGACATCTGTTACCCGACGGACGCGAAAGGGTTTCCGACCGTCGTGTGGTTCCACGGCGGCGGCCTGACGGGAGGCCGTCGTGAAATCCCGAAGGCTTTGTGCGACAAAGGTTTCGCCGTCGTGGGCGTGGATTACCGCCTCGCCCCGCGCGTGAAGGTCGCCGATTGTGTGGAAGACGCCGCGGCCGCGGCTGCGTGGGTGGTGCGGAACATCGCCTCCTACGGCGGCGATCCGGGGCTGATCTTCATCGCCGGCCATTCGGCGGGCGGCTACCTGACCTCGATGATCGGCATGGACAAACGCTGGATGGCGCCCTACGGCATCGACCCCGACACGGCTTTCGCGGCGCTGATCCCTTACAGCGGGCAGGTCGTGACCCACTTCGCGCGCCGCCGCGAGATGGGCGTTCCCGACATGCAGGTGGTCGTGGACGACATGGCGCCGCTGAACCACGTGCGGCCCGACTGTCCGCCCGTACTGATCCTCTCGGGCGACCGCGAGCTGGAGATGCTGGGGCGCTACGAGGAGAACGCCTATTTCTGGCGCATGATGCGCGTGGCGGGGCACCCCGACGTGCAGATTTGCGAATTCGACGGCTTCGACCACGGGAACATGCCCCAGGCGGGACATTACGTCGCGGTGCGCTACATCCGCGACAGGGTGAAAAAACTGGAAAGGTAATTGCGTGCCGGAAAGATAAACGGAATCGTATGAACGGATGGATGAAACTGGCCGCAGCGTTTTTCGCCGCGGCGTCGCTGACGGGATGTTCGCTGCTGAAGGTGGCCGTGGCCACGGGCGACCCCCTGTCGAAGGAGGAGATGAACGTGCGGACCATGACGCGCGGTTTTTACTATGACATGGCGGGCGAGGTGGCCCGGGCGGCCGACTCGATCGCGTCGCTGTCGCCGGACGTGAACACGCGGGTGGCTGCCGTGCGGTGGAAGATCCGCGCCACGCGCGCCGGGGTGAACGCCGCGATGCAGGGCATTCCCGACGTGGCGCTGGCCGACATGTGGATTCTGTGCCGCCGCATGAACGACGCCTTTTCCGCGGCGCCCGATTCATTGCTGTTCGGTCCCCGGAGCGGTATCGCCCGCGACGCCGTGCGGCGGCTCGATCTTCGGGCCGGGAGGCTGGCCCGGCAGGTGCTTCCGGCCGACCGCTACGACCTGATGGCCTCTTTCGTCGAGGAGTATGTCCGGAAGAATCCCGCTTCGGAGGGCGACGAGACCGACAATACGACCCTCGCGTGGCTGGAATACCTCCGGGACAACGGCGTGGAGCACGCCTATGCCACGGGGTCGATCGCCGAGGTGCTGGCCGATGTCAACGACCGTCTGAGCGGCCAGACCCGGCAGATGTCGAACAGCATCGGGTGGTCGAAGGACATCTTCGAGATGCGCCTCGAACAGGACAGCCTGCGCTTGCAGGTCGGGGCGCAGCTGGATTCGCTCGAACGCAGTTTCAACCGCATCGTCGTGGTCGCCGAGCATGTGCCCGAGATTTCGGACCGGGTGCTGGAGGAGCTGAACCGGCAGGTCACGCAGCTGATCGGAACGATGAACGCCTCGATAGACAACGCCTTCGCCGGGTTCGACCGCCAGCGCGACGAGTTGCAGCGATACGTCACCCGGGAGCGCGAAGCCCTTGTCGAACAACTGCGGCAGACGGGCGACGATCTGGTGAGGACGACGCTCGACGCCGTGCCGGGGCTCGTCGGCAAGGTCCTGCTCTATCTGGTCCTGGCCCTCGCGGTGCTGATCGGAGGGCCTTTCGCGCTGGGATTCTGGCTCGGAGGCGTGCGCCAGCGGGCGAAGTTCCGAATTAAAGATGAAGAGTTAAAAATGAAGAATTAAGAGTTGACTATTCCGTATTATGGCTCCGATGCGTTTTGCGGGAAAATAATTCTTCATTTTTCATTTTTAATTTTTAATTGTTTCTAACTTTGCGGGCAAAGTTAGAAACCGATGGCAAGGAAAAAAGCGAATTATCCCCTCGTCGAGGGGCTCGAAATAACGACGCTCGCGGCCGAGGGCAAGGCTATGGGGCGCTGGAACGACGTGGTGGTCTTCGTCCCGATGACCGTGCCGGGCGACGTGGTCGATGTGCAGATCCGCTCCAAGCGCCGCCGCTTCATGGAGGGCTTCGTGGTCAACTATGTCAAAAGATCGCCGCTGCGTTCGGAGCCGTTCTGCGAGCATTTCGGCGTCTGCGGAGGCTGCAAGTGGCAGAATCTCCCCTACGACGAGCAGCTGCGCTTCAAGACCGAACAGGTCCGCGATCAGTTGACGCGCATCGGCAAGGTCGAACTGCCCGAAATCGCGCCCTGCCTCGGCTCCGCGCAGACGCAGTTCTATCGCAACAAGCTCGAATTCACCTTCGCCGACCGCCGCTGGCTGACGCGCGAAGAGATCGCATCGGCGGGCGACATCGGCGACGCCTCGGCCGTGGGATTCCATATTCCCTCGATGTTCGACAAGGTGCTGGACATCCGCAAGTGCTGGTTGCAGCCCGATCCGTCGAACGGCATCCGCAACGAGGCCCGGCGCTTCTGCATCGAGAACGGCTACACGTTCCACAACGCCCGTTCGCACGAGGGGCTGATGCGCAACATGATCGTCCGCACGGCCTCGACGGGCGAGGTGATGGTGATCGTGGTCTTCAACAGCGACGACCGGCCCCGGATCACGGCCCTCATGGACCATCTGGCGGAGGCGTTTCCCGAAATCACGTCGTTATTCTATATAGTCAACACCAAATTCAACGACTCGGTCGGCGATCTCGATCCGGTCTGCTACCGCGGCAAGGACCATATCATCGAGGAGATGGAGGGGCTGCGCTTCAAAGTCGGGCCCAAGTCGTTCTATCAGACCAACTCCGCGCAGGCTTACGAACTCTACAAGGTGGCCCGCGATTTCGCGGACCTGAAACCCGGTGACGTGCTTTACGACCTCTACACCGGCACGGGCACCATCGCCAACTTCTGCGCCGCGCGCTGCGACCGGGTGGTGGGCATCGAGTATGTCCCCGAGGCCATCGCCGACGCGAAGATCAACTCCGAACTGAACGGCATCGGCAACACGCGCTTCTACGCCGGGGACATGAAGGCGGTGCTCGACGATGCGTTCGTCGCCGCGAACGGCCGTCCCGATGTCGTGATTCTCGATCCGCCGCGTGCGGGCGTCGATGAACCGGTGATCGAAGTCCTCCTGCGCGCCGCGCCCCGGCGGATCGTCTACGTGAGTTGCAACCCCGCCACGCAGGCCCGCGACCTGGCGCTGCTCGATGCCGACTACCGCGTCGAAGCGGTGCAGCCCGTCGATATGTTCCCCCACACGCACCACGTGGAAAACGTCGTGAAACTCGTGCGGCGATGACCCTCCCCGTGCAGTATTTTCGATTTCCGGCGTTTTATTTGCAAAGGACAACCTTAAAAAGGAAAATTATGAAACGATTCATTTTGGCGGCGGCGGTCGCGCTTCTGGCCCTCCCCGCGGCAGCTCAGGTTCAGGAGGCGTTCCCCAGCTACATCCAGGTCAACGGACGTGCCGAGCGGGAGATCGCGCCCGACGAATTTTATCTCCAGATCGTCATCAACGAACGCGACTCGAAAGGCAAGGTCTCGGTCGAGAGCCAGCAGCGCGACATGATCGCGGCGCTGAAGCGGCTGGGCGTCAACGTCGAGAAACAGCTCAAAGTGGCCAATCTGTCGAGCGAGTTCTTCAAGAAGAACACCTCGGTGGCTACGGCCAAGTATCAGTTGCAGCTGGGTTCGTCGGCCGAAGTGGGCAAGGTGTGGCAGGCGTTGGACGGACTGGGCATTTCGAACGTCTCGATCCTGAAAGTGTCGCACTCGCAGCTCGAACGCTATAAGTCCGAGGTGCGCGTCGAGGCGATGCGGAACGCCAAGCAGAACGCTGCGACGCTGGCCGAGGCCATCGGACAGACCATCGGCAAGTGTTTCTACGTCTACGATTCGAACAACGACGTGATGCCCGTTTTCTACAACAATATGGCCGTGATGCGCAGCGCCAAGGCATTCGATGCCGCCGAGGCCGCCGCCGAGGAGGAGCCGCTCGATTTCAAGACCATCAAGTTGCAGTACAGCGTGCAGGCGAAATTCGTTCTCGAATAAGTTTCGATTCTCACGGGTGCCTTTCATCGCGCCTTATTCGGGTCGAACGGGAAATACTCCGGTATGCCCCGTCCGGCCCGTGTTTCACGATGTACGGAACCCGCCTGCCTGAGTTGCGGACTGCGACGGAAAAAACGGTTAATAAACCGAAACGGAAGCGGCGAAAACCGCGGACTTTCATTATCTTTGGCTCTGCCGAAGATACTCTGCCTCGGAAAAAATGCAAGCGAGCTTGCATTTTCTCTCGGCTTATTCGTGCTTTGGCTTCGCCGAAGATACTTTCGCTCGGCAAAATGCAGGTAAACTTGTTTTTGCCCTCGCTTATTCGTATCTTTGTAATTCACCCCTGTAAAAAAGGAGGAGTTTATGGAAAAGCAGTTTTGTTTCGACTATGAACACTATGCGGCGCTCGCGGAACTTCCCGAAGCCGACCGCAAACTGGTCGCCGAGGCCGAGCGGGCCACCGCCAATGCGCATGCGCCCTACTCGAAATTCCGCGTGGGGGCCGCCGCACGGCTGCGCAGCGGCAAGATTCTCTACGGCAGCAATTTCGAAAGCGAAGTCTATCCCGCGGGCCTCTGCGCCGAACGGACGCTGCTGTTTTACGCTCAGGCCAACTATGCCGACGACCCGATCGAGACGCTGGCCATCGCGTCGAACCCCTCGGAGCGCGAGTGCTATCCCTGCGGCCAGTGCCGGCAGGTGATGGTCGATGTCGAACGCCGCCAGGGCTCCCCGATGCGGGTCATCATGAGCGGCCGCGGCACGGCCACGGTGCTCGATTCGGCGGCGCGGCTGCTGCCTTTCACCTTTATTCTGTAATGCGTGCGATGTTCATTCCCGACGATATTCTCTACGAAGACAACCATTTGCTGATCGTCAACAAACGCTGCGGCGACCTGGTGCAGCCCGACCCTTCGGGCGAGAGCGCATTGGAGGATCAGATCAAGGGCTTCATCAAAAAACGCGACGCAAAGCCCGGCGAGGTGTTCCTCGGCGTGGTGCACCGCATCGACCGCCCGGTGAGCGGGGCCGTCATTTTCGCCAAAACGTCGAAAGCCCTCGCGCGGCTCAACGAGATGATCCGCGAAGGCCGCATCCACAAGGTCTACTGGGCGCTGACCGAGGCCACGCCCGACCCCGAGAGCGGCGAGCTGTGCCACTACATCCTGCGCGACAGCAAGACCAACCGTTCGCGGGCCTGCGACGCTCCGAAGGGCGACGCCAAGCAGGCGCGCCTGCGCTATGCGACGCTCGGGGCGGGTACGAACTATACGCTCGTGGAGGTCGAACTGCTGACGGGCCGCCACCACCAGATCCGGGCCCAGCTCTCGAAGATCGGGTGCCCGATCCGCGGCGACCTGAAATACGGAGCCCGGCGTTCCCTGCCCGGAGGCGGCATTTCGCTCCATTCGCGCCGCGTCGAGTTCGAGCATCCCGTGCGCCGCGAATCCCTTTCGGTCACAGCTCCCGTGCCCGCGGGCGACAACTTGTGGGCCTATTTCGAAAACCTGTAAACCGACCGTGCCATGCGACTGCTGATCCAGCGTGTGAAACACGCATCCGTCACCATCGACGGCAAGGTCCGCTCCCGGATCGGCGCCGGACTGCTGGCGCTGGTCGGCGTCGGGAACGACGACGGCGCGGAGGACATCGAATACCTCGCGGGAAAGCTCGTCCGGCTGCGCATCTTCGACGACGAGGCCGGGGTGATGAATCTCGACGTGGTGCAGACCGGCGGCGAAGTTCTCGTCGTGAGCCAGTTCACGCTTCAGGCTTCTACGCGCAAGGGCAACCGCCCGAGTTATATCCATGCGGCTCCCGAAGCCGTTTCGCGCCCTCTTTATGAGCGTTTTGCGGCCCGTGTCGCGGAGCTGCTGGGACGGGAGGTCGCCACGGGCCAGTTCGGGGCCGACATGCAGGTCGAGCTGCTCAACGACGGCCCGGTGACGATCTGGATGGATTCGAAACACAAAGAATAAACGCAACGTTGATGAAAAAGATTTTTGCGCTTCTGTTTGTGGCCCTTTCCGTGGCCTTCTTCGCCTGCGGGGATGAAAAGACGGATAACGGGAACGACTGGTTCCTGACGCCCGCCGCTTCGGCCGACGGCACGACCGTCGAGCTGACCTGCCTCACGCGCTTCGGCGACGGGGTGCTGGAGGAGCTCGGCGCGGGATTCGCCTGCGCGGAGCTGACCGGCGGATCGCTCGGCGAATTCGTCGATTACAAGGACGTCACGGTCGATGGCAGCCGCCTGTCGGCCCGGGTGAGCGGTCTCCGGCCCCGGACGACCTATATTTTCTACGCCTTTGCCGAGCTGCTGACCGGACGTATCCGGAGTGCTTCGGCTGCGTTCGACACCGGCGAGGAAAGCGATCCCGATCCGAACCCCGATCCGGACCCTGATCCTGACCCGGACCCCGATCCGGATTCCGGGTTGAAGAGATATACGGGATGGGCCGAACTTCCTGCCATCCAGGACCGTCCGGACGACTATTACTATGCCGCCCATTACTGCGACGGTGCGCCGGGCGGCCGCAACTATTCGGTCTGTTACAGTAAGGATATGCGCGGTCCGATTTGGGTGGCCTATCCGATGCATGAGAGCTATACGAAGGGTACTGCCGACGGGCAGAATAAGGATTGGAAATTCGATCCCGTCATTCCGTCTTTTGTTCAGCCCGATCTGAGTTCTTCATACAAGCCCAGCAATAGTTTCTCGCGCGGCCATATGCTCGCGTCGAATGACCGGCAGTCGGACAAGGCGACCAACAGACAGACATTCTACTATACGAACATGTCGCCGCAGATTCAGACCGGATTCAATGGCGGCATCTGGGCGACGTTCGAACAGAAGTGTCACAACATGATCTGTTCCGATACGCTCTATATGGTGACGGGCGCCTATTTCGCCAATGAAAACACGACCTGTCTGGACAATGCCAACCCCCAGAATAAGGTCATCGTGCCGACGCATTTCTATAAGGTGCTGATTCGTTCGAAGAGCGGCAATACGGGCAAGCCGCTCTGGGAGCTTCCGGCCGATCAGATCGAATGCGCGGGTTATTGGTTCGAGCATAAAGCCTATTCGGGAGCGAGTCCGTCGCAGTTCATCAAGTCGGTGGCATGGATCGAGGAGCAGACGAAGCAGTCGTTCTTTACCAACGTTCCCAATGCGCCGAAGGAGAAACTCGACGTTGCTTTCTGGAATAAGATATAGCGATGACCTATTCCTGGGGCGACGAGCGGCGGTTCAACTCCTATGCGGGCTATTTCCGCCGGCTGTTCGGCGGCCGGGTTCAGAAACTCTCGGTCGATGCGGGCTTTTCCTGCCCCAACCGCGACGGAACCATTGGAAAAGGAGGGTGTACGTTCTGTGACAACGGAGCGTTTACACCCTCTTACTGCATGCCGTCGAAGAGCATCCGGCAGCAGATCGACGAGGGCATCGAGTTCCACCGCAACCGCTACCGCACGGCGCGTCGGTATCTGGTTTATTTTCAGTCGTTTTCCAACACCTACGCCCCGCTGGAACGTCTGAAGGAGCTCTACGGCGAGGCGTTGGCGCATCCCGACGTGGCGGGCATCGTCGTCGGCACGCGCCCCGACTGCGTGGACGAGGCGAAACTCGACTGGTTCGCCGAACTGGCCCGCGACCGCTATGTGGCCCTCGAATACGGCATCGAATCGACTTACGACGCTTCGCTGCGGGCCGTCAACCGCGGCCACGATTTCGAATGCGCCCGCCGGGCCGTGGAGATGACGGCCGGGAGGGGACTGCCCGTCGGGGCGCATTTCATCCTGGGGCTTCCGGGCGAGACGGACGAAATGCTGCTGGCGCAGACGGAGCGGATCAACGCCCTGCCGCTCACGACCGTGAAATTCCATCAGTTGCAGGTTTTCCGCTCGACGCCGATGGCCGCCGAGTACGACGCCGATCCCGGACGCTTCCGTTTCTGGGAGGCGGACGAGTACATCGACCTGTTCGTCGAGATCCTCCGCCGCCTGCGTCCCGATCTGGTCGTCGAGCGTTTCGCCTCGGAGGCTCCCCCGCGTTATCATTACGGCCGAAACTGGGGGCTGATACGCAACGAACAGCTGCTCGCCCGGCTCGAAAAAAGATTGGAGGAACGCAATGCATACCAAGGCGAATTTTTTACTATCTTCGCCGAAAATAACGTTGAATAAAAATCCGTCGCTATGAAATCCATTTCCCCGGATATCGTGCTGAAACCCGTCAAGGAGTATATCCTGATGGCTGTCGGCATGCTGATGTATTCTTTCGGCTGGATCGGCTGCATCCTCCCGGCGGGCGGTGTCGGCGGCGGTGCGGCCGGTCTGTCGCTCGTGCTGTGCAACGCCCTTTCGGTGCTGGGGCTGAATTTCCAGATCGGTACGATGGTCTTCATCATCAACGCCGTCCTGCTGCTCGTCGCCGGATTTATCGTGGGGTGGAACTTCGGCGTCAAGACCATCTATTGCGTGGTGGTCATCTCCCTCGGCATGAACTTCTGGCAGGAGGTGCTTCCCGAGGGCAATTTCCTCGGCGTCGATAACCTGCTGGCGATCGTCATGGGCGGCATTCTGGCCGGCGCCGGCATCGCGCTCTGCTTCTCGCAGGGCGGATCGACGGGCGGCACGGACATTGTGGCCATGATCATCAACAAATACCGCACGGTCAGCTACGGCAAGATACTCATCTACTCCGATTTCGTCATCATCGCCTCGGCCATGCTGGTGGGCATGGGCATCAGCGCCGTGATCTACGGCTATGTGATGACGGCGGTCGTGGGCTATACGGTCGATATGATCATGGCCGGGAGCCAGCAGTCGAGCCAGGTCTTCATCGTCACGCACGACTACGAGAAGATGGCCCAGGCGATCGTCGATAACGTCCACCGCGGGGTCACGCTCATCGACTCGCAGGGGTGGTATTCGAAAAAGGAGTCCAAGATCGTCATGGTGGTCTGCCGCAAGCGCGAGACCTCGATGATCCTCAAATTCGTCAAGACCATCGACCCCGACGCCTTCATGACCGTCGGTTCGGTCATGGGCGTCTACGGCAAGGGATTCCAGGCAATCGGCAAGGGCTGATGCTCCGCTATGCCGACATAGTCCTGCCGCTGGCGCAGCCCGCCTATACGTTCGCCGTTCCCGAGGGGACGGAGGTCGCGGCGGGACAGGCCGTGGCGGTGCAGTTCGGACCCCGCAAGTTCTATACGGGTATCGTGTGGCGGGTCCACGACCGGAAGCCCGATTTCAAACGGATCAAATCCATTCACCGCGTCCTCTACGGCGCACCCCTGCTCTCGGCGCAACAGATGGCGCTTTGGGAGTGGGTCGCCTCGTACTACATGTGTTCGGTGGGCGAGGTGATGCGCGTGGCGCTGCCGGCGCTGATGAAGCCTTCGGGCGATACGGAGGAGGAGTTCTCCGACGACGAGTTCCGGCCCCGGACGGAGTGTTACGTCGCTTTGGCGCGGGAGCTCCACGACGAGACGGCTTTCCACGAAGCGTGCGAAAAACTCGAACGGCGCGCTCCGAAACAGTACGAAGCGTTGCTGGAGTTGGCCACGGCCGGCGACGAGACGCGCATTTCGACGGGCGAGGTGGCCCGCCGTCTGCTCCGGGCCGACTACGCCGTGCTGCACGCTCTGGAACGTAAGAAACTGATCGTCTGCACCGAGCGGGAACGTACCGTCGAGCGCGGCGGCTCGGCATTCCGGCTTCCGGAGCTGACCCCGCACCAACAGAAGGCGCTGGACGAGCTGCGCGGGCAGTTCGCCGCAGGAAAGAGCACGGCCCTGCTGCAAGGGATCACCGGTTCGGGCAAGACCGAAATCTACATCCACCTGATCGCCGAGGTGCTGGCGCGCGGCGGCGACGTGCTGCTGCTGGTCCCCGAAATCGCCCTCACGGCGCAGCTCATTGCGCGCATGGAGCGCATTTTCGGCAGTCGTGTCACGCCCTATCATTCGAAACTCACCAACCGCCGCCGCACGGAGACCTACCTGCGGCTGAACCGCTCCGAGGGGGGCGAGTTTGTCGTCGGGGTCCGTTCGTCGATCTTTCTGCCGCTGAAACGGTTGCAGCTGATCGTCGTTGACGAGGAGCACGACGTCAGCTACAAGCAGACGGAGCCTGCGCCGCGTTACAACGCCCGCGACTGCGCCGTGGTGATGGCCCGTCTCACGGGGGGCCGCACGCTGCTGGGGAGCGCCACGCCGTCGCTCGAAACGTGGCTCAACGCCGCGTCGGGCAAATACGGCCGGGCCGAACTCACGGAGCGTTACGGCGATGCCCGGCCGCCCGAGATCCTCGTTTCCGACACCCTGCGGGCCGCCAAACGCGGCGAGCGCAAGGCCCATTTCAACAAACTCCTGCTGGACAGGATCGGCGAGGCCCTCGACCGGGGCGAGCAGGTGATGCTGTTCCAGAACCGCCGCGGTTTCTCGCCCTATGTCGAGTGCTCCGAGTGCGGCTGGACGGCCCGCTGTCCCCACTGCAACGTCACGCTGACCTACCATAAGAGCGGGCGGAAACTCGTCTGCCACTATTGCGGCTATACGGCTGAGGTTCCGGCGAAATGCCCCTCGTGCAAGGTTACGGACGTGATTCCGATGGGCTTCGGGACGGAGAAGGTCGAGGAGGAGATTTCCCGGATTTTCCCCGAAGCGCGGGTGGCCCGTCTGGACCGCGACAGCGTGACTTCCGAAAAGGCTTTCAATGCCATCATCGCCGATTTCGAGGCGCGCAAGACCGACATTCTGGTCGGAACGCAGATGATCACCAAGGGGTTCGATTTCGGGGGCGTCTCGCTGGTGGGCATCCTCAACGCCGACAATCTGGTGAACAATCCCGACTTCCGGGCCGCCGAGCGGGCCTTCCAGCTGATGATGCAAGTGGCGGGACGCGCCGGACGCCGTGCCGAAGGGGGCGAGGTGGTGATCCAGACCTCCGAGCCGGGGCATCCCGTCATCCGGCAGGTCGTGGCGGGCGATTTCGGGGCGATGGCCCGCGCCCAGCTCGCCGAACGCGAAGCCTTCTTCTATCCGCCCTATGCGCGGCTCACGTCGCTCACGCTGCGCCACCGCGATCCCGCGGTGCTGCGTCAGGGGATCATGGAGCTGGCCGCGCGCCTGCGCGTCCGCTTCGGCCGCCGCGTGCTGGGACCCATGACCCCGCCCGTCGATCGCATCCGCGGCGAGTACCTCGCGGGGCTGCTCCTGAAGATCGAGAGCGGCGCCTCGTCGGCCCGGGCCCGCGAACTGCTCGCTGCCGAACTGAAAACCTTCTCCGAAAATCCGGCTTTCAAAGCCATCGCCGTCATCGTCAATGTCGATCCTCAGTGACCTTTTGCGCGACGTTGCGTCGCTGCTGTTCCCGGCCCGCTGCGCGGTCTGCGGGGAGCCGCTCGCACGCGGCGAACGGACGGTCTGCACCTTCTGCCGCGCCACGGCGCCCCTGACCGGCTACTGGAACGAGGCCGACAATCCCGTCGCGCGCAAATGCTGGGGGCTGGTGCCCGTCGAACGGGCTTCGGGATTCCTTTTCTTCGTCCACGGAAGCGGCTGGCGGCGGCTGATCCACGGCTTCAAGTACCGCGGGGCGTGGCGTACGGCCCGGGAGATGGGCGCGTGGTACGGGCGGCATCTCCGGGAGAGCGGGCTTTACGACGATGTAGAGGTCGTGGTCCCGCTGCCCCTGCACCCTTTCCGGAGGTGCCGGAGGGGCTACAACCAGTCGGAGTACCTCGCCGAGGGAATCGCCTCGCAGCTGGGTGTCGGGGTTGACCGCCGCAGCGTCCGCCGCAGGCGCAATACGCCCAGCCAGACCCTCCGATCCCGCCGCGACCGGGCCCGCAACGTCGAAGGCGCCTTTGCGGTCCGGCATCCCGAGCGGCTCGCCGGGCGGCATGTCCTGCTGGTCGATGACGTGATGACCACGGGCAACACGCTCCTCGCCTGCGCCGCCGAGATTCTCCGCGCCGCGCCCGGCTGCCGCGTCAGCATCGCCGCTTTCGCCGTCTCCCGGCGTGAAATGGGCGTGAAGGAGTAATTGAAAATGAAAAATTAGAAAATCTTTTTCAACAGACCGTTTTTCGGATGCAGCGGGAGTTGTTTGCGGATGAACCGTGTTATCGACACGGTTTTCGACAATAACTTTGCCGCGGCCGTTTTGTTTTCTCCGGCCGAATCGCTACTTTTGGAGTCTGAAAGATTCCGATACCAAATGGCGAAAGATTTTACCCCCTCCTCCCGCAACCGGGAGGCGTTCGAAGCGATGACCGACACCGTCGGCAACGTACCCCCGCAGGCGGTCGAACTGGAGGAGGCCGTGCTCGGCGCGCTGATGCTCGAAAAGGACAGCATCATCTCCGTACAGGAGTACGTGACCCCCGAAGCGTTCTACACCGAGGAACACCGCCTGATCTACAAGGCGATCAACGAACTGTCGATGGAGCTCAAACCCATCGACCTCTACACCGTGACCGAGCGGCTGAAGGTCAAGAAGGAGCTCAAGAAGGTGGGCGGCGCCTCGTATCTCGCGCAGCTGACCCAGAAGGTCGGTTCGGCGGCCAACGTCGAGTTCCACGCCAAGATCATCGCCCAGAAATACGTCCAGCGCGAGCTGATCCGTTCGGCCACGGAGATTCAGAAACGATCCTACGACGAATCGACCGATGTCACGGAGCTGATCGGCTACGCCGAGGGCGAGATCTTCAAGGTCGCCGAGGGGCACGTCAAGCGTTCGGTGCAGTCGTCGAAGGACATCCTGGCCCGTGCGCTGATGCAGATCGAGGAGGCTTCGAAGAACACCAGCGCCTTCAGCGGCGTGCCGTCGGGATTCATGGCGCTGGACCGCGTGACGCTGGGCTGGCAGTTGTCCGACCTCATCATCGTCGCCGCGCGTCCTTCGATGGGTAAGACGGCCTTCGTGCTTTCGATGGCCCGCAACATGGCCGTCGATCACGAGCAGGGCGTGGCGTTCTTCTCGCTCGAAATGTCCTCCGTGCAGCTGATGATGCGTCTGATCATCGCCGAGACGGGACTTTCTGGCAACGATGTCAAGTCGGGCCGCCTGACGCCCGAACAGTGGCGCCATCTCGAATCGGCGACCAAGCCGCTGGGCTCGGCCCCGCTGTTCATCGACGACACTCCGGCCCTTTCGGTCTTCGAGTTCCGTTCGAAGGCCCGGCGCCTGAAGATACACAACGACATCAAGATCATCATCATCGACTACCTCCAGCTGATGACCGGCAACCAGGACACGAAGGGCAACCGCGAGCAGGAGGTGGCCTTCATCTCGCGTACGCTGAAGGCGATCGCCAAGGAGCTGAACGTGCCGGTGATCGCCCTTTCGCAGCTGAGCCGTGCCACGGAGATGCGCGGCGGCTCGAAGCGTCCCCAGCTGTCGGACCTCCGCGAGTCGGGCGCCATCGAGCAGGACGCCGACATCGTGGCCTTCATCCACCGCCCGGAGTACTACGGCATCAATCAGGACGAGAACGGCATGCCCACGGCGGGCATGGCCGAGATCATCCTTGCCAAGCACCGTAACGGCGCCGTGTGCGACGTGAACCTGCGCTTTCTCAAGGAGCAGGCGCGTTTCGCCGACATGGAGGATTCGATGCTGCCGCCTGCGCAGGCGGCGGACAGCCAGCAGGCTTACGACGACTATGCCAGCGGTTCGAACGGCATGCCCGCGGCCGGGCTGGGTGCGGCGATGGGCGGCGAGTTCGACGTGAACCGCTCGGCGAACCTCAACGACGAAGCGCCCTTCTGACCCGCTTAAGAAGCGGGATTTGTGGGCGAGGGCAGAGCAGAACGGATCATGTCCGGATTTTGCGCCCGCCTGGGAAACGGGATTTATGGGCGGCGGCAGGTCGTGATTCAACGGGTCCGGGTCTGCGCAGCCGCGTGATATTTAATAGATACGTTTATGTTCGTTCGCACTTATGCAGGCGCCCTTGCCGGGATCGACGCCGTGGCGGTGACCGTCGAGGTCAACATCACGGGCGGCGGGCTGGGACTGTACCTCGTGGGACTGCCGGACAACGCCGTGAAAGAGAGCGAACAGCGCATCCGCGCGGCGTTCGAGAACTCCGGCGAACGGATGTCGGGCAAAAAAGTGGTCGTCAATCTGGCTCCCGCCGACCTCCGCAAGGAGGGTTCGGGCTTCGACCTGCCGATCGCCGTGGGCATTCTCGCGGCGATGGGCCGCATTGACGCCGAGGCGGTGGACGGCACGATGTTCATCGGCGAACTGTCGCTCGACGGATCGGTGAAACCCGTGCGGGGCGTGCTGCCCCTGGCGGTCCGGGCGCGTGCCGAAGGGTTGCGGCGGCTGGTGCTGCCGGCCGGGAATGCCGCCGAGGCGGCGGTCGTGGAGGGGATCGACGCGATCGGCGTCACGACGCTCCGGGAGGTCGTCGCCTGCCTGAACGGCGAGGCGGAGATCGTTCCGGCGAAGCCGGCTGCCGGAGAGTCGTTCGGCGCAGAGGCGCTGCGGTATGCCGAGGACTTCGCCGACGTGAAAGGGCAGACGCACGTGAAACGGGCGCTGGAGATCGCCGCGGCGGGCGGACACAACGTCATTATGATCGGCTCCCCGGGCTCGGGCAAGACGATGCTGGCGCGGCGTCTGCCGACCATCCTGCCGCCGCTGACGCGCGAAGAGGCGCTGGAGACGACCAAGATACATTCCGTGGCGGGCGGCACGGGGCTGGCGGGAGGACTGATGACCCGGCGGCCGTTCCGGGCTCCGCACCACCTCGCTTCGCAGGTCGCCCTGATCGGCGGCGGGCAGTCGCCGCGTCCGGGCGAGGTGTCGCTGGCGCACAACGGGGTGCTGTTTCTCGACGAACTGCCCGAATTCGGACGCAGCGTGCTCGAAGTGCTGCGGCAGCCGTTGGAGGAGAAGCGGGTGGTGGTGTCGCGGGCCAAATACAGCGTCGAGTATCCGGCGAATTTCACGCTCGTCGCGGCGATGAACCCGTGTCCGTGCGGCTACTACAACCATCCGACGCGGGAGTGCACCTGCTCGCCGGGGTCGGTGCACCGCTACATGGGCCGCATTTCGGGCCCGCTGATGGACCGTATCGACCTGCATGTCGAGGTGACGCCCGTGGCTCCGCAGGAGCTTTCGGCGACGGCCCCGGGCGAGCCGAGTGCGGCGATCCGGGAACGGGTCGTCCGGGCGCGGGAGGTGCAGGCGGAGCGGTTCCGCAATACGGAGGGCGTGCATACGAACTCGATGATGAACAGCGCTGCGCTGCGCGAATACTGCCGCCTCGATGCGGCTTCGGCGGCCTTGCTGGAGCGGGCGATGGAGCGGCTGTCGCTTTCGGCGCGGGCTTACGACCGCATTCTGAAAGTGGCGCGCACGATCGCTGACCTGGCGGGACGCGCCGACATCGTTCAGGCGGACATCGCCGAGGCGATCAACTACCGGTCGCTGGACCGGGGCAACTGGGGGCGATGAGTTTGCGGCCGACGACCGCAAACTCAATGAAAAATGAAGAACTAAGAATTAAAAAAATTATACCATGAAACGCATCATTCTTTCCGGAGGTGGAACCGGAGGCCATATCTATCCGGCCGTGGCTGTCGCCGAGGCCCTGAAACGGCGTTTCGGCGACGAGGTGGAGATTCTCTTCGTCGGCGCCGAGGGCAAGATGGAGATGGAAAAAGTTCCCGCGCTGGGCTACCGCATCGCGGGGCTGCCGATCGCGGGATTGCAGCGGCGGCTGGACTGGCACAACCTCGCCGTGCCGTTCAAGGCGGTGAAGAGCATTCGGATGGCGAAGCGGATCATCCGCGAGTTCGGGGCCGATGCGGTCGTCGGGTTCGGCGGTTATGCCAGCGCCCCGGTGCTGTGGGCCGCGCAGCGGATGGGCGTGCCGACGGTCATTCAGGAGCAGAACTCCTATGCGGGGGTCACGAACAAAATCCTGTCGAAGGGCGCGAAACGCATCTGCACGGCCTACGAGGGGATGGAGCGCTTCTTCCCGGCGGCCAAGATCGTGCTGACGGGCAATCCCCTGCGGGGCCGCTTCTCGAAGGAGGGCGCCGACCGCGCCGAGGCGCTGAAATACTACGGCCTGACGCCCGACCTGCCGGTGATTCTGGTGGTCGGCGGGTCGCTGGGCACGCGGTCGCTGAACGAGATGATGAAGGCGTGGATCGTCGAAACGGGCGGCGAAGCCCCCGTGCAGGTGATTTGGCAGACAGGCAAGTATTATGAGCGCGAGATGCAGGCTTTTCTGGCCGCACATCCGGCCCGGCACGTCTGGCAGGGGGCTTTCATCGACCGCATGGACTACGCCTACGCCGCGGCCGACCTGGTCGTGTCGCGCAGCGGCGCCGGGACGGTCTCGGAGTTGTGCCTCGTGGCGAAGCCGGTGCTGTTCGTGCCTTCGCCCAACGTGGCCGAGGACCATCAGACCAAGAACGCCCGGGCGTTGGAGACGAAGGGCGCCGCGGTGGTGGTCGCCGACGCCGAGAGCCGCACGAAGGCGATGCCGCGGGCCCTGGAGCTGCTGGCCGACCGGGAGGCGCTGGCGGCGATGAGCCGCAACCTCGAAGCGCTGGCCCGGCCGAACGCCGCGGAAGATATTGTGAATGAGATTGTAAAGGTGATGAAGTGATGGAATACAAGAACGTCTATTTTCTGGGTATCGGCGGTATCGGCATGAGCGCCCTGGCCCGTTATTTTCTGCACGAAGGCCGCCGGGTCGCCGGATACGACCGCACCCGCTCGCACCTCACCGGAGAACTCGAAGCCGAGGGCGCCGCGGTCCACTACGAGGACGACGTGCGGCTGATTCCCGAAGAGTTTCTCGATCCGGAGCGGACGATGGTGGTCTACACCCCCGCCGTGCCGCAGGACCACAGCGAGTACCGCTACTTCGCGGAGCACGGATTCCGGATCGAAAAGCGGTCGCAGATGCTGGGGCACCTGGCCGAGGGCAAATACGTGATGGCCGTGGCGGGCACCCACGGCAAGACCACCACTTCGACGCTGGTGGCGTGGCTCAACCGCGTTCTGACGGACGGCGGTTCGGCGTTTTTGGGCGGCATCTCCAAGAATTTCGGCGGCAACCTCGTGCTGGACGGCAAAGGGGTGCAGGAGATCCGTTCGGCAGCGGGAGGGGTTTCGGATGTCTCCGGCTCCCGTCCTCTGGGCGGGCGGCTGGCCGTCGAGGCCGACGAGTTCGACCGTTCGTTCCTGCGGCTCTATCCCGACGTGGCGGTGGTGACCTCGGCCGATGCCGACCACCTCGACATCTACGGCACGCACGAAGCGGTGAAGGAGGCTTTCGCGCAGTTCGTGCGGCAGATCCGCCCCGACGGATACCTTATCATCAAGCAGGGGCTCGACATCGTGATCGACAATCCGGAGATCACCGTCTACCGGTATGCCTACGACACGCCGTGCGACTTCTACGCCCGCAACGTGCAGCTGCTCGAAGGCGGACATTACCGCTACGACATCGTGACGCCCGGCGGCGTGATCGAAGGGTGTACGCTCGGCATCCCGGGGTGGATCAATATCGAGAATTCGGTGGCCGCGGTGGCCGCGGTGTGGTGCGCCGCGCGGGCCGAGGGGACGGAACCGGATGCGGAGAAGCTGCGCGAGGCCCTGGCGTCGTTTTCGGGCGTCAAGCGGCGTTTCGAGTTCTATGTGAACACCCCGAAACAGGTCTATATGGACGACTACGCCCACCATCCGCGCGAACTGGCGGCGACGCTGACTTCCGTGCGCGGGATGTTCCCCGGACGGCGGATCACGGCGCTCTTCCAGCCCCACCTCTACACCCGCACCCGCGACCTCTGTGCGGAGTTCGCCGAGGCGCTGTCGCACGCCGACGAGGTGGTGTTGCTGCCGATCTACCCGGCGCGCGAGGAGCCGATCCCGGGCGTCGCGTCGGAGATCATCGCCGACCGGGTGACGGTCCCCTGCCGGATCGTCGGGCGCGAACGGCTGGCCGACGAGGTCGCCGCGATGGATACGGATGTGGTGATCAGCTTCGGGGCGGGCAATATCGATGCCTGCTGCGAAGCCATCGCCGAAAAACTCCGTGCGAAAAGTTAGACGATGAACCGTTATCTCCGATCCGCGCTTCTGGGCCTCATGTGGGCCGCCGTCGCCGCCTATGTCATCTGGGCGGGGGCTTCGGCGCGCCGTGTGCGCATGGCGAAGCGGGTCGGAGGCTTGGAGATCGAAGTCGTGGACAGCTCCTCGCAGGGGCATCTGGTCTCGGCGGCGATGGTCCGCGGATGGATTTCCCAAAGCGGAATCGAGACGATCGGCACGGCTGTTGATGCGGTGGATCTTACGGGGATCGAACGCCTGATCGCCCGCAACGGTTTCGTGGACGAAGTGGCCGCCTACGTCTCCTACGACGGGGTTCTGCATGTCGCCATCAGCCAGCGCAAGCCCCTTTTGCGGCTGCTGACCGACGGACTGAACGCCTATGTGACGCCCGAAGGGTATGTTTTCGCCGCTCCGCGCGCCTCGTCGCTCTACGTTCCGGTGGTCACGGGTTCGTACCGGCCGCCTTTTCCGGCGTCGTATGCGGGGAGTGTCCGGGAGCATGTCGATCGGCGTTCGCAGGAGATCGAAAACCGGATCGCCGAACTCGAACGGGAGAAGTATCCCCTCTACCGCCGCGAGTTGGAGAACGACCGCAATGTCTCGGCCCTGCGCCGCATGCGCATCAAGCGGCAGTGGTGGCGTCTGGAGGGCTCCAGGGAGTTCGACGAGCGGGTCGATGCGCTGCGCGAAAAGAAGGCCGCGCTGCGCCGGACCTACCGCTATCGGGCGCGCGTGATCCGCGAGGAGATCGAACGGATCGACGGGCGGCAGGAGGCCGAGCGGGCGAAACAAAAAAAGTTGGAGAAAAGCTACGAAGATTTCATGAAACTCCTTACCTTTGTGGAGAGTGTCGAAAACGACGATTTTTGGAGGTCGGAAGTGGTGCAGATCGCAGCGCACACGACCCCCAGCGGAGCATTGGAAGTGGAACTGACGCCCCGCAGCGGCCGTTTTACGATCCTTTTCGGCCGGTTGGAGGAGGTCGAACGCAAGTTCGGGAAGTTGGAGCGCTTCTACCGCCGCGGACTTCCGTCGATCGGCTGGAACGAATACCGCACTATTGACATCAGATATAACGACCAGGTGGTCTGCAAGAAGTAAAAGGATTATACCGTGGAAAGAAAGAATTATACCGTTGCCGTCGATCTGGGCTGCTCGTCGGTCGTGGTGGCCGTCGGCGAAAAGACGCCCGAAGGCGCCGTTGACGTTGCTTGCATCGTCTCGAAACCCGTCGAGGGGGTCAATGCGGGCCGGATCGAGAACATCGAGTTGGTGAGCCATGCCATCCGCGAAGCCGTGTCGGAAGCCGAGGAGCAGCTCGGAATCCGCATTACGGAGGCTTATGCCGGTATTTCGGGCGATTTCGTGCGCTGCGCGCGCCACACCGACCATGTCTTCGTCTACGATCCCCAGAACGGCGTCAACCAAAAGGATGTCGATGCGCTGTTCGACCGCATGCGCAACGTGCAGGCTCCCGACGACGAAACCATCATGGAGCGCGTGCCCCAGAACTATATGGTCGATGACAGCCAGGAGGTCCGCAATCCGGTGGGTTCGTTCGGTAAGAAACTTTCATCGACGTTCAATTTCATCCTCTGCCTCAAAACCCCGATGCAGCGCCTCGACATGGCGTTGAAACGCCTCGGGATCAAGATGCTGGGCGTCGTGTCCGACGCGCTGGCGGCGCCCGAGTCGGTGTTGCTGCCCGACGAGAAGGAGGAGGGCGTGGCCGTGGTCGATGTCGGCGGCGGCGTCACCGACGTGACGGTCTATTACCGCAACGTGGTGCGCTACATCGCCTCGATTCCGATCGGGGCTTCGGCCATCAACCGCGACATCCGCACGATGAGCGTTCCCGAGAAACACGTCGAGAGCCTCAAACAGAAATACGGCTCGGCGGTTGCCGAACTGGCCCCCGAGGACAAGTTGATCCGCGTCAACGGCCGCACGGCCCGCGAGGCGAAGGATATTTTGCTGCGCAACCTGGCGACGGTGATCGAGGCCCGCGCCACGGACATCGCCGAGTTCGTGCAGCAGGAGATCAAGGATTCGGGCTTCGCCGGGAAACTGGCCTACGGCATCGTGCTGACGGGCGGTTCGGCGAAACTGAAGGATCTCGACGAACTGTTCCGCCGGGTGACGGGCATGGACGTGCGCGTCGCCGTTCCCGAGGCGGGCATCACCGAGGAGTCGAAGGAGAAGATCGCCGATCCGGCCTATTCGACGGCCGTGGGCATCCTGCTGAAAGGCGCCGAGCAGGGCGGATGCGCCGTCGTCGAACGGCCTGCGGCTCCGCGGCCCGAGATGCGTCAGCCTGCGCCGCAGCCTCCGGTCGGAGGTTATAAAGCGCCTCAGCCCCGTGTCGCCCAGCCCTATGCTGCGCCTGCGAAACCTGTTCCGCAGCCCGTTCCGCAGCCGGAGGCCGAGCCTGCCGAAGAGCAGGACGCGCCGCGGGAGGACGAGCGGCCGCCGGTTGTCGAGCCCAAGCGCAAGCGCGGTTTCGGGTCGATCGTCATGAGCGCCATCGACAAGATTAACAAGGGCTTCTCGGCTGCCGAAGACGAAGAGATTTAGGGAAGCTGAAAGGTGATTTTAGGTTTGCCGGGAAGGGACGATAGAGTGGAATAAGGATTCCCGACCCGATGCCGTCGCAGGCGGAGACATCCGTCGGAAAGTTTTTGGTACTTTTTGCGGTCAAAAAGTACATGACCCCGCGGGCAGAGGCCGCGAATGACGGACATTCCCCGGCGGAAGATGGATAATTTATGTTACTTGGATAATAAGGAGAGTTAACGATATGACAGACGAATTGATGTCGGAAATCAAGGCTCCGCGCATGAGCGGCTCGATCATTACGGTCGTAGGCGTCGGCGGCGCCGGGGGCAATGCCGTGAACCACATGTGGAATCTCGGTATCCGGGGGGTTACGTTCATGGTCTGCAATACCGACCAGCAGGCGCTCGACAAGAGCCCTGTCGAGTTGAAGATACGCCTCGGAGCCGAGGGGCTCGGAGCCGGCAACGATCCCGAGAACGGGCGTCGTGCGGCTGTCGAGTCGCTGCCCGAAATCCGGCAGACGCTCGAAGAGTCCGGCACGAAGATGATCTTCATCACGGCCGGCATGGGCGGCGGAACCGGTACGGGCGCCTCGCCCGTCATCGCCAAGCTGGCCCGCGAGATGGGATTGCTGACGGTGGCCATCGTCACTTCGCCGCTGGCCGTCGAGGGAAAGATCCGTTACGAACAGGCGTTCCGGGGAATCGAGGAGCTGCGTCAGAACGCCGATTCGCTGCTGATCATCAACAACGAGAACATTTTGGAGATTTACGGCCGCCTCTCGCTCAAGCAGGCTTTCGGAAAGGCCGACGACATTCTGGCCTCGGCGGCCAAGGGCATCGCCGAGATCATCACCGTCGAAAGCGATCTGGTGAACGTCGATTTCGCCGATGTGTCGAAGGTGATGCGCGACAGCGGCCGGGCCCACATGGCCGTGGCCACGGCCGAGGGCGACAACCGCGCCGAAGCGGTCGCCGAAGCGTCGCTGCGCTCGCCGCTGCTGGACCATAACCTCATTTCGGGGGCCAAGAATATCCTGCTGAACATCTCGGTGTCGGACGCCGACGCTCTGATGTACGAGGAGGTGGTGCAGATTCTGGAGTATATCCAGGCCCACGCCAGCGTGCAGGACGACCACGGCGTGATCCACAATGCCAACATCATCTGGGGTACGAGCGAAAAGCCGCAGTTGGGCAATTCCATCGAACTGGTGGTGGTCGCCACGGGCTTCGAGGGCGAGGCCCAGCCCGGTGCGATGAGGCCGATCATCCCTGCGCCCCACATCGTCGAGCCGGTCGCCAAGGAGTCGGCCGCGGCCCCCGTGCTGGAGCCGATCAAGCCCCTGACGCCCAAGGTCGCGCAGCGCCAGCCCGAGCAAGTGATGCTCGGGGCCAAGCCGACCCGTTACAGCAATATCGAGAGCCTGCTGGCCAAGCCCGCCTACCAGTCGCGCAACTCGAAGTTCGTCGTGCAGATGCCCGGCGGCCGCAAAGAGGTACTGAAAGACGATACGGCGGAGGCGCCGGCTCCGAAAGAGGAGACGCAGGGCGGCTCGCTGTTCGATTAACAAATTGACTGTCGGTTTGGAAGAAGCTCATCCCTGGATCGCTTACAACGGGTTTTCGCCCCAGATCGCCGTGCTGTGCGCGGTGACGTTCTGTCTGCTGTGTGTTTCGGCGCTCGTATCGGGTGCCGAGACTTCGTTTTTCTCCCTTTCGCACAACGATGTCCGCCGTTTGCAGAACAGCAAGAGCATGTCGGCCGCTGCCGTGTTGCGCCTGCTGACCGATGTCGATCTGCTGCTGGCCACGATCCTGGTGGTCAACAATCTGGTGAATATCTGCATCGTCATTCTCACGGCCAATATCATCGACTCGCTTTTCACGTTCCTGCGTTTCGAATTCCTGTTCAAGACCGTGTTGGTGACCTTCCTGCTGCTGCTCTTCGGCGAGATCCTGCCCAAGGTGCTGGCGCAGACCATCCCCGTGAGGTTCGCCTCGATGGTGGCCCGGCCCCTCGTGCTGCTGCGGTGGATTTTCTACCCGCTGTCGTACATCCTCGTCCGCACGAGCAGCCGCATCAGCGAAAAGGCCGCCCACAGGAGCGAAATATCGTTGGACGAACTGGCCGACGCCGTGGACATGACCCAGAGCACGAGCCCCGAGGAGCACGTGATGCTGTCGGGGATCGTCAACTTCGTCAATACCGAGGTGCAGGAGATCATGAAACCCCGCGTGGATATCACGGCGCTCGATGCCACGGACGACTACGAAACGGTCAAGAAGACGATCATCGAATCGGGATTCTCGCGCATCCCGGTCTACGAGGAGGATATCGACAACATCCGCGGCACGCTCTACGTCAAAGACCTGCTGCCCTACATCAACAACGGCAGCGATTTCGCCTGGCAGCAGCTGGTCCGCAAACCCTACTTCGTGCCCGAGCACAAGAAGATCAACGACCTGCTGGCCGATTTCCAGTCGAACAAGGTCCACATGGCCATCGTCGTCGATGAGTACGGTTCGACGCTGGGGCTGGTTTCGCTGGAGGACATCATCGAGGAGATCGTGGGCGAGATCTCCGACGAGAGCGACAACGACGAGTCGTTCTATACGTGCCTCGGTCCCAAGTGCTATCTCTTCGAGGGCAAGACCCACCTCGGGGATTTCGAACGCATCCTCGGCATCGACGAGGACACCTTCGCCGACGTGCAGGGCGAGGCCGAGACCCTCGCGGGGCTGATGCTCGAACTCAAGCGCGACTTCCCGCGCAAAGGCGACGCCTTCACGGCGCACGACATCCGTTTCACGGTGCAGGAGATGGACGGGCACCGCATCGACAAAATCCGCGTGGACATCCCATGATCCCGAGACTGCTGGTCGAGCCGCCGATGGGGGCCGATGAGGCGGCCCGGTGGACGACGCCCGGGGAGCGCGCCGAGGCGGCGGCATTCGGCTCGGAGCGCCGCCGTGCGGAGTTCCTCGGCTGGCGGGCCATCGTGCGGCGCGAACTGGGGATGCAGGTGCGGATCGGCTACGACGCTGCGGGGGCTCCCGTGCTGACGGGTTCGGACTGCTGCATCTCGGTCGCGCATTGTGCGGACCGCATCGCCGTCTGCATCTCTCCGAAGCGCTGCGCCGTGGACATCGAACCCGCGTCGCGCGATTTCAGCCGGGCCGAAAGCCGCTATACGACCCCTTCCGAACGGGCTCTTTCCGACGACCCGCTGTGGCCGGGAATCGTCTGGTGCGCCAAGGAGGCGCTCTATAAGTACTCCGGACGCCGGGAGCTGGATTTCCGGAAGGATCTCCGCATCGGGAGCGCGGACCTCGCGGCGGGCAGGCTGACCGGGCGGATCGAAAACGGAGAGCCCGTGGAGCTCTCCGTGCGCCGTGAAGACGGCTTTATCCTTGTCTGTATTCTTTAGAACGCCTCCGAGGCGGTGAACAGGAATGCCGAGGAGCGTTTGCGGTCCCACGGCAGGTTCCGGTTGCCGAAATTGCCCCATCCGTAGTCGAGGCGGATATTCATTTTGTTCTTGAACTCGAAGCGGTAGCCGCATCCGAAGCTGCACAGCGTGTTGCCCCAGCGGAACCGGTCCGTGCCCCAGACCTGCCCGCCGCCGATCCATCCCACGATGCCGTGGCGGCGGTAGATCTTCTGCCGCAGTTCGAACTGCGTCTCGATGAGCCGTTTGTCGCGGTAGCGGCCCTCGTAGTAGCCGCGCATGCGCTCCATGCCGCCCATCTTGGCATACATGTGCCACGAGGGCGTGCCGGCCGTGGCGTCGGCGTAGAGGTCGTAGGCCAGCACGGCCCCTTTCCAGAGTTTCAGGTAGTAATCCAGGGTCAGCGTGAAGCGTCCGAACGTGCGGCGGGTGTTGCCCAGCCATTCGGGATACCACTTGGCTTCGAACTTGACGAAGACGCCTTTCGAGGCGTTGAACGTCACGTCGCGCGTGTCGTACTGGGCGAAGAGTCCGATGTTGGTGTTGAAGGCGTTGGGTTTGTCGCCCGTCGCGGCGATGAAGTTCGAGAAGGGGTCCTGCTTCTCGGGGTCGTAGCGTTTGCCGTCTTTCCAGAGGTCGTACATCTCGCCGATCTGTCCGCCCGGTTTCGCTATCTCGTTATTGTCGATCTTTTGCATGTATTCCACCATGCCGGAGCTCTTGTATTTGGCCCCGGTGTAGTCGATGCCGCCGCTGACGCCGACATAGAAGCGCCCCACGAGCGACGTGCAGTAGGAGATGCGGAAGATGCCCATCGTCGTGGTGAGGTCCTGCGCGTAACCCTCCTTGCCGGCTTGGTAGCCCACGCCGTAGAAGGCCCCGGGGAAGTAGACGAACGCTCCCGAGTAGCTCAGCCGCTGTTTGTTCTTGTTGTAGATGTTGTCGCCCGAGAAGCGCAGCAAGACGAATTTCTTGGTCGTGAAGTTGCCGTAGATCGAGATGTTCGACGGGGCGGTGACTGAGTCGGTGCGGTCGAGCCGGTAGAGGCCCGCCAGCAGGAATCCGATGCCGAATCCCACGTCCGACGAGTAGTTGGGGCCGGGTGCGATGCTCCAGTCGATCTTCTTTTCGAAGGTCCGATCGACGTTCGAGCGGCTGTAATAGTCGATGATGCGGCGGACGAGCCCGGGGCGTTTCACCGGGGCGGCGAGGGCCGAGGTGTCGGCCGTCCGGGAGTGTTTGGCGTTCGGATGCGCCTCGGCCTGACCGATCTGCGAGAGCGTCGTTTCGGTCGAGGGAAAATTCTCTTTCGAGGGCTCCGTGCTCTGAGCGGATGCCGGGCGTGCGGCCGTCAGCAGGAGAGCGGCGGAAAGAAGGAGTGCAATGGTCTTTTTCATAGCGTGTGGGGTGGGGTCGAATGCAAAGATAACCCTTATTTTCCGGTTGTGCAAAATGAACAATCGGAACCCCTTCGGGAGGCGACCGATCCCGGAAAAATTCCTACCTTTGTAGCAATTCAAACAATATTCGTTTATGGAAATCGCCCGCCCGCAGCTGCCGCCCGAACCCGAAACCTCTGCCGATCCGGCCCGGATGCTCCTCGACGAAGAGGTTGTCGGCGCCGCTTTCCGCGGTGTCGGGTTCGGCGCCTTCGTCCGCGAGCACCTCTCCGTGCAGGGGTGCCGCTTTACCGGTTGTAGCTTCGCCGGGAGCGTGCTCGGGCACTCGCAGTTCTCGGATGTCCTCTTCCGCAACTGCGATTTCTCGAACGCCGATCTGCAAGGGTGCAGCTTTCACCGCGTGGAGTTCGCCGACTGCAAGCTGACGGGGACCGGCCTCGCCGAGACGACCCTGAACCATCTGCTGTTCGACCGCTGCAAAGGCGAATTCGCCAATTTCGCCTTTTCGAGGCTGCGCACGGTGCGCTTCGCCGGGTGCCGGATGCGCAGCGCGGCGTTCGGCGACTGCCGTTTCGAGCGCGTGGAGTTCGCGCAGTGCGAACTGGCGGCGGCCGAGTTTTTCGGAACCCGCCTGCGGGGCGTGTCGTTCGCCGATTCGGACATCCGCGGGATACGGGTCCGCGAGATCGACTCCTTCGAACTGAAAGGCGTGAAGATAAACGTTCTGCAAGCCGCCGAACTGGCCCGTCTGCTGGGCGTCGAGATCGAGGAGTGAACCGCAGTTCCGCAAAATGCGCAGCCCGGACTTCGATGGAAGCCCGGGCTGTCGTTTCGTGCGGCGCGTGCGCTTATTTGAGGCCGATCTTTTTGAGGATCTCTTTGGGTACGCCGTTCTTGTTGACCAGCACCGTCATCGTCTTGTAGGCGACGAACGGACGCGAGAAATACCAGTAGCCGTCGTAGGGGCCGACCTGAGCCCACGAGTTCTTGACCTTGTAGTAGGGCGTGCCGTTCTGATCGACAGCCGTGCCCACGATCTGCATGCCGTGGTCGTCGGTGGTCTCGTAGTTGTCGTATCCCTCCTGACGGAGTTCCTGCGTGATGGTGCGCTCCTTGCCGGGCTTTTCGAAGTTGTAGAGCGCGGCTTCCTTCTCCTTCTGGGTGAGCTTGCCCCACTTCTCGGCTTCGGTGCCCTCCATGCCTTCGAGGTCGGCCTCGGGGATGATGCCCAGCCCCTTGGTGCGGCTGAATCCCTTTTCGCTGACATCGGTGCCCCAGGCGATGGTGTAGCCCTTTTCCAGCGAGCTGTCGATGATCCGCATGAACTCGTCCAGAGGCACGTTCCACACCTTGTCCCAGTTCCAGTTGTCGGGAACCTCCATAGCGAACTCCGTGTAGAAGGGGTGGTGGGTGAACGACGAGAATTCGATGTAGTCGTTCATGTCGATCGGCAGCGACGCGGCGAACGATGCGGGGGTGTACTCCTTGCCCTCATAGGTGAATTTCTCGGGCATGGCGCCGAAATAGGCGTCGAGGATGCCGTTCAGCCCGGCCTGCCAGGCGGTCGTGAGTTTGCTTCCGTCGCGGCGTTTCGAGGCGGCGGCGATCACCGCATCAGCATAGGCTTTGATCACGGCGTCGATCTCGTCGAAGTTGGGTTTGTCGTAGCCGTAGTTCAGCCCCGGATAGACCTCCTCGGGGACGATGCCGTAGCGCTGGATGCCGCCGGTCACGTCGTGGGCCTGGCCGCCGACGGCGAGGTTCAGCGAACCGTGGAGCCGGACGTATTTCACCGCTTTTTCGAAGTAGATGTTGCGCACGATCCACATCTCCGAGAGGTCCAGTTCGGGACCTCCGGCGCGGAGGATCTCGCTTTCGAGGAACGACAGGGTCGAGTAGCACCAGCAGGTGCCGCTGCGGCTCTGGTCCTTCACGGAGGTGACGGGCATGATCTTAACGTCGGTGAAACGGTAGCCCTCCGGAGCGGCCGTTTCGGGCGTTTGTGCCGCGGCTCCTCCTGCGAGACAGAGCGCGAATGCGGCGAAAATGAGGTTTTTCATGGTATGACGGGTTTTCGTTGTCGTTATTTCTTCGATCCGGCGACGATCTTCAGACATTCGTCGAGGGTCAGCTCTTCGGGTTTGGCGCCCTTCGGCAGGCGGTAGTTCTTGCCTTTGTAGGCGATGTAGGCGCCGTAACGGCCGTTCTTGACCAGCATGTCAGGGTCTTCGGGGAAGCTCTTGAGCGGCGTATTGGCCGCCGCAGCGGCCGCCTTGTGCGCGTGCACGATCTCCACGGCCCGGTCGTAGGTGATCGTGTAGGGGTCGTCGGTCTTCGCCAGCGAGGCGAACGACTTGCCGTAGCGGACGTAGGGGCCGTATTTGCCGATGCCGACGGTCAGCTCCTCGCCGTCCAGCTGTCCCAGGCCGCGGGGCAGCGCGAAGAGTTCCAGCGCCTCTTCCAGCGTGATGGATTCGATCAGCTGGCCCTTTTTGAGCGACGCGAAGCGGCTTTTTTCGCCTTCGTTCCCCTCGATCTCGACCATCGGTCCGTAGCGGCCGATGCGGGCCTTCACGACGTGACCCGTCTTGGGATCGTTGCCCAGGATGCGCACCTCGCGCGTCTTGGGATTCTGCGTGGCGATGGCCGAATCGACCATCTTGTGGAAGGGGCCGTAGAAACCGTCGATCATCTTCTCCCACGTGATGTCGCCCTCGGCGATGCGGTCGAACTCCTTTTCGACGTTGGCCGTGAAGTTGTAGTCGATGATCGGTCCGAACTGCTCCTCCAGATAGTCGTTCACCACCATGCCGATGTCGGTCGGCGAGAGGCGGTTCTTCTCCTTGCCATAGTTCTCCGAAAGACTCTTTTCGGCGATCTTGTCGCCGGTGAGCGTGAATTGCACGTAGTTGCGCTTCTGGCCGTCCTTGTTCTGCTTGACGACGTAGCCGCGGTTGATGATCGTGGTGATGGTCGGGGCATAGGTCGAAGGCCGTCCGATGCCCAGCTCCTCCAGCCGCTTCACGAGCGACGCCTCGTTGTAACGTGCCGGGGCTGACGTGAAACGCTCCGTGGCGGTGATCTGCACCGGGAGCACCCGGTCGCCGGCCGTCAGCTTCGGCAGCAGTCCTTCGCCGCTCTCGGCGGCCTGGTCGTCGTCCGTGGATTCGGAGTAGAGGCGCAGGAAGCCGTCGAAACGGACCACCTCGCCCTGCGCCACGAACTGATTCGACGAACCCGACATGTCGATCGTGATCGTCGTGCGGTCCAGCTCCGCGCAGACCATCTGCGAAGCGACCGTGCGCTTCCAGATCAGGTCGTAGAGCTTCTTCTCGGCGGGTGTGCCCTCGATCGACTGCCGGTCGATGTACGACGGACGGATGGCCTCGTGAGCCTCCTGGGCGCCTTTGGTCTTGGTCTTGTAGTTGAACCAGCGGGAGTATTTCTCGCCGAAGAGCTTCGTGATCTCCTCCTTGCACTGGGCCAGCGCCTGCTGCGAGAGGTTCACCGAGTCGGTACGCATGTAGGTGATAAGACCCTGCTCGTAGAGGTGCTGCGCCACGGACATCGTCTGCGATACGGACATGCCCAGCTTGCGCCCGGCCTCCTGCTGGAGCGTCGAGGTGGTGAACGGCGGTGCGGGGTAGCGCTGGGCGGGTTTCTCTTCGGACTTCGCCACCGTGAAGGTCGCGCCGATGCAGCTTTTCAAAAACTCCTCGGCCTGCGCCGCGGTTTCGAAACGCGATCCGAGTTCGGCCTTGAAGAGCGTCTTTTCGGGGTCGCCGGCGGCGTGGAACTGCGCCACGACGCGGAAATAGGCGGCCGAGCGGAAAGCGATGATCTCGCGCTCGCGCTCAACGATCAGCCTCACGGCCACCGACTGCACGCGCCCTGCCGAGAGCGACGGACGCACCTTTTTCCACAGCACGGGCGAGAGCTCGAAACCGACCAGCCGGTCGAGGATGCGGCGCGCCTGCTGGGCGTTTACCAGGTCCATATTGACCGTGCGCGGTTTCTCGATGGCTTCCAGAATCGCCCGTTTGGTGATCTCGTGGAAGACGATGCGCTTGGTCCGGTCTACGGGGAGCCCCAACACTTCGGTGAGGTGCCATGCGATGGCTTCTCCTTCGCGGTCTTCATCGGACGCCAGCCAGACGGTTTTCGTTTTGGCCAGCTTGGTCAGCTCGTCCACCACCTTCTTCTTGTCGCTCGGGATTTCGTAGACCGGTTTGAATCCCTCCGTGATATTGATGCCGAGGTCCTTTTTGGCGAGGTCCCGGATATGGCCGAAGCTCGATTTGACGATGAAGTCCTTGCCGAGGAATTTCTCGATGGTCTTGGCCTTGGCGGGGGACTCGACGATAACTAAGTTTTCCTGCATTGCGTTTTTTTGATGGCTTTTTCAGAAATGCGAAAACCTAAGCATTACACTTAGGTTCCGCATGAGGGTTTCTCTGGCGTTTATTTGATCAGGTTATAAAATATCTCGAAACGGATCGGGGCTTCGTTGCCGTCGGCGGCCATGCCCTGCAATACGCCGAACGACGTGGAATAAAGGCTGTACGCATCGGGACCGATGTAGACCGTGCGGTTTGCGACCTTGTCCCAGTCGATGTCGCCGATTACGCCGCCCGCCGCCTCTTTGGCCTTGATATAGCTGTTCCACAGCTGTTGCATGTAGCCCGTGATGTCCATCACGTAACACCCGCGGCTGCGGTTGATGTAGCCTCCGTAAGTGAGCGACGTGTTGTAGTTCTGCTCGTAGGAATAGGCGTAGTCCGAAATCGGCGTCAGCGCCTTGAAATTGGTGTACATGCCCAGACGGCTCGGGAAGGCGTTCATTTCGTCGATCAGCTTGCTGCCGAAAGTCAGCTCCTCCCAGTCGTATTTGCTGTCGGTGAAATAGACCGACATTTTCGTCTGACCGAACGCCAGCGTCTTGAAATCCTTGCCGTCCTTTTCGTTCGCTTCGGCGATCTCCTCTTCCATCCGTGCGAAAAACTCCGGCGTAAAGGTCATCTCGGTCACCACGCCGCCCATGCCTTCGGCATAGACGCGGGAGTTCAGCCCCCGGTTTTCATTGATGCTTCCGTCGGGATTGACCTCGCGGGCCTGGGAGATGTCGATCTTGGCGTCCGAAGTGGCCGCATCGTAGTTGTGGCGGATGGAGTTCACCGAGACATTGCCGAACTCGGTGCCGGATTCGTAGAAATAGTAGACCATGCCGATCGTGTCCTTGATCAGCGTTGGGTCGCCCTCCACCCGGTTACGGCCGAAGACCGCCAGACCCGAATAGTCGAGCGACGTGGAGAAGATCGTGCCGGTCTCCTTGGTGCCGTTCTTCTGGACGGGCTCATTCGGATCGGGGCAGATATAGAGCCCCTTGAACTCCTTGACCCAGTATTCCAGACTGTCGGGACTGTAAATCGAGTAGTCGTCTTTGTATTCGCCCTCTTGCAGCATCAGCCGCTTGATGTAATTCTTTCCCTCCTCGGTAGGCTCCAGCGTGATGTTCGTGGCCGTCGAAGGGGTCGTGCCCTCGCCGCCCAAATAGAACCAAAAGAGCGGCTTTTCGGGATTATAGACCGGCGCTGCGGAACCGTCTCCGTTGGGGTTCTGCGGGTCGAAATTGATGTAGAACGTCGTGTCGGCCTGCGACTTGCCGGCGGCAATCGGCTTTTTGTCGATGTAGTCGTTGCTGAGGATTTCGTACACGGCGAATTTTTGCTTGGTCAGACTGTCGCGGCCTATGCTGGCGATTTTGAGCATGATCTGCGCCGAGTCGAAGATCGGCTTATATCCGAAATACCCCTCATCCACCTTGTAGTAGTTGATCATCTGCGAGAGGAATCCGGCCTTGCGCTCGCCGAGCGTGTCGTTGATGCAGGTTCCGAAATAGCCGTAGGAGATGTTCGAACCGATCAGCGAATCGCTCTGGAACAGCCGCGTTTCGACGTATTTCCGGGGATTCAGCTCCTCGCCGAGGAGTTCGACGTATCCGGCTTTCATCTGCTGATTTTCCGGAATGAGGTTTCCGCCCAGCGTGTCGTCTACCTTGGTGCAGCCTGCGAAAGCCGCTGCGATTGCGGCGGCCATTGCTGCGGCCGGGAGCAGCCTGCGGCGGAAATTATTGAATGGCTTCATAGAATCGGTTGTAATTATCGAAAAAGTCCTCCGCCTCGGGCGACTGGTATTCGAGCATCGGCTTTCCGCTCGTGCGGGCCATTTCGAGCACCTCGGGGGCGACATCCGCAGAGGCCGCCACCACGCCGTCGGCATATTCCATAACGAAGCGGCAGAGATTTTCGTATGACGGGGTGTCGAGAATCGAGAGATTTTTATCTTTGACTCCCTCGCCGGCGATCTTCGCGCCGAACTCCGGATGGAGCTCTCCGGGGAATCCGTCGCCGTAGAGCGACACCACGACCTTGACATCGCGGAAGATCGGGTCGTCGGCGAAGACCCGCTTCAGATAGACGGGGACCACGGCCGAGAACCATCCGTGGCAATGCACGACGGTGGGGGTCCAGCGCAGTTTCTTGACCGTCTCCAGCACGCCGCGGGCGAAGAAGATGGCCCGTTCGTCGTTGTCCGGGAAATAATTGCCCTCGGCGTCGGCCAGCACGGCCTTGCGCGAGAAATAGTCGTCGTTGTCGATGAAGTAGATCTGTACGCGGGCTGCCGGGATCGAGGCCACCTTGATAATCAGCTGGTGGTCGTTGTCGTCGATGATGAGGTTCATGCCCGAGAGGCGGATGACCTCGTGCAGCTGGTGCCTGCGCTCGTTGATGCAGCCGTAGCGGGGCATGAAGGTGCGGATTTCGTTTCCGTGTTCCTGCATTGCCTGCGTCAGCGCACGGCAAAGCCGGGAACCCTCCGTTTCGGGAAGATAGGGGGTGATTTCCTGACAGACGTACAGAATCTTGCTTGCCATGTTTGAAAGGGGGTTTATGCTTGACAAAGATAGTGAAAACCGAGCGCAGAACCAAATTTATTTGGATTCCGCCGAGGTGCGTCCTACCTTTACGGGGTCGCTTTCGCTCCGTAAAGGTAGTGAAAATTTTTCAAAGAATCAGCATCGCGTCGCCGTACGTGCCGAAGCGGTACCCTTCTTCCTTGGCTATCTTGTAAGCGTTCATCACGGTTTCGTACCCGCCGAACGCCGCCACCATCATCAGCTGCGTGGAGTAGGGCAGGTGGAGATTGGTCACCATGGCGTCGGCCACCGTGAACTCGTAGGGAGCGAAGATGAACTTGTTGGTCCACCCCTCCATGGGTTTGATCAGGCCGTTGGTCGAGACGGCGGTTTCGATCGTGCGCATGACCGTCGTGCCGATGGCCACGACCTTGTGGCCGGAGGTTTTGGCGGCGTTGACCGCCTCGGCGGCTTCGTCGGTGACGAAGAACTGCTCGGAATCCATCTTGTGCTTCGAGAGGTCCTCGACATCTACCGTGCGGAAGTTGCCCAGCCCCACGTGGAGCGTCACGAAAGCCCGATCGACGCCCTTGATCTCCATGCGCTTCATCAGGTGCTTCGAGAAGTGCATGCCGGCCGTCGGGGCCGCCACGGCGCCCTCCTTCTCGGCGAAGATCGTCTGGTAGCGTTCGGCGTCCTCGGGTTCGACCTTCTCGCGCACCCATTTCGGCAGGGGCGTTTCGCCCAGCGCGAAGAGCGTCTGCTTGAACTCCTCGTAGGAGCCGTCGAACAGGAAGCGCAGCGTGCGGCCGCGCGAGGTGGTGTTGTCGATCACCTCGGCCACCAGCAGGTCGTCGTCGCCGAAATAGAGTTTGTTGCCGATGCGGATCTTGCGTGCCGGGTCCACCAGCACGTCCCACAGCCGCAGTTCGCGGTTCAGTTCGCGCAGCAGGAAGATCTCGATCTCGGCGCCGGTCTTCTCCTTGTTGCCGTAGAGGCGCGCCGGGAAAACCTTGGTATCGTTGAAGACGAACAGATCCTTTTCGTCGAAGTACTCGATGATGTCCTTGAAAATGCGGTGTTCGATGGTCCCTTTGGCGCGGTCGATGACCATCAGCCGGGATTCGTCGCGGTTGTCGGCCGGGTATTTGGCCAGCATTTCGGGCGAAAAGTCGTACCCGTATTGCGATAACTTCATAGATAAACGCTTTTTTTACGTCGAAAAATAACACAGATTATTTTCTATACGCAAAAAAGGCTATTTTGTTTCGAGTTTTTGCAAATTTTCCAGAAAATCATCCAGTTCATACGCTTTTTCGAGCGTGAATCCGCCGCTGCGCGTGCGGCGCAGCGACGAGAGATGGGCTCCGCTGTGCAACGCCTGCCCGATTTCGTGGGCCAGCGACCGGATGTAGGTGCCCTTGCTGCAACGGACGCGGATGCGCACCCGCGGAAGGTCGTATTCCACGATCTCCATCTCGTAGATGTTGATCAGCGCCTGGCGTACGGCGACCTCCTCGCCGGCGCGGGCCAGTTCGTAGGCGCGCGTCCCGTCGATCTTCTTGGCCGAGTAGACGGGCGGGGTTTGCAGCCGTTCGCCGGTGAGCGAGGCGAGCGCCTCTTCGACCGCTTCGCGCGTGATGTGTTCGTAGGGATAGGTCCGGTCGATCTCGTGTTCGAGGTCGTAGCTCGGGGTCGTGGCGCCCAGCATCACGTCGGCTATGTACTCCTTCTCCTCGGCTTGCAGGGCGTCCACCAGCTTCGTGGCGCGGCCGATGCAGACCACGAGGATGCCCGTCGCCAGCGGGTCGAGCGTCCCGGCGTGTCCGACCTTGATCTTGCGGTAGCCGAGCTTGCGCAGGGTGAATTTGACTTTGCGGACCACGTCGGTCGAGGTCCAGCGGAGGGGCTTGTCCAGAACGGCGATGTAGCCCTCTTCGAAATTGATGCCGCGCAGGTCCAGCGGTTCTCGGGTCATGGGCATATGCGTGTCAGAAGATGGAGAAGAGGATCGAGACGAGTCCTGCGAAACAGCAGTAGAGGGCGAACCAGATCAGCTTGCCGCGCTTGACTACTTCGATCATGAATTTGCAGGCCAGCGTTCCCGAGACGAAAGCCGCGAGGAATCCGCCGGCGAGGGCTCCCGCCGGGATGTCGAGGGCCGTGACCTCGCCCGAACAGATGTCCAGCAGCATTTTGCCCAGGATGACCGGGATGACCATGATGAACGAGAAGTTGGCGACCTCCTCCTTGCTCTTGCCGAGCAGCAGTCCCGCGGCGATGGTCGATCCCGACCGCGAAAGGCCGGGGAGCGTGGCCGCGGCCTGCGCGAGGCCGATGACGAAGGCGTTGCCGTAGGTGATTCCCTTTTTCGCGCGGGGCTTGGCGAAATAGGCGAAGGTCAGCAGCTGCGCCGTGAGCATCAGCATGGCGCCCACGAAGGTCAGCGACGCGAAGAACGCCTCGATCTGTTCGGCGAAGAGCACGCCGACGACGCCGGCCGGGATCATCGAGACGACGATTTTGAGGATGTAAGCCTGCTGTTCGTTGAAATGCCTCGAAAAGAGCCCCTGCAACAGTTGCAGCAGTTCGCGCCACAGCACGACGACGGTGCTGAGCACCGTGGCGGCGTGCAGCATGACGTCGAAGGTGATGTTGTTCTCCAGCTCGACGCCCAGCACTTCCTTGGCGATCTGGAGGTGTCCGCTGCTCGATACGGGGAGGAATTCGGTGATGCCCTGCACGATGCCGAGCAGGATGGCTTGCAGTGTGTCCATGTATCAGTACCGCTTCATGATGGCATAGATCTCGACGACGAATCCGCCGATCACCAGAATCGGGGCCAGCGTGATGCGGCGCCACGAGAACATCGCATAGTTGAATTCATCGGGCGAATCGCTGCCGCCGCCGGCCATCAGGACGAACCCCAGGAGGATGACGGCGAATCCGATTGCCAGCAGGACGTAGTTGCGCCGGGTCAGCGGCATGCGGGTATCCTCCTGCGCGGGGTCCTGCGTTTTTTTCTGCTCCTTTTTCATTTAATATAGGTATATCTTGTTCGACTTCATGTTGACGAATTTGTTGAGGGCCGCGAAGGTGAAGAGCCCCGATATGACGATGCCGCCGACGACCATCGACCCGAGGATGATGGCGATCTTGCCCGCTTCGGCGATGGTCATCAGTTCGGGCACGGCTTCGTTGAGCCCGTAGACCGCGAGGACGAACAGCGCCGAGGCCGCCACGCCGGCCAGTATGCCCTGCGTGATGCTGCTCCCGAGGAAGGGCTTCATGATGAACCACTTGGTGGCCCCGACGAGCTTCATCGTGTTGATGAGGTAGCGTTTCGAGAAGATCGCCAGCCGGATGGTGTTGCTCAGCAGGATCAGCGAGATGACCAGCAGCGCCCCGCCGAACATCAGCAGCACGAGGCGGATCTTGTTCACCGTGGCGTGCAGCCGCTCGGCCATCTGCGCGGGGTACGACACCCGATCGACCCCGTCGATGCGTCCGACGGCGGCGATGAACGAGTCGAGAAGCTCCTTGTCCGCTGACGCCGAGGTCAGCGTGAGTTCGAACGAATCCAGCAGGGGATTTTCCTGCAAGATCTCCTCGAACGAGCTGTTGAACATTTTCCGGAACTCCTGATCGTCGATCTTCTCCTCCTTGGGCGAGTAGGCGATCGTCGCAACCATCTCTTCGTCCGTCAGCCGTTTTTCGATCGCCTCCCGCTGTTCGTCGGAGAGTCCGTTTTTCAGCTCCACGGAGACGGCGATGCTCTCCTGCAACGTGTCGGCGACTTTCAGCGCCGCCACCATCAGGTAGCCCACCGATCCCAGCAGGAACAGTACGAGCGTGATGCTCACCGTCGATACGATGTAGGAGTTGCGGACCTTTCGTTTCAACCGCTTGTCATCTTTCATAACCTTACGCTTTTTTCTTCCTGAAACAATAGACCAGCGCCGCGACGGCTCCCAGCAGGATCGCGAGCGACGCCGCGAGCGTCACCCCTTCGACCGCCGTCCAGCCCGGCGCGCGGAACCGCCATTCGACGGTGTGCTTCCCGGCGGGGAGCTTCATCGCCCGCAGAACGTAGTCGGCCCGGAAGTAGGGCATCTCCTCGCCGTCCACATAGGCTTTCCAACCGTGGTCGTAGAAGATCTCCGAGAAGACCGCCACGGCCTCTTCGGGCGTCGTGTATTCGTATTTGAGGTAGTTCGGGCGGTATTCCGTGAGGTCGATCCGGGCCGAGGCATAGATGCCGAGGGGCATCGGTCGCGGTACGATCTTCACCGGGTCCTGCGCCGCCACCACCGCCGTCGTTTTGAGGTCGGTCGTGCCCAGCAGGTCGATCTCCTCCCGGGCCGTGGAGGCGTAGACGACGCTGTCCACGAACCACGCCGCGCCGTTGGCCGTCGTCCGCAGGCGCGGTTCGGGTTGTCCGTCGGCGCCCGGAACGATCAGGTAGCGCGTGTTGAGCATGTTCAGCACCCCGTCATCGACGTTCGACAGATAGCGGTCGATCAAATCCTGATAGCGGGCTAGCTTGGCGCCGTGATACCCGCCCACCGAGCGGTGGAAATAGCTGGTCGTGGCGTCGTTGAACGGACTCACCGTGAGGTTCAGCACCCGGTAGCCCGGATCTTTGTCCTGCATGATCGCCTTGTCGGCCGCCGTGGGCACCACCTGCCGGCGGCGTGCCGATTCGAATTTGTCGTGCCCGAGGAACCGCAGGTCCACCGGCACGAGGTCCAGCAGCATCACGCCCGCCAGCAGCCCTGTCAGCACGTATTTGCCGATCTTCCGCAGGGCGAACAGCGCCACGCCGCCCGTCGCCAGCAGGATCATCAGCAGCGAACGCCATGCATCGGCCCGCATCATCGCCGCGCGGTCGGCGGTCATGGCATCGGCCGTCGCTTCGGCCCACTCGACATCCAGGCCGCGGTCGATGTACGACTGCATGTCGTTGTTCTCGAAGATGCGGCGGAACGTGTCGGTCATCATCGCGGCGCTCTCCCCGCGTCCGAAGTCGAAGAGGGCTTCTCCGGCTACGGCGAACAGCAGGCACAGCCCGCCCGTGACGCCCGTGGCCCAAGCCAGCGCCTTCATCAGCCGTTCCCGCGGGATCTCCTCCTTCCAGAGCCGCATCAGGGCCAGCGCGCCCAGCAGCGGCACGGCCCATTGGACGACGACGAGCGTCATCGACACCGTGCGGAACTTGTTGTAGCCGGGGAGGTATTTGAAGGCGAATTCGGTGAATCCCATCAGGTTGCGGCCCCAGGCCAGCAGGATCATCACGACGCATGCGGCGACGATCCACCACTTGTTGCGCCCCCGGGCCAGCGCGATGCCCAGCGCCGCGAGGAACACCGCCGCCGCTCCGAGGTAGGTCGGACCGCCCGTGTAGGGCTGCGTGCCCCAGTAGGCGGGCAGCTGCTGCGCCGCGCCGCGCAGTCCGTATCCGTTCAGCACGGCGGCCGTCTTTCCGTCCGCCGGGAAAGTCGTGGCCGATTCGCGGCCCATGAAATCGGGGATCAGCAGGTTGAAGGTCTCCGCCTTGCCGTAGCTCCACGCCGTAGCGTAGTCGAGTGCGAGGCCGCCCGCCGAGGTTTCGGCCGTCGTTGCGAGTTCCGAGCCGCCGCGGATGGTCTCTTTCGAGTGTTTGGCCGTGTACCACAGGGGCGAGAAGTTCGACGCCACGGCCAGCAGGCCCGCCGCGGCCAGTGCCGCCGTGCGCAGGGCGAAGTCTTTCATCCGTTTTTCCCGGAAGGAGACGATGCCTTCGCTGATCCAGAAGGCGGCCATCGCCACGAGGAAGTAGTAGGTGATCTGCGGGTGATTGGCACCGATTTCGAGCGACGCCGTGAGCGCCGTGAGCGCCGCACCGCACCAGATGTTGCCCCTCAGCGTCATCCACGCGCCGCCCATCATCAGCGGGGCATAGACCAGCGCCCACATCTTCGTGATGTGTCCCGCGCCGATGATCAGCAGGAAGTAGGTCGAGAGCCCGTAGGCCAGCGCCGCGACGATCCCCACCCAGGGATTGACGCCGACGATCATCAGCATCAGCCACATCGAGATCATGGCGAAGAAGAGGAACGCCGCCGGGGTGTCCATGATCTTCACGACCTGCCCGACGGTGCGCTTCACGAGCTGGGCCGGGTAGGCGACGTTGATCAGGTATGCGGGCATTCCGCCGAACATGCCGCCCGTCCATTGGGGGTCTTCGCCCGTTGCGATGCGCATGTCGGTGATGTCCTTGGCCATGCCTTCGTACTGGATGACATCGTGTTGGGGGAGCACCTCGCCGCGGAACTGCGGCGCGAAATAGAGGGCGCTCACCGCAAGGAAGAGCACGAGGGCCGTCGCTGCCGGCAGCAGTTTTGAGCGTATCGGGTTCGAAAGTTCCATTTCAGCCAGTCTTAACCAATTAACAAAGAGTACGAAAACATCGAATGGGGCCAAAGCCGGATCGCGTATGGCTCGACGAAATTTTCCGCTCTTTTTCTGAAAGTGCCGTTATGGCACCGGCCTCAAAGGTACGAAAAAATAGTTACTCCCCGAGCCGGGATTCCGAAAAATCACTATCTTTGCGGATATGATTACACTCGAAGACATTCACAAACCCGTGACTGCCGAGCTGGAAGCCTTCGACGATTTCGTCGAACGCCAGTTCACGGCCGAGGGGGAGTTGCTTTCCGATATGCTGCGCTACGCCCTTTCCACGCGCGGAAAAGGCATCCGCCCCATGCTGGTAATGCTTTCGGCGGCGATGAATGCACCGGTGAAGGGGGCTTCGATGGGACGCCGGGCCTGTCTGGCCGCCATGCTGGTCGAAATGATCCATGTGGCGTCGCTGATCCACGACGATGTGATCGACGAATCCGACATGCGCCGCGGGAAACCCTCGGCCAACGCCCGCTGGCAGTCGCACAAGGCCGTGATCCTGGGCGACTACATCCTTGCCAAGAACATGAACATCGGCTTGCAGAGCGGCCAGTTCGATCTGGTGACCCACGTCTGCGGCTCGATGGCGGCGCTGTGCGAAGGCGAGGTTTTGCAGGACGACTGCGCCCGGAACCGCACGATGACCCGTCAGGCTTATCTCGACATCATATATAAGAAGACCGCCAGCCTGTTGGGCGTCAGCGCCTCGGCCGGAGCGTTGGCCGTGGGGGCCACGCGCGACAAGGTTGCCACGATGCGCCGTTTCGGCGAAGCCGTGGGCATGGCTTTCCAGATTCAGGACGACATTCTCGACTACACCCCCTCTGCGCATACGGGCAAACCCGCCAACAACGACCTGCGCGAAGGCAAGATCACCCTGCCGCTGCTCTCGGTGCTCGACCGGGCTTCGGAGGAGCGCCGCGCCGACCTGTTGGCCCGGCTGGCGCGCTGCCACGAGGACGACGAGGCGGTGGAATACCTGCGCTCGACGGTCGAGAACGAAGGCGGCCTGACTTTCGCCGCCGAGGTGATGCAGGGCTACATCACGCGGGCCGTGGAGATGCTCGCCGACTACGAGGATTCCGAATACCGCTCAGCGCTGGTCAACCTCTGCGCCTATATCGCCGAACGGGACCGCTGATACGATGAAACTTATTAACCTAAATTGATAAAAATGGAGACAAAAAAACAAAACTATGTTTTGCCGATCGTCGTGATGATCTTCCTCTTCGGTATGATTTCGTTCGTGACGAATCTGGCTTCGCCGATGGGTGACATTCTGAAGTATCAGTTCAACGTCCCGAACTGGATGGGTACGCTGGGCGTATTCGCCAACTTCATCGCCTATGCCATCATGGGTTATCCCGCCGGCAACATGCTTCAGAAGTACGGCTACAAGAAGACCGCGTTGGTCGCCATCGCCGTCGGTTTCATCGGTGTCGGCATCCAGACGCTGTCCGGCAGCGCCCAGAGCTTCGGCGTCTACCTGCTGGGCGCATTCATCGCAGGTTTCTCCATGTGTCTGCTCAACACGGTCGTCAACCCCATGCTTAACAAGCTCGGCGGCGGCGGCAACAAAGGCAACCAGCTGATCCAGGCCGGCGGTTCGTTCAACTCGCTGTGCGGTACGGCCGTGATCATCCTGACGGGTCTGCTGATTCCGGAGGGCATCAAGAACGCACAGATCAGCAACGTGTTTCCGCTGATGTACGCCGCGCTGGCCATCTTCGCGTTCGCGTTCATCGTGATCAGCCTGACGAAGATTCCGGAGACCAACAAGGAGGCCGGCGTGAAGACGGCCGAGGCTTCGAAATACGGTCCGCTGTCGTTCCGTCACTTCATGCTGGGCGCAATCGCCATCTTCGTGTACGTAGGTATCGAGGTGGGTATCCCCAACGTGTTGCAGAAGTGGTTGCAGAATCCCGACCTGAACGTGCTGGGCAGCGGCGTGAATGCCGAGGCCGTCGCCGGATCGGTTGCCGCGACCTATTGGTTCCTGATGCTGATCGGCCGTCTGCTGGGCGCCGCCATCGGCAGCAAGGTGTCCGCCAAGAGTATGCTGACGGTCGTTTCCTCCGTAGGTCTGTTGCTTACGCTGGGTGCGATGTTCGCCCCCGAGGTGGCTGTCAACCTGCCCGTCTTCAACGGTTCCGCAGGCTTCGGACTGGTGAACGTTCCCGTCAACGCGGCGCTGCTGGTGCTGATCGGTCTCTGCACTTCGGTCATGTGGGGCGGCATCTTCAACCTCGCCGTCGAAGGGCTGGGCAAATACACCGAGAAGGCTTCGGGTATCTTCATGGCGCTGGTTTGCGGCGGCGGTATCCTGCCCCTGCTCCAGAATGCGATCGTTGACGTTACCGACGGCGGCATGGGTTATCTGACCAGCTACTGGGTGATCGTGATCGCTCTGGCCTACCTGCTCTACTACGCACTCGTGGGCTCGAAGAACGTCAACAAGGACATCCCCGTAACGGAATAATTTTCAGCGGGCGTCTTGCCCGGCTTCGTCCGGCCCGGAGGAGAATCCCTCCGGGCCGGATTTTTTCATGCCGGTGCAAAAAAACAGGACGGCCCGTAGAGGACCGTCCTGTTTTTCTGCAACCGCTGCGGACTATTTGTCCGTGCGGGCGACACGCTTCTCCTTGATGCGGGCCTTCTTGCCGGTCAGGTCGCGCAGGTAGTAGATACGTGCACGGCGTACGACACCGACCTTGTTGACCTCGATCTTCTCGATGTGGGGCGAGTAGAGGGGGAAGATGCGCTCGACACCCACGCCGCCCGAAATCTTGCGGATGGTGAACATCTTGGTTTTGCCCGAGCCCTTGATCTGGATCACTACGCCGCGGAAACTCTGGATACGCTCCTTGTTACCCTCGACGATCTTGTAGGAGACGGTGATCGTGTCACCGGCCTTGAACGACGGCACGTCGGCGTCCGTCTTCGGCCACATCTGCTCGTTGACGAGCTTGATGATTGCGTCTTTGTTCATTGTTGCAACGAATTTTTGTGTTTCGCATTCGACGTTCCCGCTGCGTTCCGGCTACCATACGGGCCCTTTGCCCGTAATCCCGCGGGAGCCGCGTCCGTCTCCGGCCGCGCCCGCATCCGCCGTACCGCCCAATGAAAGAGGTCGATATACGCCCGATAGGGAGTGCAAATATAGGAAGAATTTTCGGAACGGTGCAACTATTGCATGAAAAAAGCGCGGGATTATTCGTATCTTCGGTGTCGTAACGACCCTTTTGTTTGTCGGGAGGCTTGACCGGACCGCACGCGATCTGGTTTTGAATCCGCCCGGCTTTTTTGTATCTTTGCAGGGAAACGATTTGAAAAAGATGAACGAAAGACTGATACTTGTCACCAACGACGACGGCTACGATTCCAGGGGCCTGGCCGCCGCCGTCGAGGTGGCCCGGAACTTCGGCCGTGTGGTGGTCGTGGCTCCCGAGACGACGCAGAGCGGCATGAGCCAGGCGATCACGATGTACAATCCCCTCTACCTGCGGCGCGTCTGCGAGGAAGAGGGGCTCGAAATATACGCCTTTTCGGGAACTCCGGTCGATTGCGTGAAGATGGCCTTCGACTACCTGTTGCGCGACGAGCGCGTCGATCTGGTGATCTCGGGCATCAACCACGGCTCCAACTCGGCCGTCAACGTGCTCTATTCCGGAACGATGGGTGCGGCCATCGAGGGCAGTTTCTACGGCTGCCCTTCGGTCGGGCTGTCGCTCGACGACCACCGCGGCGACGCCGATTTCGACGCGGCGGCGGCCTATGGCAAACGGATCGTCGGCGACATCCTCGCCGCGAAGATCGAATTGCCGCTGTGCCTCAATGTGAATGTCCCGGTCGGACGCCCCGAGACGATAAAGGGGATAAAACTCTGCCGCCAGAACCGCGGCTTCTGGCGCGAGGAGTTCTATCGCCACGAAGACCCCCGGGGCCGCGAGTATTTCTGGCTCACGGGCGAGTTCGTCAACGGCGAGCCCGGCGCCGAGGACACCGACGAATGGGCCCTGGCGAACAACTACGTGGCGGTGGTCCCCGTGCAGACGGACCTGACCGATTACCGGCAATTGTCGGGCCTCCGGAATGTCTTGAAGTGACCGAAGCGGTCTTTTTTCGAAAAGTTCGTCGGGACATCCGGTCACCGGAGCATTTTTAATTTATAATTCTTAATTTTTCATTATTTTTGTGAAAAATAGCCGCCTATGTTGATCAAGATCCTGCTCGTCATCGCCATCGTCATCCAATGCGTCGCCACGGGCTACGCCCTGCGGCTGGTGCGCACCACCAAGTACAATTCGGTGTGGATTCTTTTCATCGTAGGTTTCTCGCTGCTCTCGGTCGAACGCCTCGTGCAGTTGCTCCTCGCCTCCGGGTTCGAGGTCATTCCGCGCTGGTGGTTCGGCTACCTGGGCATCGTGATCTCGATCTGCCTGTCGATCGGCGTGATGTACGCCCACAAACTCTTCAAATACATCGACCGGCTCAACCGCCAGCGGTCGCTGCTCAACAAGCGCATCCTGACGGCCGTGCTCCGCACCGAGGAGAAGGCCCGGTCGCGTTTCTCGAAGGAGCTCCACGACGGCCTCGGGCCGCTGCTTTCGTCGGCCCGGATGTCGCTCACGGCCCTTTCGCGCGAGGAGCACGACGCCGACCAGCGCGAAATCATCGACAATACGACCTATGTGATCGACGAGGCGATCCGCTCGCTGCGCGAAATCTCGAACAACCTTTCGCCGCACGTGCTCAACGATTTCGGACTGGCGCGCGGCGTGCAGAACTTCATCGACAAGAGCGTGGCGATGCACGACGTGAAGATCCGCTTCACGACCAACCTGCGTTCGGAGCGTTACGACACCGACATCGAGGTCATCCTCTACCGCGTGATCTGCGAGCTGATCAACAACTCGCTCAAACACGCCGCCTGCACGGCCGTCAACCTCTCGCTGGCGCAGAACGGTTCCGAGCTGACGCTCGACTACACGGACAACGGCCGGGGATTCAATCCGCAGGCGATGATGGACTGCGGCATGGGGCTTTCGAACATCGCTTCGCGCATCAATTCGCTGGGCGGGACCTTCGACATCTCCTCGTCCAAGGGCAAGGGCATGCGCGCCGCCATCCGCGTCAATACGCAGCAGGACCCCGCGCCTGCCAAACACCGCAAACGCCGCCGCCGGTAACATGGAACGCCGAATCATACTCGTAGACGACCACTCGCTGTTCCGCAACGGACTGCGGGGACTGCTCGAACGCTGTGCGGAGTGCCGCGTGGTGGGCGAGGCTGCCAGCGGCGAGGAGTTTCTGGCCATGCTGGACGACATCGACGCCGACATCGTATTCATGGATTTCTCCATGCCGGGGCTCGACGGCGCGCAGACGACCGAACGGGCGCTGGCACGGCGTCCCGACCTGCGGATCATCACCCTTTCGATGTTCGGCGAGGAGAGTTACTATTCGCGGATGGTTGAGGCCGGGGCCCGGGGGTTCCTGCTGAAGGATTCCGACATCGGCGACGTGATCGACGCCATCGAGACGGTGACGGGCGGCGGCAGCTACTTTTCGCCGCAGTTGCTGACTTCGCTGACGGGGCGCATGCGCACGCGCGAGGATGCCGCCGACGAACAGCTCTCGTCGCGCGAGCGCGAGATTCTGGTGGCGGTCTGCCGGGGGCTGTCGAATCAGGAGATCGCCGACGAACTCTTCATCTCGAAGCGCACGGTGGACAAGCACCGCGCCAATATCCTCGAAAAGACCGGCTGCAAGAATACCGCTTCGCTGGTGGTCTACGCCATCCGCAACGGCATCGTCGATATTTAGGTTTCGATTCTCACGGGCTTTTTGCACATCTCTTGCGGTCCGGGACAGTCGCATGCTTCGGTATGCTCCTGCCCGCTTCACGAAGCCCGAAACCTGCGCCGTGACAATCAAAACCCTGCCTCTCAGGCGGGTTACAGCAGCGGGGAGAAGACCCGCATGAGCGATTCCGCCCAGCGGCGCGGCCGCGGACGGTTGAACCATTCTCCGGGTGTCAGGGCGTGGCAGCGCGTGGCGTCGTCGCGGAACACGGCGTCCATCCGGGCCGTGAATTCCGTGTCGTAGACGAAGGCGTTGATCTCGAAGTTGTGTTCGAAGCTGCGGAAATCCATGTTCGCCGAGCCGATCACGGTCAGCGTGTCGTCGATAATCAGCAGTTTGGAGTGCAGGAATCCGGGTTTGTAGAAGAGAATCTTCACGCCGGCTTTCATCATGTCGTCGAGGTAGGAGTGCGACGCCAGGTCCACGATCTTCGAGTCGGAGCGGGCCGGGAGCATCAGCCGCACGTCCACACCGGCCAGCGCCGCCACTTGCAGCGCCGTGTTCAGCACGTCCGAGGGGAGGTAGTAGGGGGTTTGTATCCAGATTCGCCGCCGGGCGTTCGAAACGGCATAGCTGTCGGCCTGCAACAGCGCCCGCCATTGGCCGAAGGGGCCGCTGGGAACGATTTGGAGGATGTTCTCCGCATGGCGTTCCGACTGGGGGAAATAGGCCGCGCCCGTTATGTGCTGTTTGGTGGTCGCCGACCAGTCGCTCAGGAACGACACCTGGAGTCCCGCCGCGCCGCTGCCCTCGATCCGGAAATGGGTGTCGCGCCACGAACCCCACCCCGTGCCGCGGACATAGCGGTCGGCGACGTTCATGCCGCCGATGAATCCCACGCGGCCGTCGATGACGGCGATCTTGCGGTGGTTGCGGTAGTTGACCTTGCTGGTGAAGAGCGGGAACTTGACGTGCAGGAACGAGAACACCTCGATTCCTTCGCGGCGCATCCCCTCGAAAAAGTCCTTTTTCACGCCGCTGCACCCCACGTCGTCGTAGAGGATGCGCACCTCGACCCCCTGCCGGACCTTCTCCACCAGCGCGTCGCGCAGGCGGCGTCCCGTTTCATCGTCGCAGAAGATGTAGTATTGGATGTGGATGTGGTGTTTCGCCCGGGCGATCTCCGCCAGCAGGGCTTCCATCTTCGAGCGGCCGTCGGTGTAGGGGGTGATGCGGCTGCCGTAGAGTGCGACGGAGTGGGTCGTGCTGTACAGCAGCGCGGCCAGCCGGCGGTGCTCCTCCGGAATTTCGGGCCGCCCGGTGTCGCGGGCCTCTTCGAGCTGCATGGTGATGCGTCTGCGCGTGCGGCGCGAGATGATGCGCCGTTTGGAGAGGTTCTGCCCGAAGAAGAAATAGAACACCAGCCCCACGACGGGGGCGAATACGAGTACGATGATCCACGGCAGGGTCTTCAGCGGATTCCGGTTGTCGGTGATGATGACCAGGACGATGCTGAGGATCGTGACCGTATAGAAAACGAGGAACGTATATGTCAGGATCTGCTGCATATTTTCGGTTTCTTCGTTTCATGCGGCGCGTGCGCCGCGGACTCCCGGATCACTCCGCCTGCTTGGGGAAGCGCACCGAGTAGAGCAGGTGTTCGACGCCGCGCATGTAGTTGCGTTTGCGGGGCTTGTTCAGGTCGGGGGCGTAGACGTAGCAGTCGAGCGTGAAGACGCGGTTAGTGGCCGTGTCCACGGTCGAGTAGCTTACGAACGGACCGCCCATGAAGTCGCCGTGCACGTCCCAGAACCCGCGCAGCTCGCACCACAGGCGTCCTTCGAGGCGGAACATGCGGTAGCCGGGTTCGAAGGCGTCCGAAGTGGTCATGTAGGAGCCTTCCGACGGACCGGGAATCAGCGCCGCGAACTTGTTGCGTGCGGCGGTCAGGGCCTCGGCCGAGAGCGATTCCGGACCTTCGTAGGGGTAGGAGTAGACGAAGAATCCCTGGCTGGCGGTGGGGTATTCGTTGCGGGCCCAGACGAAATTCTCCTTCTCGGCGGCCAGCAGGTATCCCTTCGGAACGCGCATTTCGACGCCGAACGTCTTGCGGACGGCCGCTTCGATGCCGGGGTTGTTGTAGGTTTCGTTGGCCTTGACGGCGCGGTCGCGCTCGGCCTGTTCGAGGACGTGGACGAGCTCCCCGCGGTGCTGCGAGAGGTAATCCACCACGGCCTCGTCGTCGGGTCCCTGAAGCGTCAGCATGATCTGCGGGTCGGCGGTGACATCGTATTGCACGGCCGTCGAGGCCGCTTGCAGCGAGGGATCGACGAGCACTTTGAGGATGTTGCGGTGGTCGGCGACCATGCCCGTGAAACCGCGTTCGGTGACGCGCAGCACGTCGAAGAGCGGTTCGGTCTGGTTCAGGTAGGGCACCGGGGCCGTGAAGATCGCGCGCAGCGAATCTCCGACCTCGCCCGTCCACTCGGCCTGGGGGCATACCACGATCAGCTCGTAGGGCTTTCCCTGCGCGCTTTTTTTCGATTTGTTCAGGGTCTTGAAGGCGTCGCAGCCCGTCACCGAGACGATGACGGCGGCAACCAATGCGATACGGAGGATAGTTTTCATGCTGCGGTCTGAAATTGAATCTACTACAAATATAGATATATTTTTTCCAAATGGCCCGGATTTTCACTATTTTTGCGCCGGCATGCGTTTCAAACCACCGAAAATAATCCGGCGCCTGATGCCGGACCTGATCTGGGAGATCGACGACGAAGACGGGGTGTTCCTCACCTTCGACGACGGCCCCACGCCGGGCGTCACCGAGTGGATACTCTCCACGCTGGACAAGTACGGTGCCAAAGCTACCTTCTTCGTGCTGGGCAAGAACGTCGAGATGTACCCCGACCTCTACAAGCGCATCCTCGACGCCGGGCACAAGGTGGGCAACCACACCTACTCGCACCAGAAGGGCTGGGGCATGAGCCTCGAACGCTATACGGAAGATGTGGATTTCGCCAACGACCTGATCCACAGCGAGCTGTTCCGCCCGCCCTATGCGCGCATCACGCCGGCGCAGGCGCGTTTTCTGGGCCAGCGCTACAAGCTGGTGATGTGGGACATCATCTCGCGCGACTACAATCGCCGCCTTTCGCCCCGCACCTGTTTGAAGAACGTCACGAAGTACCTCGCGCCGGGCGCCATCGTGGTGTTCCACGACAGCGAAAAGGCTTTCCGCAACATGCGCTACGCGCTGCCCCGCACGCTGGAGAAGATCCGGCAGATGGGCCTCAAATGCAAGGCGATAGAGCTTTGAACGCGTTCTGCGGGCGTTTGCGTCGGGCCGTGGCCCCGGGAATAGGAATTTCCGGATTTTTTTCGTAACTTCGCGCCGCGGAAAAGTAACGATTTCGATAAGCCGGGTGCAATCGGGCTTGCACGAATTGCCGAGGCGAGAAATGGTGCATGAAAATGAACAATTATAAACCATATTTCCTATGACAATTACAGCAGCTGACATCAAGATCGGCATGTGTATCGAAATGGACGGCAAGACGTTCCTTGTGGTCGATTTCCAGCACTGCAAACCGGGCAAGGGCCCTGCCTTCGTCCGTTCGAAACTCAAAAACCTGGAAAACGGCCGCGTGCTGGAAAACACCTTTTCGTCGGTGAGCCAGAAGATCGAGCAGGTGCGCGTCGAGCGCCGTCCCTATCAGTTCACCTACGAGGACGACCTGGGCGCTCATTTCATGCACACCGAAACCTTCGAGGAGATCAACATCGACCGGAACCTGATCAACAACTACGACCTGATCACCGACGGACAGATCGTCGAGGTGATGTTCCACACCGAGAAGGAGGCCGTTCTTTCGGCCGAGCTTCCTCCGATCGTCGATATGGAGGTGATCTACACCGAGCCGGGCATCAAGGGCGACACGGCTTCGACCAACTCGCTGAAACCCGCGACGGTGAATTCCGCGACGGCGAAGGACGGCGCCACGATCCGCGTGCCGCTGTTCATCAACACGGGCGACAAGATCCGCGTTGACACCCGCACCCGCGAGTATTACGAGCGCATCAAATAAGCGAATCGCGGCTTCGAAAAAAGGGAGGACTGTGCAGTCCTCCCTTTTCGTTTCCCTCTCTCCGGGTCATTCGATCGTCAGGCTCCGGCCCTTGGGGTATTTCACTGTGTAGCGCAGCCGCAGTTCACGCTGTTCGCCGGGTTTCAGCTCCAGCCGCCAGGTGACCGTTCCGGTGTTTTTGTCCGGCGTTCCGCCGCTCAGCTCCTCTTCGGCGACGGTGATCGAGCTGTTGCGCGACACGGGCAGCTGGTCCGTGAGTATCAGCGTCACGGGCTCCGTGCGGGTGTTGCGGACGGCGAGTTTCCACCCCATGCTCTGAGTCTGGTTCGATCCGATGGCCCGGCGCGCCGAGTAGTCGCTCTCCTTCGTGCGTTCGATGCGGATGCCCCGGTCGCGGCCCATCGAGAAGCGGAGCGTGTCGCCGGCTTCCCGGGGGCTGAGGATGCTCTTGCCCACGAACGTGTTTTCGAAATAGACGTTGGCTTCGCCCTCCAGCAGGTTGAGTTTCGCCCAGTCGGTGGCCTCCGCCACGAGGAAGGCGTCCTTGTCGATCTTCGGCGTCGATCGGTAGGTGTATGTCGCCGGGAGCCGGTAGCGTCCGATCTCGGCCGCCACGCTCTTGCCGTCGGAGGGGATGGTGTAGGGCTGTCTGATCTCGAATTCGTAGCCCAGCTGAGTCTGGGTCTGCTCCACCTCCATCGCTTCGCTCTCTTCGGCGAGCTCTATGAACTCCGCTTCCATCGCCGGGGCCGCTTTGCCGCGCACCCGCACTCCTGCCGCCTTGCCGCTGAGAGCCGCGGACGGTGCGCTTCCGTATGCCGTGACGACGACTTCGTCCAACCGTGCGTTATCCTCCTGCATCACGACGTTCATCGTGCTGCCCGCGATGGCGCGGGTTTGGGGCTTGTAGCCGATGTAGTTGAATTGCAGGCTCGAAGCTCCGTCGGGCACGGTGACCGAATAATGCCCCTGCGCGTCGGTCGAAGTCCCGACGGTGGTGCCCGGAACGAGGACGCTGGCGCCTATGAGCGGTTCGCGCTGTTCGTCGAATACCGTTCCCGACACGGTGTTGCCCGTCAGGTCGGAGGCGTAGCGGGGCGGCGTCGTTCCGTAGTCGAGCCACCAGGTTTTCAGCTGCGGGGCGATGTTTCCCGTCGTGGGGTTCGACGAAGAGAGCGTCAGCCCGACGTTCTTCCACTCCTCCCGGGTGTTCTGGAAAACATTGGCCTTGTAGGAGATCTCCACGGGCTCCGACAATCCGCCCGAGCGGATGTCGTAGGAGGGGAACCACCCGGCGTTGCGGACATAGTAGGTCAGCGTGAAGGCTCCCTTGCAGGCCGCCGGAGTCTCGATCCGCACCTCCACCTCGCTCATCGGCGCCGACTGTCTGCCGCCCAGCTGGGCCAGATCGGCGAGCACCTGCCGTTCGCGTTCGCCCAGCGCTTTCGTCCGCCCGTCCAGTTCGAGCGTCCGGCGTTTGAGCTCCTGCATCCGGGAGGCGTAATATTCGTTGAGCTCCTTGATGGCCGCCAGCGGCGTCGCCGCATTGCGGTTGCCCACCGAACAGTTGACCTTCAGCAGATCGGTTTCGGCGTCGATCACCTCGCGTGCGGCTTTCTGCTGCTGCTGTTCGAGCCGGATTCGGGCGAGTTCCTGCTCCAACGCCTTTTGCCGGGCCGAGCGTTCGAGACTGTCCGTATGGTTGAAGAGCCGGTTGACGGCCGTCACGGTGAATCGCCCCTTGGCGGCGACCTGCATGCTCTTGTCGTCGAGGTAGGGCGAGAGCCCCGTGAATACGAGCGTCGAGTTGCCGGCCGGCAGGTCGATCTGCTTGGTGCGCGTCACCTGCGCCCCGTCGATGAAGAGGGTGACCTTTTCGACGGAGGTCTTCACCTTCGTCTGCCCCGATGCCGGAGCGACGGCCGCCGCGCAGATGCTCAGCAGCAGCCATGCGATGCAATTCAGACGTGTCATAACATGGTCCGTTTGGATTGGTTTCAGACGAATTCTTCCAGCACGCGTTCCATCTTCTGCCGGATTTCGGCGGTGCAGAGGTTGCCGATGCTGCCTTCGTGGGTGTGGTGCACCTCGCGGGTGGGGGTGTATGCGCCCTTTTGCACGGCCATGCCCACCTCCTTGTAGGCTTCGCGGAAGGGCGTGCCCTGCAATACCAGCCGGTTGACATCCTCCACCGTGAAGAGGTAGTCGTATTTCCGGTCGTCGAGGATGTGCTCGTTGACGCGCAGGTGCGCCAGCATGAAGTCGCACATCCGGAGCGTCCGTTTGATCTCGGTCGTCGCCGGGAAGAGGATGTCCTTCATCAGTTGCAGATCGCGGTGGTAGCCCACCGGGAGGTTGGTCGTCAGCAGCGCGATTTCGTTGGGCACCGATTGCAGGCGGTTGCAGCGTCCGCGCATGATCTCGAAAACGTCGGGATTCTTCTTGTGGGGCATGATGCTCGACCCGGTGGTCAGCTCGTCGGGCAGCGAGATGAAGCCGAAGTTCTGGCTCATGAACAGGCAGGCGTCCATCGCCAGCCGGCCGATCGTCGCGGCTACGGCGGCGATGGCGGCCGCTGTGGCGCGTTCGCTCTTGCCGCGGCTCATCTGCGCCGCCACGACGTTGTAGTGCAGGGCCTCGAATCCCAGCAGGCGGGTGGTCATCGTGCGGTCGAGCGGGAACGACGAGCCGTATCCGGCGGCCGATCCCAGCGGGTTCTGATTGGCGATGTGCCACGCCGCGGCCAACAGGCGCATGTCGTCGATGAGCGTCTCGGCATAGGCCCCGAACCACAGTCCGAACGACGAGGGCATGGCGATTTGCAGGTGGGTGTAGCCCGGCATCAGCACCGCTTTGTAGCGTTCGCTGAGCTCTTGCAGCCGGTCGAAGACTACCTTCACGGCGTCGGCCGTCTGCCGCAGCTCGTCGCGCAGGAACAGTTTGAGGTCCACCAACACCTGGTCGTTGCGCGAACGGCCCGAATGGATCTTCTTGCCCGCGTCGCCCAGCCGGCGGGTGAGCATCAGTTCGACCTGCGAATGCACGTCCTCCGTGCCGGGTTCGATCTCGAAGCGTCCGGCTTCGATCTCCGCGGCGATCTCCCGGAGCCCCGCCGTCAGCGTCGAGAGCTCTTCGGCGGTCAGCAGGCCGATCTTCTCCAGCATGGCGATATGGGCCAGCGACCCTTCTACGTCGTAGCGCGCCAGCCGTATGTCCAGTTCGCGGTCGTCGCCCACGGTGTATTCCTCGATCATCTTGTCGGGTTCGAACCCCTTATCCCAAAGTTTTGCCATATTCCAAAGCTAATTTTTCGATGTAGTTTTCGTAGACGGCGATTCCCTCCGCGATCTCCGTCAGAAGCACGAATTCGTCCGCCGTGTGCGAGCGCGACGACTGTCCGGGGCCCATTTTGAGCGACGGAAAGGGCATCAGCGCCATGTCCGATGTCGTGGGCGACACGTAGGAGGTGCGCCCTGCGGCCCGGGCCGCCCGCATCAGCGGATGTTCCGCTCCGAGCGCCGAGGCCCGGATGCGCGTCGAACGGGGCACGGTATCCGACCGGATGGCCGCCCGCAGGATTTCGACCGTCTCCTCGTTGGTGTAGGCATCCGTCGTGCGGATGTCCGCGACGAAGCGGCAGGTGTCGGGCACCACATTGTGTTGCGTCCCGGCCTCGATCTGCGTCACCGCGATTCCGACCGGACCCAGCAGCTCCGATTCCCGCTCGAAGCGGAACGAACGCAGCCGCGCGATGTCTTCCAGCGCGATGTAGAGGGCGTTGACCCCCTCGCCGCGGGCCGCATGGCCGCTTTTGCCGTGCGCCGTGCAGTCCAGCACCACCAGCCCCCGTTCTCCTGCGGCGGCCTGCATGCCGGTCGGTTCGCCGACCAGCGCCATGTCGATCCTGCCCAGCGCGGGCAGCAGGGCCCGCATGCCGTGCTCGCCCATGCACTCCTCCTCGGCCGAGATGGCCAGCACGAGGTTGAAGGGCAGCTTCCTCTTCCGGAAGGTCAGGAACGTCTGTATCAGACATACCGCCGAAGCTCCCGCGTCGTTGCTTCCGAGGCCGTAGAGGCGGTCGCCCTCGACCGTCGGCACGAACGGATCGCGGGTGTACGAAGCCGCCGGACGCACCGTGTCGTGGTGCGAGTTCAGAAGCAGCGTCGGACGCGCCGGATCGAATCCCTCCGAACGCACCCAGACATTGTTCGCAAGCCGTTCGGGCACGGCGCCGTGCTCCGTGAGGTATCCCGCGATCAGCTCCGCGGTGCGTGCTTCGTCGCGCGAGAGCGAGGGCGTTGCGATCAGCCTTTTCAACAGTTCGACGGCATCTGTGACAGCTTTATTCAATTCTGAATTGTGAATTTTGAATTACGAATTCCGGATCACCGTTCCCGTATCGTTCAGTAAATTGTCCGAATGTTTGATCGTGACGCTTCGCACGCCTTTCTCGATGGCTTTCAGGGCGTTTTCGATCTTGGGGATCATCCCCTTGTTCACCGTTCCGTCGGCTTTGAGCGGGGCGTACGTCGCTGCCGTGATTTCGCGGATCAGCGTCGTGTCGTCCTCCGGGTCGCGCAGGACCCCGGCTTTCTCGAAGCAGAATACCAAGTCCGTCGGGGCTATCTGTGCCGCTCCCAGCGCCACGGCCGAAGCCACGCTGTCGGCGTTGCAGTTGAGCAACGTCCCTTTCCCGTCGTGCATGATGGCCGAGAAGACGGGCGTGATGCCTCCTTCCAGCAGCCGGCGCAGCAGTTCCGAATCCACCCGCTCGATGTCGCCCACGAATCCGTAGTCCACCGGATGCGGGTTGCGGCGGCGGGCCGTGACGGCGTTTCCGTCGGCCCCCGACAGTCCGAGGGCGTTGCATCCCGCGGCCTGAAGCCCCGCGACGACCTGCTTGTTGATAAGTCCTGCGTAGACCATCGTCACCACATCCAGCGTTCCTTTGTCGGTGATGCGGCGTCCGTCAACCATCTGCACTTTCAGTTCCAGCCGCTCGGCCAGCCGCGTGGCCAGCTTCCCGCCGCCGTGGATCAGGATTTTCGGACCTTCCAGCGCGGCGAACTCTTTCAGAAAACGTTTCAGCGCCGCGGGGTTGTCGATGACGTTGCCGCCGATCTTTACGACCGTGATCCGTTCCATCATTTCAGCCCCTCCAACAGTCGTTTGAGCACCACCTGGGCCGATATTTCGCGGTTCGCGGCCTCGGGAATCACCAGCGAACGGGGCGATTCGATCACCTCGTCCGTGACGATCATGTTGCGCCGGACGGGCAGGCAGTGCATGAAGTAAGCGTTGTTCGTGAGCGCCATTTTCTCGGTGTCCACCGTCCACGCCCGGTCGCGCGACAGCACCTTGCCGTAGTTGGGGTCCGCATAGGCGGCCCAGTTCTTCGCATAGACGAAGTCGGCGCCTTCGAGGGCCTTGCGCTGGTCGTATTCCACCCGGGCCGTGCCGACGAATTTCGGGTCGAGCTCGTACCCCTCGGGGTGGGTGATGACGAAATCGTAGTCCGCAGCGTTCATCCACTCGGCGAACGAGTTGGGCACGGCCTGCGGCAGGGCGTTGGGGTGCGGGGCCCAGGTCATCACGACCTTCGGGCGCTCCACGGTCTTGTACTCCTCGATGGTGATCAGGTCGGCGAAACTTTGCAGCGGATGGCGCGTCGCGGCCTCCATCGAGAAGACCGGGCGTCCCGAGTAGCGGATGAACTGCTCCAGCACGCGTTCTTCGTAATCCTCGGCCTTGTCCGCGAAGCGCGCGAACGAGCGCACGCCGATCACGTCGCAGTAGGACCCCATCACGGGAATCGCCTCCAGCAGGTGTTCGGCCTTGTCGCCGTCCATCACCACGCCCCGTTCGGTTTCGAGTTTCCAAGCCCCCTGATTGACATCGAGGACCATGACGTTCATCCCGAGATTCATGGCGGCCTTCTGGGTCGAGAGCCGCGTGCGGAGGCTCGAATTGAAGAAGAGCATCAACAGCGTCTTGTTGCGCCCCAGCCCCGTGAACTGGAAGCGGTCGCGCTTGATCTCCTCCGCTTCGGCGACGGCCTGGCGCAGGTCGCCTATGTCTTGTACGCAGGTAAATTTATCCATAATAATACGGTCGTTTCAATTTGTTTTTCTGTCCGGGTCTCGTTCCGGTCGGTCGTTGTCGCGGCTTGCAGCCGCGTTCGCAAATCTGACCCACCCCCAAACCCCCGCCTCGGCGGGGGCTTTCGGCTGTCGCCTATGCGAGTACCTCTTTGAATGCCGCCAAAAAGCGGTCCGCCATTTCGTGCGTGAGGCACAGCGCCGGCAGCAGCCGCACGGTCGAGGCTCCCGCCCCGCCGGTGAAGATGTGTTTTTCGAAGAGCAGCCGCTTGCGGAGCTCCGAGCCCGAACCGTCGATCTCGATGCCGATCATCAGGCCGCGTCCGCGCACCTCTTTCAGCCCGTCGATCTTGTGCAGTTCGGACAGCAGGTGTTCGCCGACTTCGGCGGCGTTTTTCACGAGTCCGTCGCGTTCGATCACCTCCAGCACGGCGATCGCCGCCGCGCAGGCCAGGTGGCTGCCTCCGAAGGTGGTTCCCAGCAGTCCCGGACGCGCCTCGAAATGGGGCGCGATCAGCACGCCGCCGATCGGGAATCCGTTGGCCATGCCCTTCGCCGTGGTGATGAGGTCGGGACGGATGCCCGCCGCCTGATGGGCGAAGAACCGCCCCGTGCGGCCGTATCCCGACTGGATTTCGTCCAGCACCAGCTGCGTCCCGGTTTCGGTGGCCGCTTCGCGCAGCCCGCGCAGAAATTCGTCCGTGGGGCAGTGGATGCCCGACACACCCTGGATGCCCTCGACGATCACTGCCGCGAACTCCCGCTTCGCAAGTTTCTGCCGGGCGGCTTCGAGGTCGTTCAGCGGCGTGAACTCCACGTTGGGGGTGCGATTGAAGGGCGACTGAATCGCGGGGTTGTCTGTCACGGCGACGGCTCCCGACGTGCGGCCGTGGAAAGCCTTCGAGATGGCCAGCACCTTGCTGCGGCCCGTGTGGAACGACGCCAGTTTCAGGGCGTTTTCATTGGCCTCGGCCCCCGAGTTGCAGAGGAAGAGGCGGTAGTCGTCGTAACCCGAGATGTGCCCGAGTTTTTCGGCGAGTGTCCGTTGGAGCGTGTTCTCCACCGAGTTCGAATAGAACCCGAGTCGTGCGACCTGCTCCTGCACGGCCCGTACGTAGTCGGGCTGCGCATGCCCGATCGAGATCACGGCGTGGCCGCCGTAGAGGTCGAGATACTCGGTGCCCGCCTCGTCGTAGACGAAGCAGCCCCGGCCCCGGACGGGTTCGATCGGATATAGCGAATATACGTTGAATAATTCCATCTTAAAATGCACTTGCTTTGAGTCGCAGGCCCTCTTTCTCGTCGAGCCCGAACATCAGGTTCATGTTCTGCACGGCCTGCCCCGAGGCGCCTTTCAGCAGGTTGTCGATCGCCGAGACGACGTGCACTTTGCCGTCGTAGACGGCCGTGTGCAGCAACGCCTTGTTGGTGTTCACCACCTGTTTCAGGTCCACGCCGCAGTCCGTGACACGGGTGAACGCCGCCGGGGCGTAGAAACCGGCGTAGAGCTTCCGTACGGCCTCGCCGTCGAGCGGACACGCCGTGTAGACGCTCGCCAGAATGCCCCGCGTGAAGTCTCCGCGCATCGGCACGAAGTTCACCGCGCGGTCGAACGACGGCTCCAGCAGCCGCAGGTTGCGCCCGATCTCGATCAGGTGCTGGTGCGTGAAAGCCTTGTAGACCGAAATGTTCGACGCCCGCCAGCTGAAATGGGTCGTGGCCGAGGGCTTTACGCCCGCGCCCGTCGATCCGGTGACCGCCGTCACGTGCACCTCGTCCTGCAACAGTCCCGCTGCGGCCAGCGGCAGCAGCGCCAGCTGGATCGCCGTGGCGAAACAGCCCGGGTTGGCCACGCGCTCCGCGCGGCGGATGCGTTCGCGGTTCAGTTCCGGAAGTCCGTAGACGAACCCTTCCGATTCGTCGCGGAAATCCTGCGCCAGGTCGATGATCTTCACGCCTGCCGGAACGGCGTTCTCCGCCATCCATACCTTGCTCTGCCCGTGCGCCGAGCAGAGGAACACGACATCGGCCGCCGCCAGGTCGTACGAGTCGCAGAACCGCATGTCGGTGTCGCCCTCCAGTCCTCCGTGTACGTCCGCGAGGCGGTTGCCCGCGTTCGACGTGCTGTGGACGAATACGATCTCCGTCTGCGGATGGTTCGTCAGCAGGCGGATCAGTTCGCCGGCGGTGTACCCGGCGCCTCCGATGATGCCGGCCCGGATCATTTCCCGTTGCGTTTCTGGACGTTATAGAAGATTTTGATCTGGTTGCCGAGGATCTTCGTGAATCCCTTCACGTCGTCGGCCGTCCACGCCTTGTTGACCTCGCCGTATTCGCCGAAATCGGTCTTCATCAGGTCGTACGTCGAATCGACGCCCACCAGCGTGTAGTTGCGCGGACGCAGGATCAGTTCCACGGTGCCCGTTACGTTGCGCTGCGACGAAAGGAGCATCGCCTCGATGTCGCGCATCACGGGTTCGAGGTACTGCGCCTCGTGGAGGAACATGCCGTACCACGTCGCCACCTGCTCTTTCCAGTAGATCTGCCACTTGGTCAGCGTGTGTTTTTCGAGCATCTTGTGTGCGGCTATGATGAGCATCGGCGCTGCGGCTTCGAACCCTACGCGGCCCTTGATGCCGATGATCGTGTCGCCGATGTGCATGTCGCGGCCGATGCCGAATTTCGAACCGATGGCCTCCACGGCGCGGATGGCCTCGACTTTATCCGCATAGGGTTTGCCGTTGACCGCCGACAGCTCGCCCTGTTCGAAGGTGAGTTTCAGCCGCTCTTCGCCCTCGGCCGTGATCTGGCTGGGATAAGCCTCTTCGGGAAGCGTCTGCTCCGAATGGAGGGTCTCCTTGCCGCCGATCGAGGTGCCCCACAGCCCCTTGTTGATCGAGTATTCCATCTTCTTGTAGTCGGCCGTGATGCCGTGCTTGCGCAGGTAGTCGATCTCGTATTCGCGCGTCAGGGTCATGTCGCGCGTCGGGGTGATGATCTCGATCTCGGGGGCGAGGATCTGGAACGTCAGGTCGAAGCGCACCTGGTCGTTGCCCGCGCCCGTCGAACCGTGGGCGACGGCGTCGGCGCCGATCTTCTTGGCGTATTCGATGATGGCGATGGCCTGGAAGATTCGCTCCGAGCTCACCGAAATGGGATAGGTTCCGTTGCGCAGGATGTTGCCGAAGACCATGTAGCGGATGCTCTTCTCGTAGTACTCCTGTTCGATGTCGAGCGTGGCGTGGGCCGCGGCGCCGAGCTCCACGGCGCGCCGTTCGATCTTTTCGAGTTCGGGCTTCGAGAATCCGCCCGTGTTGGCGATCGCCGTGTAAACGTCGTACCCCTTCTCCTCGGAGAGGTATTTTACGCAAAACGAGGTGTCCAGACCTCCGCTGAACGCCAGAACCACTTTCTTCTTTTCCATTTTATTTCGGTTTTTACTATTTCAGGTGAAACAACTTCTTTACTTTGTTCCTCAGGAACATCCGGTAGGGCGCCAGGCGCGACTGCTTCGCGGGCGGCTCCTTGGCCGGGTCGTAGAGCATTCCCGTGCAGAGACACATGCGGCGGTTGTTGCGTTGCAGGATGTCGTAGTTGCAGCAGCCTTCGCAGCCGCGCCAGAACTCCTCGTCCTCGGTGAGTTCCGAGAAGGTCACGGGAACGTAGCCCATCCGCGAATTGAGCTTCATGACGGGCAGCGACGTGGTGATACTGAATAACTTGGCAAACGGGAATCGTCGTCGGGCAAGCTCGAACGTTCGTCGTTTGATCTGTTCCGCGAGTCCCATGTGCCGGTACTCCGGATCGACGATCAGTCCCGAGGTGGCGACGAAGTCGCCGTGACCCCAGCACTCGATGTAGCTGAACCCGACCAGTTTTTCACCGTCCAGCGCCACGACGGCCTTGCCACCGGTCATTTTCGCTGCGATGTACTCGGGCGAACGCTTGGCGATGCCCGTGCCCCGCTGCAGGGCCGACTCATAGATCAGTTCGCAGATACGCGGTGCGTAGTGTGCGTGTGACGAGTCGGCGAATACGACGCTGATTGTGTTGTTATTCATTTATCGTTTATGTGGGTAAAAAGTTGTGTACGGATTAGTTGATGCGGTAGGCCCTCTGCACGCCCTTGATGCGCATGATCTGATGGATCAGCGTATCCACGACGCCCGCGCCGGGCACCTCGACCGCGACTTCTCCCGCCAGACAGCCGTTGCCGGCCGGGGCGAAGTTCATCGAGCGGATGCCCAGTTTGAGGTCGCGGACGATGACCTCGGTGATGTGGTTGGCCATGCCCGTCGTGTCCGCCGCCACGATGCGGATCGTCACGCGGAAAGCCCCCTCGGCGTTCTGCCGCCAGCGGGCGTCGATCACCCGGTAGGGATAGTTTTCGCGCATGCGCTTGGCATTGGGACAGTCGCAACGGTGGATCGTGATGCCCGCATTGATCGTCACGAATCCGAACACGTCGTCGCCCTTGATCGGGTTGCAGCACTTGGCCAGTTTATATTGTATTTTCGAAATGTCGTCGTCGATCACCAGCGCATCCTGCGGCGCGGCGCTCTCCCGCGCGCTGTGCAGCGCGGCCTTCTGGCGTTCGACCTCGGCGGCCGCCGCGCGGCGCTCCTCCTCGGCCTCTCCCGAGAGGTGGCGGGCCAGAATCTCCTTGATCGACCCGAAATCGAGCTTCTGGGTGGCGATCAGGGCGTAGACCTCTGTTCCGAGGCGCAGCTTGAAGTATTTGGCCAGGTAGGCTACCGCCTCGTCGATCGTGATGGCGAATTTCCAGTTCTTGAGCTTGCGTTCCAGCTCCTCGCGCCCCATGCGCGTATGCTTGGCCTGCTCCTCGCGGAGGTAGGATTTGATCTTGTTGCGGGCCTTCGAGGTCACCACGAAGGTCAGCCAGTCCGACTTCGGGGTCTGGTTCTTCTGGGTGAGGATCTCGACGATGTCGCCGTTGCGCAGCTGCTCGCGGATCGGCACCGAACGGTTGTTGACCTTGCCGCCCACGCACGTCGAGCCCAGCGAGGTGTGGATGTCGAAGGCGAAATCCAGCACCGTGGCTCCCTCGGGGAGTTTCCGCAGGTCGCCGTTGGGCGTGAAGACGAAGATTTCGCCCGAGGCGGGTTTGGCGTCGAAACGCTGCGCCAGCGCGTGCGTCGTATCCTCGATCAGTTCGCGCAGGTGTCCCAGCCACATTTCGCTGGTCTGCGCCCCCTGGTTAACCCCCTTGTAGCGCCAGTGCGCCGCGATGCCGCGCTCGGCCACGGCGTCCATGCGTTCGGTGCGGATCTGCACCTCGACCCAGCGGCCTTCGGCCGATACGGTGGTGTGCAGCGACTCGTAACCGTTCGACTTGGGGATCGAGATCCAGTCGCGCATGCGGTTGGGATTGGGGGTGTAGAAGTCCGTCACCACCGAATAGGCCGTCCAGCACAGCTGTTTTTCGGCCTCCTTGTCGCAGTCGATGATGATGCGGATGGCGAAGATGTCGTAGACGCCTTCGAACGGGACGTGCTGTTTGTGCATCTTGCTCCAGATCGAAAAGATCGACTTGGTGCGGCTTTTGACATGGTATTTGATGCCGAGGCGGTGCAACCGCTGTTCGATCGGCACGAGGAAGCGGGCGATGAACGCACGGCGCTCTTCGGCGCTCTCTTCGAGCTTCGTGACGATGTGTTCGTAATCCTTCGGTTCGAGGTATTTCAGGGCGATGTCCTCCAGTTCGCTCTTGATCGAGTAGAGGCCCAGCTTGTGGGCGATCTGGGCATAGAGGTTCATCGACTCCCAGCTCTTCTTGCGCCACTTTTCGCGCGGGAACATCTCCAGCGAGCGCATCACTTCGAGGCGGTCGGCCAGTTTGATGAGGATCACGCGCGGGTCTTCGGAGTAGCTGACGATCAGGTCGCGGAAGTTGTCGGCCTGCTCCTTGGCCACTTTGAGTTTGAGCTCCGAGATGTTGGCCAGCCCGAGGGTGATGCCCATGACCTGATCGCCGAAGCGCTTGCGGATGTCGGCGCTCAGGGCGAGGAACTCCTCGGCCGGAAGCTGCTTGTGGGCCAGACGCACAACGTCGTGCAGGATGGACGCCACGGAGGAGTTGCGGCCGAGGCCCACTTCCGAGATCACGATCGAAGCCACCGCGACGGCGTGGTCCAGCAGGGGCGAACCGTCGTAGCGCACCAGCCCGGCGAGTTTCCCGCCGGCATACTCCAGCGCTTCGTCAACGAGGCGCTGAGTTTGCTCCGAGAAGTTCGCGCGAACGAGCGTGCGGAGTTTTTCGTACCGTGAAAAGTCCATTTTTACCTGACCGAATGCCTATGCTCGCAAAGATATGAAAAAAAATTATAAATTTGTAACATTGAACCGATACGTTCTGCTATGGCAAAGAAAAAGGAGATTTACGTGCCGACCGTCGGCGAGGAGGTCGCCAATGCCGTGTCCCACGGCGTGATGTCGTTTTTGGCGCTCGCGGCGCTTCCTTTTGCCGCCGTGTGGGCCTATGTGCATGATCCCGACGGGGTTCTGGCGGCGGCCTCGGTGTCGGTTTTCGTGATCTCGATTTTTCTGATGTTCCTCGCCTCGACGCTCTACCACTCGATGAATCCGCAGTCGAAGCACAAGGACGTTTTCCACATCCTCGACCATATCTTCATCTACGTCGCCATCGCGGGCAGCTACACGCCCATCGCGCTGGTGGTCATCGGCGGCTGGCAGGGCGTTTTCATCACCGTCCTCCAATGGGCGATGGTCCTTTTCGGCATCTTCTACAAATCACTGTCCCGCAAGTCGATACCGGCCGTCAGCCTGACCATCTATCTGGTCATGGGCTGGACGATCGTCTTCTTCCTGCCGCTGTTCGTGCGCCGGGCTTCGACGCCGCTGCTGGTGCTGATCGCGCTGGGCGGCCTGCTTTACACCCTCGGGGCCTGGTTCTACGCCAAAAAGGGATTCCGCTATCACCACATGGTCTGGCATCTGCTGATAAACCTCGCGGTCGCGGCGCACTTCGTCGGGATCGTCTTTTACCTCTGCTGATATGGCCGCTTTCGATTTGCACATCCATTCCGAATACAGCAGCGACGGGGAATTTTCCGTCGCCGAACTCGTCGGCAAGTGCCTCGGGGCGCAGCTGACGCTCTTTTCGCTGACGGATCACAATTCGGTGCGGGGCGTCGGCGAAGCCGCCCGGCTGGCCTGCGAACGGGGCATCGGATTCGTTCCGGGCATCGAGATCGACTGCAACTACCGGGATACGGACCTCCACCTGCTGGGGTACGGCATCGACTGGCGGTCGGTGGATTTCGCACGGCTCGAAGAGGAGGTTGCCGCCAAGGTCATGGCGTCGTTCGGCGGCATGGTCGATAACCTGCTGAAACTGGGTTTCTCCGTGGATGCCGAAGCGGTGCTGGCGGCCGCCGGAGGAGGACTCCCGACGGGCGAACTGATCGCTGAAGTGATGCTTTCCGACGCGAAATACCATACGCCCCCGCTGCGGCCCTATATGGAGGGCGGCGCACGGAGCGATATGCCTTACATCAACTTTTATCTCGATTATTTCGCCCAGGGGCGTCCGGCGTTCGTGCCCGTGGAGTATATGGATTTCCGCCGGGCCGTCGAACTGGTCCGCGACAACGGCGGGGTGCCGGTCGTGGCGCATCCGGGGCTGAATTTCCGGGGCCGCGAGGAGATCGCCGAACAGCTTTTGGACTGCGGGGCCGCGGGACTGGAGGTCTTCAACAACTACCACACTCCCGAACAGGCCGCTTATTTCGCCTCGCTGGTCCGGTCCGAAGGGGCTCTGATGACCTGCGGGAGCGATTTCCACGGCAAGACCAAGCCCCGCATCGCCGTCGGGCGATTCCCCGCTGACAGCCGTTTCGACGGCCGTCTGTCAGACTTTGTAAACCACGTAGATGTGATCGGCGGGCAGGGCGTATAGCTTGCGCTCCTCGTCGGTGAAGGTCGCGGCGTAGTCGATGTCCGCGGCCTCGAAGCCCGCTTCGCGCAGGCGGTCGGCATAATCGGCGCCGTAGATGCGCCGGTGGTCGTACTGTCCGAAGATGCGCGTGCGCTCGTCGGGGTCGGTGATCGAATCGTCCTCGTAGGTCCGTTCGTAATCCCGGTCCACGGGCGAGAGGACGATGCCCCAGCCGCCGGGTTTGAGAATGCGGTGCAGTTCGCGCAGCGCATTCCGGTCGTCGGCGACGTGTTCCAGAATGTGATTGCAGATCACCACGTCCACCGAATCGTCGGCCAGCGGGATTTGCTGCACGTCGAAATGGATGTCCGCCAGCGGGCTTTCGAGGTCGGCCGTGACGTATTGTCCCGGATGCGGACGGAAGTGGGGTTTGAGGTGGCGCATGATGCAGACCTCGGGGGCGATGTGCAGCGTGCGCGGAAAGGCGGTCAGGAGGTCGGTCTCGCGCGTCAGGTAGAGCCACAGCAGACGGTGGCGCTCCAGCGACAGACACTTGGGGCACAGCGCGTTGGGCCGCGATTGCACATAGCCGTAGGGCATGAATTTCCGGTATTTCGCGCCGCACACGGGGCATTCGACCCCGCGGCCCTTGTAGAGGAGTCCCGCCGCGGGCACGGCCCATCCGGCGATGCGTTGCAGCACGGGGCGCGGAATGTGGTTCAGCGACCAGCGGATCAGCTTTTTCATCCTATTCCAACACTTTGTTCACGTCGGCTTCGGCCTTGCGCAGGCGCGCCTTGCACGAGGCTATCAGTTCCGTGGCGCGTTTCACCTCCGCCGCGAGGCCGTCCACGTTCATCTCCTCGCTGCGCAGGCGTTCGAGAATCTTTTCGATCTCGGCCATCGCCTCGGCGTAGGTCAGCTCTTTTTTTGCCATATCTTTTCAGCGTTTACGGTTGCACTTATCTTGCCGTCGGCGACTTCGACCTCGATGGGTTCGCCCGCCGCGACCGCCCGGACCGAGGTCACCGCCCTGCCGCCGCTCCGCACCACGGCGAATCCCAGCCGGAGGATGCGTTCGGGCGACCGCCCGGCGATCAGTTCCGCGGCGTTTTCCAGCCGCGTCGTCTGCCGCGCGAGGAAATCCCGCGCCGCTTCGGGAAGCACCCCTGCGAGGTGTTCCAGCCGCAGCGACTGCCGGGTGAGAAGTTCGCCGCTCAGCCGCCGCAGCTCGCCCGAAAGGCGTTCGAGACGCACCTCCGAGGCGTGCATCGCCGCCGCCGTCGTGTCGTGGAGTTGCAGGGCGGCGCTGTCGAGCCATCCTTCGATTCCGGCCATCCGTTCGACGAGCCATCCGGCCACCGCCGTCGGGGTTTTGAGCGCCGTGTGGGCCACCATGTCGGCGACGCTGGTGTCCTTGTCGTGCCCGATGCCCGTCAGAATGGGCAGCGGGAACTGCGCCACGTGGGCGCAGAGGCGGTAGGCGTTGAAACAGTTGAGGTCGCTCCTCGACCCGCCGCCGCGGATCAGCACCACGGCGTCGAAATCCTCCGCACGGTCGGCCACGGCGCACAAGGCTTCGACGATGGATTCCTCGGCCGCTTCGCCCTGCATGAAGGCGTCGAACAGCGTCAGATGAAACCGGTAGGGGCTTTTGTCCAGCTCTTTGCAGAAGTCCTGGTAGCCCGCGGCGTTGACGCTCGACACGATGGCTATGCGCTGCACGACGGCCGGCATCGGCACCTCGCGGTTCATCTCCCAGACTCCGTCCTGCTGCAACTGCGCGATGGTCTGCTGCCGCTGCCGCTCCATGTCGCCCAGCGTGTACGAAGGGTCGATGTCGGTGATTTGCAGCGAGAAGCCGTAGAGTTCGTGGTAGGAGACCAGCACTTTGGCCAGTATCTTGATGCCCGCGGCCAGCGGCTGCCCCGTTTCGGCCTCGAAGTAACCCGAGATGCGCGGGTAGTGCGAACGCCATACGACGGCCCGGGCCTGCGCCGTCGGCACGCCGTTGTCGCCGCCCTTTTCGACCAGTTCGAGGTAGCAGTGGCCCGAGTAGTTGACCTTTATTTCGGAAATTTCGGCGCTCACCCACACGGGCAGGGCGAACTGCCCTTCGAGCGCCGCTTTCACGCGGCGCTGCAATTCGCGCAGGGTGATATGTTGCGTCTCAGCCATCAGCCCAGCAGGATTCCGACGGTGAACAGGGCTCCGAACAGCAGGATGTTGCGGGCCGTTTCGCCCAGACAGACGTTCAGTTCTTCGCCGTGGTCGATGCGCACCATCTTGCGCCACGTGGCGGTGTGCGCCGCGAGGTAGGCGAGGGGCAGCAGCGCGGCCCACGGGCGGCCTCCGGCCAGCAGCGTGAGACAGAGCGCGACGGCGGCGGCCCCGAGGGCGAAATAGCCCCAGCGGCCGACTCCGGCCCCGAGGCAGACGACGACCGTGCGCTTGTCGCAGCGCGCGTCCTCGTCGCGGTCGCGGAAATTGTTGACCATCAGCATCGTGTCGATCACCAGTCCACAGGCCAGCGCTGCGACCGAGACTTCCCAGGTCCACGCTCCGGTCTGGATGTAGTAGGTGAATCCCACGGGGATCAGTCCGAAGAAGAGGATGACCGCGATGTCCCCCATGCCGTGATAGGCCAGCGGCCACGGGCCGGCGGTGTAGAACCAGGCGAAGACGACGCAGGCGGCGCCCACGGCGACGAGCTCCCAGCCGCCGTAGCGGAGAACGCCGGCATGCAGGGCCCAGACGAGCAGTCCGACTCCCGCAGCGCAGGCCGCGAGGGTGAACGCAACGATGCCGGCCTTCATGGCCGGAAGGGTGATGTAGCCCTTGGCGAAGGCGCGGTCGGGTCCCAGCCGGTCGGGTTTGTCGGCTCCTTTCATAAAGTCCCAGAGGTCGTTCACCAGATTGGCCGTGCACTGCATCAGTACGGCGAACAGCAGGCACAGCAGGGCCGGCAGCCAGTGGAACGAGCCGTCGGTGCGGGCCAGAGCCGAGCCGACGAGGACGAGGATCACGGAGTTGCCCAGACTATACGGCCTCACGGCCAGTATCCAGGCGGAAAGGGAGTTGGTTTTCATAGACGGGGATTCATTTCTGCGGGGATGGTTTTCAGCGGATGACGAGCTCCACGGGACGCGGCATGCGCTTGCCCTCGGGGAGCTGGATGCGCAGCACGCCTTCGCTCTCGATCGGGCGGCCGTTCTTTTGGGCCGGGGTCCAGCGCGGGGCCTCGGCCACGGCTTTCAGCACGCGCCGTTTGAGGCGTTTGTCGGTCGATTCGAGCTCCTGATGGACGACGGTGTCGCCTTCGGGCGTGACCTTGTAGCGCAGCACCACGCGGGCGGCGGGTTCGCTCGCGTCCCACCGCACCCGGCTGGCGATATAGTGGCCGAACGTGGAGTCGGCGGGGAAAGTCGCGGGCTGGTCGTAGCGCAGGGTGATGAGCATGACGCCGTGCACGGCGCGCTGGCCGTAGCGGGCGATGGTCTCTTCGTCGGCGGGGAGCATCTCGACGTTCTCGATGTCCTCGGGCGGTATCGAGCGGATTTCCGTCGTCTCCTTGCCGTTGACGATGTACATCGGCGTAGGTTTCGGCGACGCGGCCCGGACGGTTGCGGCGAAACTCAGGAGAAAGAGAAGTATGACGTATCTTTTCATAGCTGAACGATTCCTGTTTTTCGATATAATGTAGTTTCCGACCCCCGTTTTTGCCGCCTGCGGCGTCATTTGCAAATCCGACCCACCCTTTCCCTCCTTCAGGGAGGGAGATGGCGTGCTTTTCGGACTGTCGGCGTATTGTTTATTGGCAAAACGGTCGCCGGGGGCCGGATATTGTCCGCCGAAACCCGTTTGCAGGCCGGGGCGTGATAGGAATGAAGAGCGCTGCGGCCTGCCGCCGCCCCTTAGAACTCATCTCTTAGGTGGGCGAGGTCCACACACCCGTTGCGCCGGAAACGGATGCCCTCCGCTTCGAGCAGCTCCCGCTGGGCGGTCCATCCGGGGGCCGTGCGGCCTGCGGCGTTGACGACCCGGTGGCTGGGAATCCCCGCCGGAGCCGCGGCCATCGCCCGTCCCACGCGGCGCGCGTAACCGGGCATGCCTGCCAGCCGGGCCAGCTGCCCGTAAGTTACGACCCGTCCCGCGGGAATTTGTGCGACGATGTCGTAAATCTCGGCGTCGAAGTCGGCGGGAAGGTGCATCAGAGCTCGCTTTCTTTCAGACGCTCGGCGTTCTCGGCCACGATCAGGTGGTCGATGCAGTCCTGGATGTCGCCGTCCATGAAGGCCGCGAGGTTGTAGATCGTATAGTTGATGCGGTGGTCCGTGATGCGCCCCTGCGGGTAGTTGTAGGTGCGGATCTTGGCCGAGCGGTCGCCCGTCGAGACCATCGTCTTGCGCTTCGAGGCGATTTCGTCGAGGTATTTCGAGTATTCGAGGTTGAAGACGCGCGTGCGCAGCTCCTCGAACGCCTTGTCGAAGTTCTTCAGCTGCGATTTCTGGTCCTGGCATTGCACGACGATGCCCGTCGGGATGTGCGTCAGGCGGATGGCCGAATAGGTCGTGTTGACCGACTGGCCGCCGGGGCCGCTGGCGCAGAAGATGTCCTTGCGGATGTCGTTCATCGAGATCTCCACGTCGAACTCCTCGGCTTCGGGAAGCACCGCCACCGACGCCGCCGAGGTGTGCACGCGGCCCTGCGTTTCAGTCTGCGGCACGCGCTGCACGCGGTGCACGCCCGATTCGTATTTGAGCGTTCCGTAGACGTTCTGGCCCGTGACTTTCAGCACCACTTCCTTGAAGCCGCCCGCGGCGCCCTCCGACGACGAGGTGATTTCGTAGCGCCAGCCTTTCGACTCGATGTATTTGGTGTACATGCGCAGCAGGTCGCCGGCGAAGATCGCCGCTTCGTCGCCGCCCGTGCCGCCGCGGATCTCCATGATGGCGTTCTTCGAGTCCTGCGGGTCCTTGGGAATCAGCAGCAGCTTGATCTCCTCCTCCATCTGCTCCAGCTGGGGTTCCAGTTCGGCGATCATCTCGCGGGCCATTTCGCGCATCTCCTCGTCCTTGTCCGTGGCCAGCGTGTCCTTGGCTTCGGCGAGGTTGGCGATGGCCGTGCGGTAGCGCTCCGAGGTCTCGATGATCGGTTCCAGCTCCTTGTACTCCTTGGTGAGCTGGATGAACTGCTTGACATCGGCGATGACTTCGGGGTCGGTGAGTTTCTGCCCCGTCTCCTCGTATTTGAGTTTCAGACCGTCCAGACGGTTCAGTATGCTGTTGTCTGCCATAAGTGTTTATTTTGGGTGCAAAGATACTAAAAAGGCGGAGGAGTTCAAAACCGAATCGCAGGAGATTCGGTAAAACTTTCTGACTCATAAAAGTGTCGTTACGACACTAATAATCGGCAAACGGCAATGCGCGTCCCGAAAAAACGAAAGAGGGGCATGCGCCCCTCTCGTTATCGGTTGACCTCCCGCAGCCACTCCAGCACGGCGGCTTTCCAAACTTCGTGGTAGGGGAAGTTCGTGTGGAAGCCCCAGCCGTGCTCGCCCGTCGGGTAGATGTGCATCGAAGCCTTCACGCCGTGGGCTTTGAGCGCTTCGTAGTAGAGCGCGCTGTTGACCGCGGGTACGCCCGTGTCGTCGTCCGAATGGAGCAGCAGGGTCGGGGGCGTGGCCTCCGTCACGCGGTTTTGGAGCGAGTAGTATTCCGACTGTTCGGCCGTGCGGTCCGTTCCCAGCAGGCTGTCGAACGACAGTTGGTGCCCCTTTCCGGGTTCGGCCGTGATGACCGGATAGAAGAGGATCGAGAAGGCGGGTTTGAACGCCCCGATCGTCGAGGCCGTGGCTGCCAGATGGCCGCCGGCCGAGAAGCCCATGACGCCCACCTTGTCGGCGGAGAACCCCGTGGCGCCCGCTTCGAGGCCCGCCATGATGCGCAGTGCTTGCTGAACATCCTCCAGCGGAACTTCGGGATGCCCGTTGGGCATGCGGTATTTCAGCACCGCGGCCGTGACGCCGTTCTGCGACAGCCAGCGGGCCACGTCGTGCCCCTCGTGACCGATGGCCAGCCCCAGGTAACTGCCTCCGGGGCAGATCACCACGGCCTGTCCCGTGGCGCGGGCCGTGTCGGCCGGGTAGATATAGAGTTCGGCTTCGGTCGTGCGGGTCGTGCGGGCCGGGTCGTCCTCTCCGGGGACGGGGACGATGCCGTTGCTGTGGGGTGCGGTCGCGTTGTCCCAGATTTTCAGCGTCGCCACGGGCTTCTGCGCCGTTGCGGCGAACGCCGTGAGGATCGCGGCTGCGGCCGCGAGCGTCGTTTTCAGTTTCATTGCGGTTGCGGTTTAACGTTTGCGGAGCCAGTCCAGCACGGCGTCCTGCCAGGCTGCCTTGTAGCAGAACGATTCGCGGATGCCCCAGCCGTGGCCGCCCGTGGGATAGATGTGCATCGAGGCTTCGATGCCGTGCTCCTTCAGGGCCGTGTAATAGCAGGTGCTGTTGACCGGCGGCACCGTCTTGTCGTCGTCCGAGAGCAGCAGCAGCGCCGGGGGCGTGGCTTCGGTCACGCGGCTCTCCAGCGAATAGGCCGCATCCTGTTCGGGGGTGCGCTCCGCGCTCAGCAGGTTGATGAACGACCCCTGATGGCGCTTGCCCCGCACGGCCGAGATGACCGGGTAGAAGAGGATCGAGAAGTCCGGACGGACGCTGCCGATCGTCGAGGCCATCGCCGCGAGATGGCCTCCGGCCGAGAATCCGGCGATGCCGACCTTCGGGCAGGTGAAGCCTTCGGCGCCCGGCGCGTCGCCGCGCATGATGCGCAGGGCCTGTTCGGCATCTTCCAGCGGCACTTCGGGGTGGTGGTTGGGCATGCGGTATTTCAGCACCGCGCCGGTGATGCCGTTCGCGGCGAGCCATTGCGCCACCTCGTAGCCTTCGTGGTCGATGGCCAGCCGTCCGTAACCGCCTCCGGGGCAGATCACGACGGCTTGTCCGGTGGCTTTCGACGTGTCGGCCGGGAAGATGTAGAGTTCGGCGTCGGAGGTGTTGGCCAGCCGGTTGGGTTCGGGTTCCTGTTCGGGGGTGTCGATGCCGTTGCTGTGGGGCGCCGAGGCGTTGTCCCAGATGCGGACCGTCAGGGCCTGCCCGTAGTCTTTGGCGGAAGCGGATGCGCTCATAAGCAAAAGTGCCAGTAAAAGTCGGAAGGTTCGTTTCATTTTGGATTGTATGTTTGTAAGCGCCCACTGAGGGCCGTTTGAGAAACCGTTTTTCAGAGGTGGAGGCGCGGAACCGGACGAGACCCGGTGCCGGCCCCCCCCCTAAATCCCGGCTCTTAGCCGGCCGGCGTTCAGATTACGATGTTGATGATCTTGCCCGGCACGACGATGATCTTCTTCGGGGTCTTGCCGTCGAGCCACTTTTGCGCTTCGGGTTCCCCGACGACTGCGGCCTGGATCTCGGCGGGCGTCATCGACATGGCGTACTCCTTCTTGAAGCGGAGCTTGCCGTTGACCGACACGGGGTATTCGAAGGCGTCGAGCGCGAGGTGCTTCTCGTCGAAGGTCGGGTAAGCGGCCGTGCAGACCGATTCGGCGTGTCCGAGCGCGGCCCACAGCTCCTCGGCGATGTGCGGGGCGAAGGGGGCGAGCAGCACGGTCAGCGGTTCGAGCACTTCGCGCTTCGAACACTCGCCCAGCTCGTTGAGGCAGATCATGAAGGCCGCCACGGAGGTGTTGAACGAGAAGTTCTCGATGTCCTCCGAGACCTTTTTGATAGTCTTGTGCAGGGTGCGGAGCTCCTTTTCGGTGGCTTTCTCGTCGGTGACGCACAGCTGGCCGTCACGGTCGAAGAAGAGCCGCCAGAAGCGGCGCAGGAACTTGTGCACGCCGTCGATGCCGTTCGTGTCCCAGGGCTTCGACTGCTCCAGCGGGCCGAGGAACATCTCGTACATGCGCAGCGTGTCGGCGCCGTAGTTATCGACGATGTAGTCGGGGTTCACGACGTTGTAGAACGACTTGGACATCTTCTCGATGGCCCAGCCGCAGACGTATTTGCCGTCTTCGAGGATGAACTCCGCATCGTTGTACTCGGGCCTCCACGCGCGGAAGGCGTCGAGGTCGAGGATGTCGTTGCGGACGATGTTCACATCGACGTAGAGCGCCTGCGTGTCGTACTGCTCCTTGAGGCCCAGCGACACGAATTTGTTCGTCCCGACGATGCGGTAGACGAAGTTCGAACGGCCCTGGATCATGCCCTGGTTGACGAGTTTCTTGAAGGGCTCCTCCTCGCACACGACTCCCAGATCGTAGAGGAACATATTCCAGAAGCGCGAGTACATCAGGTGTCCCGTGGCGTGTTCGATGCCGCCCACGTAGAGGTCCACGTTGCGCCAGTATTCGTCGGCTTCGCGGCTCACGAGCGCCTTGTCGTTGTGCGGGTCCATGTAGCGGAGGTAGTAGGCCGACGAGCCGGCGAATCCGGGCATCGTCGAGTATTCGTAGGGATACCCCTCGGGCGTCGCCCAGCCTTTCACGCGGGCCAGCGGCGGTTCGCCCTGCTCCGTGGGACCGAAATTCTCGATCGGCGGCAGCTCCAGCGGCAGTTTGTCTTCCGACAGCGGGTAGGCCGTGTCGTCCTTGTAGTAGATCGGGAAGGGCTCGCCCCAGTAGCGCTGGCGCGAGAAGATGGCGTCGCGCAGGCGGTAGTTGACGAGCTTCTTGCCCAGTCCGCGCCGCTCGACTTCGGCGAACATCACCCGAATTGCCTCCTTTACATCCATCCCGTCGAGGAAATCCGAGTTGATCAGTTTGCCCGACTTGGCGTCGTACGACTCCTTCTCGATGTCGCCGCCCTCGACCACCGGAACGACCTCCAGCCCGAAGTGGCGGGCAAAGGCCCAGTCG
>CDYH01017875.1_pt1 | contig 184936 bp, 140 predicted proteins | sample 557561 | NCBI WGS metagenome assembly CDYH01 (sample SAMEA3182056, study PRJEB8094) | gut metagenome | biome: human; feature: gut; material: Stool; isolation source: human stools | place: Canada | collected 2012-10-31 | reverse complement strand
GCGCAACACTGTGCCCAATGTCGGAGTTCCGGCCTGCATCGGAGCCTGGCCCTCGAGCGTCGAATCGCGCAACATGGCCTCGTGGCTCCAAACGTCACCGCGCCACTCCATCTCGTCGTTGGCGCGGATGTCGGCGTGGCCGCTGTGACGCCCCGTCAACAACCCGCAACGGGCCGGAGAGGAGAGAGGAGCCGAAGTGTACATCTGTGTGAAGCGGATGCCGTGTGCGCACAACGAATCGATATTCGGAGTCTCGATCTTCTGCTGTCCGTAACAACCGAAGTCGCCGTAACCGGCGTCGTCCATCAAGATAAAGACTATGTTCGGGCGCGGAGGCGCATCGTCGGAACATCCGAAAAGACCGAACGACGACAGCATAAGGGGCAACAGCCCATGACGGGAAATTTTCATACCGGAACGATCAGTTTATGAGGTGAAACAATATAAAAATCGGATCTTCCGGCTCTGCTCCGTAACGGTCGTAAAGCCTCCGGAACTCTTTGTTTCCGGCATAGGCATCCGCACGCAGCAACTGGCGGGCAATGTCGTCCAAAGCCAGCCGGCGTTCGTTGATCTGCTTGTAGGGGAACGAGTCGGGATCTTTCAGAAACGGAACGAGAAACCGCAACGCACGCTCCACGGCCCGTCCCTCCGCTTCATAGAGGTCCTCTCCCAAAGCGCGGGCCATCGCGCAGGCATCGAGCATATGCACGATGTTGTAAATCGAATAGCTCATCGCCTTGGTCCGCTTCAGCTCCTGCGGCATCCGTCCGTCGGGCTCGATCTGAACGGCCAGCCGCCGTTCGGGGAACTGCGCCAACGTCCGGCGCGCCAGTTCCGTCCGTCCGGAAAACATCGCATAGCGGATCAGCTGGACATCGTAAGCCACGCCGAGGTTGTTCCGGCCCTCCGCGATCTTCAAGGCATTGGGAGCCGTGAGCATCCAATCGACCAGCTGCGAAAACCAGCTGCGCAGACGCTCCATCTCGCCGTCCGAAAGCACCTCCTTGTCCCGAAGCACGACAACGGCATCGAGCACGTCGATCATGCGGTACATGTCGATAATGCCCGACGGACGCCCCTTTCCGCCGTTCTTGCCGGGAATCATCTGCGAATAGTCCAGTCCGGGGTTCATCGAAGTCGCCTCGTCCAGAAACCAGGTCCGTATCATCTCTCCGGCCTTGGCGCCATAGCGGAGATCATCCGTCAGATAAAACCCGACCGTCAGGGCGCAGACATTGTCGGCAAGCTCCGTAATGCGGTTCCGGTCGTAAAGATCGACATCGGGATTGGTCTCTCCGTCCCGGCGCACGTAGGGAAAACCGTCGGCGGAACCGGGATCGGGCCAATAGTAGCGGGACAGCGACATATAGTCGTGCCTGTCCCCGCTCGCGGGAACGGCGCGTTTCATCATCACATGGGGGTTGGGGACGGGGAGCAGCGAATCGCACCGCCGGCGGAGGTCCGAAAGGGCCCGACGGCAAAGGCGGTTTCCGGGAAGCGTCTCCCGGACCCGCTCCAGCCGGTCCATGTTCCACACGACCGGCCGTTCGGCGCCCGCAGCCGAGACTGCGCAAAAGAACGCCGACAACACAAATATCAATAATCGCAATAGTTTCATACCGAATTCATATCAATCGTTCGAACATCGGAACCAGGCGGCAACCGGATAGTGGTCCGAAATATAGGGCACGCCGTAATCGCCCCGAAGCGTTCGGAATTCGCGGGCCGTGCAGTTGTCGCCGGAGAAGAAGACATGGTCCAGTCTGCCGGTCGAAGCGCCGTAACCGTTCCAGCTCGGATAATCGTCCGAAACGGCGGCGTTCGCCCGCGCGTCCCGCATGTAGACATGCAGCGGAGCGAAGCAGGCATCCGTCACGTTAGAATTGAAATCGGCCGTGAGGAACGAAACCCGGCGTTTGGAATTGATCGTCTTCATCCGTGAAACGAGCAGTCTGATCGACTCCTCGCGGGCGACCTTGCCGTCGTTGTCGAGGTGCGTATTGAAAAAATAGCAGGTCTGTCCCGACTTCTTATGGCGGAAACCGGCCCAGGTGCAGGTTCTTCTGTACGAGGCGTCCCACCCTTTCGACACCTGGTCGGGAGTCTCCGACAGCCAGAACGTTCCCTTGTCCAGCAATTCGAGCTCCGCCGTTCTCCAGAAAACGGCCATAGTCTCCTCCGCAGCATAGGAATCCGTCGCAGGAGGGACCTTTCCCGTATCCCGCCCCAGTCCGTACCAGGCATAGTCGGGGCAATGCTCCGACAGATAGGTGATCTGATGCGGCTGCGCCTCCTGAAGTCCCAGCAGCATCGGCCGCTCACGCTCGATCATCGTCACGACCGCGTCCCTGCGGTTTCGCCACACGTTGGTTCCGTCGGCCGCATTATCGACCCGGATATTGAATGAAATCACGCTTATGTCCGTATATTCCTTCGGCTGCGGTTTCGGCTGCGACTCTTCTTCGCCGGCGCCGTTCCCGGCGTCGGAGGACGAACAGGCCGGGAACGACAGCAGCATTCCGAAGAAAAGAACGAATCGGTTCTTACAAATCATAATTCAATCGTCATAAACATTTCGCATGTCCCGGAAATCCCTCCGGGAAAAAGGGCTAATAACTGAACTCCGCCCAAATAGGCCAATGGTCCGAAACAAAAACATTCCCGTCCTTCTTGCGGACCACCCGGTAATCGAAGATCCGGATTCTGTTGTTGCTCTTCGAATAGAGGATATGGTCGATATAACTGGTCGTCAGGGCATCCTGATAATTGTTGAACGTATTGACGGAACGGTCCGGCCAGTCGCCCATCAAGGCAGCCTCGTTGAAAGTCTCGTACATGGTCTTGCACAGATTCGACGTGCGCCCTTCGTTGAAGTCGCCCGTGACGAAGGCATAGAGATTGTCGGTGTTATGGCGCGACATCTGCTCGACGATCACTTTCCACTCCAGCTCGGGCACGGGCGAAGCCGCGGTGTCGAGGTGCGTGTTGACGAAGAAGATCCGGCGCTGGCTCTCGTTGAGCCTGAAAATCGCCCACGTAGCACCGCGTGTATAGGAGGCTCCGAGCGCAGGCGTCGTGCAGGGCATGTCCGGAGTTTCGGACAGCGAAAATACGCCCCAGTCTTCGAGAGTCACCTCCCCGGGACGGTACAGAATGCCCACGACCTGCGTATTGCCCTGACGGTCCGTGATACTTTCGAGGTTCTCCCACACGCCGATCGGCAAACCGATCGCCTCGTAGCCATAATCGGCGAGCTGCTCCTTCAGATAGAGCCACTGCCCCTTGTAGTACGCCTCCTGAATGCCGACGATCGTCGGCTGTTCGTCGCGGATGACCTCTACGGCCAACGATTTGCGCGTCTCCCACTCGGTCGGAAGGCCCTGGCTCGGATTCGGGTCAACCGAATTGACGCGAATGTTGAAAGACATCACCTTGAAATTCTGCGCAGGCCGATCGTTATCCTCGACAGGCCCCAAACCCGGCACCAAATCGGGAAATTCGCCCTCCGCGTCATCGGAGCAGCCACACAGTCCGGTCATCGCCGTGACCAGCAACAGCAAACCGTTCATCAAAAAAAATCGTTTCATAATCTCCCGTTATTTATAGTGTTCCGGATTTTCATCCTGCCATTCGTTCACTCCGTCGCGTATGCGGTTGCGGAAAGTCAGCGTATCCTGCACATAGGTCGTCGTGCCGTCGCCGTTGGCGAACCGGTAGTTCAGAAACAGCTTGCGGTTCTGAAGCAGCTTGGCCCCGTTGAAACGGCTGCCCTCGTCGAACGGCTCGATCTGCAAAACGCCGGCAGCGTCGCTGACGGTGATCTCCCCGCCGTCGAAATCCAGCCGCAGCGACCCTTCGTAATCGCCCATGCGCGAAGTCGTCACGGACAGCGGAGCCGCCGTCGTCAGTTCGCACACGCGGTTGACGGAATTCGCAGTGGTCATCGTCGTGGGATACACCCGCCTTTCGAGCGTCTCGCCCGTCGCATCGTCCTTGACGGTCGTGACACCGCCGTACCACCAGTTACCGAACATCATGTTCTCATAGCGCACGGCGACGATCGAAAAGCACTTCTTCCGCAGCACGACATCGGCATCGGCCTCCTCCAAACGGAAGGCAAGGGCGTAATAAGGCATAACGGAAGCGTGGGGATCGGCCAGAAACGCGAGCGAATCGGCCTGCACGGTGATCGTCCCCGAATAACGCCCGGCACGGATGGTCATCGTCTCCGGATCGCTCAGCGAATAGCACGTTTCGGGCAGCGGCGTGAGTTCCGCAATGCCGCTCGCCGTGATCGCCGAAGCCACATAAGCCTGGCTCATTCCGGCCGACGAAGGATCGGACATCTTGGAAAAGGCGGTATAGGACTCGACATCGGGATCGTCCTCGAAGACCGACAGGTCGTCGGTCAGCAGCTCCGGGGCCAGCGAGAAACGCACCCGGCGATCGCGCCGGTTGTCGATCACGCCTCCCAGCACGGCGCCGACATCGAAATTCATCCCTTCGCCCACGACGAACGTGCGCAGATCGTACTGATAGGCGATGTAAATGCTCGTATGATCGTGATCCTTCACATAATCATCGTAGCAGCTTCCGGAAAGGAAAGCGACGGCAAATATTGCCAATGCAAGTAATCTTTTCATAAATCGAAATGTTATTAGTTCCAAGCATCCCAACCCTCGTTCTGCACCAGTCCCGGCGAACAGCGCATCTCCCGGCTGGGAATCGGCAGCCAGAGCGAGGAGAATCTCCGGTTCTCGACCTGCTCCGAGGCATAGACCGGCCGTTCGCCTTCGTCCGATTCGGACACGACGGCCCGCGATACGGGGCGGTTCAATTCATCGACTCCGGAAGCCCAGCGGCGCATGTCGAAGAAACGCTCCCCCTCGAAGCAGAGCTCGATGCGCCGCTCGTTGCGGATCAGCTCCGCAAAGGCATCCTTTCCGGCGGCGGCGCAGGCGTCGAGATAGGGATCGGCAACGGCCCCCAGCCCCGGCTTTCCGTCGCAGGTCGTACGGCTGCGCAGATAGGCGATCGCATCCCGGGCCGAAAAGCCCCACCGGTCGTCCAGCGGCCCTCCGACCTGATTGGCCGCCTCGGCGAAAGCCAGGCACATGGATGTCCAGCGAATGAAGAAGATCGAACGCGGCATCGTCAGCACGGGAACGTCGGCGCGGTTCCACCCCAGGTAGATGAATTTGCGGACGTAATAGTTCGTCGGCGAATTATAGGGTGCATCGGCCACGTCCCGCCCCGTGTCCGAGACATCGAACGTATACATCACCTCGGAGTTGGTCGGGCGCACCACCTCGGCCCCGTGGTAGAAGACCGTCGCATAGAAGCGCGGATCGCGCCCCGCATAGGGATCGTTCTCGTCGTAACCGCTCGCAGGATCGTCGATCGGATAGCCGTTGGCCATCGGGAAGGCATCGACCAACTCCTGCGTAATGCCGATCGCGCCCGAGCCCTGGAATCCGTTGGGATAAAACAGATTCTCGATATCGGACCCCGTGTAATCGAAAGATGAAAAGACGATTTCGGGGCTGTTGGGATCGGACCATTGGAAACGCGCCCGGGGATCGAACCCGCCCATTTGGGCGCCGTCCACCTCCAACTTGAACTTCATCACCTCGGCGGCATATTCCGCCGCTTTCTCCCAGCGCGAAACATCGCCCTGGGGATTGAACACCGGACTGGCCCAGGTGAGATAGGCCATCGCCTTCATGGCTACGGTCGTGATGCCGTCGAAACGGTGCCACGCGCGCGCACCCTGGATCGAAGCGTCCTCTGCGAGGTGGTTGCGGTTGGCCAGCGGCAGATAGCCGTACGCGGCGTCGCAGTCGTCCACGATCTGTTTCAGACACTTTTCGTACGTGTCGCGTTCGAGAAGCGGCCCCTGTACGCCGAGCACCGGTTCGGTAACGATCGGGAAGCCCAGATAGCGCCCGTCGGAAGCCTTGCCGCCGAACTTTTTCAGCAGATCCAGCTCGAACCAGGCCCGCAGGGCATAGGCTTCGCCCTGAAGATTGCGCCGCAGAACGTCGTCGGCCTCCCGGTCGGTCAGAAAACGGGTGTTGAAACCGAGATCGTTGTGCAGGAACCGGTTGGCGTAATAAATGCCCTCGTAGTCGCGGCCCCACCAGGCTGCGAACGGGTCGTCGGCCTGCGTCAGCGAGCCGGTCGCCAGGCGGCGCATGACCTGCGTCCGCTCGCGGGCGACGGCATTGTCCGTCGCACATTCGAGGTAGGCGTATTCATTGCCCGCATAGGTGGTCGGCAGCAGCGAATATCCCTTGTCGATGAATCCCCGGATGACGGACGGGTAATTTTCGTAGTTTCCGTCGGTGTAATGCCCGTTCGGAAGCGGATCGAGAATATCCGAACAGGAGACGGCCGCCGAACAGATAAAAACCAAAAATAGTCGTTTCATAGTCGTCGTCAGTTAAAAGGTGAGATTGATACCCGCAGTGAAGGTCCGGAACAGAGGGTACGTGGAAACGCCCGAATCGACCGATTCCGGATCGACATCCTTGATCCGGGAGATCGTCAGCAGATTGGCGCCCCGCAGGAAAATCCGGAGCCCCTTGATGCCCGTCCTGCTGCCGGAGGGAATCGGAGCGTCGAATCCCAGCTCGACGTTTTGGATCTTGAAGAATCCGCCGTCGCGCAGCCAGTAGGCCGACTGCTGAAAATTATTGTTGACCTTATTGTAGGCAATTCGCGGATAATCGCCGCCGAAGTTCTTCTTGACGAACTTCGAGTAGTTGTTGTCGCCCCAGCCGTTCCAGAACCAGGCGTTGGTGAAGGGAACCTGATAGCCGGCACGGCCCGTGCCCACGACCGTCAGATCGAACCATTTGTAGCTGAGGTGCAGATTGACCGCATAAATGAATCTGGGATCGGTATGCCCGATGACGCACTGGTCGTTGGAGTCGATGCGTCCGTCGTTGTTCAGGTCGGCGTATTTCAAATCCCCCGGCTGCAATTTCTCGTCGAAAGTCTGTTCGGGCGACGAGGCGATCTCCTCGGCCGATGCGAACTTGCCCAGATAGACATAACCGCGGTAAGCGTCGAGCGCCGTGCCCTTCACGGCCTGGTAGGCATACGTATAGGATTCGTCGTAGCGCAGGTATTTCGACTTGCGGAAAGCGAAGCTGGCGCCGACCGAATAGCCGAAATCGCCCGTGCGGCCGCCGAACCGGAACGCCGCTTCGACGCCCTGTTGCAGGCTGGCGTTGTGGTTCTCGTACACCGCGACATTGCGCAGACCCCAATAAAGCGGCAGATTGCCCGTCATCGAGGTGATGATGCCGTCGCGCTTCGAGCGGAAATAGGTCGCCGAAACGTACAACCGCCGGCTGAACAGCTGGGCATCGAACCCGACGCTCAGCTCCCGGCGTTTCTCCCACGTGAGGTCGGGATTGCCCAGGCGTTGCAGCGTGGTTTTGTTCGACACGTAGTTTCCGGTTCCGAGCCACGGCGAACTGCTTCCCAGGCTCGAAGGTCCGAAGGTCGGACCGCTCTGTTTCTGGTAGTACCACTCGTAGAGATACTGAGCGCCGAAATCCTCATAGCCCAGCACACCGATCTGGCCGCGGATTTTCAGGAAATCGACCCAATCCGCCTCCTGCATGAACGCCTCTTCGGAGACGACCCATCCCAGACCCGCCGAGGGAAAAACGTCGTAGCGATGCCCCTTGCGGAAACGCGACGATCCGGCGTAATCGACCACGCCCTCGACCAGATAGCGGCCGCCGTAAGAATAGGAGACCGTTCCGATCGCATTCTGCTGGCGGTCGAGACTGCTCTGCCCCGTGCGGGCCACCGAAGAAAGATAGTAGGCCGCCGTGACGCCCAGCCGATGTCCGTTGCGGGCGAAATCGTAGCTCAGACGCTCGTAAAAATTGAGGCTCTGGTAGGTATACTTGTCCATCAGCGATTTGCCGGACTCCTTGGCTCCCTTGTGGGCCGAAATGGCCCCGACGCCCATCTGACGGTCCCACAAATAACCGTAATAATCGGGATTCTGCCCGATGCGGGTCATCTGGTAGAGATTCAGCCCCAGGAACGTCGTCGATTTCAGCCCCTTGGCGAACGACGAACAATCGTAATCGACCGTGGCGGTGACCAGTCCGGTGCGCCCCTTGGTGGTGTAGGAGCCGTTTTCCGAAAGCGCCGCAACGGGATTGTTGCTCCATTGGTTGCCGACGCCGTAAATCGCCCGGTTCTTCTCCATCTCGACCGATTCGTCGAGCGCCTCAGGCGTCACGTGGACGGGAAAGGCGATCGCCGGGATCGTGGTCAGGTCCGCAAGCACGGCGGTCATCTCGTCGTCGTTCGACGTTCCGTAGCCGTATTTCGGGGAGCGCCGGAAAGTCATGCCGCCGAAAAAGCTCACACGGGCCCTCAGCCGCCGCGTGATCGACGCGTCGATGTTGGTATGCACATTGAGCCGGTTATAGTCGGACACGGCGCCCAGCCGATAGATGTCGCCCTCGCCCGCATAGCCGAAATGCGCGTTGTAGCGCACGGCGCTGCCGCCGCCCGAGAGTCCGATACCGGCGCGCGTGTAAGGCTTGGTGTCTTTGAGCATCGCCGCACGGAAATCGGCATTGGGATATTCGGCGTGGTCGGGATCGCGCATCCGGTAACCCTCCAGCGCCGCATTGCCGTACAGCGGCGTCATCCCGTCGTTATAACGCGCATAGTTGTTCATCTTGGCATAGTCCACGCCGTCCACCCACTCGGGGAAACGGTCAACGACGCTCACGCCCCGCTCGAACCCGATCCGCACCGACAACGGCCCGCGTCCGCCGCGCCGGGTGCGGATGTAAAGCACGCCGTCGGCAGCCGTGGGGCCGAACTGCGCCTTGTCGGCGATGTCGGTCAGCAGCGTCACCGACTCGATCTGCTCGGGATCGAGTTGCAGCTGAGTGATGTAGACCGGCATATCGTCAACGATATACCGGATGGCGTTGCCGCGTGCGAGCAGGTTCACCGCCGCATTGTCCGATGCGGCGGAAATTCCCGTCGCACCGCTCTTCTCCACGACCTCAAGCCCCGGAATGACTCCGGTGAGCAGGTTGCGGAAGTCGAGACTCGGATACTTATCGAATTCCTCGCGGCCGAACGAACGCGTGCTGCCCGTGCGGGCCGAAAGAGCCACCTCCCGGTTCAGAGGCAGATAAACGAGACTGTCCCCGCCGGCAGCCGTATACGCCGCCGCTGCGGGAGTCTTGCCGAAACCCGCGGCCGACGATGTCGGAGATGCGCACAGGACGGCCGGTATCAGAATACTGTACAAACATGTTTTCATGATCTTGGCAGAGTCATTAGTTCCACTTGGCATTGTTGACGAAATTGCGCATCTTCTGCGATTCGGCGTCGGGGATGGGCAGATAGTACATGTGCGGCTTCCAGGCCCCCTGGCAATCGTCGGTCAGCGCCCGGCGCGTGTACCGGCGCCCCTTGGGATATTCGGCGCTCACGGACACCTGCTCGACGTACATTCCGTAGAGCGTACGGTTCATATCCGTTTCGACCGTCTTCCAGCGCCGGGAATCGAAGTAATAGTGGTGGCCTTCGAAGGCGAGCTCCACCATGCGCTCGTTGCGGATGCGGTCGCGCAACAGCCGGCTGTCGCCCGCGAACCGGCTCTGTACATCGGGCATGCCGATCCGGCTGCGCACCTTGTTGACGGCCTGCAACGCCGTGAGCGGCAGTCCGGCCGCCGTGCCGCCGGGGCCCGCATACTCGTTGACCGCCTCGGCATAGTTCAGGTAGAGTTCGGCCATGCGGATCAGCGGATCGGAATGGCGATAGGCCGTGTTGCCGCGTTCGCCGTTCCATCCCTTGTTCAGGTAGTAGCCCGTGCGGGTGGTTCCGCGCAGCGGGTCGGCGTCCCACTCGGCCCCGAAATTCTTGTCATTGCCGATCTTGGTCTTGGGCCATGTACCCTTGGTGTCTCTGTATATGTTGACCGTGACGTTTTTCGAGCCGACTTTCGACCCGTCGTGCAGGATCGTCAGGTCGAAACGCGGATCGCGGTCGGCATAGGGGTCCTGATCGTTGTAGTGCCCCAGAGCGACGGCGGCGGCACGGTCCTCCTCGGTATCGAGCGGATCGCCCCATATGGTCTCGAAGCGATCGACGAAATTCTGCGTCGGACAGATTCCGCTCGCATTTTTTTGATTGTCGCACTGCGCCTGACCGTAGCGCCCGAAGAGGCGGGAGTTGCTGAGTTTTAGATTGCCCACGGAATAAGCCCACAACTGCTCGTTGGTGTACTGCACGTTCATGAAATTGTCCGTCCACTGCTCCTTGGGCAGCATCTCGAAACCGGCATCCTCGGCCGCGGCGATCGCTTCGCCGCAGGCTTCGGCGGCGAGACGCCAATCCTCCTCCCCCAGCGCGTTGTGCAGCGGACTGGCGGCATAGAGCAGGGCGCGGCCTTTCATCGCCAGCGCGGCGCAGCCGTTGGCATACCACATATCGGGCGAGGAGAGGTGTCCGGCCTCGCCGGGACGGGCATCGCGCCGCATCAGTCCCGCAGCCCGGTAATAGTCGGCGGCCCTTCCGAAATCCTCGGCACAACGGACATAGGTGTCGTGGCCCGACAGACGGGCCATGTCCCACTCGTCGTCGGCCCCGAGCTTGGTGTCGATATAGGGCATTCCGCCGAAATAACGGCACAGCGTGAAATGGGCCATGCCGCGGGCGAAATAGGCGCGGGCCAGAAGATCGTTCCGCTGCGCGTCCGTAGCATCCTGCAACATGTCGATATTGGCGATCGAAGTGTTGGTGATGCGGATGATCTCGAACATGACCTTCATGATCGGGCGATAGGTCGTATTCGTCGTCAGACGGGTCGATCCCTCGTCCGACATCGACCCGGAACGCATGGCCCGGGCCAGCTTGCGCCCGCAGACGCAGGCGTCGGTGATACACCCTTCCAACACCCAGCGCATAGAGGACTGGTCGATCCAGTAGGGCGCACAAAGTTTGAGGTTGCGGGCATTGTTGTGACTCTCACGGTTCGGATATTCCCGCCGGAAAGCCGCATCGAGAAAATTGGAGTAGTTCTTATAGGTCGAAAAGATGTCCTCCTCGCTGATTCCCAGATCGGGCGACACGTCGAGATAGTTGCATGCCCCGAATCCGGCCAGCAGCAGAACGATCAGAATGAATTTAATCTTTTTCATGGCTGCATGTTTTAGAAACCGACTTTGACGCCCAGTTTGACCGTCGTCATGAGCGGATAGAATCCCTGGGAGAAATTCGTAGCCATCGGGTTGCCCTCGATCAGGTTGGTCACGGTCCACAGATTGTTGGCCGTCACATAGAAGGTAAGGCTGTTGATCCCGACGCTCTTCTTGAGCCGCTTCCGGTCGAAGGTATAGGCTGCATAGATCTCCTTGATGGTCAGGAAATCGGCCTTGCGCCAGGTGCGTCCCTCGATCGCAACGTCGTATCCCGAGTCCGCAGAACCGCCGCCCCACGAATACATCGACGTACCGAGGGTCATGGTCGAGTGGGAGGCCCCGGGGTTGTCCGGACGCCAGTAGTCGAGCTGCGACTTGTTGACGCGCGGCTCCAGCTTGTTGAACTCGATCTCGAAACTCTTGTTGTAATTGACATACTTGCCCTGATTGCCGTAAAACAGGATGCTGAACTCGAATCCCTTGTAGCCCAGGCCGCCGCGGATCGAATAGATCATCGGAGGATAGGTGCTGCCGTCGATATAGTGGAGGTCCTCGTTGTTGATCGTTCCGTCGCCGTTATAATCCAGAAACTTGTAGCAGCCCGGGAAGACATTGCCGTTCCAGGTATCGGTGTAGCCCGGGTAGGTGTGGATGTCGTTGACCGAGGTGTAATAGCCTCCATCGACCAGCTTGGTACCCGTGCGCTGCCCCTGATAGGCGGAACCGGCGTATTTCTGATAATCGGGCATATAGGGCGCATCCTCGTACTCGGTGATCCGGTTTTCGTTGAAGCTCGCCATCAGATCGATGTTGTAACGCAGTCCGTAACGGGTCGTACGCCGGAATCCCAGTTCGACTTCAATGCCGTGCTTCTTCATTTCGCCGTGGTTCACCTGCTTGAAAGAGGTTCCCACCAGAATGGGAACGACCGGCGCCACCAGCATGTCTTTCCGCTTCTCGTCGAAGAGATCGACGCTGAGCGTCAGCTGGCTGTCGAGCCATCCCATCTCGATGCCCAGATCGCGCTTGCGTGCCGTCTCCCACCGCGCCTCGTCGTTGGCCACGGCATCCTCGGCATAATAGCCGTCATCGCCCTTCGTATAAGAGCTGTAATAGAGCCACCGGCTCGATGTCTGGTCGTTGCCGACCAGACCGTCGGAGTAGCGCAGCTTGAATTTGTTCCACCACGGCAGGGCCTCTTTCCAGAAGCGCTCCTGCGACAGCACGTAACCCACGGCCACCGACGGGAAGAATCCGTAGCGGTTCTTGGGCGAGAACTGCTCGGAACCGGTGTAGCCGATGTTGGCCTCCAGCAGGTATTTGTGGCCGAAATCGTAGGTGACGCGGCCCACGAGCCCCTGCGTGCGGTAGGCATAGTCGGTCTGCTTGAGGTTTTCGCGCTGGTTGAACAGCACGAGCGCCGAAACGCTGTGGCGGCCGAATTTGCGGTCGTAGTTGATCGACCCCTCCCAATAGAAGGTCGAGTAATAGGTGTTCTGCAAATCACCCTGCGAAACGCTGTAAATCGGGTCTTCGTAGAGCGAATCGGAGCTGAAATTGAGCCGCGTCCACGGATTTCCCGTTCCCGACTCATAGGCGTCCCAGTCGATCTGGAACTGGGGATAGACCTGCTCGGCCTTCTGCGACACGCGCGAATAATAGGTGCTGAGCGACGCCTTGGCACTGACCGACAGGCCCTCGGTGATGAAATCGAGATTCTGTTTCAGAATAACGTCGGTGAAGAGTTTGTTCCGCGTCGTCTGCTGAAAATCGGCGGCGCTGAGCGTCGCATAGGGATTCTTCCAGAAGACGGAGCCTTCGGCATAAGAGAGCCGGGTCCCCGAGGCCCGGGGATAGTCCGGGTCGGGAATCTCGTCCAGCACCCACCCCGGGAAATAGGCCGGATACATCATCGGCGAAGCCGAGTAGAACGTGTTGAACAGAGCACCGACGCTCTGATTGTTGGGATTCTGCTTGATGCCCAGCGTTCCGCCCACCTTGACGGCCAGCGACGTGGACTTCGTCGGCTTGAAATCGAGATTCGAACGGTAGTTGATACGATCGTAGGTAAAGGTCGTATTCTTGTACTCGTGCAGCTGCTTGATGATGGAGCCTTCGTGCATGTAGCCCAACGACACGAAATACTTCACGCGATCGGTGCCGCCCGACATGTTGAAATTGGCGTTGACCGTCGAGGCGCACTTCTTCATCAGCAGGTCGAACCAGTCGTTATCCGGGTAGCGCAGCGCATTGATCCGCGACGAGGGGCTGCGGTACTCCTGCAATTCCCGGTCGGTATAAAGGCTCCAGTCGCCGGTGTTTTTCTTGGCGACATTGAGGAGCTGCGCCGTCGTGTAGGAGGAGATGTGCTCCGGCAGGTCGCTCGGAATATCGAGTCCGTATTCGACGGAGAGGTTCATCTTCGGACGCCCCGTCTCGCCCACCTTGGTCGTCACGATGATCACGCCGTTGGCGCCCTTGGCGCCGAACACCGCCGTGGCCGAAGCGTCCTTCAGAACCGAGATCGTCTCGACCTCGTTCGGGTCCAGATCCGCGAAATCACGCTCCACGCCGTCCACGAGGACCAAAGGCGCCGAACCGTTCCAGCTCGAAACGCCGCGGATCAGCAGCGTGGCATCGTTCTCGCCCGGCTGACCGCTCGACTGGATGCTCGTCACGCCCGACAGCTTGCCCGTCAGGGCATTGGTGATATTCGCCGTGCCCGAATTGACCAGCGATTTGTTATCGACCTGCGAGATGGCGCCCACGACGCTCTCCTTGCGCTGAACGCCGTAGCCCACGACCACAACGTCGTCGATCTTCGTCGCGGAATCGGTCAGAACGATACGAAGAGACAGGGAACTTTGCCCGACGGAAATCTCTTCCGTATTGTACCCCAGGAATGATACGATAAGAATGGAATTGTCAGGGACCGAGAGTTGGAAATGTCCCTTGGTGTCGGTGAGAACACCGCCCAGATCGGGTCGGTTCTTCACCGAAACGGTAGCGCCCGGAACCGGCTTGCCGTCGGGGGTGGTCACATCACCCGATACGGCCCGTTTTTGGCTTGTTTTTTGTTGGGGGGGGGGGAGTTTGGGCCCTCGCCACAGACCCCGCGGCAAACGGATTCATAAGCAGGCCCGCAAGCAATGCGAAGGCCCACAGGAATCTACCGGATTGGATGCGACGCTCACAATACGATACTTTCATTGTCTTGGTTTTTCATAGGTTAGAATTTGTTTGCTGGCATGTAATCACATACATACGAAGTTTCACGGGAACGGAGCCCTCATCCATCGGATTTATTCATAAGCATATCGTTTGAAGGTTAATCGAGTTGTCGGTAGCGAAGCAGCGCTTCGAGAAAATAGTAGTCCGCATAGATGATCGGCACGTCTACCTGGCTCCCCTTGGGTTTGTGGCCCACGCTGTGCGAGAGCAGGAACCCGTGCGCAGAGCCCGCGGCGTTCAGGTAGCGGTCCGAAGAGAGGCTCCGCAGAATCCGGCGCGCGGCGCGCACGTAACGGCGCGACTGTTCATGCGGGACATACTCCGAGAGTTCGAGCAGCCCCGAGGCGATGACAGCGCCCGCCGAGGCGTCGCGCTCTTCGCCCGGACGGTCGAAATCCCAGTACGGAACCCCGTCCTTGGGGAGATTCGGGTGGTTGAGAATATACTCCGCGCTCTTCACGGCACGGGCCAGATAACGCGCGTCGCCCGTCTCGCGGTAGCACATCGTAAAGCCGTAGAGGCCCCAGCTCTGACCGCGGGCCCACGCCGAAGTCGAAGAATAGCCCTGACCGCCGCGGTGCTCGCGCACACGCCCCGTGGCGGAGTCGTAAACGACGATGTGATAGGCGCTCCCGTCCTCGCGGAAATGGTTGCGAAGCGTCGTGTTGGCATGGGCGACGGCGACATCGCGGAACCGCGGATCGCCCGTCAGCCGGCTCGCCTCGAAAAGCATTTCCAGATTCATCATGTTGTCGATGATCACCAAATAGGGGTCCGGCTGGCGGTTCTTGTTGTCCCACGAACGGATCAGCCCCACTTTGGGGTCGAAACGCTTCAGCAGCGTCTCCGACGTTTCCACCAACAGCCGCTCATAAGCCTTGTCGCCGGTAAGCCTCAACCCGAGACCCACCGGACAGCCGACCATGAAGCCCAGGTCGTGGGTACGTTCGTAAGACGAAAGCCCCGCAAGGGCCGCCGTGCGACGACGGGCGCGCCACAGCCACGAGGGGTCCTGCGTTTCGCCGTAAAGGAGCCACAGGGTGCCCGGAAAAAAGCCGCTCACCCAGCTGCGGATGCTTTTCAGCTCAAGGGCGCCCGCACGGTCCAGACTCGTCGGGTAGAGCGTCGTATCCGTAAGTTCGGAATCCAGCTGCGCCGCCTGGACGCAGGCGCGGTCCAGCGACCGGCGGACAAAACGCTGTGCTAACGATTCCGAAACGACAAGAATCGCCGACAAACAACAAAAGAGAACAAAGAGAGGTTTCTTCATACAATACCTATTAATCTATTAGATAATCCGTTTATCCCGAAACAGACGACCGATCAGCGGCGGCCGCGATTTGTTTTCAGGATTAATTTTGGTTAACCAATGCAAATAAAGCACAAAAAGATTATAAAAGCAAATAAATGCAAATAAAAATATTCAAAAAGAAATCAAAATGCAATCTTTTCATATAATATATGGAATCCACCTACTGCGTTCCTTCCGACCGGACGCTTCCGGTCCGTTTTGAAACAGAGAAACATGCGGCATGCGTCCGTAGGGAATAATCCGGACCTTATCTTTTGCACGCAAATTTTACGAACCGGCCCATTCAGCGCATTTTTCGTCCAAAATGATATAAATAAAATTGTGAATCAATAGCTTTTATTCTTGCAGAAAAAATAGTTTTTTCTGAAATTTGCATGAAATTTCCATATGAGTGTTGTTCAATCTGAAAATTATTTCCTAATTTTGTCTCGTCGTAAATCGACGGACATATTTTTAGAAAGTGTTTTCACTCTGTCCTTACAAAGAAATCTGACAGTTTCAACGTGAATCGGGACAATGAACAGCACTCATTTTCTTGTTTAGATACAACCCAGCCGACCGGAAGTCTCCTCAGCTGCGGCATTTTATCTATACAGGTGTGGGGTAAAGCATCGTTTATTCGATTCAAGGTTTTGTCAGAACCTCTTTGTAGATAAACGAAATCAGCTCCACACTTTCTTTTTGTACAACCACAATGTATAAAAACCCCCTTTTGGGAGCTGCGAGGGGGGGGGAAATTGCAGAATACCAGACCGGTATTCGATATGCCGCATATCCTGAGAGCGGCGCGGCATAGGTGAAATTACCCGATGGAAAGATTTCGTACATACAGTCTGCGTTGTGCTGAATCCGTACCCCGGCCGGAGCTGCCCGAGAAGGCTTCCCGACTGCCGGCAGGAAACGGATTCTTTATCCGTATATACCATCTCATCCGCAAGCATGCGCACCGGAGACCGGCAGTCGGCAAACACTCCGCCGACAACCCGTGTGCGCCGATGAACTTAACCGAAAATACGAACATGAGAATCAGGATTCTCCTTTTGCTATGCGCGTCTCTTTGGGCGATGAGCGCCCAGGGGCAGAAAGCGGCGCTGAAAACCAACGTGCTTTACGATGCGTTCATGAACATAAACGTAGGCATGGAGGTCGGTCTTGCTCCCCGGTGGACGCTGGACATCACGGGCGATTTCAACGCCTGGACGCTCTCCCACGACCGGCGCTGGAAACACTGGATCGTGCAGCCCGAGGCACGGCTATGGTTCTGCGACCGGTTTGCGGGGCATTTCCTGGGTTTTCACGCCCACGGAGGGCAGTATAACGCCGGAGGGCTGAAAAACGGCATCTCATTTCTGGGGTCCGATCTCTCGAAACTCTCCGACTACCGCTATCAGGGCTGGTTCGTCGGCGCCGGAGCAGCCTACGGATATGCCTGGATACTGGGACGGCACTGGAACCTGGAAGCCGAGATCGGCGTGGGCTACGCATACACCCGATACGACCGGTTCCGCTGCGTAGGCTGCGGGAAAAAACTCGAAACGGATAAATCCCATCACTATGTGGGGCCGACCAAGGCGGCCGTCAACCTGGTTTACGTATTCTAAACTTTCGCTGCAATGAAACGAACGGTTTTTCTTCTGTCGCTGCTGTTGGGAATAAGTCCGTCGCTCCGTGCGCAGGAAATCGACGGAGTTTCGGTCGGGAATCTGAAAATGGACCGCAACGGCGAATATCTGTCCGTGAAGATGGACATCGGCCTGTCGAAGCTGGATGTCGAAAGCAATCGCGCCGTGCTGCTGACGCCCCGGCTCGTGAACGGACCGGATTCGCTCGACCTCTCCGCCATCGGCGTCTACGGCCGGCGGCGCTACTACTATTACGTGCGCAACGGCGCGAGCATGCTTTCAGGCGGCGGCGAGATGAGCTATAAGGCTGCCGACAGGCCCGAACAGGTGGCCTACCGGGTCATCGTCCCCTACGCCGCATGGATGAACGGCGCGTCGCTGAGGCTCTCCCGACGGGATTACGGCTGCTGCAATGCGATGCTCGCCGCACAGCAGGGAGCGCTGGGGCATTTCGAGGAGCCCGTACCCTACATTCCCCGGCCGGTCTATGTGCATCCGATGGCCGAAAGCATAAAAAGCCGTTCGCTGGAGGGTTCCGCGTTCATCGACTTTCCGGTGAACCAAACGGTCATCCGTCCCGATTACCGCCGCAACACGGCCGAGCTGAGCAAGATTCAGGCGACCATCGACTCGGTGCGCAACGACCGCGACGTAACGATCACTTCGGTATGGCTCAAAGGATACGCCTCACCGGAAAGCCCCTGGCCGCACAACCGCGATCTCGCCATCGGGCGTACAGCGGCTCTGAAACAACATATCCGACAGCTCTACCGCTTCAATGAAGGCATCATCGCCACCGACTACGAACCGGAGGACTGGGCGGGGCTCCGTCGCTACGTCGAACAGTCGAACCTCGCCCACCGCGAAGAGATACTCGACCTGATCGACAGCCCCCTCGACCCCGATGCCAAGGAGGCGAAGATCAAACGCACCTACCCCGAAGAATACGACTTCCTGCTGAAAAACTGCTACCCGGCCCTGCGCCATACGGACTACCGGATTTCCTACACGATCCGCACGTTCAGCGATCCGGAGGAGATCAAACGCATCCTGCTCACGCAGCCGCAGAAATTGAGCCTGAACGAATTCTACCTCGCCGCGCAGACCTGCGAACCGGGCACGGACCCGTTCAACGAAATATTCGAAACGGCCGTGCGCATGTATCCCGACGACGAGGTGGCGAACCTCAATGCGGCGAACAGCGCCATGCAGAAAGGCGATCTGAAGAGCGCCGGACGCTATCTGCAAAAAGCCGGGGAATCTCCCGAAGCCCTCTATGCGCGGGGCGCCTATGCCATGCTCACGGAGGAGTACGAAACGGCCGCCGGCTATTTCCGGCAAGCCGAAAAGGCGGGCATACGCGAAGCCGGGGAGGCGCTGGAAGAGCTGGGAAAAAGAAACGACGAATAACTGAATTTTTCATAATCTAATCCACAAAACCATGAACAGAATTTTTTGGGGAACACTCGTATGCGCAGCGCTTTGCGCTTGTTCCAAAGACCATCCCGCAGACAACGGGAAACCCGTTTTCCTGGGGGACGAAGCCTATCTGAACGTGAACATCGCAGACGCCAGCTCCCTGACGCGCGCCACTTCGGGCGACTCCGATTTCGAATACGGCAAAGACGAACACAACGTCACCGACGCGGATTTCTATTTCTACGACGAGAACGGCGTGTTCGTCACGCAGGCGAAGGCATGGAACGACGGAAAGGACAATGAAGCCGAACCCGATGAAAACATCGAATATTTCGGCAATTCGATCATAGTGCTGAAAGGACTCTCGCAGAAAGGCTTCCCGAAGTATCTGGTAACCGTGCTCAACGCCCCCACCGGATTCGAACCCGGGAACACCTTGGAGGAGATGCAGGAGAAGCTGTCGGGAGGCATCCAAACCACCGGAAAGGACTTCATCATGAGCACGTCGAGCTATGTGCATGCAGACGGCAGACACTTCGTTACGGAAGTCGAAGAGAAATATTTCAAGCCCGAACCCGTGCCCGATCCGCTGCCCGAGGAGGTCGTGCAGATCTATGTCGAGCGTCTGGCCGTGAAGGTTACGGTAAAAGTTGACGAGACGCAGCTGAAACCGGTGGAGGGCCATCCCGATACCTACACGCTCAGAACGACCGTCGCCGGCAATCCCAACGAAGGAACCGAAATCGGTGCGACCGATCTGTATGTCAAGTTCCTGGGCTGGGGCCTGAATGCCACGACGAAAGATTCCCGCATGATGAAGAAAATCGACGCATCGTGGACGGATACGAAACTCGGATTCACCAACTGGAACGAATCCACCCGCTTCCGCAGCTACTGGGGCGAGTCGTACAACTACGGCAAGACGGACGGCGCTTACGGAACCGCCGAAGCCAAATACGTGAACTACATCCCGGTGGCTCAGGCCACCATCGCAATGGGCGCCTCCGGCTACTGCGCCGAGAACACCAATTCGTCCGCAATCGTATCGGACAACAATCCTTCGGCGATCACGAGCGTCCTGCTCCAAGCGCAGCTCATGGCCGATCCGGACGGAACGGGTGAACTGAATCTGATCCGTTACAACGGCCTGCTCTACAAAGAAAGCCAGTATCTGGACCATGTACTCGACGTGCTCCAAAAGAAAGGGGACCTGAACGTCTATTACGAGTCGGCCGAAAATACCCTGACGCAGATCGACAAAGAGTACGTCGAACTGGCATCCAACGGCGACGGAACGGTCTACGTGAAAATGAAAACGACCGACACGCCCCTGTACAAACAGATAACGAACGAAAGCGGCGACCCCGACAAGGAGGAGATCACCGATATGACGGATGTGAACAAGACGCTGAAAGATTTCAACGCCGGCACGCCGGCAACCGCCTACCGCGGCGGTCTGATGTACTACAACATCCGCATCGAGCACCTGAACAACAGCGCCGAGACCACCGAAGAGGGCAAGACGGTCATTCCCGAGGCCAAATACGGCGTTGTGCGCAACCACCATTACGTAGTGACCATCAACAGCCTGAGCAAACCCGGCACGGGCGTATTCAGTCCGGACGAAGTGATCATTCCGAGCGAAGATCCCAACAAGGAGACCTACTACGTGGGCGCGAAGATCAACGTGCTTTCGTGGAAGATCGTCAACCAGAACGTACCCCTGTAACCGGAGGGGCCGCATGCGGCTCCCCGGCATGATTCCCGGGCGGAGAAAACCTCCGGCCTCTCCGCCCGGGATCTTCGAACGACGCCGGACCGAGGTTCGGAAGAAGACTAACTAAACAGTGTGACAGAAATGGACATATCGTCTTACATACGCACGGCGGTTTTCAAACTGCTCGTGCTGTCCGTCGGCGGTCTGGCGCTGCCGGGCTGCGACAGCGTGATTTACGACGGCGAAGGCGACTGTTCGGTGAATTACCGGGTGAAGTTCCGCTACGACATGAACCTGAAATTCGCCGACGCATTCGCCAGCGAAGTCGAGTCGGTCACGCTCTATCTGCTCGACAGCGACGGCCGGGTGGCATGGCAGCGCACGGAACGGGGCGAAGCCCTCACGAAGGAGGACTACGCCATGACCGTGGATGTGGCACCGGGAACCTACGACCTGCTGGCGTGGTGCGGATCGACGGACAAAGGCTCGTTCCGGATTCCGGAATCGGACTCCGGGAAGGAACTGACCTGCACGCTGAAACGCGAAAAGGATTCCGACGGATCGGCACACATGCGCGATGACCTCGACCGGCTGTATCACGGTTATCTGCCGGATCAGAATTTCGGCGAGACGGAGGGGACCCACACCTATGTCGTGCCGCTCGTGAAGAACACCAACAACGTCCGCGTCGTCTTGCAGCAGACCTCGGGAGCTCCGCTCGACGAAAAGCGCTTCTCGTTCCGGATCACCGCCGAGAACGGGTGCATGGACTGGGACAACGAGCTGCTGCCGGACGAACCCGTAACCTACCATGCCTGGCACAAGCAGTCGGCGACGGCCGGCACGGCACTACCGGACTTTTCCGGCACCGTCACGTCGGTCAACGCCGTCGTCGCGGAACTGACCACCGCCCGGCTGACGGTACGCGACAAAACCGCCGCTACGGCAGCAGCAGCCGTCGCTGCGGCGGAGAAATTGCCCGAAGAGCGCAAGATGCGGCTGACGGTGCTCGACAACGACACGGGAAAGACCGTAGTGAGTCTTCCGCTGGTGGACTACGCGCTGCTGGTCAAGGGCGAATACCGCCGCAATATGGACGATCAGGAGTTTCTCGACCGGATGGATGAATACAATCTGGTATTCGTGCTCGACCAGAATCACCACTGGGTCAGCATGAGCATCAACATCCATTCGTGGAAACTGGTTTGGCAGAATACGAATATCTGACAATCAACGATTATGCCGTCGAACGGAATCATACGCAGTTTCGCCTTTTTCGCCCTGATCGTCAGCGCGGCCTTCGCGTCGTGCCGCCGCACGGGGAGCGAAGAGGCGGTTCCCGCGCCCGTCACGGACCCGGACGACGTTCGGGTGAGCTTCCGCATCTCGCTCGGCGCAACGAACGGCACCCGTGCCGGAGGCACCCCCGAGGGCGCTTACGACGACGGCACGGGAACCGCATTCGAAAACTGCATCGACCTCCAAAACGAAAACTACCGTTTCTACTTTTTCGACGAGCACGACAAATACCTGTCCGCGTTCCGGACCGTGCAGCTCACGCCCGCCGGCGACGACACCGACCGTTCGAAGATCTACGAAGTGATCGGAAAAACCGACCGGGCTCTTCCTGCGAAGTTCAAAGTCGTCGCCCTTGCGAACTGGCCGTCCTACCCCGGAACGCCGGAAGAGGGCCGGACGACCATCGAGGAGCTTTGTTCCGCCCCGACCGGCCAATATGCCTACGACGCCCCGTTCATACTCTCCCCCGAGCGGCTGATCCCGATGTACGGGGTCAAAACCTGCGAAGAGATGACCTTCACGCCGGGAGTGCTCACCTATCTGGGAACCGTCCACCTGCTCCGCGCCATGGCCAAGATCGAGGTGAGCTGCCTGACCTCGGGCTGGACGCTCGAATCGGTCACGCTGCGCCGTTACAACGCGGCGGGCTGCTGCGCTCCGAGCGGAGTCTACGATCAGGAGGACTACGTCACGGGCAGCTACGACACGGACTATGCGAAAGAGATACACCTGGTCGGCGGCAGGAACGACGCGGACCTGAAAACGCTCGCATTCCAGGCGGCCGGAGAAAACCGGTTCGTCGTCTACGTCCCCGAATACCGGAACGTCGTGGCCGGAACCGCCGCCCGAAAAGCGGACGACGCCGCAGAAATGCGGCTGCGGTTCAAGGAAACGGGCGACAAGGAGTACCCCGTCGAATTCAAATACTACAACGATCCGCCCGCTGGGAACTCCGTGGGCGATCCGTTCGACATCCGGCGCAACTATTACTACAAATTTTCGATCACGAAAACTTCCGAACCGGACCTCGCCGTGGAGGTGTTTCCCTACGAGCAGATCGAACTCGAACCCGGGTTCGGAATATTGCCCAAAACAGAAGTCAGAATCAGATGAAAAGCAAGGTGATACTCTGCATGCTGCTGAGCGGCATACTGTTCGGCTCCGTTTCCTGTACGCGCGATGACACAGATGCGAACCAGGGTCCTTTCGGCGACGGCGAAAGCCTTGCGTCGCTCGCCGTGACCTTCCATTCGCTGTCGAACGTCCCGCTCGGAAAGACCCGCAGCCTCAAAGGCGACGCGATCGCCGAAATCACCGATGTGTTCGTCGCCTGGTACCGCGAGGACGGCACGCTCGCCGGAAGCAGCTATCACCCCGGCGAACAGCTGCAAATCTCCGACATCCCGCGCAAAGAGAGCCCGACCGAACAGACCACGCAACGCGCCGACTTCGAATGCCGTATCCCCTACGGCCGCTACCGGATTTATGCCGCGGTCAATACGGGCGATCTCTCGACCGACCCCCGCTATGCCTCGCAGATCGCCCGGGAAGCCGATTTCCGGCAGATCACGCTGACTTGGGACGCCGACACGAAGAACAACGACCAGATGTCGGGCTATTTCACGGAGGGCGAGCCGACGCCCAGCGCAGTCCGCGGCGAAGCCCCGGTCATTACGATCAACTCGGCCAAACCGGCGCTCCATGCGTGGGTTCGCCGCCTCGCATCGAAAGTCACCATATCGTTCGACACGACGAACCTCTACGAAAACATCTACATCCACATCAAATCGGCGCGGATTCACAACATCCCCCGCACCTGCACGCTGCTCGACCCCAACGATGAAACCCGGATCGCGGACCCCGACGAAGACGTTTGGATCGACGGCGATACGATCGAATACGGAAAGGGCAGCGACTTCAACCTGTGGCCGCGCCTGACCAAAGGCAACAATCCGCTGGGCGGCGATCCGGCCGACCGGGAGCAGCTGCATGCAAACGACGCCCGGTCGCTTTTCTTCTACGAGAACATGCAGGGCAAGGGGAAACTCAAATGGCAGGATGTTTCGGGCGGCAATTCGCAGATCTCCTACCCCGACGGGAACACCCCCGGCAAACCGGGATACCGCGACGATAAGCCATGCGGCACATACATCGAGGTCGAGGGATTCTACATCTCGAACACGGCGGAGAACCCCGGAAAAGGGCGGATTTTCTACCGCTTCATGCTCGGCAAGAACGCCGACGACGACTATAACGCCGAACGGAACTTCCACTACAAGCTCACGATGCGCTTTCAGGGCAACGCCAACGACGTGGACTGGCACATCGACTACAACGAAGAGCCCGGCATCTACGTCCCCAACCCCTATTTCATCTCCTACCTCTACGACCACTCGATGATGCTGCCCGTGAAGATCAAGGGCAAACCCGTGGGCAATCTGAAGGCCGAGATCATCGAAAACGACTGGAGGCCCTACAACGCCGGAGAGGAATTCACCTATTACCGCGGGGAAGTCTACACGATGAGCGGAAACCCGAACGGAAGCCCGGCGAGCAATGCCGATCTCGACAATCCAAAAATCAAGGACGGCCCGTGGAACGGATTCCTCTCGCTGGCCGCGACCCATATCAACTGGATCGGCCGGGACGTGGACTACTGGAAAGGATACAACTATTTCTATTGGAAGCAGAAGGATTTCGGAGACGACTTGGCGCAATTCAGCAGCGTGCTGCTCGACAACGAAAGAGGCCAATCGCCGCGCGGATACCGCGAATACGACATCTCCCGAGACGGAACGATCGACGGCGGGAACGACGGCGACTATATCGTTTCGACCGACGAAGCGGAAGGAAAAACCGTTCTTCAGATTCCATGTTATACCCGGGCATTGCAGTTGACGGACAAGACCGGATTCTCGGGCAACAACTCTTATTTCTCATACCGCCGCTCCGCAAAGGTAAGACTGACGGTCCAGCTGGAAGGACTCGACGAGCCCGCGGTGGATACCGTGACGATTTTCCAGGTCCGCCGCATCATCAATCCCAAGGGCATCTACCGCCGGCACGATAACGATGCGTCGTTCAAGGTGGTGCTCACCCACCGCCAGAACGAGGCCGCGACCCAATACCTGCCTTTCGAATCGGAGGGTCCCTGGGACGCCACGGTCGAAGTCGGCAAAGAGTGGATAAAGATCAACGGTGTGCTGGGCGGTTCGGCACGGGGAGCCACCGGCTCCGAAGTCCAGTTCACCTATCAGCCCGACGGCACGATCCCCGAAGACCAATGCCGTTTCGGGATCATCCTGGTGCGTTACCACAACTATTCCTGCTACCACCGCATCTTCGTGCGCCAGGGATACGCCCCCGCCCAGATCGCAGGCACCGCCAAGTGGCACTGTTTCAATCTGTGCTACGAAAACACGGAAGCGAAGTCGCCGTGCGAGGAGGGATCGCTTTTCCGCTACGGCAACATCGCCCAGCCCATCGACGCGGTCAACAACGTGTTCGACGATTTCAAGGATCATGCGACGACCGAATTCAAACTCGCACCCGCAAGTTCGGGAAAGACCGGAACCTGGACCGCCGTCGCGGGAAAAACGCAGATAACGAGCCGGTCGCACGGCTCGGCCGGATTCAGCGACCTGAATCAGACCATCGGCAACAGCGTTTGTCACGTGGCCACATACGACGATTTCTACACGCTGCAAATGAACTGTCAGTTCGCCTACGGAGTGCTCTATGGCGACGCCTCCACCGAAACCAACTTCGATGTCAAGGAGATTTACACCCACGCCTACTACAACGACAGCAACAAAAACAAGGGCATGCGCGGCTGTTTCGTCTACAACCCCAAAGGCAGTCTGAATTCGGGCGGCGAAGGCGCCAACCTGTTCTTCCCGGTCGGAGTCTCCGGATACGGACGGCGCAAGAACTGCGCACAGGAGGGCGGCAAGTTCGGCGTATTGCGCTATGCCACCCGCGGAGCGCTCTATACCTCCTCGGATGTCCATTACCGCCCGATGTTCTATACCATCTCCACTAATTTCGGGGCGATCTACTGGCTCAACCAGAAACAGAACGGAATCTCGGCATGGGACATAAACGTGTCCACGTACGATTTCAACCAATTCGGAAACAATGCCTTTCTGACTGGCGACTGGAGTACAGGCAAGGAAACAGAGACAAATATAAGCGACGCCTGTTTCGTGCGTCTGGTGGAATAGCGGCCGCAAAGGCCCCGTCCCCGAACGGAGGACGGCATTCCGAAAACACCCCTCCGCAGAAAACGGAGGGGTGTTTCATACATCGTTCGTCGGAGTGACAGGATTCGAACCTGCGACCCTCTGGTCCCAAACCAGATACGCTACCGGACTGCGCTACACTCCGAAACAACGGTCGTAAAAAAGAAAAAAGCAGACCACCTCATGGGCAGTCTGCCGATTTGTCGGGGAGACTGGATTCGAACCAGCGACCTCCAACTCCCGAAGCTGGCGCGCTAACCGGACTGCGCTACACCCCGAACAAGTGCCCTTATCATTTAAGAGCGCACAAAGATAAGCCGAAAATCCGAAAAGTCAAAATTTATTCGTAAAAATTTTGCCCTTTCGCCGAAGCGGGGCGCCATTTACAGCCGCTTGTAGTGACAATAGAGCAACTCCCCGTCGTCGCCGCGCAGGTGCATACCCCCTCCCAGGCAGTAGCGGAACATCCGGCAATCGGCACATTCGCCCTTGCGCGCCCACTCGCGGTTGCGGAACGGCCCGAAGCGATTCTGCCACACGTCCCAGAATTTATCCCGGTAGATATTGCCCTGATGGTAGTTGGCGCGGATCGACGTACACCCCGAGATCGCCCCATCGACGCGGATCGAAGCCACCGAAACGCCCGCGGCACACTGGTAGAACTGGTCGCGGACCTCGGCCTCGTAGCCGCCCAGAAATCCCTCGCAGGCATAGCTGGCGTCGATGCGCCCCTCGCGGCGGGTGCGTGCGATGAACTCCAGCATCTCGCGGAACTGCGCATCGGTCATCCGCAGCGTCGGGTCGTTCTTGGCCCGCCCCATCGGAAAGATCGAGAAGAGCCGCCAATGGCGCACCCCCTCGGCGATCAGCATGTCGCGGAAAGCCTCCAGCTGCGGGACCATAGCTCCCGTGACGCACGTCACCACGTCATACGACAGCGACGGTTCGCGCACAACCATCCGCACGGCGTCCAGCGCCCGGTCGTAACTGCGGGCATGACCGCGGATGTAGTTGTGCTCGCGCTCGAAGCCGTCGAGGCTCACCGAGACCGACCGCAGGCCGGCATCCAGCAGGCGCCGGAAACGCTCCGGGGTCAGGGCCATGCCGTTGGTCACCATCCCCCACGGATAGCCGCGGCGCGTGACCTCGGCGCCGGCCTCCTCCAGGTCCGCACGCACCAGCACCTCGCCGCCCGAAAAGATGATCAACACGTCGGCGGGATCGACATGGGGCGTCACCTCCTCGTCGAGGACCTTCAGGAAATCGGCCAGCGGCATGTCGGCGACGCCGGGGTCCACGCGGCAGTCGCTGCCGCAATGGCGGCAGGAGAGGTTGCAGCGCAACGTACACTCCCAGAAAAGCGTATCGAGACGGTGTTCGCGCACCGTCGAAGCATAAAGATCGGAGAAAATATCGAGGGCCAGCCGTTTGCGAAGCCCCAGTCTGCGGCCCGACATGGCCTACTTCCCGGAGGGCGTCGGAGCCTCCTCGCGGGGCTGTTCGGCAACCGGAGGCAGCGAATCGGGATGCTGGCGCTCCATACGTTTGATACGGATGCTGTCGGGAACCCGCACGCCGTACATGACCACGATGCGGGGATTGGACGGACCGGGTTCGACCTTCACGTCGGAAGTCTCGTCCTTGTCCTTGGGTGCGTTCTTCACCGACGAGCAGGCCGCGGAGAATCCCAGAAGGGCCGCCAGCGCGAGTTTCAGTTTTCTGTTCATAACGCCAAGCTGTTAGAGATTCACAACACAAAGATACGAATAAGCCGAGAGAAAAAAGCAAGTTCGCTTGCATTTTTTCCGAGGCGGAGTATCTTCGGCACAGCCAAAGTACGAATAAGCGAGGGCAATGGCTAATTTATTTGAACGTTGCCGAGCGGGAATATCTTCGGCGAAGCCAAAGATACGAATAAGCCGAGAGAAAAACGGCAAGTTCGCTTGCATTTTTTCCGAGGCGGAGTATCTTCGGCGAAGCCAAAGTGCGAACAAGCGAGGGCAAAGGCAAATCTACCTGCCTTTGCCGAGCGGGAGTATCCAAGCGCACAAAGCAGGCATTTTTCCGGCCGAAGGCGAAAAAACATGCCAAAAAGTTTTGTAAACCAATGTTTTTTATCTTACTTTGCTGACGTATAACACTTAATTCTCTATTTTTTATGACAGGTAAGGTAAAATGGTTCGATGGCAAAAAAGGCTACGGATTCATTACGGCGGAGAACGGCAAAGAGATTTTCGTACATTTCTCGGGAATCGTTAAGGATGGTTTCAAGTCACTCAACGAAGGTCAGGTCGTAGAGTTCGAAATTGGCACGGGTGCCAAAGGCGAACAGGCCATTAACGTAAAAGTAGTTGAGTAAACTATAATTACCGGCATCGAAAGGGGGCTTCCTGCAAGAAGGAGGCCCCCTTTTTCACGGACCGGACGAAAGGCGCTTGCCTGTTTGAAAAATAAATCGTACTTTTGGGCGTCAAAAAAACCGATAACAGGTTCAAAACACAATAAACCCAACACACCATGAAAGAAGCAATCGCAATTCTGACCGGCGGCGGACCGGCCCCCGGCATGAACACCGTGGTAGGCAGCGTCGCAAAAACGTTCCTGCGCAAAGGTTACCGCGTGATCGGCCTGCACGAAGGCTACACGGGCCTGTTCAACCCCTCGCCCCGCACCGTGGACATTGACTATCCGATGGCCGACGGCATCTTCAACCAGGGCGGTTCGTTCCTGCAAATGAGCCGGTTCAAACCCAAGGATTCGGATTTCGAGAACAACTTCAACCTCAAATTCTTCACCGACAACAACATCAAGCTGCTCGTCACGGTCGGCGGCGACGATACCGCCTCGACGGCCAACCGCATCGCCAAGTTCCTCGAAGCCAAGAAATACCCCATCGCCAACATCCACGTCCCCAAGACCATTGACAACGACCTCCCGCTCCCGAAGGGAACGCCGACGTTCGGTTACGAGTCGGCCAAGGACAAGGGCGCCGTCATCGCCCGCGCCGTCTACGTAGACGCCCGCACGAGCGGCAACTGGTTCGTGCTGGCCGCCATGGGCCGCTCGGCAGGACACCTGGCATTCGGCATCGGCGAAGCGTGCCACTACCCGATGATCGTCATTCCCGAGATGTTCGACAAGACGGAGATCACCGTCGAGAAGATCGTCAACCTGGTGATTTCGTCGATCATCAAGCGCAAGATCATGGGCATGGACTACGGTGCCGCCGTGATCTCCGAGGGCGTGTTCCACGCGCTGTCGGACGAGGAGATCCGCAAGAGCGGCATCCACTTCACCTATGACGAGCACGGGCATCCCGAGCTGGGCAAGGTATCGAAGGCGCACATCTTCAACGAGATGATCGAGAAGAAGCTCAAGGAGCTGGGCCTCAAGGTCAAGAGTCGTCCGGTGGAACTGGGATACGAAATCCGCTGCCAGACCCCGATCGCCTACGACCTGACCTACTGCTCGGAACTGGGTATCGGCGTGCACAAACTCTTCGCCGAGGGCAAAACGGGCTGCATGGTTTACGTGGATTCGGAGGGCAACGTCTCGCCGCTCTACCTCAAGGACCTGCAAGACCCCACGACGGGCAAGATTCCGCCCCGTCTGGTGGACATCAAGTCGGACAAGTTCTCGTCGGTGGTGGAGAACATCATCAACGCCATCACCCCGGCAGACTACGAAGCCGCCAAGGCTTATGTCAAGAACCCCGAGGAGTACGACTTCCACAAGATTCTGAACTGGAAATAATCCGGCAACGATCCGATAAAATCCCGGAAAGCCTTCGCAAGCGCTTTCCGGGATTTTACTCATACGCACACTTTCCCGAAACCCCATCATGAAACAAACCCAGGAACCGGTGTTCGAGCCGATGCCCGAAACACCTGCGGAGCCGGAATCCCCGACTCCCGAACCCGCCGGACAGCCGGCGGCATCGCTCGCCGAAGCGAAAAAGAATATCCTCGTCGGTCTGCTGTGGTGCATCGGCGGACTGGCTTTCAGCTTCATCTCCTACTACCTCACCGAGGCCGGAGGCCGTTACGTCATCGCCACGGGAGCTATCCTTTGGGGTGCCTGGCAGGCGATCACAGGATTATACATCTGGCTGAAAATCAAATACAGCGCGGGTGAATACGCCGCATTCTGGCGCATGCTCGCAGCGGCCGTCTGCACCGCCCTGCTCATCGGATACCTCTCGGTGCTCTCCACGCAGCTGGTGAACGAAAGCGGCGAACTGCCGCTGCTCGACGACGAACAGACCTACGACTGCCCGGACCTCGGGCTGCGAATCCGGATTCCCGCCGGATACACCGCCGTGGAAGAGGAGGCAGAGCCCGAAACCGATTCGACCTACGCCCGTTACACGATGTACGTCCTCGACGGCGAATGGGAGTTCAACATCGACGCCCTGCAAAACGTGATCGACGCGGACGTGGAGAACGTCGCCGACCTCTCGGACTACTGCCTGAACCGCGACTCGGTCTACTACGACGGCGGAATCATCAAGGCTTCGCGCCCCTTCACGGCGAACGGCATCGACATGCTGCGCAGCGAAGGCCGCCGGACGGAATATCCGGGATTCGTCTTCACGAACTACGACCTGAAACAGGGGCAGTCGCTCATCACCGTCGGGATCAGCTACCCGGCGAACGAATACGGCAAAACCTCCACGCTCCGGCGCATCGAGGAGCTGCTCCAAGGGATCGAACTGACAGAACCGACCGAATAGGAAAATTCGCACCATCGACAAAGGCGGGCCCGGCGGGTCCGCCTTTTTTCATCCGAAGAGCGTCGGTGCGGGAGCCGGCAGCGCGGGAGCCGCCGGATGGAGGTCCAGAATCTCCAGCCCGCGGCCGAGGGCGCGACGGACGGTATAGCACGTGCCGCCGGGCGAACCGTCGTACCACGCCACCAGGACCCGGGCGTGATCGACCAGAAAATCGTTACGGACGGCGTAACACCCCCGGTGATAGACCGGAGAGAGCACCTCGACGGCATCGGCGGCGGCCAGCACCCGCCCGAAGCGTTCGCGGTCGGCCTGCGGGAAGCGGGCCTCCTGTCCCCGGAAGGGAACCGCGGCGACCAGCCGGACATCGGGTCTCCGGCCGCGCAGCTCCAGCACCGCTTCGGCGGCCGCGAGGTCGAACCCCACGGCCATACCGCTCAGGAAGGTCCGGAAACCGCGCGCGTACAACTCCTCCAGGGTACGGCGCAAAGCGCCGGCGGCATCGCCGCGGTAGGTGCGGTGGCCGCTGAAAGCTACGGAGATGAGGGGATCGGCGATCATATGCTCAAAGATACGGCTTTGGCCCGAATTTTGCAAAACTTCCTGCTGAATTCAAAAACTCTCACAACTATGAAAAACACAGGAATCGCCATCGTATCGCTCGTGGGCGGTATGATCATCGGATCGGCCCTCACCATGCTGTTCACGCCCCAGTCGGGCCCCGAACTGCGTCAGAAGATCAAGGATTCGATCGACGACGAGATCGACCGCGTGAAGGAGAAACTCGGCAAGGTCGAACAGGAGATCGAAGAGGCGCGCTGCAAGTGCGACGGAAAATAAACGCCGCCCGAAGATGGAAAACAAACCTTCCGGCGGCCGTTTCATAGCCTCGCTTCTGTTTTTCGCAATGACGGCGGCCATCGCCGTCCTGCTGCTGCTCACGGCGCTGGTCGTATGGCTCTCGTCCGTGACGGGTTCGTTCATCGTTTCGGCGCTGATTCTGGGCGGACTTTTCGCCCTCCTCGCCTTCGTCATCTACCTGCTGGCGATCCGGGATGCCGTGGATCACATCCGCTCGCAGGCGGAAACCGTTTACGAGGTGGCCCGCGCAGCGCAGACAGGCTATGAATGGCTCACCGAAAAGGTTACCCTCTTCCTCCGGCTGCGCGAAGAATTCCGCAGCAAATGAAAAACGCCGGTGCATTGCGTTGCACCGGCGTTTTTCAAATCCGGAACGGCCCGTTACAACGGCACATCCACATCGACGTAGACCATCGTATAGCTCTCCCGGCTGCGCAGATAAAGTTCGAACCGGCGGGCGAACCAGCCTCCGAGCCGGATATAGAGCTTCCCGCCGCGCTGCTCGCAGCGGATGTCGTAGCCGTTGTCGATGAGATCGCATTCGACATCCCCGCCCGGCAGCGACAACGCCACCTCCTGATCGAGATAGTCGTAGTTGGAGTGGTCGATCCGCAACGCCGTGCTCCCGTACTCGGGCAACTTGTAGGTCCCGGGCATGGCCGTGACATATCGGACCGCCGCACCGACGGTCTTCGACTCCGCCGTAAGCGGCGAAACCACGTAGATCTTCAGGTAGTTCACATCCCGGCGTCCGATGGGCATGGCCATCTTTCCGGAGGGGAACGACCTCAGCGTCCCCGGACGCACGGCCACGTAACCATGCCCCGCCTCGACGGCGGCTATCGTCGTCGAGGTCTCCAGCGATTTGGGCGCAACGGCCCCCAGACCGCCGACCTTGCCGAGCGCAAAGAGAACACAGTTGTTGCCGCATACAAAATTCTGGGCCTTGTCGATATAGATGCCCGAATCGTCCAACACGGTTTTGCCGTTACTTTCATCCATCATATTGAGGGAAACGGTCCCTTCGGGATCGCCGGGAGTCCCATCATCGTCGGAGCAGGAGGGAGCGCCCCCGACGACTGCCGCCAGCAGCAGCGGCAGAAAAATCTTCTTCATAGATTCAATCGGTTTTGTTGTGTAGCCGCAGCGAAGATATAAAAAACACAGACTTTTTCCGGTCCGGACCGGAAAAAGAACGGAGCTCGCGAAGAGGTCCGTTCCGGTATATTCCGCAATCGGGAAATTATTTGCCGAAGTAACGCTTGTAGAGCCCCTCGAAACCCTTGCCGTGACGGGCTTCGTCCTTGGCCATCTCGTGTACGGTGTCGTGCACGGCATCGAGGTTCTGCTCCTTGGCCAGACGGGCCAGACGCATCTTGTCCTCGCAGGCGCCGCACTCGGCGTTCATGCGTTTTTCGAGGTTGGTCTTGGTGTCCCAAACGACCTCGCCGATCAGCTCGGCGAACTTCGAGGCGTGCTCGGCCTCCTCCCAGGCGTAACGCTTGTAAGCCTCGGCGATCTCGGGATAACCCTCGCGGTCGGCCTGACGGCTCATCGCCAGGTACATGCCCACCTCGGTGCACTCGCCCATGAAGTGATTCTGGAGACCCTCCCACAGTTCGGGGCTGGCACCCTTGCCGTCGCCGATCTTGTGAACCGTCACGAAATCGAGGTCGCCCTCAGCCTCCACCAGTTCGACGAATTTTTCCTTACCTACCTTGCACATCGGGCACTGATCGGGTGCCTCGGGACCTTCGTGGATGTACCCGCAAACGGTACAACGCCATTTCTTTGCCATAATACGCTGAATGTTTAGTGTGTGTGATTGTGTTCTGTTTGTGACGCAAAGATAGCAAATCCGTCCGGAATCCGTATGGATTTCCGATCGTCTTTTCTGATGGCGGGATAGGCTGCGCTTATAGCCGCGGCGCAGAACCGGATAAAGAGCGCATGAACCCACCTCCGCCCCGAAAACACGTCTCTCAGGCGAGGCGGTCGATCACCTCCTCGATCTGCGCCACGTCGGTCGAGTCCTTCACCAGCACGCGCTTGCGGCTGTCGAGCAGATACATCGCCGGAATGGCGTGGAGGTCGTAGAGGCTCTTCTCGCGGATGACGCACCCCTTGTCATAGGCGTTGATCCACGACGCAGGGATGTGGTCGCGGTAGTCGCGCCACTCCGTGAGGTCCTCGTCGGGATAGATCGCCAGCACTTTCAGCCGCCCGCGCTCGATCATCTCCGAGAGCATCGGCGACGAGGTGATCGCCTCGCGGATCTCGCGGCACATCGGACAGCCGGGGTTGTTGATGAACAGCAGGACGTATTCGGCATGCAGCCCGTAGAGGTTTCCCGAGGCGCCCGAGGCGAGCGTATAGCGGAAATCGTTGGCCTGATGCCCCAGCCGGTTCTGCGTGGCCATCTCCAGATCGTACTGCGGGGCGATGCGTTCGTATTCGTCGTACCACGGGCTCCGCAGCTGCGCCTGCAACACGGGGATGTAGAACTCGTCGTTGCGCAGCGGCGAATTGGGGTCGTGGAGCACCTGCTCGGCGAGCATCGAGAAGTAGTCGAGCATCTTGCGCGAGGAGGAGGCGCGGCGCATCAGCGAGTCGATCGGCGAACCGTCGGTCGGACGGTCGGAGATCAGCGCAATGTAGCGGGCATAAGCCTCGACCATTTGCAGCGTGTCGGCCCGGACGGTGAAGAGCGTATCGGTGAAGTCGAAGCGGTCCCAGTAGTGCACGCGCAGGTAGTCGCGCCGCTCGTCGGGCGAGAGGCTCGACGGAGCGATGGCGGGCAGGAAGACCCGCGGACGGGAGTCCGCCGCGGCCTCCTGCGCGGGAGCGTTCCGGCGGCGGCCGCACGAGGCCATGCACAGGAGGGCCAGAAGAGAGATCAGAATGCGTCGCATAGGCTGAAATACGATTTTACATGCAAATATACGCATTTCGGGCGACAATCGTGCAACCGAAAGCCCCGAACCCCGCCGGACGGTGTTTTTGCACGGTAGTTGCAACACTCCGCAGCGTCAAAAAAACCAAATTTATTCACTATGGATGTAAAAAAAACTACCACAAGCACAGGGTTCAAACTGAGTGTCATGACACTTGCGATTATGAACGTGACGGCCGTAGTGAGTCTGCGCGGACTGCCTGCCGAGGCGGTCTACGGACTTTCGTCGGCGTTCTACTACCTGTTCGCTGCAATCGTGTTCCTCATCCCGACGGCCATGGTCGCCGCAGAGCTGGCCGCGATGTTCTCCGACAAACAGGGCGGCGTCTTCCGCTGGGTCGGCGAGGCTTACGGAGCCCGCACGGGATTCCTGGCCATCTGGCTCCAATGGATCGAATCGACGATCTGGTACCCCACGGTGCTGACCTTCGGAGCCGTGTCGATCGCCTTCATCGGCATGAACGACGTGCACGACGCGGTGCTGGCCTCGAACAAGGTCTTCACGCTCTGCATGGTGCTGGCCATCTACTGGCTCGCCACGTTCATCGCGCTCAAGGGCCTCGGATGGGTCGGAAAGATCAGCAAATGGGGCGGTATGATCGGCACGATCATTCCCGCGGGACTGCTGATCGTCCTCGGCATCATCTACATCTCGACCGGCGGGCATAACCATATGGACATGTCGCAGGGCTTCTTCCCCGACCTGTCGAAATTCAACAACCTCGTGCTGGCCAGCAGCATCTTCCTCTTCTATGCGGGTATGGAGATGATGGGCATTCACGTGATGGACGTGAAGAATCCGTCGCGCAACTACCCCAAGGCCATCATCATCGGTTCGCTCGTCACGGTCTGCATCTTCGTGCTGGGCACCTTCTCGCTGGGATTCATCATCCCCGCCAAGGACATCAGCCTCACGCAGTCGCTGCTGGTAGGATTCGACAACTATTTCCACTACCTCCACATCTCGTGGGCCGGACCGATCATCGCCATCGCCCTGATGTTCGGCGTGCTGGCCGGCGTGCTGACCTGGGTGGCAGGCCCCTCGAAGGGTATCTTCGCCGTGGGCAAGGCCGGCTACCTGCCCCCATTCTTCCAGAAAACCAACAAGAACGGCGTGCAGAAAAACATCCTGCTGATCCAGGGATGCGTCGTGACGCTGCTGGCGCTGCTGTTCGTCGTGATGCCCTCGGTGCAGTCGTTCTACCAGATTCTCTCGCAGCTCACCGTGCTGCTCTACCTCATCATGTACATGCTGATGTTCTCGGCAGCCATCGTCCTGCGGTACAAGATGAAGGACACGCCCCGCCCGTTCCGTCTGGGCAAGAAAAACGGCCTGATGTGGCTCCTCGGATGTCTCGGCTTCTGCGGCGCATTGCTGGCCTTCGTCCTGAGCTTCGTGCCGCCCAGCCAGATCGCAACGGGCAGCAACACCGTCTGGTTCTCGGTGCTCGTCATCGGATGCGTGGTCGTCGTAGGCGCCCCGTTCGTGATCTACGCCCTGCGCAAGCCGTCGTGGAGAGACCCGCAGGCCGCCGCCGAATTCGCCCCCTTCCACTGGGAAGTGCAGGCCAAAGCCGCGGCTCCGGCGCAGAACCAGCCCGCGGCGAACAATAACCAATCGACAAAATAAGGAACGACATGATTCAGAAAATCGACAAAAAAGCGGTTCAGGAGGCCCTTCGAACGGCCTACGAACGCTGCAAGAACGAAACCGGCGGCAAGAACGCCGACTATATCCCCTATCTGGCCAACGTGCCGTCGAACCTCTTCGGCATCGCGGCCTGCCTGCCCGACGGCGACGTGGTGGCCGTGGGCGACGTGGACTACAAATTCGGCATCGAATCGGTGTCGAAGGTCCCGACGGCGATCCTCGCCATGAACCAGTACAGCGGTCAGGAGGTCCTCGACAAGATCGGCGCCGACGCAACGGGGCTGCCCTTCAACTCGATCATGGCCATCCTGCTGGAAAACGACCATCCCTCGACGCCGCTGGTCAACGCCGGAGCCATCTCGGCCTGCTCGATGGTCAAACCCGTGGGCGACAGCGACGGCAAGTGGAAAGCCATCGTCTCGTTCATCGCCGACCTCGCAGGGTCGGAGGTCGAAGTGATCGACGAACTCTACAAGTCGGAAACGGCGACCAACTTCAACAACAAGTCGATCGCATGGCTGCTGAAGAATTACAACCGCATCTACGACGATCCCGACATGGCGCTGGACATCTACACGCGGCAGTGTTCGATCGGCGTGACGGCCAAGCAGCTGGCCACGATGGCCGCGACGATCGCCAACAGCGGCGTGAACCCCGTGACCAAAAAAGAGGTGTTCAAACCCGAGCTCACGCCCAAGATCGCCTCGATGATGGCGACCGTGGGGTTCTACGAGCACACGGGCGACTGGCTCTTCACGACGGGACTCCCCGCCAAGACGGGCGTCGGCGGCGGCATCATGGGCGTCGTGCCGGGCGTGATGGGCGTGGCGGCGTTCGCTCCCCCGCTGGACGAGGCCGGCAACTCGGTGAAGGCCCAGAAGGCGCTGGCGTTCATCGCCGGGCACCTCAATCTCAACCTCTTCGGCACGACGCGCTGCGTGATGGCCGAAAAGGAACCGGTGCAGGCATAGGCAAAGACCTGACCGCAACGAAAAAGCCTGCATCCGTCGGATGCAGGCTTTTTTCATGCCTCGGGGCGATCAGAAGCGGTAACGCGCACCGACCAGCAGGCTGCCCGAGGTGCCGATACCCGCCTCGGCATAAGCCGCGATGCGTCCCCCGACCTCGACGCCGACGGGCGACACCTGGAAGGCGAACAACGTGGATTTGTCGCTCTGTCCCCCGACCTTGGCCTTGGCGAACGAAGCGCCCGCACCGACCCGCGTATAGAACGACACGATCTTCAGATTGAGCCAGTTCCACTTCGCATTGGGCATCACGGTCCAGTAACGGTTTTTGATCTCCGAACCAGAGCCCTTGATCTCCTGCGTGTTCGACGAATAGACGACCTGTGCCCCGATGCGCAGGCTGCCGATCACCCGGAAGCTGTACCCCACGGTGACGGCGCCCCATCCCGAGGGGTCCGTATCGGCGCCCGTCAGCAGGTCGCTGTATGCGTCGATCCAGTCCGTCACGGGCGCGAAACCGTAGGAGACGGAAATCTCGCTGCGGCGCGATCCCTGAGCCGCGGCGGGCACGGCCATCGCCAGAACGACGGCCGCCATCAGCAATTTCTTGATCATAATTTTCCGGTTTAAGGGTTTACAGCCGTAAATATAGCAAAAACCGCGCTGCAAAAAAAACGGGAGGACCTTCGAAAAAAGCCCTCCCGGTAAACGGATTCGCATCCGCAGTCGTCAGTTCTCCTGCTCGACGGCCTTGAACAGCGCAATATCCTCCGTCGTGGAGTTCATCACGTAGGTATAAGCCTCCGAGATCTTCGCCTCAGCGAGCTTGCAGAAGATGCGCGCCGAAGCGACGTACTCCTCCGCCTGACCGGCCTGACGGGCCAGCAGGTAGGTGATGATGATGTGTCCGGCGGTCTCCACCAGGCGGCGGGCATGGAAATCCTTGAATCCGCAGACCTCCTTGTCCCCGGCCTCGACGCGGGCCAGCATCTCCGAGAACTTCACGGTCAGCTCTTTGAGCTTCGTGACCACGGGGCACATCGCCTCCGAATAGCTCTCGGCGGCATAACGCTCGATCTGCTCCATGAACGTGCCCTTCGTCACGGCGTTGATCGCCGCCACGACCTGCAACTGCGAGGTGCCCTCGTAGATGTTCATGATGCGGGCGTCGCGGTAGATGCGCTCGCAGGGATAGTCCTTCATAAAGCCCGAACCGCCGTGGATCTGGATGGCGTCGTAGGCCAGCTGGTTGGCATACTCCGACGAGAAGAGCTTCACCAGCGGGGTGAAGCCGTCGGCCAGACGGTTGTAGAACTTCATCTCCTGACGCTCCTCCGCTTCGAGCGAACGCTCGTGGGAGATATGGCCGTACTGCTTGTAGACCTCGACGAAACGCGCGGTTTCGTACAGCAGCGCACGCGCGCCCTGCACCTTGGCCTTCATATTCGAGAGCATCTCCGACACGGCGGCGAACTGGATGATCGGCTTGCCGAACTGGGCGCGCTCGTGGGCGTATTTCAGCGCCTCGCGGTAAGCGGCCTCGCAGGTGCCCACCGACTGAGCGCCGATGCCCAGACGGGCGGCGTTCATCAGCGACATCACGTACTTGATAAGACCCATCTTCCGGTCGCCGACCAGCTGCGCCGGGGCGTTCGTAAAGACCAGTTCGCACGTCGGCGATCCCTTGATACCGAGTTTGTTCTCGATGCGGCGCACCTTCACGCCGCCGTCGCGCTTGTCATAGACCAGCATCGACAAGCCGCGGGCGTCGGTCGTACCCTCTTCGGTACGCGCCAGCACGAGCGAAACCTCGCCGTCGCCGTTGGTGATGAAGCGCTTCACGCCGTTCAGCAGCCAGGTCTGCTTCTCCTCCGACCAGGTGGCTTTCAGCATCACGGCGCCCAGATCCGAACCGGCGTCGGGCTCCGTGAGGTCCATCGCGCACGTCGCGCCTGCCGAAACCCACGGCAGATACTTCTGTTTGATCTCTTCGGAGGCGAACTCATTGAGCGTCTCGGCGCAGTCCTGCAATCCCCAGATGTTCTCGAAGCTGGCATCGGCGCGTGCAACCATCTCGTTGGCCATCACGAAGCAGATCAGCGGGAAATTCAGTCCGTCGTACTTGCGGGGAAGCGTCATGCCGCTCAGGCCCGCATCGACTACGGCCTTCATGTTCTCGACCGTGCCCGAAGCATACTCCACATGGTCGTTGACCACGCGCGGGCCCTCGTGGTCCACGCCCTCGGCGTTGGGGGCGATCACCTCGCCGCAGACCTCGCCGGCGATCTCCAGCACGCGGCGGTAGGAGTCCATAGCGTCTTCGAAATCCTGCGGCGCATAGTCGTAGAGGTCTTTCTCGGCGAAACCGCGCTCTTTCAGCTCCACGATCTTGCGCATCAGCGGATGCTGGAGGTGGAACTGCAAATCCTTGTTATCTGAAAAGAAATTAGCCATTACTTCGAATTTTGTTTATAGTACTTGATCATCTTGGGGATAATCTCATTGACATCGCCCGTGATGGCGTAGTCGGCGATCTTGTTGATCGGAGCCTCGGGATCGGTGTTGATCGAGATCACCATCGACGACTGGTCCATGCCGGCCGTGTGCTGAATCTGCCCCGAAATACCGCAGGCGATGTAGAGTTTCGGACGCACCGTGACACCCGTCTGGCCTACCTGGCGCGCATGCTCCGTGAAGCCCGCATCGACGGCGGCGCGGCTGGCGCCCACTTCGCCGCCCAGCACGTCGGCCAGGTCGTGCACCAGTTTGAAGTTCTCCTTCGAACCCATGCCGTAACCGCCGGCGACGATGATGCCGGCACCCTTGATGTCGATCTTGCGCTCCTCGATCTGACGATCGACGATCTTCACCACGAGGTCCGTGTCCTTGACGAATTTCTTCCAGTCGATCGGCTTCACCTCGCCGGCACCCGGTTTGGCGGCGAGCTCCTTGCGCATCACGCCCTCGCGGACCGTCGCCATCTGGGGACGATGGTCGGGGTTGACGATCGTGGCGATGATGTTGCCGCCGAAGGCGGGACGGATCTGATAGAGAAGGTCCTTGTACTCCTTGCCCGTCTTGGGGTCCTTGTGGTCGCCGATCTCCAGCTGCGTGCAGTCGGCCGTCAGGCCGCTGTGCAGCGCCGACGATACGCGGGGTGCGAAGTCGCGGCCCACGGGCGTAGCGCCGAAGAGTGCGATCTGGGGTTTCTCCTGTTCGATCAGCCCGCACAGCACGGCCGTATGAGGCAGCGTGCGGAACGGGGCGAAGAGTTCGTCATCGGCGGTCCACACCGTGTCGGCGCCGTATTTGGCCAGTTCGGCGGCGATACCCGCCAGTTCGTAACCCAGCACGACGGCTTCGAGTTTCACCCCGAGGCGGTCGGCCAGCTCGCGGCCCTTGGTCAGCAGTTCGAGGCTCACATCGGCGACCTTGCCGCCCTCCATCTCGATATATACGAATATATTGTTCATCTCCGAAGCGTATTAACCGAGCGTGTGGCTCGCAATAAGTTCAACCATCAGTGAATTGATATCCTCGTCGGCGGCCGTGAGTTTCTTGGCCTCCTTGGCGGCGAAAACCACGTTCTCGATCTTCTTGACCTTCGTGGGCGAACCCGCGAGGCCGAGTTGTCCGGGATCGGGATCGACATCGGCAGCGGCCCACTCCACGATTTGCAGATACTCTTTCGCGGCGGCACGCTGTGCAGCGGGCGATTCGGGAGCCGCGGCGATCTCGGAACCGGCCAAAGCGCCCTTGTATTTCATCACGCGCTTGGCGTTGCGCGGGCGGCACTCGGCGGCCGAAGCGTTGACCGTCACGACGGCCGGAATCGGGCACTCGACGACCTCGGTGCCGTGCTCCAGACGGCGTTTGATGACCAGCGCGCCCGCCTTGACCTCGACGATCTCCTCGGCGTAGGTCACCTGCGGAAGGCCGAGTTTCTCGGCGACCTGCGGGCCCACCTGCGCGGTGTCTCCGTCGATGGCCTGACGGCCTGCGAAGATCACGTCGGGAGCGATCTTCTTCAAGGCGCACGAAAGGGCGTAAGAGGTGGCCAGCGTATCAGAGCCGGCGAATTCGCGGCCCGAAAGCAGGTAACCGCCGTCGGCGCCGCGGAACATCGCGTCGCGGATGATGTCGGCGGCACGCTGCGGCCCCATCGTGAGAATATGGACCGTGGAACCCTCGACGCAGTCTTTCAGCCGCAGGGCGGCTTCCAGCGCATTGAGGTCCTCGGGATTGAAAATGGCCGGAAGCGCCGCACGGTTGACCGTCCCTTCGGGGGTCATCGCGTCCTTGCCCACGTTGCGGGTGTCGGGCACCTGCTTGGCCAAAACAAGAATTTTGAGGTTTTGTTGTTGCATATAAGTTAAGTGGTTATATATTGATATCCTTTTCCTGTTACCGCTGTTATCGCAAACGGGCTGTCTACCGGAATGCAGACGAAAGCCGCGGAACCGAACGACAGCGAAACAACCTGCTACCGCCCCGAAAACCGGCGTCTTACTCCGGACGGACAATGGTTTCGCCGCGGTCGGGACCTACCGAGATGATCTTCACGGGGACGCCCGTCTGACGCTCGATGAACTCCACGTAACGCTTGAACGCCTCGGGGAACTCCTCGTAACGGCCGTACTTGCGCAGGTCGCATTTCCACCCCTCGAACTCGGTGTAGACCGGTTTGAGCTCCCCGTCGATCTCGTAGGGGAATTCCGAGGTCGTTCGCCCGCCGATCTCGTAGGCCGTGGCCACCTTGATCGTGTCGAAGTCGTTCATCACGTCGGATTTCATCATGATGAGCTGCGTCACGCCGTTGATCATGATCGAATATTTCAGGGCCACCATGTCCAGCCATCCGCAGCGGCGGCGGCGTCCCGTGACGGCACCGAACTCGTGGCCGATGTCGCACAGCCGCTCGCCCGTCTCGTCGAAGAGCTCCGTGGGGAACGGCCCGCTGCCCACGCGCGTACAGTAAGCCTTGAAAATGCCGTACACCTCACCGATGCGGTTCGGAGCGACGCCCAGTCCGGTGCAGACGCCCGCGCAGACCGTGTTCGAGGAGGTCACGAACGGATAGGAGCCGAAATCCACGTCCAGCAGCGTTCCCTGGGCGCCTTCGGCCAGAATCGACTTGTCCTGCGCGAGGCAGTCGTTGACGAAATATTCGCTGTCGATGATGTGGAAGCGGCGGAGGTATTTCACCGCCTCGAACCACTGCTTCTCCAGTTCGGTGATGTCGTATTGGTAATCGAGGCTTTTCAGAATTTTCTCGTGACGCGCCTTGGCCGCGGCGTAGATCCGCTCGAAATCGGGGCTCAGCAAATCGCCGACACGCATGCCGTTGCGGCTCACCTTGTCCGTATAGGTCGGGCCGATGCCCTTGCCCGTGGTGCCGATCTTGGCGCTGCCCTTGGCCGCCTCGTAGGCCGCGTCGAGGATGCGGTGCGTCGGCAGGATCAGGTGGGCTTTCTTCGAAATGCAGAGCTGGCGGGTCAGGTCGTGGCCGCTGGCCGCCAGCGCCTCGGCCTCCTCACGGAAAAGGATGGCGTCGATCACCACCCCGTTGCCGATGATGTTGGTCTTGCCGCCCTGGAAAATGCCCGAAGGTATCGAGCGGAGTACGTACTTCTCGCCGTTGAATTCCAACGTGTGACCGGCATTGGGACCGCCCTGGAACCGGGCCACCACCTCGTAGCGGGGCGTCAGCACGTCCACGACCTTCCCTTTGCCCTCGTCACCCCATTGCAGGCCGAGGATCACGTCAACTTTTTTCATTGTATCCGGTATCTAATTTATACTTGCAAAAGACATTTTTTGCACCCAAAGGTACAAATTATTATCCGAAAAGCCCAAACCGCACGGCGGACTTTTCAACAAATTATAAAGAAAACGGGTCGAAAAGAGAAAAGATAAAGGGCAATCCGGACGGGCGCAGAGCCGGATGGACAGCGGGAAAACCGGCCGGCCGCGCCCCAAAACCCGCCTTACAGGCGGGTGAGTTCGGTCGGTCCGTCGAAGGAGATGTTCTGCGATACGAGGCAGTAGACCGTCGTCAGACCGGGATTGCTGCGCACATCGGCCTTCAGGTTGGCGTCGCACGAAGCCACGTCGAGCGTCGTGAGGGCGTTCCCCCGACAGTCGAGCGTCAGCAGCGAGGCCGTCGAATGCAGGTCGAGACGCGGCAGGTCGTTGCCGCTGCAATCCATCCACACCAGTCCCCGCACACCGTCAAGATCGAGCGACACGAGCGCATTGTCCCGGCAGTCGAGCCGTTCGAGGTAAGTGCAGGCCGTGAGGTCCAGCCGCGTAAGGTCATTGCCCGAACAGTCGAGTTCCCGAAGGTTGAAGAACTCCCGGATGTCGGTCAGCGACGCGATGCCGCGCCCGGGGCACGACATGCGCCGGACACGCTGCGCCTCGTAGCGCGAAATGCGTCCGTCGCCGTTCGTGTCGAACTTTTCGAGGCAGTAAGCCTCGAACGCCTTGTCGTAAAAATCGAGATAGATGTATTTGTTGTCCTCGTCGCGGTCGTCCTCGGCAAGGCCGCAGGCCGTGCAGAGCAGAACGAACAGGACGGAGAGGGCACGCACCATAGGCAGCGTCAGATGCTCACGTCGTCGTCGGAACTGTCCGTATCCGATGCGTCGTCGTCGCCGCCCTGGATGTCGTCGGCACCCTTGATTTCGTCGTCGTAATAGTCCTTGTCGTCATCGTCGTGCGAGTTGTCGTCAACCTTCACATCGACCTTCACCATGTAGGCGATTTCGTCCGTGTCGTAGGGCACGGCATAGAAGAAGTCGCCGTTGGGCTTGTCAACGCGGATCATGGCGTCGGTGAAGCCCAAAGGATACTTCGCCTTGACGGCCTCCTGAATTTCGGGAGTCAGGTTATGGAAACTCGTTACGATATGTTTTTTCGCGGTAGTCTGGTTTGCCATAAAAGTGCTTGGAAATTTTTTGCAATTATAAGCAAAATTTGAATATCGCGCCACATCTGCAATTTTTTTTTGCATTTTTTTTGATTTTGCCCTGTTTTTACCCGTTGTTAAAGACAAAATATGTAACTTTACACACGTCATTCTTATATTATGGTACGCGAACGAATCGAGGAGCTGCGCCGTCAGCTCGAACTGCATAACTTCAAGTATTACGTCGAAAACGCCCCCGAAATCTCGGACTTCGAATTCGACGCGATGATGCGCGAACTTCAGGAACTGGAACGCGCGCATCCCGAATTCGCCGATCCCAATTCCCCGTCGGTGCGGGTCGGCAGCGACCTCACGGCGGAGTTCCAGACCGTCAGGCACCGCTACCCGATGCTGTCGCTGGGCAACACCTACTCGCTGGACGAACTGCACGAATTCATCGCCCGCATCGAACGCGAGACCGGCCCCACGGACTACGTATGCGAGCTGAAATTCGACGGCACGGCCATCTCGCTCACCTACGAGCACGGACGCCTCGTGCGTGCCGTGACGCGCGGCGACGGCGTGCAGGGCGACGACGTGACGGCCAACGTGCGCACGGTGCGCACGGTGCCCCTGCGCCTGCGGAGCGAGGGATGGCCCGACCATTTCGAGATCCGGGGCGAGATCCTGATGCCCTACGCCTCGTTCGACCGCCTCAACGCCGAGCGCGAGGCCAACGGCGAACAACTCTTCGCCAACCCCCGCAACGCCGCCGCCGGAACGCTCAAGCAGCAGTCGTCGGCCGTGGTGGCCCGGCGCGGACTGGACTGCACGCTCTACCAGCTGGCGGGCGACGAACTGCCCTTCACGACCCACTGGGAGAGTTTGGAAAAGGCCCGCGAATGGGGCTTCAAGGTCTCGGATGCGGCGCGCATCTGCCGCAGCGCCGCGGAGATCGACGCATTCATCGAACATTGGGACACGGCGCGGCGCGAACTCCCCTTCCCGACGGACGGCGTGGTGATCAAGGTCAACGACTTCGCCGTGCGGCGCCAGCTGGGATTCACGGCCAAGGCCCCGAAATGGGCCGTGGCTTATAAGTTCAAGGCCGAACAGGCCCTGACGCGCCTCGACAGCGTGTCGTTCCAGGTGGGGCGCACGGGAGCCGTGACGCCCGTGGCCAACCTCGAACCGGTGCTGCTCGCCGGAACCACCGTGCGGCGCGCCACGCTGCACAACGCCGAACAGATGGCCCAGCTGGACATCCGCCCGGGCGATATGGTTTACGTCGAGAAGGGCGGCGAGATCATCCCGAAGATCATCGGCGTAGACCTCTCGCAGCGTCCCGCCGACAGCCGGCCGTTCGAATACATCACCGTGTGCCCCGAATGCGGCACGCCGCTGGTGCGCTACGAGGGCGAGGCCAAGCACTACTGCCCCAATCAGGGCGGATGCCGGCCCCAGATCATCGGCCGCATCATCCACTTCATCCGCCGCAAAGCCCTCGACATCGAGGGGCTGGGCGAGGAGACCGTGGAACTGCTCTACGAAAACGGACTGGTGCGCGACGTGGCGGACCTCTACGACCTGCGCGCCGAACAGCTGGCTCCCCTGCCCCGGCTGGGCGAGAAATCGGCCGACAACATCATCCGTTCAATCGAACGGTCGAAGCAGGTGCCGTTCCAGCGCGTGCTGTTCGGACTGGGCATCCGCTTCGTGGGCGAAACGACGGCCAAATACCTCGCCGAGCACTTCCGGTCGCTGGACGCCGTGATGAAGGCCACGCGCGAGGAGCTGGTGGAGGCCGACGAGGTGGGCGGACGCATCGCCGACGCCATCATCGAGTATTTCGCCGAGGACGAGAACCTGCGGATCATCCGCCGTCTGCGCGACGCGGGGCTGCAATTCGAGGCCGAAGCGCGCGAACTGGCTTCGGAGAGTCTGGCGGGCAAGACATTCGTGGTCTCGGGGAAATTCTCGCGCAGCCGCGACGAGATGAAGGAGCTGATCGAAATGCACGGAGGCAAGAACCTCGCGGCGGTGTCGGGCAACGTCGATTACATCGTCGCGGGCGAAAACATGGGCCCCGCGAAGCTGAAAAAGGCCGAGAAACTGGGCGTGAAGATCATCTCCGAGGAGGAGTTCTTCGCCATGATCGAAGGCGGAAGCCCGGCGGAAAAGGCCGCACAGCAGGAACTGTTCTGACGCCCGCGTCAAGGACTCCGACACAAAACGACAGACGAAACTAACAACGATAATCAGAAATTCTATGCTACGACACAAACTTTCCGGCGTGGGTGCCGCGATGATAACCCCCTTCACGGCGGACGGCCGCGTGGATTACAAGGCGCTGGCCCGCATGATCGACTACGTGATCGAAGGCGGCGTGGACTACATCGTCGCCCTGGGCACCACGGCCGAAACCCCGACCCTCTATATGCCCGAACGCGCCGTGATCGCCATGTTCATCACCAACCACATCGCCGGCCGCGTGCCGCTGGTGATGGGCTGCGGCGGAAACTCCACGTCGGAGGTGCTGGACCAGCTGCGCGAATTCGACCTGCGCGGCGCCGATGCCATACTCAGCGTGACGCCCTATTACAACAAGCCGTCGCAGGAGGGGCTGTACCAGCATTTCCGCACCGTGTCGGAACATTCGCCCCTGCCGGTGATCCTCTACAACATCCCCGGGCGCACGGGCGTCAACATGACCTCCGAAACCACGCTGCGCATCGCCCGCGACTTCGAGAACGTCATCGGCGTCAAGGAGGCTTCGGGCGACATCGAGCAAATGCAGCGCATCCTCGACAACCGTCCCGAGGGCTTCCTCGTGCTGTCGGGTGACGACGGCATCACCATTCCCCTGATGCGCCGCGGCGGCGACGGGGTGATCTCGGTGGTGGCCAACGTTTTCCCCGAACGCTTCATGAGCTGCGTGAACCACGCCAAGGCGGGCGATTTCGACACCGCCGAACGTGAATACGCGCAACTGGACGAAGCAGTCAAGGCGCTCTTCGAGGAGGGCAACCCCGTAGGCGTGAAATGCGCCCTTTCGGTGATGGGACGCATCGGCGACACGATGCGCCTGCCGCTCGTGGCCGGATCGGAAAAACTCCGCGCGAAATTCAAAAGGCTCATCGCCGAATACGATTTGCGCTGAATCCGCGTTCGTATCAGAAACGACCTGTATGAAACGACTGCTGCTTCTGCTGCTCCTGATTCCGGCGCTGGCCGCCGCCAAAGTCCCCGACGAGGACAACATCATCGACCGGACGATGGATTCGGAATCGCCCTACTACTATCCGGCGCTGATGCTGCGCTACAATGCGGGCGACGCAACGCTGACCGACGAGGATTACCACTATCTTTATTACGGATACGCCTATCAGGACGACTACAAGCCGCTGGCCACGAATCCCGATCTGGACAAGATGCTGATGCTGGTCTCGGGCCTCGATCCCGAGAAACCCGACGTGGTGACGCTGGAGTCGATGATCTCGATGGGCACCGACGCCCTGAAGCGCGATCCGTTCAGCCCCAAGATCCTCAACCTGATGTCGTTCGCCTACGGAGGACTGGGCGACGAGGTGCGCGAGAAAGCCTATTCGAACCGCATGAACGGCGTGATCCGCACGATCCTCGCCTCGGGCGACGGATTCACGCAGAAAACCCCGCGCCACGTGCTGATGTTCGACCATGCGCTCGACGTGCTGGCCGCCGAGGGGCTCTCCTACGGCAAGGCCCGCATCGTCAGCCGCACGGTGGAGTTCGTGCCGCTGACGGTTCCCTATGTCGTCGAGGGTAAGAAACGCAAGGGATTCTATTTCGACTTCGGCCGCGTCTACTGGAACAAACCCGAGGGCTACACCTACAAACGCGACCGCACGTGGCAGTTCAACAACCTCAAACCCCGCACCTACAAATGATCCGCATCCTCCGACATACGCTCTGGCTGCTCGCGGCAGCGACGCTCGCGGCCTGCTCCAAGGAGGTTCCGGGATACGATCCGCCCGCTCTGGCCGACCGCACCGTCCTACTCTACATGCCGGGGCAGAGTCTGATCGCCTACTACGAAAACAACATCCAAGGCATCCGCACGGCCGTGACGGGCCGGGCGCTGGGCAAAGGGCGGATGCTGGTATGCTGGCAGCCCGACGACCAGACATCGGCCGTGATGCAGGAGATCTATTACGACCGAAACAAGCGGTGCAGCGAGGCCAAGACGCTCAAAACCTACGACGATTTCGACGCTGGAGACCCCGCAGCGGTGCAGCAGCTGTTCGCCGATGCCGCGGAACTGGCTCCGGCCCGAAATTACGGATTGATCATCGGCTGTCACGGCAAGGCGTGGATTCCCGCGAGCGGCGGCGTGCTGCCCCGCTCGATGCTCCCGGCCGACGACGTGTGGACGACGGCGCCCGGAGCCAAGCAGACCCGCTCGTTCGGCGACACGGGTTACGAACTGGATATTACGGAGCTGGCCGCAGCGCTCGAAGCCCAGCGGTTCCGTTTCGACTACCTGATCTTCGACGACTGTTTCATGGCCAATATCGAGACGCTGTACGACCTGCGCCGTGCGGTGGATTATATCGTGGCCTCTCCCTGCGAGATCATGGCCGCAGGTTTCCCCTACGACCGGATCGTCCCCCACCTGTTCGAAGGAAACGGCGTGTTCGACGGTCTCGAAAAAGCCTGCTGGGAGTTCTGGAACTTCTACGAGAACGACTGGGACACCGTCCAGAGAAACGAACAGTCGGGGTGCATCTCGCTGGCCGTCACGGCACGGCTGGATGCGCTGGCGACGGAGATGCGCCAGATCAAAGATAAGAAACAGCCGTTCGACATCGACGCGCTTCAATACTACAAGGGGAACGCCACGAAGCTGTTCTACGACCTGGAGCACTACGTTACGCTGTGCTGCAACGATCAGGGTGCAATAGACAGCTTCAAGGCGCAGATGGAACTGGCGTTTCCGGTATCCTGCCGGCACCACACGAAATACTTCTATTCGGCCTACGACGCCATAAAACACCCCGTAAACTACTATTCGGGCGTCTCGGTCAGCGAACCTTCGACGGTGTACGCCGCCGAAAACCGGCAGACGAACTGGTATCGGGATACGCACTGAAACGAATGAACGACGGCCCTCTCATTCGTCGCACTACCTCCATCCCATGAACATACGGGTCGTTTCGGCGTCGTGGTGGTCGAAGAACAGGCTCTTGCCCGTGTCGAGTGCGGCGATGGCGGCCATATCCTCGTCGGTGAGCGCGAAGTCGAAGATGTCGAGGTTCTGCCGCATCCGCTCTACATGGGTCGATTTGGGGATGATGATGACACCGCGCTGGATGAGCCAGCGCAGGGCGACCTGCGCCACCGATTTGCCGTACTTGCTGCCGATTTCGGCCAGAACCGGGTTCGTGAAGAATCCGTTGCGGCCCTCGGCCAGCGGACCCCACGACATGATGCGCGTGCCGAACTCCTCCATGATGCGCTGCGGCTCCCGCTGCTGGTCGAAGACATGCGTTTCGACCTGATTGACCGCCGGGACGATCTCCATATTGCTGGCCAGGTCGATGAAGTGGTCGGGGTAGAAGTTCGAAACGCCGATAGCCCGCAATTTTCCCTCCTTGTACGCCTCCTCCAATGCGCGGTATGCACCGTAGCGGTCGCAGAAGGGCTGGTGCAGCAGCATCAGGTCGATGTAATCGGTCTGCAACTTGCGCAGGCTCTCGTCGATGGAGGCTTTGGCCTTTTCGTAACCGTAGTTGGAGATCCAGACTTTCGACACGAGGAAAATCTCTCCGCGGTCGATGCCGCTGCGGCGCACGGCGTTGCCCACGCCCTCTTCGTTATGGTAAGCCTGCGCCGTGTCGATCATGCGGTAGCCGACGCTCAGGGCATCCGCAACGCAGCGCTCGCACTCGGCGGGCGAAACCTGGTAGACGCCGTAACCCATCTGAGGCATCTCGACGCCGTTGTTCAATTTGATCGTTTTCATATTCTCACTATTATGATCGATTATTCCCGGCAGCAAAATTACGCTCTTTCTTTCCGGGCGTTGTTATACAAATTTCGGTTCATATTGCTGTTTTTGCGGTTAGGGGCAACCCCGTGTACCAAAAACCGGAATAATTGCAATTCAAGCCGCATTTCTTGTAAGTCCGTTGTGGAGGAGACCCGCTAATTTTGTGCCGAGAAACCATTAAAACGGATCGAGAGATATGAAAAAGGTTATTGCAATGTTCATCTGCGCAGCCTCGATGGCCTGCGTCTCCGTCTCAGCACAGGATATTTACCATACTGCCGCCGGCGTGCCGATGGTACAGCTCAACAACGGCATTCTGATGCCGCAGTTCGGGCTGGGGACGTTCCTCCAACCCTCCGACGAAGTGTGCAAACAGTCGTGCCTCACGGCCTTGCGCGCCGGCTACCGGCACATCGACACCGCCCACGCCTACAACGACGAACGCGGCGTCGGAGAGGCCGTGAAAGAGAGCGGCATCCCGCGCAACGAAATATGGATAACGAGCAAACTGTGGCCGACGGAGTATGGCGAAGGCACGACGATGGAAGCCATCGACAAGATGCTGGCACGCCTGCAAACCGATTATATCGACCTGCTGTACGTACACCAACCCGTGGGCGATTTCGTGGGTGCATGGCGCGATATGGAGAAAGCCGTGGCTATGGGCAAGGTGCGTGCGTTGGGCATCAGCAATTTCGATGCGAGCAACGAGGTGTTCGAACGCATCATGACCGAATCGCGCGTGAAACCTGCCGTGCTTCAAATCGAATGTCATCCCTATGCGCAGCGGCTGGCCATGCGCGAGAAGGTGAAGCCCTACGGCATTCACATAACCTGCTGGTTCCCGCTGGGCGGTGCGATGTCGAACGGTGCGCTGCTGAAAGACCCCGTGATCCGACAGATTGCCGAAGCACACGGCAAGACCCCGGCGCAGGTGATTCTGCGCTGGCACATGCAGGAGGGGTTCTCGGCCATACCCGGAGCCTCGAATCCCGATTACATCGAAGAGAATATCGCAATTTTCGATTTCGAACTGACCGACGGGGAGATGGAGCAGATGCGTGCGCTCGACAAAGAGCAGCGTTTCTTCAATGCCACCTACGAGCAGGTGGAACAGATGGGGAAAATGCCCATGCGGGATTAGCGTATATGCGACATCTACTGAAAAAATCGCATCATATCCCGTAATTTCTGTAAGGACGCTCTCGGAGGCATCCTCTATCTTTGCAAAAGACAACATATTAAGACATTCAATATGAGTACGGACAATAAAATCAGCCGCCGGGATGCTTTGAAGCGCATGGGAGCCGCCGTGCTCGGCGGTGCGGTCACATCCTCGGGACTGCTCTCGCTGACATCGTGCGAGGGGAAAAGGAACAAACGCATCATTTTCTATTTCACCGGAACGGGCAACTGCCTGTACATCGCCCGCCAGCTGGCCGGAGCGGATACGGAACTGCTCAGCATTCCGCAGATGGTGAAACGGGGAAAGTATGAATTCGAAGCGGACGAAATCGGCATCGTCTACCCCATCTACGGGCACATGCCGCCCTATATGGTCCGGCAGTTCATCCAGAAAGCCAGGCTGAAAGCCGGATACAAATTCACCGTGCTGACCTACGGCGCACGGAAATGCGACGCCGTGGAGATCTGGGACCGCATATCCCGAAAGGCCGGCAATGCGTTCGACTATATCGGCACCATCGTCATGGTGGACAACTGGCTGCCCAACTTCGACATGAACGAGCAGATCAAGATAGACAAGCACATTCCCGAGAATTTGCAGAAGATAACGGCGGACATCGGCGGCCGGCGGCATTGGCACGAACCCGTGACGGAGGAGGAACGGCAGCAACATCAGGGTTTCATGCAGCGGAGCGGCCTCGACCCCGAAGTGGGCTTCCTGATGAAAAGCGAAAAATGCTTCACCGTGACCGACGCCTGCATCGACTGCGGAATCTGTACGTACGTGTGTCCGCGCGGCAACTATGAACTGACATCGAAAGGCGTCGGGATCTCCGGCGACTGCGAATTCTGCTTCGCCTGCATCCAGAACTGTCCGCAGCGGGCCATTCAGTTCCGCAAGTCGGAAGACGGCTCCTTCCCGGACGGGACGGAAAAGAACCCCAATGCCAGATACCGCAACGAACATATTTCGCTGATGGATCTCAAACTGGCGAACAATCAGAAACCATAACGATCCGAAGACGCTATGCCGAGAAAATTAAGACTGACACTTGCCGTATTGTTTTTCGTTGCGGTCACGGCCCTGTTCCTCGACTTCACGGGAACGGTTCATGCGTGGCTGGGTTGGACGGCGAAGATCCAGTTCCTGCCCGCGCTGCTCGCCCTGAATGTCGGCGTGATCGTCGCGCTGGTTCTGCTGACACTGCTGCTGGGCAGGGTCTACTGCTCGGTCATCTGCCCGCTGGGCGTGATGCAGGACATCGTGTCGTGGATCAGCGGGCGGCGGAAAACAAAACGGTATCGCTTCTCCTACTCGCCCGAAATAAAGTGGCTGCGCTACGGAGTGCTGGGACTGTTCGTCATCGCCTTGATCGCCGGCATCGGCTCGTTCGTGGCCTTGCTGGCGCCGTACAGCTCCTACGGGCGCATCGCCTCCAACCTTTTCGCCCCGCTGTACCGCTGGGGCAACAATCTGCTGGCCTATTTCGCCGAGCGGGCGGACAGCTACGCCTTTTATGAAACGGAGGTGTGGATGAAGAGCCTGCCGACGTTCGTTATCGCCGCGCTGACACTGGTCGTGCTGGCCGTGCTGGCATGGCGGAACGGACGCACCTATTGCAATACGATCTGTCCCGTGGGAACGATCCTGGGATTCTTCTCCCGTTTCTCGCTGTTCCGTCCGGTGCTCGACGCGGAGAAGTGCAGGAATTGCAGCCTCTGTTCGCGCAGCTGCAAGGCCGCCTGCATCGACTACAAGAACCATCGCATCGATTACAGCCGCTGCGTGGCGTGCATGGACTGCCTGGACGCCTGCAAACACGACGCCCTGCATCTGCAATACCGCCGGAAAAAAACGACCGGTCCGGCAGCGGAGAAACCCGAACAGGCAGAACGGATCGACACCTCCCGCCGCCGCTTCCTCTCGACGACGGCCGTGCTCGCCGTCGCATCGGCGGTAAAGGCGCAGGAGAAGAAGGTGGACGGCGGACTGGCCGTCATCGAGGACAAGAAGATCCCGGTGCGTGCCACGCCGATCGTGCCGCCGGGAGCGTGGAGCGCACGCAGTTTCGCGCAGCATTGCACCGCCTGTCAGCTTTGCGTGTCGGCCTGTCCCAACGGCGTGCTGCGCCCTTCGACCGATTTGCAGAAGCTGATGCAGCCCGAAATGTCCTACGAACGAGGCTACTGCCGTCCGGAGTGCACGAGGTGTTCGGAGGTCTGCCCCGCGGGAGCCATCCGGCCGATCACCGTCGAGGAGAAATCCTCCACCCGCATCGGTCATGCCGTATGGATCAGGAAGAACTGCATTCCGCTGACCGACGGTGTGGAGTGCGGCAACTGCGCCCGCCATTGTCCCTCGGGGGCTATCCTGATGGTGCCCTCCGACGGCGGCGACATGAACTCCGTCCGGATTCCGGCCATCAATGCCGAGCGGTGCATCGGGTGCGGCGCATGCGAGAACCTGTGTCCGGCACGTCCGTTCAGCGCCATCTACGTGGAGGGACACACGATGCACAGCGTGATGTAGAAACTTTCAAGCAACAAGGAGATGAACGACCAGAATAAAAACAGGAACGTGCTGTCCCGCCGGGAGTTTCTGAAAACGATAGGAGCCGCCGGCATGGCCGCGACCGGACTGACAGCCTGCACGGGAGGCGGGAACGACGGGGCATCGGCGGCATCCGCCGCGGAGATCCCTGCGGACCGGATGACATACCGGACCAACCCGACGTCGGGCGACAAAGTGTCGCTGCTGGGATTCGGCATGATGCGTCTGCCCTCCGTCGGCGGCCGCAGCGCCCGTGAAGGGAACGAGGAGATAGATCAGGAGATGGTGAACGAGCTGGTGGACTATGCCATAGCCCACGGAGTGAACTATTTCGACACGTCGCCCGCCTATTGCCGGGGCAAGTCGGAACGCGCCACCGGCATCGCCCTGAGCCGTCACCCGCGCGACAAGTACTTCATCGCCACCAAACTCTCCAACTTCGCCCCGGCCACGTGGAGCCGCGAAGCCTCCGTCACTATGTACCGCAATTCGCTGAAAGAGTTGCAGGTGGATTACATAGACTATTTGCTGCTGCACGGCGTGGGCATGGGCGGCGGCATGGAGGAGTTCGAGAGCCGCTATGTGAAGAACGGCATCCTCGATTTCCTGCTGGAGGAACGCAGGGCGGGGCGCATCCGCAACCTCGGATTTTCGTACCACGGCGATGTCCGGGTGTTCGACCATCTGCTCTCGCGGCACGACGAATACAAGTGGGATTTCGTGCAGATCCAGCTGAACTATCTGGACTGGAAATACGCCAAGCGGATCAATCCGAGGAATACCGACGCCGAATATCTTTACGGCGAACTGCGCAAACGGAACATTCCCGCCGTCATCATGGAACCGCTGCTGGGCGGCCGGCTCTCCAACGTGCCGGGCACCATCGTCGCCCGTCTCAAGCAGCGCGAGCCGGAGATGAGCGTGGCCTCGTGGGCGTTCCGTTTCGCCGGCAGCCTGCCGGGCGTGCAGACCGTGCTGAGCGGCATGACCCGCATGGAACACTTGCAGGACAACCTGCGCACCTACGCTCCGCTGAAGCCGCTGACGGAAGACGATTTCCGGTTCCTGCAAGAGACGGCCGCGCAGATGATGCGGTTCGACACCATCCCCTGCAACGACTGCAAGTACTGCATGCCCTGTCCGTACGGCCTCGACATACCCGCCATTCTGCTCCATTACAACAAGTGCCTGAACGAAGGCAACGTCCCGGAGAGTTCGCAGGATGCGAACTTCCGGAAAGCCCGGCAAGCCTTTCTGGTGGGATACGACCGCAGCGTGCCGAAACTGCGGCAGGCGAACCGGTGCATCGGCTGCAACCAGTGCAGCGTCCATTGTCCGCAGCGGATCGACATCCCGAAGGAACTGCACCGGATCGACGCATACGCGGAACGCCTGAAACAGGGAATATGAACTTGAAAAAACGACCGACAGATGAAAGACTTCATTTTCAGAAACGACACGAAACTTCTCTTCCGCAATGACATCCGGGAGACCATTCTCGAAATAGCCGAAGGCCATAAAATAATGTTCGTCCACGGCGGCGGCTCCGCCGAACGCAACGGCTGCCGCGACGATGTCGTCCGGACCCTGACCGAAAACAACATCCCCTTCGTGGAATACGGAGGCGCTTCGAGGGAGTTTCAAAAAACAGAAGAGGGAATCCGGCTGGCCAGGGCCAATGGCGTGACAATGATCATCGGCGCCGGAGGGGCCAGCGTAATGGACTGCGCCAAGCTGATGGCTTTGGGCTTCTACCACGAATCGAACCTCTGGGAATACGTGAAAGGGAGAAATCCGTACGGGCTGGAACACCTTCCGCTGGCGCTGATTCCCACTTATCCGTCCAGCGGCTCCGAAAACGGGCTGGGTGCAGTGGCCGTCGATTCGAGAACCGGAGATTTCGGAACGGCCTACGGCATCGCCGCCGACTATGCGATTCTCTGTCCCCGATATTCGCTGACCCTGGATCGGGAGATGACCGTCTACACCGGACTGGTAACGCTGGTTCAGCTGTCGGCCTGTGTCCTCGGCGACAAGAACAAAATGTCCTACGACGCGGGAATCTCCTACATCCGCAACGTCCTCGAAGCGACGCGGACCTTGCAGAAAAATCCGGACGACCTCGATGCGAGGGGCATTATCATGCTGGGAGCCTCGCTCTCCACATCGTCACGGATAGGCATCGGGAAAGAGGAGCCTTTCGCTTACGACATCTACGAACTGGAATTTCTGCCCGAGAAACTCTTCGGCAGCACGTATCGCAGAAGCCTGACCTCCATTTTTCCGAGGTTTCTCGCCGCGATGGGAAGGCATCATGCCGCAGAGGTCGAAAAATACTGTCGGGATGCGTTCGGGTTCGGGTCGTCCATCGAGGAGTCGTCCCGAAAACTGATCGAACTGTTTTCCGGATTCGGAGCGGAAATGTACTTCGACGGCAAGATCTCCCGCGAACAGGTCGATAGCATCCCGTGCCGGACGGAGCTGACCCCGAACGAGGTTTTCGAATTGATGAACTCGCTGATACGGTAACGGCGAAAAACGGAGAGAAACAAAGATGTATTACAGAACATTGGGGCTCAGCGGATTGAGAGTGTCGGCCGTGGGACTGGGCTGCATGGGCATGAGCCACGCCTACGGCGCTCCGGCCGACAAGGGCGAAATGACGGAACTGCTCGCCGACGCCGTGGAGATGGGCTATACCTTTTTCGACACGGCCGAGATGTACGGTACGCCGGACCGGCCGCACGACAACGAAGAACTGCTGGGCGAGGCCCTGCGGCGGTTTCGGGACCGGATCGTCATCGCCACCAAACTCGGCATATCGTTCGAGTGTCCCGAAGCGGGCGGCACGCATGCCGTGATTCCCGATTCGCGTCCGGCGACCATCCGCCGCGCGGTCGAGGGGTCGCTCCGCCGTCTGCGCACAGACCGCATAGACCTCTACTACCAGCACCGCATCGACCCGAAGGTCGCACCCGAAGAGGTGGCCGGCGTAATGGCCGACCTGATCCGCGAAGGGAAAATCCTGCACTGGGGCATTTCGGAAGCCACGGAGGAGTATCTACGCCGCGCCCATGCGGTATGTCCGGTCACGGCCGTGCAGAACCGCTACTCGATGATGGCCCGGTGGCACGAAGCGCTGTTTCCCGTGCTCGAAGAGCTGGGCGTGGGCTTCGTGGCTTTTTCGCCGCTGGCGAACGGGCTGCTGACCGACTGCTATACGGCCGACTCGACGTTCGATCCGGCAACCGACTACCGCGCCTCGATGCCCCAGTTCCGCCGGGAGAGTTTCGAGCGGAACCGCACGCTGTTCGAACTCGTCGAAGGATTGGCGGAGGAGCACCGCGCCACACCGTCGCAGATCGCGCTGGCGTGGATGATGAACAAACATCCGTGGATCGTGCCGATTCCCGGGACGCGCCATCTGTGCCGCCTCAAGGAGAATATCGGGGCTGCCGACATCCGCCTGACGGCCGGACAAGTGCAAGCCGTAGACGATGCCCTCGCGGCGATGCCGATGAGCGAAGTGTTCGGAGGATCGCCCGTAAAGGGATGAACCGCACTCCGTTTCGGACCGGAAACCCGGCGGCATTCCGGTCCAAGACGGCAAGCCGTTGAGATTCCGTTGAAAAACGGCAAAAACTCGCAGTCGTATCGGCGACGGCTGCGGGTCTATTGCGTATTTATTGCTATTTTTGCCTGCGAGAGACCGAACGAACAAGATGGATTATCAGAAAGATATAATCGTTATCGACAAATTGGGCGTCGTGCCGACGGATTCCGAAGTGGAATACCTGGCCCATCTGCTCTGCTTGGGCGGCACGTGCCGCTACCGCTTCAACGAACGGGATTTCGAGCTGCACGCCGGAGATCTGTCGATCATCCGCAAGCGGAAACTGATCGAGAAAACAGAACCGTCGGACGATTTCCGGTGCAAGATCATCTATGCGAAACCCGGTTTCATAGATTTGTGCACGCCGCAGAGCAACTACGGCATGAAAGGCTCGCTGGCGCTGTTTCTCAATCCCGTGATGCACCTCACGCCCGAGCAGCAGATCGTCTGCCGCCGCGATTTCGACCTGCTCGAACAACGCATCGCCGATACGGAACACCGCTTTTACCGCGAGACGCTCGTCAACGCCATGCAGGCGGCCATTCTCGATTTCTTCGATTTCCACGCCCGCATTTACGGCGAGAGCGACATCTCCACGCAGAACGCCTCCATCATGAACCGTTTTCTGAAGATGCTGGAGGCGGGAACCTACCGCGAACATCGGGAGGTGTCCTATTACGCCGACTGTCTGTGCGTCTCGCCGAAATACCTCTCGGAGGTCTCCAGAAAGGTCAGCGGATACGCCGCCAACTACTGGATCAACCGCTATACGATCCTCGACATCACACGCCTGCTGCGGGACAAATCGCTGACGTTCGTGCAGATTTCCGATATGTTCGGCTTCTCGTCTCCGGCCTATTTCAGCCGCTACGTGCAGCAGAATTTAGGGCTCAATCCGACGGATTACCGGAAGTGACCCGCTTTCCAGGAGTTGCATAAAAGACACCCTCCGCGCGCCCGGATGCCGGGACGGCCGGTGCGTGAATGCCGCCACCGTCCGGACATGGACAAGCAATATTCAGGACCCGTATTTCTTCTCGAGCAACGCCCTGTTGGCCTCTCCCCACGCAATCATGGCGTCGAGGATGGGCAACAACGACCGTCCCAGTTCCGTGATGGCATATTCCGAGCGGGGCGGCAGTTCGGGATAGATGGTTTTTGCGACCAGCCCGTCGTCCGCCAACTCTTTCAGTTGCAGATCAAGCACGCGCGGCGTAGCCTCGGGCAATGCTTTGTGCAGTTCGCTCGGCCGCATGGCCGCATCGCGCAGTTCGTCCAAAATGCAGGATTTCCATTTGGAGTCGATTAAACTCATTGTCAGCCTCAAAGGGCAGCTCAAATCGACAGGTATTTTCCTTTCGTACATAACGGTTTTCTTTCTACGGCTGCAAAGATACGGATAACATTCCGCACGAACGGTACACCGAATAAATTTTCGGTATATGAATAATTTTTCGGTACTTGCGCAGTCGGATACTCCCCTCTAACTTTGCAAAAGAATTGAAAACCGAAAGTTATGAGAGCAAGTATCGAAGAGTACAAGGCGGTGGAAGCTGCCGCCATGAAATTCGTAAAAAGCGTCGCCGAGGGCGACAGCCGTTACGCGAAAGAGTTGTTCACCGAGGATGCCGTATTGTTCGGATTTCTCGACGGTGCGTTGGAGCGCGGCTCCATCGACCAGTTCTACCGCAATGTCGATTCGGTCGCCGCAGGCGATAAGTTCAAGGCGCGTATCGACGTGGTGGCGGTCGAAGAGACGCTGGCCGTCGTCCGTGTGCTGGAAGAGAGCTGGGGCGGCCGCATCGACTTCACGGATTACTTATTGCTACTGAAAATAGACGGCGAATGGCGCTGCGTGGCCAAAGCCTACAACCAGAATTCGAATACGATTCAAAAATAACGGCTCGACTAAAGTCAGGAGGACAAAAAGATGATCAAGGATTATCGGGAAATCAGAGAGGTCGTCATGCAGTATGTGAACGGCTGCGCTGCGGGCGACGTGGAACTCGCCAAAAAGGCATTTCACAAGGACGCCGTCATGTACGGCTATCTGAACGGCGAACTGTCGGCCGGAAGCATCGAAAATCTCTATGCCGCCATCGGACAGCTCGGAGCCGATGCCGGGACGAAAGCCGAAGTGGACATCCTGGAAGCGGTCGGCACGGCTGCGACGGTGCGTGTCGTGCTGGAGAACTGGCATGGGCTGTCGTTCACCGATTTTCATTCGCTGGTGAAGATCGACGGCAGGTGGACGATCGTAGCGAAGATATTCCACCAGTAAGCCGACGGGATTTCGTCATGTGCAATGGCAAGGAGCGCGCCGGTCGGTGCGCTCTTTTTCGCCTGCTCCTGTCGGAAAGAGACTGCACCGCATCATACATAACCCCGACCGCGGTTCATCGGTCATATCCAGTTCGGTTCAATGTTCATTGAACCGAACTGAATCTTTTATTTTTCATTGATTGTTTTGTCGCATGAAAGAAAAAACATATATTTGCGTAATCAATTACGTTTTCAATAACGATAAACGAACCGTAGGATATGGACTTTTTCGACAGAACAGGAAAAATGGCGATCGGAAGCCGTTTGCGAATGCTGACCGACCGCATTACGAACGATGCGGCGGAGATTTACCGGCTGTATGGAGTGGACATCAGGCCGAAATGGTTTCCCGTGCTCTATGCCCTCTCGGAGGGCGGGGCGAAGACCATTACGGGAATCGCCCGGGAGATCGGACAGACGCATCCGTCCGTGAGCAACATCGTGAAGGAAATGGCGGCAGGAAAACTTATCCGGGAGGTGGCGGACAAGACAGACAAGCGCCGGACGACCATCGCGCTTTCGCCGCAAGGCCGCAAAGTGTGCGGCATGCTGACGGAGGTTTGCGAGGATGTGGCTACCGCCGTCGGGGAAGTGTCGGACGCAACCCGCCACGACCTATGGCGCGCCATCGGAGAATGGGAGGAGCAGCTCACGCAAAAAAGCCTCCTGGAACGGGTGAAAGCGGTTCGCAGGGCACGCGAAAGCCGGGAGGTGCGAATCATCCCCTACGAACCGTGCCACCAGCCGGTGTTCCGTTCGCTGAACGAACAATGGATCACGCAGCACTGGCACTTGGAGGAGCACGACATCGAATGTATCAACCACCCGCAGGAGAGCATCATCGACCGGGGAGGCTATATTTTCGTGGCCCTCTACCGCGGCGAGCCGGTCGGCGTCTGTGCCCTCTGCAAGATGGACGACCCGCGATACGATTACGAGCTGGCGAAACTCGCCGTCAGCCCCGGTGTACGCGGCAAGGGCATCGGTTATCAGCTTTGCAAGGCCGTAGTGGACAAAGCGCGGGCGCTCGGCGCGAAGAGTCTCTTTCTGGAAAGCAACACGCTGCTCAAACCCGCCATCCATACCTATAAAAAACTGGGATTCCGTGAACTCGCCGAATATCATCCCGCCTATGCACGGGGAGACATTCAGATGGAATTGACACTCAAATAATAAATCATTATGTCAGTACATACACCTGCAAAGAAAAAGATTACCGTACAGACGCTTATCGACATGAAGCGGCGCGGAGAGAAAATATCCATGCTTACCGCATACGATTTCACCACAGCACGCATACTCGATGAAGCGGGCATCGACTCAATTCTCGTCGGCGATTCCGCAGCCAATGTCATGGCTGGTTACGAAACGACCGTCCCGATGACAGTCGATGAAATGATCGTCTATGCCGCCTCGGTCGTGCGCGGAACGGAACATGCGCTCGTTATCTGCGACATGCCGTTCGGCTCCTATACCAATCCGACGCAAGGAATAGACAACGCCGTAAGAATCATGCAGAAAACGGGATGCGACGCCCTGAAGCTCGAAGGTGGCGCAGAAATAGCCGACACCGTGCGGAAAATCGTCGAAATGGGCATCCCCGTCATGGGACACCTCGGCCTGACTCCACAGTCCATCCATAAGTTCGGCGGTTACGGACTGCGTGCCAACAACGAACAGGAAGCCGAGAAGTTGATGTCGGACGCCAAATTGCTGGAAGAAACCGGATGTTTCGGCATCGTGCTCGAAAAAATCCCGGCTTCCTTGTCGGAAAAGGTATCGGCGCAGCTTTCCATCCCGACCATCGGCATCGGTGGCGGCATGTGCGACGGGCAGGTGCTCGTAGTTGATGATATGTTAGGTAAGAACAACGGATTCCATCCCAAATTCCTGCGTACCTATGCCGATCTTCACCGTGATATGGCGGAGGCCGTCGGCCGATATATCGCGGATGTCAAAAATAGAGACTTTCCCAATATATCGGAACAATACTAATCATCATAAAATAATATCAACATGCAGAAAATCGTAGTCAGAAAAGAAGAGGCGCTGAAACGCGAATTCAAGGGAGTTTCGCTGGATTCGCTCGCCGTGGGCGAAAGGTCGATGGTCGCCAAGATGAATTATGTGAAAGGCAATTTCGCCACGACGCACCAGCATCCGCACGAACAGTGCGGCTATGTCATATCGGGTGAATACCGCTTGAAAGCGGAGCTTCCGGACAAGCAGATCGACGTGCTGCTCCATGCGGGCGACAGCTATGCCATACCGGGCGGCACGCCGCATTCGTTCGAGGTCATGGAAGGCGGCGAGGTGATAGATGTCTTCACGCCGCAACGGGAAGATTATCTGTAAACACTCGCCACGGCCCGGAATCGCTTTCTGTATCTGGAGGGCGACACGCCCATCGTGCGGGTAAACACCCTCACGAAATGCGGCAGGTCGCTGAACCCGACCATGCAGCAGATTTCCGACACGTTTTTCTGCGAGTGCTTCAGCAACTCGCAAGCCGTATTCAGTCGATATTGCGTAACGAACTGCGAAAAGGTCATCCCCTTGCACCGCTTGAAGCAGGAGCAGAACGCCGAACGGTTCATCCCCACCTCCGCCGCGATGTCGTCCAAAGCAATGGGATGAACGTAGTGCTTCATCACGTATGCGCAAATCTGCTGCATCCGCCGCACGTCCCGCTCGATGCGCATCGGCTTTCCGGCGAACGCACGGTCGGAGGAGGTAAAGATGACGGGCAGCAGGCGGAGCATTGCGCTCAGACGCCCCAGTTCGTCCGATCCGTTCATTTCGGACAATGCCTTACGGATCGCCCGCGAACTTTCCGGCCCGAATCTCAGGGCATCGGTCGGAAAGGTAACACCCGCCAGCCGGTTCCTCAATTCGGGGAACGCCTCCACGCACCGTTCTACCAGCGAATGGCTGAAAGCCACCATCAGATAACGCACGCATCCGTCCTTGTCCGCACTGCCGGGCGCATACTCCCAGCGATGGAGCATCGACGGCGGAATCAACGCCACGTCGCCAGCCGCAAAGGGCTGCAACGTATCGCCTGCCATTCGGCGGCCCCGTCCGTGAACGACGTAATACAACTCCCACGCATCGTGGCGGTGCAGCTTGGCTTCGAGGCTCGGTCCCACCCGCTGGTCGATGAAGAAAAACGAATGATTCTCCGCTTCGGGCAGTTCGTACGGTACGGCGGTATCTTCCATAAAATCCGAGAAATCACAAATATACGACAAATATATGAAACAATAAAACAAACACAAGACAATAAAGCGGCGTAACTTTGCAACCGGAAACAAAAAACAGGACTTAAATCCCAACGTTATGGAACTGTACGAAGCACTGGAGAAACGCCGCACCTGCCGCGACTACTCCGACCGCGAGGTGAGCGATGAAATTCTGAAAAGAGTGATCGGCGCGGCATTCAAAGCCCCGACCAACGACCATCTGCGCCAGCTTGAGTTCGTCGTGGTGCGCGGACGCGAAAACATCGCCCCAATAATCGACCCGCTCGCCAAGAACATGGCAGCGTTCAAGAAGCTGGTGCATGAAGCGGATGAATCGGGCGACAAGGACAAAATGGCGATGTTCGCCGACGCCCTGCCCAAACAACAGCGTATGCTGATGCAGAGCGGGCTGCTCATTCTGCCCTTCTTCCGCCAGAAACAAAGCCCGCTGCTGAAACCCGTCGAGCAAAGTTCGCTCAACTACTTCGCATCCGCATGGTGCGCCTTGGAAAACATGCTGTTGGCCGCCACCGCCGAGGGGTTGGGAACCGTGTTCCACATTCCCGTGGGCGACGAAGCGGAAAAAATCAAGGAGATCGTAGGCGCTCCCGAAGACTACGAGTTCATCTGCCTGCTGACGATGGGCTACCCCGCCGCCGACGCATTCCGGCCCAAGCAGAAGGAAATCGACATCGGGGAGAGAATGCACACGAACGTCTGGTAACCGGCCCGGCGGAAAGGAGCTATGCCGCTACCGGCGGCGAAATCCGGTTTCATGCCGTCCGGCCCGAACAACAGAAAATAGCTGCGTCACCGAATCGTCACGCAGCTATTTCCGAACTTCGTTTTCAAAGGCGGTCCGGCCGGAACCGCCTTTTCCTCTATTCGTATTGGCCGGATTTCAGCCGCTCGACCTCCTCGCGCGTCAGGAACCGCCAGGCTCCGCGTTTGAGGTTCTTCTTCGTCAGACCCGCGTAGTAGACACGGTCGAGTTTCGTGACCGTGTAACCCAGGAACTCGAAGATGCGGCGCACGATGCGGTTGCGGCCCGAGTGGATCTCGATGCCTATCTCCTGCTTGTTCTCCTTGACATAGGAGATCTCGTCGGCGAAAATCTCGCCGTCTTCGAGCGTGACGCCCTCGGCGATACGGTCCATGTCGGCGCGCGTCAGGGGCTTGTCGAGCGTCACCTGATAGATCTTCTTCTTCCGGTACGAGGGGTGCGTGAGCTGCTTCGTGAGGTCGCCGTCGTTGGTGAACAGCAGCAATCCGAGGCTGTTTTTGTCCAGACGCCCCACGGGATAGATGCGCTCCGTGCAGGCGCCCTTCACCAACTCCATCACCGTCTTTCCGGCATGGGGATCGTCGAGCGAGGTGACATAGCCCTTGGGCTTGTTCAGCACCAGGTAGACTTTCTTCTCGCCCTGCACGCGGCTGTCGTTGAACTTCACCTCGTCGGTGGGCAGCACCTTGGTGCCCAGCACGGTGACGACCTGTCCGTTGACCGACACGAGGCCCGCCGTGATGAAGTCGTCGGCCTCGCGGCGCGAGCAGATGCCCGACTGGGCGAGGAAACGGTTCAGGCGCATTTCGCCCGTCTGTTTCACCGGATCGTATTTCGGATACGAAGCCGGCTTGTCGTCCTGCTTGCGGAATCCGCCGGGCTTATAGGGTTTGTCGCTGAATTTGCGGCCGGCGAATTTCTTGTCGCCGAATTTCTTATCCCCGAACTTCTTGGGGCCGGATTTCTTCTCCCCGAAAGCGGGTTTTTCGCCGAATGTCCGGCGGGGACGCTCCCCCTCCTCGCGGCGGGGGCGGTCGGTGTCGTAACGGGGCTTATCGCCGAACGTGCGGGGTTTGTCCCCAAACGTACGGTGGGGCTTGTCGCCGTCGAAGGCGTGGCGCGGACGGTCGTTGTCATCGAAATTGCGGCGGGGACGGTCGCCCTCCTCGCGGTGCGAACGTTCGAAAAGCGGGCGGTTGTCGGCCGTGAAATGCGGGTTGTACGAAGCCCGGCGTTCGGGCTGACGGTCACGGGACGGCTGCTCCGAATCGGCAGCATCTCGCTGCAAACGCGGGCGACGCTCGACACGCTCCGCCGTAGCAATTACGGTGCGCTTGCGCTTGTCGCGTCCGAAGCGCTCGAGCACCGGGGTCGAGTCGTTTTTGGGATCTTTCATCGTTTCTGTTCTACTAATATCAAAGTGTCGGGGCAAAGATAGTGCAAGTTTCGGGGATAACAACACATTGCGTGCCCGAATTGAAGATAAAAGCGGAACCGGACCGCAAATTTGCCGCTTTTGCCTTATCTTTGCACCCGTTATGACCATGAACCGCGAAATACTGCGCATCGCGCTCCCCAATATCGTCTCGAACATCACCGTACCCCTCATGGGCATCGTCTCGACGGCCATCGCAGGGCACTGGGGCGCCGATTCCGCCGCCACGATCGGCGCGCTGGCCATCGGCGTGTCGATCTTCAACTTCATCTACTGGAACTGCTCGTTCGTCCGCATGGGCACCAGCGGCCTCACGGCCCAGGCGTTCGGAGCCGGCAACTTCCGCGAATGCACCAACATGCTGGTCCGGGCGCTGTCGGTGGCGGCCGTGATGGGCGTGCTGATGGTCCTGCTGCAATACCCGCTGGGCGAACTGGCGCTGTGGGCCATGAACGGCAGCCAGATGACCCGCGACTATTTCTACGCCCGCATCTGGGCCGTACCGGCGGGCATCATCCTCTTCGGCTTCAACGGCTGGTTCACGGGGATGCAGAACGCCGTCTTCCCGATGCTGACGGCCATCACGGTCAACGTCGTGCACATCCTTTGCAGCCTGTGGTTCGCATTCGGGATGGACATGGGCATCGTGGGCATCGCCTACGCCTCGGTCATCGCCCAATGGACGGGCGTGGGGCTCTCGTCGCTGCTGCTCACGCTCAAATACCGGCAGCTGCTCACCTCGGTCAACTGGTCCGAGGTGCTGGACTTCAAACCCCTGAAAACCTTTTTCATCATCAACCGCGACATCATCCTCCGCACGTTCTGCATCGTGGCCGTCTACACCTTCTTCACCGGGGCGTCGGCCCGCATGGGCGATCCCGCGCTGCTGGCCGTGAACACCCTGCTGTTGCAGCTGTTCACGCTCTTCTCCTACATGAACGACGGCTTCGCCTACGCCGCGGAGGCGCTCACGGGCCGGTTCATCGGCGCCCGCGACAGCGTGTCGCTGCGCGACTGCCTGCGGAAGTGCATCTTCTGGGGAACGCTCGTGTCGGTGGTTTTCGTGGGCATCTACCTCGTCTGGTGGCGCGACCTGGTGGGCGTGTTCGTGGACTCCTCGGCGCCCAACGCCGCGGTGATCGAGGAGCTGGCGGGACGCTACATCGTCTGGATCATCCTGATCCCCGTCGCCTCGGCCATGCCCTTCATCATGGACGGCATCATGGTCGGAGCCACCGAAACGCGCGTCATGCGCGACTCGATGTTCTGGTCCACGGCGGCCTACTTCGCCATCTACTACGCCTGCCACCCGCTGATCGGCAACAACGCCCTCTGGCTGGCCTTCACGCTCTACATGTTCCTGCGCGGCGTGATCCAGTACTTCATGACCCGCCGTCTGAAGAGCATCCTCGCAAAAGCCGCCGTCTGACACCGCCGCCGCCCGAAGCCGCACACACCGAATGCACACGGCAGCAATCGCCGCGTGCGCACATCTTATATCTTAATTGCCGAAACAGGTTGCATAATTCGAAAAAAAGAATTATTTTAGTGATTCCGAAAATCACACGTTATGTCCCCCAGTAATAAGGCCCCCGTTTCGCACGGCCGTCCCGCCTGCCGAGAAAGCAGGAAACATCCGATGACACCCCGAGATAAAAAAAGATAAAATTGCAATTCCGTAACATTTATTCTTGCAAGAAAAAATAGTTTTCCGGAAATTTGTGATCGTTTTTTTCATATGAGTGTTGTTCAATGTGAAAATTATTTTCTAATTTTGCGCTGTCGGGAGACTATCCGACAGGCATAGTAGAAAGTGTTTTCGCACTGTCCTAAGTGGAAAATGTGGAAGTTTTTCAATAACGACGGGACAACGAACAGCACTCATTTTCTTGTTTAGATATTGTAATCAGGACATTTTCCGCCCTCCTTCTCGTATCTATACAAGTGTGGGGCGTTATCGTTTATCGTTGTTACCGGTCCTTCCACAACCATCCACTTGATAAGCAAAAACGGCTCCACACTTTCTTTTTTAATTTACGAAACCAAACCATGACTCCCCTCTGGGCCGTGAGGGGGGGGGAATTATTGCCGACCGGCGCGATGTCAGCGACTCTCCGCCGTCCGCCAAAAGACGGATTCCGTTGTGAACATACGGCTTATGAAGAAATTCATTACCCTACTGTTTCTGTTACAAGGTTTCTGTGCTATCGCCCGCTCCGAATGCGATTCGGTGCGGATCTATTTCCGCCAGGGTCATTCCGTCCTCGAACCCGGCCTGCACGGGAACCGGGAAGCCCTGAAACGCATTGCCGACAGCCTGCGGACCTATGCCGGCCCGACGGGCCGCCTCCGCCGCATCGAGGTCACGGGCGGCGCTTCGCCCGAAGGCTCCGTCCTGCTCAACAAGCGTCTTTCGGAAAAACGGGCGAAAGCGCTTCTCGAACATCTGTCGCGCGAGGGCGGGATACCCGACTCGCTGCTCTCGTTCACGTTCCTGGGACGCGATTGGGGCGGTTTGATCCGGCTGGTCGAAAACGACCCCGGCGTACCCTGCCGGGACGCAGTGCTGGAACTCCTGCACGACATCGCCGAACGGTGCCGCGGCGGCGAAAAGGCCGAGGACGCCAATGCCGCCCGTCTGGCGCATTTCAAAGAGGGCGAACCCTACCGCTACATGTACCGGAAACTTTTCCCCGAGCTCCGGGCCACGCAGCTCTGCCTGCGCTACGAGACAGCTCCCGTCAGGCAGCAGCCGATCGCGGCCGGCGTTTCGTTCCCGAAGCCCGTGCTGCGGACCCCGGCGCCCCTCTCCGCGCCCGTTTCCGCACCCGCTTTCGCCGGACACACGCCCCGGACCCGGAAGCCGTTCTACATGGCGGTCAAAACCAATATGCTTTACGATGCAATTGCGGTGCCAAACATAGGAGTAGAGTTTTATGCGGGCCGCAACTGGTCCGTCGGAGCCAACTGGATGTACGCATGGTGGAAAACCGACCGCAAACACTGGTACTGGCGGACCTACGGCGGAGAGCTGAACGTCCGCAAATGGTTCGGGAAACGCGCGCAGGAAAAACCGCTGCAAGGCCATCACCTCGGCGTCTACGGACAACTCCTCACCTACGACTTCGAAACGGGCGGCCGCGGCTACATAGGCGGCAAACCCGGCGGATCGCTCTGGGACAAGGCCAACTGGGGCGCAGGCGTCGAATACGGCTATTCGCTGCCCGTCGGGCGCAGGCTCAACCTGGATTTCACCGTCGGCGCGGGCTACCTCGGAGGCGAATACTGGGAATACATTTCGCTCGAAGACTGCTACGTATGGCAGGCCACGAAGCGGCTCCGCTGGTTCGGCCCCACGAAAGCCGAGGTGTCGCTCGTGTGGCTGATCGGCCGCGGAAACTATAACAACAGGAAAGGAGGCCGGCGATGAAAACGATCCGCAAAATACACCGTATGGCAGCAGCCGGTCTCGGCGCACTGCTTCTCCTCGCGGCCTGCGACCACAAGGAACTGTGCTACCAGCACCCCCACACCAGCTCCCTGCATGTCGTTTTCGACTGGCGCGAAGCCCCCGATGCGGACCCGGAAAGCATGTACGTATGGTTCTTCCCCGAGGAGGGCGGAGAACCGGTGCAATACCACCTTGCCGGCAAGGCGGGCGGAGCCGTCTCGCTGGCCGAGGGCCGCTACGACGTACTGGCCCTGAACGGCGACACGGAAAAGATCCGGTTCGCCGATACGAAACGGCTGGACGGATTCACGGTCGGCGCAACCTCAGGTTCGCTGCTGGCCTCCATGGGCCGCGGCGGCGACAATGTGCCGCGGGCCGAAGGCACGGAGGATCAGGCCGTGCTGCTGCCGCCCGACATGGTCTACGGCGCATGCCTGCGCGGAGTGACGGTCCGCCGGGAAACAGATCAGACCATTACGCTCTACCCGAACGAAAAGGTCTGCCGCTACACGGTCGAAATCGTGCATGTGAAGAATCTCGACTACGTATCCCAGCTCAGCGGCACGCTCTCCGGCATGGCGGGCGAGATGCTGCCGGCCTCGGACCGGCTGTCGGGCCCCGCCTGCATCGTGCCCTTCGAAGTCCGGAAAACCGACGCCACCACGGTGCGGGCCGAATTCCTGACGTTCGGCCACTGCCCCGTACCCGCAATCCCCCACAAGATCGTAATCTACGGCGTCCTGACCCGCGGCACGCAGCAATACCGGGTCTACGGCGACACGGACGACCCGGTGACGCCCCAGATCCATGACGCCCCGGACCCGCGCCGCGTATTCATCCGTCTCGACGGACTCGAATTCGATCCGGCGGCCGGAAGCAGCGGCATGAACCCCACGATCGACGACTGGGGCGAAGTGAACGTCGATATCGACATGTAATTCGATCCGAAATATGACAATGAACCATTTATCAAATTTTCCGTTATGCTGAAAAAAACTCTATTGTCCATCATGGCCGCAGCGGCCATGACGGCCTGCTCGCAGGTAGAGACCACGAGCGTCAACCCCGATCCGGAAGGAACGGGCTACATCACCTTCTCGCCCGTAGTCCCCAAAGCCACGCGAGGCACGGTCACCAAAATCGACCAGCTGAAAAACCAAGGTTTCTACGTCGTCGCCTACGGTGAAAACAGCTTCTATTTCAACCGTCTGCTGGCAGAATACAAGGAGGCTGCCGACGACAACAAAGGCGCGGGATTCTATCTGCCCGGAAAATACTCGTGGCCGAGCTACGAACTGACCTTTTCCGCCTGGTATCCCCCGACGCTTCCCGCAAACGGAGGCAGCGCCACGGCCTATGACAAGGACGGCAACCCGATGGCAGGCCAGTACGTATCGCAGCCGGTATGGAGCGGGGACGGGTCCGGACTGGAGAAAGGTCAGGAAATCCGCGAATTCGTACCCGCAACGGTGCACGCCGACCAGACGGACATCGTGATCGCCCGCACCAAGGCAACTTCCGCCACCTATGGAAAGGGGCAGCCCGTGAAGCTGAATTTCCGCCACATTCTTTCGCAGGTTTCGTTCAAGGCCAAGAAGAAGAGCGGCGACCAGCTGAGAATCGAGATCAAGGAGATCGAACTGCGCAACATTCCGTCGAAAGGCAATTTCGTGTTCCGCAAGAGCAACGACTTCACTACGGACGGCAATGTGACGGAGGGCACGACGAACCCGACCCTCATTCCCGCCGACCACTGGGAGATCATCGCGCCGACGGGCTCGAACCTCACCTATGGCGACGAAGCGGGCAACAACGTCAACCTGCAACGCTACAAACACACTTTGAGTACGCCGGTCGTACTGGAACCGGTGGCAGAGGGCACGGAAGGCGATGCCGTAGAACTGCTGGGCGATGGCGGCAATATGATGCTGATTCCCCAGAACTTCTCCGGCAATTATTACAACGGCAACCCGTGGGCCTGGGCCGAAAACAGAGATGAAAAAGGCGCATATCTCGCCCTGAAAATGAAAGTTTTCCGAAAAGTCATTACGGAAGATCCCGACAACAGCTGGGTGCAGATTTTCCCCATCGCCTCCGAAGGCGACATGGAGACTGACGACCACTACGGCTATGCGGCCGTCGGCATCGTCAGCAAGGAGGGCGCTCAGGAGTGGAAGCCGGGCTACCACTACGTCTATACGCTGAACTTCACCGACGAAGGCGTCGGCAAACACGATCCCGAGAATCCCGAAAAAGGCGGCGACGACATCCTCGGCGACTATATCTGGTTCACGGTGACCGTCGATGACTGGATTCCGACCGACCAGACTCCCGAACTGTAACCGCGGCCGAACGCGGTTCCGAAGCGTCCGCCCCATGCGGATGCCCGTATTGGCCGGGCGGGGTTGACTCCCCCTCCCGGTCGCAGACAAGCTCCCGGCTGGGAGCGCCGCCGGACCCGGGCATGTCCCGACCGGCAAAAACGACTGTTGAAAACGAACGATATGAAAAGTATGACACGAACAGGACTCCGCATCGCCGTACTGTTTGCGGCGGGAGCCTTCGCCGGGTCCTGTACGAAAGACGCGCCGGAATCCGCCTCTGCGCCGGGCGATGGCTCGATCGGCTTCGCGGTGACGGTCCGCAACGGCTGGGACGGCCTCGGCCCGGTGCAGGGAGCCTCCACGCGCACGGGCGGCGTCCTCGCGCAGGAAGACCGCGGCTTCACGGCGGAACTGCTGGGCGGCGACCGGCCGTTCCATCTCGACGTATCGACGACCGACGAATTCGGCGCAGCACCGCATGCCGCGACCCGCGGCACGCAAACCGAAACCGACGACTTTCCCGCGGCGTTCCGGATGTGGGCTTACAGCTATACGGACACAGACGCCGCATCGTTCGACGTGATGTCCGGCGAAGAGATCGCCCTTCGGGAAAACGGCCGCTGGGAGCCTTCGGAACGGTATTACTGGCGCTGGTATGCGGGGCAGAAACTCGGATTCATCGCCTGCGTTCCCGATCCGGCCGACAACCTCACCCCACCGTCGGACCCCGCCGGATCGTTCGTTTACGAAACCGACCCCGACCTGCAAAAGCAGCAGGACCTGCTGATCGCCTCGATTGCGGGAGTCACCGGCGCGGACTACGAAAAGACGGGAGTTCCGCTCGTCTTCAAACACGTGCTCACGGCGATCCGATTCCGCGTCAGCACGACGGCCACGGGCATGGAGCTGCGCAATATCCGGTCGATCTCGCTCAGGAACGTCCGTTACAAGGGCTCCTTCCGGGTGAATGCGGCAGGCGCCGGGTCCGGGACTCCGGCGGTCGCATGGACGCTCGACCCCGCGGTCCATTCCTACACCGATGCGCTCGCGCCCGAGACCGGAGACCTCCCCGAAGACAAGGAGAATCCGGGATACGCCGAACCGGGCCACGAACTCACCGATGCCGACGGCGTATTCATGCTGCCGCCGCAGACGCTGCCCGCCGATGCGCAGATCGTGATCGAATACACGCTTCCCGGCGAGGAGGAGCTGCAAACGATGACGGCCGACATCGGAGGCACCGAATGGCCCATAGGCAAAACGGTCGTCTACAACCTTTCGTCGTCGAAAATCACGACGGAAGATATTCTGGAGGTGCCGACCGACGACATCGTGCTGACTCACCGGGGCGGAACGGCGGCCTATGCCGTCCGGAGTTACCGCAAAGCGGAGCGCGTCAAGGCCGGGCAGACCGAAGAGCTTCCCCCGACGCCGCTGGCATGGTCCGCCGAATTCTCGACCGACGGCGGAAAGACCTGGACCTCCCGGTGTCCCGAATGGGTGACCGGATTCACGGATCAGGCCGAAGGCAGCGTGGAGGAGGTGAAATACGAAGCCGCGGTCGGCTCCAAGCCGATCGACGAAACGATAGACCCGAACACGTCGCTGCGGACGGCGGAGGCCGTGACGGACTACGACCTCTCCACGGCAGGCGGCACGACGCCGGTCAACACGGCCAACTGCTATGTCGTCAATGCGCCGGGCACGTACCGCTTCCCGCTGATCTACGGCAATGCGATACGCAACGGCGCAGACAATCAGGAAGCCTACGCAAAGAAAACCGACGAATGGTATGTGGAATACCCATTCTGGGACTGCGTTTCGAGAGACATCCAATCTCCGTTCATCACGTCCGACCGTACGTTCAGGGCCGCGATTCTGTGGCAGGACGAGAACAATCTCGTGAAGAACGTCGGAGTATCCCCCACGCAGGGAAACATGCTCGGAAAAAACGTACAGTATATCGCTTTCGAAGTGGAAGCCGGAACGATCCGCCAGGGCAACTGCGTGATCGCCCTGTATGCCGAAGACAACGCGAACAGCACCCTTGTATGGAGCTGGCATATCTGGGTGACCGGGCAGCGGCTCGACGATTATGTCCCGGTAGAAACAGCCAATGGAACCCATTACGACTTTCTGCCCGTCAACATCGGGTGGTACAGCAACGATCTGATCGACATTTATCGACCGCGCGACGTGCAGGTGCGCATCACCCAGACGGGGCACGAGCCGCAGACGGACGGCAAGACATTCACGATTCGCCAGCAGGCATACGAAACCGCCTCCCCCGGCAGCCAGCCCTATTTCCAGTTCGGGCGCAAGGACCCGATGCCGGCCCTGAATACGGACAACAGCGACAAGACGACCTATCCGGACAGATACGAGATCGTGAACGGAAGCACCAAACTCTCAGAGGCGATACAAACTCCGTATGTGTTTTACAGCGATTCGTACGGCTGGTTCGGCGGCGCCTCTTACTGGCATTTGTGGAACGCCGCAGCCAACGGGTTCGAAACGTCGGTGCGCGATTACGAAGTCGTGAAGACGATTTACGATCCCTCGCCCGTCGGATACACGGTGCCCGCCTCGGGAGCCTTCGCGTCGTTCGATGCCGCGAACACGGCAAAGGGACCGTCGGAAACCTCCGGATTCCGGAATTTCCGGTTCTATTGCTCGGCCGTGCAGCACGACGATGACCGGACGATCCTTTTCCGGGCGGTAGGACAGCGGTCCGGAAGCGGACGGGGAGAGGGAATGGGTCAGGAAACCCGTTACTGGACGGCGGTTCCGGCAACCGGAACGCGCGCGCAGGTATTCCATCTGACGGACAGGGCCGAAATGCAGACCACCGACCTCTCCGGAGCATTGCCCGTGCGCCCCGTACGCGAGAAATGAATGTCTGCGGGCAACTATTCGCCCGCAGACGCTCTCTCAGCCGCCCGCCGCTTGTCGAGATACTCTTTCATCTTGCCAAACGTCGCTTCCATCCGGCGGTCCATCCGATACTCGATAAACGGAAGAACGTCCGTAGGGGTATCGCTCCCGGGACACCAATCGGCCCGGAATGCCTCCGAACCGGTCTTTTTCGAAAAAATGCCCTGCCCGGGCCGCGGAAACCAATAATCATCGACGGCCTCCCCGACGGTAAGCTCCCGCGACCAGGCCACACGTCCCGAACGGTCGGCGCCCGGACCGTAACAGCCGAATTCGGCGTAAAACACGTCGCCCTTGCGGGCCGCATCGTGCCAGTCGCGCCATCCTTCGGGGCAAATCGCCCCGGGCAGTTCGCACATCAGCCACACTGTCCGGGCCGTGGATTTCCACGGACGCCCGAGGTAAACCCGCGTCACCCCTTCGGCGGCCGTCACGTGACAATGGATAAAGACATATCCGTATTTGTTGCGCTCGGTGGTCGAAGCCGCCGTGATGAAGCTGTCGGCCTTGCAATGGATGGTGCAATGCGAGAACTCGACGATGGAGGGCCCGAAGATGAAATCCGTCGTACCCTCGATGTAGGAGTCCGTGACGAATACGCGCGAGACATATCCTTTCGTGAAGAAGGTGTCCTGATTGCCGATCAGACGGCAGCCGTCGATCCAGATGCGGTCGCCGCGCGTTTCGAGCGCCACGGCCTGCCCCACCCTCCCGGCGTCGTTGCAGACCTCGAAATTATGCAGCAGCACATCGTCGGCCTGCACCGAAAAGGTATAGCTGTCGTAGGTGGTCAGCTCCCGGCCATCGACGACCTTGCCGGAATAGTCGTCCCAGACCAGCCGCACGTCGTCGGGATATTTCCCGCACCCGACCACGACGACCTTATCCTTGTAAACGTCGAGCGTCACTTTCTCGCGGTAAGTGCCGGGCATGATCCGCACCGTGCGCCACTCCGCGGGTTTCGACGGCAGGGCGTCGAAGCACGCCTGAATGGTCCGGAAATCCCCGCCGCCGTTGCAATCTACGGTATAAACCGTCTCTGCCGAGGCCCAGAGGCCCCGGCAGAGCAGAATCATCAGTATCGCCGAACGCAGCATGGCGCCGTCAGAGCGTTACACCCGTCTTGAAGATGGCGATCTCCTTGAAACCCGTCTTTTCGTGCTTCAAGTGCTCGCCGTCGGCCGTCGCCAGCACCTTGTCGATGAAGCGTTCCAGCACGGCCTGCGGCTCCTCGTCCTCGACCAGCGTTCCGGCGTTGAAGTCGATCCAGTTGGCCTTGAACTCCGAAAGCCGGGTGTTGGTCGAAATCTTCATCGTCGGCACGAAAGCCCCGAACGGCGTGCCGCGCCCCGTGGTGAAGAGCACCAGCTGGCAGCCCGACAAGGCCAGCGCCGAAGCGGCCACCAAGTCGTTACCCGGAGCCTGCAAGAGGTTCAACCCCGGTTTCGTGACGGGCCGGGCGTAGTTCAGCACATCGACGACGGGCTGCGCCCCGCCCTTCTGCACGCATCCCAACGACTTCTCTTCGAGCGTCGTGATGCCGCCCTTCTTGTTGCCCGGCGAGGGGTTCTCGTAGATCGGCTGGTCGAACTTGCGGAAATAGTGCTTGAAATCGTTGATCAGGCAGACCGTTTCGTCGAAGACCGTGCGGTCCGCGGCGCGGTCCATCAGGATCGTTTCGGCGCCGAACATCTCGGGAACCTCCGTCAGCACCGTGGTCCCGCCTTGCGCGATCAGCCAGTCGGAGAACAACCCCACCAGCGGATTGGCCGTGATACCCGAAAAGCCGTCCGAACCGCCGCACTTCAACCCCACTTTGAGGTAGGAGAGCGGAAGCGGCTGGCGTTTATCGCTTTTCGTCTTTTCGACCAGCCCGCGGCAGATTTCGAATCCGGCCTCGATTTCGTCCTCGACCTCCTGGGCGATCAGGAATTTCACCCGCTCGTCGTCCCACTCGCCGATCACCTCCTTCAGGGCCGACACCTGGTTGTTCTCGCACCCGAGGCCCAGCACCAGCACGGCGCCCGCATTGGGGTGCTTCACCAGCGCCGCCAGCGCCTTCTGCGTGTTGGCATGGTCGTCGCCCAGCTGCGAACAGCCGTAATTGTGGGTGTAGACCCGCACATCGTCGAGGTGCGAGCAGTCGCACTCGCGCTTCACGCGCTCCGCGATGGCCTGCGCCTGTCCGTTGACGCACCCCACCGAAGGCACGATCCACAGCTCGTTGCGGATGCCCATCGCACCGTTCTTGCGCAGGTAGCCCATCACCTTCGCGTCGCGCCGGGGATACGCCACGTCGTAGACCTTCGGGGCATAGATGTATTCGAGGTCGTCGCGGAGGTTGGTTTTCAGGTTGTGGGAGTGAATCCACCCGCCCTGCGGAATATCCTCCGTGGCGTGGCCGATCGGATAGCCGTATTTCACGACGTTTTCGCCCGCGGCGATGTCGCGCAGGGCGAACTTGTGCCCCCGGGCGATGTCGTCCCGAAGCGTCACGCCGACGCCGTCTACCTCGACCGTCTCGCCCTTGTGCAGGTCGTCGGCCAGCGCGACGGCGACATTGTCCGCGGCATTGATTTTCAGAAATCGTTTCATATCGATAAAATGATCCCGCACGTCCGGCTCCCATAAAGCCCCCGCCGAGGCGGGGGTTTGGGGGTGGGTCAGACTTGCAAACACGGCCGGAGGCCGTGACATGAAGCGTCCGAAACGCCACACCGGAGCAGCTGACTGGTTACTCTCCTAAAAACTTCTTCAAAGCATCCTTCATGCCCAACGCCTCGATGTCGCGGACATACCCCGCAACGGTCGGGACGAATGCCGGAACCTCCGAGAAATCGACGGTGAAGATGCCGCTCTCCTTTACGATCTTCGAGATCGTGGCCTCGACATCGGCCGAATCCCAGTTGGCACGGATGTACTCCACGAACTCTTTCGTATCGTCGGGCTCGAAACCGCTCTTGGGACTGTAAAGGGTCATCAGCGCCGCGAAGGTGAAGCACTCGCGCGCGGCGATGCGCTGCGCCTTGAACCAGTTGTCCCGGACGGTCGGATAGTTGCGCGCCTCCCACTTCGACAGCGAGTTGAGCGAGATGGAACGGAGCATGTGCTTGATAAAGGGGTTGTAGAAACGCTCCAGAATCCCGGCGGCGAAGCGCTTCAGCTCGTCCTGGTCCTCCTCGATCATCGGAATCACCTCCTCGGCGACCATGTCGTTGATGAACCGCTCGATCGCAGGGGTGTTGAAGGCGTCCATGACCGTCTCGCAGCCCATTTGCAGGGCGATGGGCACCATGCCCGTGTGCGAACCGTTCAGAATGCGGACCTTCTTGTCGCGGAACTGTTTGATCGAAGGCATGAAGATCACATGCAGACCCGCCTTGTCCAACGGCAGCTCCTTCATCACCTCCTTGTAGCCCGGACCGCCGATGGCCCACAGGTGGTACAACTCGGCCTTCACCACGAGGTTGTCGTCGTAGCCGATCTCCTCCTTGATCTCGTCGATCTGCTCGCGCGGGAATCCCGGCACGATGCGGTCCACGAGCGTGTCGCAGAAGTGGCAGTTCTTTTCGACCCAGTCGATGAAATCGGAGCCCAGCTTGTTATACTCGGCGTGCCGGATGACGTATTCGTGGAGCGTCGAACCGTTGTTCTCGATCAGCTCGCAGCAGATGATGCACAGACCCTTGGTCGGATCGCCGTTGAAATGCTTGAAACGCTTGTACAGCAGCGCCGTCATCTTCGCGGGGTACGACTTCGGAGGCTCGGCCGTCAGGTCGTCGCCCTCCTCGTAGCGGATGCCCGCCTCGGTGGTGTTCGAAATGGTGATCTTCAGCTCCGGGGAGAGGAAATAACGCTCGTAGGTCGCATAGTCCACATAGGGATTGAACGAGTCCATGACGCTCTTCACCAGCCGCACGTCCTTTTTGGGCTGCTTGTTCTCGATGCCCTCCAGATAGACGTGGTACATGTTATCCTGCCTGTGCATCAGGTCGATCATCCCCAGCACCTTGTGCTCGGGGTCGATAATCGGCTGGCATACAGCCACTCCGGCATCCATGACGCCCTTTTCGTTGGCGATGTCGATCTGCCAGTCCACGAAGGCCCTCAGAAAGTTCCCTTCGCCGAATTGCAGGATGCGGACGGGGCGGACGACCTTTTCCACGGCCGACTTGTTCAGTTGCTTAATCATTGTATGTCAGTTTTTTATATTACTCCAATACGATAGGCTTGTATTTCGGAACCAGCGTCTTCATCACGATCCAGCCGACGAGGTAAGCCACGGCGCAGATGCAGAAGACGACGAAATATCCGGCGGGTTTTCCCTCGAAGCCCATGTAGGTCATATTGGTCTCCTCGGCATGCACGAACAGCCATCCGGCGAACCATTGCAGGATCATCGAGCCGACACCTCCGGCCATGCCGCCGATGCCCGTCACGGTGGCGATCGCCGACTTGGGGAACATGTCGCCCACGGTCGAGAAGATGTTGGCCGACCACGACTGGTGCGCCGCGCCGCCGATACCGATCAGAATGATCGGGAACCACGGCGAAATGGTGCCCAGAGGCTGAGCCAGCAGCACCAGCAGCGGGAAGAACGCGAAGATCAGCATGGCGCGCATGCGGGCCGCATAGGGGTTCAGACCCGTCTTGTTGATGATGATCGTCGGGAGCTTGCCGCCGTAGATCGAGAGCATCGTGATCGCATAGAGCGTGAAGATCAGCGCCACGCCCAGCCCCTCGGACATCTTGATCCCGAACTGCGAATTGAGATACGAGGGGGTCCAGAAGAGGAAGAACCACCACACGCCGTCGGTCATGAACTTACCGAAGGCGAAAGCCCAGGTCTGCTTGAACGAAAGGGTTTTCCAGAACGACATCTTCGGGCACTCGTCCTCCGTCTCCTCCTTGGCGACGGCGCCGTCGATGACCTCGTGTTTGTCCTGCTCGATATACTCCAGCTCGGCGACGTTCACCCTCGGGTGCTCCGACGGCTTCTTGTACATGAAGACCCAGAAACCCATCCAGACGAAGCCCAGGGCGCCGATCACGATGAAAGCCATCTCCCAGCCCCAAGCCTTGGCCAGCAGCGGAATGGTCAGCGGAGCGAACAACGCGCCGATCGAAGCTCCGGCGTTGAAGATCGAGGTGGCATAGGCGCGATCCTTCTTGGGGAAGTACTCGGCGGTCACCTTGATGGCTGCGGGGAAGTTGCCCGCCTCACCCAGAGCGAGGATGCAGCGTGCGGCGATGAAGAAATACATGCTGACCATAGCGATGGTCGCGGCCACGGCCGAGCCGGCCTCGACGGCGCGCAGCGCGGCGGCATTGGGAAGCCCTACCCACGCCTCGGTGGCCACGCCGCAGAGAGCGTGCAGACAGGCGCCCAGCGACCAGACGCCGATGGCCCACAGATAACCTTTCTTGGTGCCCATCCAGTCGATGAAACGCCCGGCGAAGAGCATGCAGACGGCATAGACGATCGAGAAGATCGAAGTGATGAGTCCGTAATGGTACTCGTTCCAGTGGAATTCGGGTTTGATGAATTCGTCCCACGTCAGCGAAAGCACCTGACGGTCGAGGTAGTTAACGGTCGTTGCGAAGAAGAGCATCGCACAGATGACCCAGCGGTACTGCGTCATCTTCCCTGCGAGAGTCGATTGATTCTTTGACATTTATTCGGTTTTTAATAAGTAGTGTTCGGGGTCGGTGAGCCGCATGAACGGCATCCGGCGGCGGAGCGGGGCCGCCGCCGGACGACCGAACTTACGGAATCGGTTTTTAACGTACCTTGGCGATCACGTCCAGGGCGAAACGGCATTTTTCGGAGACGGCCTTCCAGTCTTTCGCGGCTATCACCTCCTTGGGGAAGAGCTGCGAACCCATGCCCACGCAGAAAACGCCGGCCTTGAACCACGCCGTGAGGTTCTCCTCGGTGGGCTCCACGGCGCCGGTGGCCATGATGTTCGACCACGGCAGCGGGGCCTTGACATTCTTGACGAACGACGGACCGCCCACGTTGCCCGCGGGGAAGACCTTCGTCAGGTCGCAGCCCAGCTCCTGAGCCAGACCGATCTCGGTGACCGATCCGCAGCCCGGGGTGTAGGGCACCAGGTGGCGGTTGCAGACCTTGGCGACCTCGGCGTTCAGGTAGGGACCCACGACGAAGTTGGCGCCGTACTGGATGTACAGGGCCGCGGTCGGGGCATCGACGATCGTACCCACGCCCAGCACCATTTCGGGACACTCCCTGGCGGCGAACTTGATGACCTCGATGAATACCTCCGAAGCGAAATCGCCGCGGTTGGTGAACTCGAAAGCGCGCACGCCGCCCTCGTAGCAGGCTTTCACGACCTGCTTGGCGATCTCGGCGTCAGCGTGATAAAATACGGGAACCATGCCGGTAGCCTGGATTGCAGACATCACCTGCATCTTATTGAAGCGAGCCATAATTTTTTAATGTTAAATGTAGAAGGTTAAAGGTGAAAGGCATTTCCCAACGACACCTTTAACTTTTCACTTTTCATCTTTCACTTTAATTACCTTTGTACGCGTCCGCTGGCGTTACCTCCAGCCAGACTCTCGACCTCCTCGGCCGATACGAGGTTGAAGTCGCCGTTGATCGTGTGTTTCAGGGCCGATGCCGCCACGGCGAACTCCAGCGCCTCGCCCTGCGTAGGCTTGGTCAGCAGGCCGTGGATCACGCCGCCCGAGAACGAGTCGCCGCCGCCCACGCGGTCGATGATCGGGTCGATGTCGTAACGCTTCGACTCGTAGAACTCCTTGCCGTCGTAGATCATGGCCTTCCAGCCGTTGTGCGTCGCCGAGAACGACTCGCGCAGCGTCGAGATCACGTATTTGAACCCGAACGTCTCGGCCATCTGGCGGAAAATGCCCTTGTAGCCTTCGGCATTGGTCTCGCCGCCCTCGACATCGGCGTCGGGCTTGAACCCGAGGCACAGCTCGGCGTCCTCCTCGTTGCCGATGCAGACATCGACGTATTGCATCAGAGGCTTCATGATCGACTGCGCCTTCTCCTTGGTCCAGAGCTTCTTGCGGAAGTTCAGGTCCACCGACACCGTCACGCCGTGACGCTTGGCGGCCTCGCAGGCCAGACGGGTCAGCTCGGCGGCCTTGTCCGAGATCGCGGGCGTGATGCCCGACCAGTGGAACCACCGGGCGCCCTCCATGATGGCGTCGAAGTCGAAATCCTGCGGATCGGCCTCGGCGATCGACGAGTGCGCACGGTCGTAAATCACCTTCGAGGGACGCATCGAAGCGCCCGTTTCGAGGTAATAGATGCCCACGCGGTCGCCGCCGCGGGCTATGAAATCGGTCCGGACGCCGTATTTGCGCAGCGCGTTCACCGCCGACTGGCCGATCTCGTGCTTCGGGAGCTTCGAGACGAAATAAGCCTCGTGACCGTAGTTGGCGCACGAAACGGCCACGTTGGCCTCGCCGCCGCCGTAGACGACATCGAACGAATCGGACTGGACGAAACGGGTATTGCCGGGCGTCGAAAGACGCAGCATGATCTCTCCTAATGTTACGATTTTCATGGTTTTATTGCGTGTTAAAATTTGAAGTAATTCTTAGCGTTCCGGTAGCAGATGCCCTCGATGATCTCCCGCCCGATGAAGTCGATTTCCGAAGCGGGCAGCAGGCCGTTTTCGATGTCGTTGCCCACGAGGTTGCACAGCGTGCGGCGGAAATACTCGTGGCGCGGGTACGAGAGGAACGACCGCGAGTCGGTCAGCATGCCGACGAAGCGGCTCAGCAGACCCAGCGTCGAGAGGGCGTTCATCTGCTTCTCCATGCCGTCCTTCTGGTCGAGGAACCACCATCCCGATCCGAACTGGATCTTCCCGGCGCCGTAACGACCGTCCTGGAAGTTGCCGAGCATCGTGGCCACCAGCTCGTTGTCGCGGGGATTGAGGTTGTAGATGATGGTCTTGGTGAGTTTGTCCTCCCGGTCGAGCATGTCGAAGAATTTCGACATCTGCTTGCCCACCGTGAAGTCGCCGATCGAGTCGAAACCCGTATCGGGGCCCAGCTGGCTGAACATGCGGCTGTTGTTATTGCGGATGGCGCCGTAGTGGAACTGCTGCGTCCAGCCCGTCTCCCAGTCCATGACGGCGAACTCGACCAGCATGGCCGTCTTGTACTTGCGGATCTCCTCGGGCGTCAGCGTCTGCCCGCCATATACCTTATTAAAAATAGCGCCGATCTCCGACCGGGTGTAATCCTCGGCGTAGAACTCCTCGATGCCGTGGTCCGAGAGGCGGCAGCCCACCGACTCGAAGAACTTGTGACGCACGCGCAGCGCCTCGATCACGTCGTCGAATTTCGAAATCGTGACGCCCGAAACCTCCGAAAGCCGCTCCATATAGGCGCGGAACTCGGCCGGAGACTCCACGGCCATCGCCCTGTCGGGACGCCACGTGGGGAGCATCCTGGTCGCAAAACCGTCCTCGCGGACCTTGATGTGGTGTTCGAGCGAATCCACGGGATCGTCCGTCGTGCACACGGCCTCGACGTTGTAGTGGCGCATCAGACCGCGGGCGTGGAACTCGGGCTTCTGCAACAGCGCCGTACAATGGTCGTAGATCTCGCGGGCCGTCGAGGGGTTCAGCAGCTTCGTCACCCCGAAGGCGGTCTTCAGTTCGAGATGCGTCCAGTGGTAGAGCGGGTTGCGCATCGTATAGGGCACCGTCTCGGCCCACTTCTCGAACTTCTCCCAGTCGCTAGTATCCTTGCCCGTGCAATACTTCTCATCGACGCCGTTGGTACGCATCGCGCGCCATTTGTAATGGTCGCCTTCGAGCCAGATCTTCGACAGGTTGTCGAAGCGGTGGTCCTCGGCGACATACGCGGGAATCAGGTGGCAATGGTAGTCGATGATCGGCATCTTGGCCGCATGGTCGTGGTAAAGACGCTGCGCAGTCTCGGTCTGCAACAGGAAGTCGTCGTCGTTAAACTGTTTCATGTTCAATCTATCTGTTTTTATAGTCGTTCGCTCCGGTCGGAGCGCCGCAAAACGCCCCTTTTCACAACGTAAAATTACGAACTTTACGTCACTCCCGATACGAAAAATTGCCAAATAAAGTAGATTATTTGCCAATTTGGTTGACCAATGTACGGAAAAATCGTAAATTTGCCTAAAATCCAACAAAAAATCTTTTAACATAGTATGATGAAAAACACGATTCTTGGGTTTGCAGCCGTGCTGATGGCCTCCTGCACCCCCGCCCTGAAGGTAGATGTAGCCAACACGACCCAGCTCGAACGCGACGACGAGACGGTCGAAATCGCCTGGTCCGAAGTGGCGGCGCTCGAAGGCGTAACTCCGGAAAACGTCGTCGTCCTGAACGACGACGGCGAACAGATTCCCTCGCAGGTGCTCTTCCGCGGCACGGCGGAACCCCAGGCGCTGATCTTCCAGACCGACGCCGACCCGATGGAGACCAAGCGTTTCAAGATCGTCACGGGCGTGCGCGAAAACTACCCTGCCGAAGCGTACGGCCGCACGGTTCCCGAACGCTACGACGACTATGCGTGGGAGAACAACAAGGTGGCCTACCGTCTTTACGGCCCGGCGCTGGAGACCTCGCCCGAAAAACTCATCACCCCGGGTATCGACGTGTGGGTGAAGTGCACCGACAAGCTGGTGATCGACGAGTGGTACGCCCGCGGCAAATACCACCACAATTTCGGCGACGGCATGGACTGCTACAAGGTGGGCGTGACGCTCGGCTCGGGGGCTTCGCTGCCGTTCGTGGACGGTAAGTTCTGGATGATGGGCCACAACTACGCCACGGCCCGGACGCTGGACAACGGTCCGATCCGCACCACCGTGGAGCTGACCTACGCGCCGTTCAACGTCGATGGCACTCCCGTGTCGCTCACCAAGACCATCTCGCTCGACGCCAACCAGCGTTTCAACCGCATGGACAACGTCTACGAGGGAGATTTCGCCGAGATGCCGATCGCCGCAGGCTTCGTGCGCCACGACGTGAAACGCCTGATGACGGGCGACGACTGGATGGGCATGGTCGAAGCCGCCTCGGACTCGAAGAACCCCGCACGCGACGGCGACATCTTCCTGGGTGTGATCCTGCCCGGCGCCGAGATGCTGGCCGACACGCTGGGTCACGCCGTGGCCGTGAAGAGCGTGAAGCCGGGCCAGACGCTGACCTACTATGCCGGTTCGGGATGGAGCCAGGGCGGCGTGGAAGATATGGGCGAATGGGTCGAGGAGATCGGCATGGCGCAGGCCGCCGCCGTGAATCCGCTCCGGGCGACCGTCCGCAAATAAGTTGAAAATTATCATGAAAAGTCCGGTCTGATGACCGGACTTTTTCGGTGCCGTAACGGCACTTTTATAAGCCGAAAAGTTTTACCGAAGCACACGCACGATTCGGGGTTGAACCTATCCGACTTTTTTGTACCTTTGTAAGAAATCAACGCGTCACCTCGAAAAACCATGAACAACCAAAAAATCGTCACTTTCGGAGAGATCATGCTGCGGCTCACGCCGCCCGACTATCTGCGTTTCAACCAAACCGACCTGTTCCGCGCCAGCTACGGCGGCAGCGAAGCCAACGTGGCCGTTTCGCTGGCCAATTTCGGGCTCCGCAGCGAATTCATCACCCGCCTGCCCGAGAACCGCGTGGCCGATGCCTGCCTCGACGACCTGCGCCGCTACGGCGTCGGAACCGACGGCATCCTCCGCGGCGGCAAGCGGCTGGGACTTTATTATATGGAGGAGGCCGCATCCATGCGCACCTCCCACGTCGTCTACGACCGTGCCGACTCGGCCTTCGACACCCTCAGCCCGGGGATGATAGACTGGCGCAGCCTCTTCGACGGTGCTACGTGGTTCCACTGGTCGGGCATCTCGGCCGCGGTGAGCGCCGACACGGCCGCCGTATGCGCTGAAGCGATCGCCGTCGCCCGGGAAATGGGCCTGACCGTCTCGTGCGACATCAACTACCGCAAGAACCTCTGGAAATACGGCAAGGAACCGCAGGAGGTACTGCCTCCGCTGATGGAGCAATGCGACATATTCTTCGGCACGGACGACGAATACGAAAAGATACTCGGCATGCGCCTGCCGAAATTCGAGGCCCGCGACGCCTCCTACCGCCCCGACACGGCCGGCTACGAACGCGCCTCGGCCGAGGTGGCGGCGCGGTTCCCCCGCTGCCGGGGCATCGTCTTCGGGCTCCGCAGCGTCCTGAGCGCCAACCACCACCTGATCTCCGGAACGCTCTACACCGGGGGACGGCTGCTCTCCACGCGGGTTTACGACATCGACAATGTGGTGGACTGCGTGGGCGTGGGCGACGCTTTCGTGGGCGGGCTGATCTACGGAATGGCCGAACACGCCGGAGACATGCAATTCGCCCTCGATTTCGGCACGGCGGCCTGCGCGCTGAAAAACACCGTGCCGGGCGACTACAACCAATTCACGGCCGAAGAGGTCGCCCAACTGGCCCGCGGCTCCGTTTCGGGCCGTATCGCAAGGTAAAAGCCCCCATTACAAATCCGCAAAAAAAAGAGAACCCCGGTCAGTTGACCGGGGTTCTCTTTTTTCCGTATAAGGTTATTCGCCTTTGGCCTTTTTGTAGAGGTCGTTGTAGGTGTTGTACTTCTCCATGATGCCCGGTTCGTCGCGCAGACGGAAGCAGAGCGACTTGAGGAACTCCAGCGTGTCGATGTCGTCGGGCTTGATCTGGTGAGCCTTCTCGAACCAGGGTACGGCGGCCATATAAACGTCGTTGACACCCTTCAGGTCGGCATCGTAGGCAGCCTGGCTGCTGTACTGCTTCTCGTTCATCTCCTTGTTGAGCGCGTCGCCCTTGATCGTGTAGAACACACCCAGATAATAGTTGCCTTCGAACATGTCGGGCTTCAGCTCCACGACCTTCTTGAACGAGTCGATGCTCTGATCGTAGTCTTTCAGCGCATAGAAAATACGTCCGCGGCCGAACCACATGTCCACGTTCCCGGGATTGTCCTCAATGGCCTTGTCGATCAGCGCCACGAGGTCGGCCGGATTGCCCACGCCCTCCTCCGAGGTGTAGAGCTGCATCAGACCGTCGAGAATACGCTCGTTCTTCGGGCACTTCTCGATGCCCGTCAGCAGAACATCCTTGGCCTTCATCACATTGGCCCTGTCGATATCCTTCTGACCGTAGAGGCAGTGGAAGAGGTAATAGTAGATGTTGCCCTCGGGCACGCCCTCGGCATTGGTATCGACATAGCCCAGGTCGATGGCTTTGGTCAGGTACTCGGCACCCTTGACGAACGACTTGGGGTTGTTGGCGCCATCGACCGTCAGCAGGTAGCCCGCATAGTAGAGCAGCGCGGGATCGGCCTCGCCGTAAGCCGGGCTCGACTGGGCCTTGTAAGCCGTCACGTAAGCCTTGGCAGCCTCGGCGTAGTTGCCCGAATCAATGCCGGTGTTGCCGGCCTGCGAGCAGAAATCGCTGACCTGCTTCAACCCCTCCTTGACCTTGTCGGCCGTCTTGGGGTCCAGCTCGTAAGCCTTGTTGTAAGCCTCGATGGCCTTCGCGGGAGCGTCCTTCATCACCCACTTCGTCTGCTTCCACGTAGCGACCTTGTTGTCCTTGACATAGGCCGTGAAATAGGGATAGACCCATGCGTCGAACTCCGCGCCGTTGAGCGTCTCCTTAGCGGTTGACTTGGGCTCGCCGACAGCCAGTTTCAGCATCGCGGCGTCCATGTTGACGAAGAGGCTCTTCGTAGGTTCGATAGCCACTTCGTAGAAAGCCTTGCCGCGGTTGATCCACGTTGCGGCCTTGGTAGCCTTCTTCTCGTTGGCGATGTCGGCATCGCTCTTTTCGATCTTGGCGAGAAGCGCTTCCTTGTTCACTTTCTGGGCCTGCACGGCGGGAACTGCCACGAGCAGCGCCGCGAGAACCGTCCAAATCGTTTTCTTCATAGTAAACTGAAATTTTAGGTTTTTTGATGTTTTTCAATTATTCTTCCGCCGAGGGAGCGTCGGTCGCGGGCGTTTCGGCCCCGTTCTCAGCGCCTTCCGCGGTCTGCACTTCCTCCTCATCCCCGGCTGCCGGCACGGCCATCACCGAAGCAATGGCATCGCCTTCGCGGAGGTTGATGATACGCACACCCTGCGTAGCGCGGCCCGCAAGGCGGATCTGCTCGACGGCGGTGCGTATGGTGAGTCCCGAACGGTTGATGATCATCAGGTCGTTCTCGTCGGTAACGGCCTGTATCGAAATCAGTTTGCCTGTCTTTTCCGTAATGTTGATGGTCTTCACGCCCTTTCCGCCGCGGTTGGTGATGCGGTACTCGTCCAGATCGGTGCGCTTTCCGTAACCGTTCTCGCTCAGCACCAGCACATCCTGCTTCGAATCGGGTTCTACACAGATCATGCCGACCACTTCGTCGTTCTCCTCGATCGAGATGCCGCGCACGCCGGCGCCGACGCGCCCGATCGGACGCACCGTCGATTCGTTGAAGCGGATGGCCTTGCCCTCCCGGGCCGCGATCATCACCTCGGCGTTGCCGCTGGTGAGCTTGGCCTCGATCAGCTGGTCGCCCTCGCGGATGACGATGGCGTTGACGCCGTTCTGACGCGGACGCGAATAGGCTTCGAGACGGGTCTTCTTGATCGTGCCGTCCTTCGTGCACATGATGATGAAGTTGCTGTTCACATACTCCGCATCGGCCAGGCTCTTGACGTTGATATAGGCGCGGACCTTGTCGTCCGGCTCGATCTGGATGACATTCTGGATGGCGCGGCCCTTCGACGAACGCGCGCCCTCGGGAATCTCGTAGACCTTGAGCCAGAAGCAGCGGCCCTTCTCCGTGAAGAACAGCATCGTATTGTGCATCGAAGCCACGTAGATATGCTCGATGAAGTCCTCGTCGCGCGTGGCGCTGCCCTTGGCTCCTACGCCGCCGCGGTTCTGCGTGCGGTACTCGGCCAGCGGCGTGCGCTTGATATAGCCCATGTGCGAGATGGTGATGACCATGTCGTCGTCGGCATAGAAATCCTCGGGGTTGAACTCCTCGGAGGCGTAGACGATCTCCGAACGGCGCTCGTCGCCGTATTTCTCCTTGATCTCCAGCAACTCGTCCTTGATGACCTGCATTTGCAGCGAAACATTTTCGAGAATCTCGGTCAGATGCTCGATCAGCTTCATCAGCTCGTCGCGCTCGGCGATCAGCTTGCCGCGCTCCAGGCCGGTCAGCGCGCGCAAACGCATCTCGATGATGGCCGAAGCCTGAATGTCGCTCAGCTCGAAACGCTCGATCAGGGTCTGTTTCGCGGCGTCGGGCGTCTGCGAAGCGCGGATGATGTGAACGATCTCGTCGATGTTGTCCTGTGCGATCAGGAGACCCAGCACGATGTGCAAACGTTCCTCGGCCTTGCGCTTGTCGTAGCGTGTGCGGCGGACCACCACGTCGTGACGGTGGTCGATGAAATGCCGGATCAGATCGCGCATCGACAGCAGCTCGGGACGGCCGTTCACCAGCGCGATGTTGTTCACGGCGAACGAGGTCTGCAACGGGGTGTTCTTGAACAGCGTGTTCAGCACCACGCTCGCCACGGCGTCCTGTTTCAGAATGATGATGATCCGCAGGCCGTTGCGGTCCGATTCGTCGTTGATGTAGGAGATGCCTTCGATCTTCTTGTCGTTGATCATGTCGGCGATCTTCTTGATCATCTCGGCCTTGTTGATCATATAGGGGATCTCCGTGATGACGATGCACTCGCGGCCGCTCGGCGTATGCTCGATCTCGGTCTTGGCGCGCATCATCACACGTCCGCGGCCCGTCAGCATCGCCTCCTTCACGCCCTCGTAGCCGTAGATGATACCGCCCGTGGGGAAGTCGGGGCCCTTGACGTACTGCAAAAGCTCCTCGCCCGTGATTTCGGGGTTGTCGATATAGGCGCAGCAGGCGTCCACCACCTCCGAGAGGTTGTGCGGAGCCATATTCGTGGCCATACCGACGGCGATACCGCTGGCGCCGTTGACGATCAGCAGCGGAATTTTCGTGGGAAGGACCGTAGGCTCGGGAATCGTGTCGTCGAAGTTCAGCGTCCAATCGACGGTCTCCTTGTCTATGTCGGCCATCACCTCGTCGGTGATCTTCTTCATTCGCGCCTCGGTATAACGCATGGCGGCCGGCGAGTCGCCGTCCATCGAACCGAAGTTGCCCTGTCCATCGACCAGCGGGTAGCGCATCGACCAGTCCTGGGCCAGACGGACCATCGCGTCGTAGACCGACAAGTCGCCGTGGGGGTGGAACTTACCGAGCACGTCGCCGACGATACGGGCCGACTTACGGGTGGGTTTGTCGGAGTAGAGGTTGAGCTCCGCGCTCATATCGTAGAGGATGCGCCGGTGTACGGGCTTCATACCGTCCCTGACATCGGGCAGCGCACGCGACACGATGACCGACATCGAGTAGTCGATGTACGCCGACTTCATCTGCTCTTCGATATTGATGGGGATGATACGCCCCACCAAACCGGCATTCTTTTCTTCTTCCGTTAGCATTATTCAGTGTTTAGATCTTTTTGCACCGACACCGCGCATTCGCCGGGCCGGTGTCATCGAAAAATTACCACTTGTTTAACATACAAAAATAGGATTTATTTCCGATCTGAGCAACTTTGCGGGGAAAAATCTCTTCGCGCGCGCGATATTTTTCAGGGAGCATGCCGTTTTTGGCCCTTTTCCGGCGATCTGACGGCCCGAAAAAAATCTCCCGGCAGAGTGCCGAGAGAAAAGGGCCCGCGGAGCCCCGGTTCCGAAAAGGAAACAGCCCCGATGATTCTCTTCAAAGTCAAAGCCCGCAGATGCGTTCGACGCGCGACACGAGCAACAGCAGGGCGATGAAAAGCCACAGCGCCCGGTTCTCAATACGCAACCGGCGGAGCGCCTTTCCGTCAGCATCTTCGGCGGGCAGAGAGCGCAGCCTCCACAGATCGACGGCGAAAAACACCGCCGCTGCCACGATCAGCGCCAGGACAAACCAGTTCCAAATCAAAGAAAAGATTCCCATCGCACTCAGCGAAAATCAATGAATTCGTAATCCGCATAGTTCTTCCGGTCGAAGAGCCGGACATGCCCTGCGAGCGGCGCGATGCCGAGGATGCCGACCTGCACCTGCTCGCCGTCGTAATCGTAGGAGAGCGACAGAGGACGCATCGCGGCGGTATCGACCGTCACGGTGATGCTGCCCGCCGGAGAATCGTTCCCGGCGGCGGGCGTCAGCCGCACGACGGCGCGCCCCCCGGCTTCGGAGACCAACGCCGGGATATACTCGCTGCCGAGGAAATCGAAAGCCCGGACGGGATTGTTCAGGATGTTGCGGCTCGCGGCGTCCACCTCCGTCACGGTCACCTCGCGGCGGCGGTTGTCGATTTCGTAGCGGACCACGCTGTCGGCAAAAACCTCGGCGTCGGCCAGCACGAGGTAGTAGCACCGTCCCTCGACGACATAGCTGCCGCGGCTTTTGTAATCGCCCGCCGAGACTTCGAAATCCACGCTGTAACCGGGCATCGCGCGGAACCCCGCGGCGAGTTTTTCGAGTATCTCCGTGGCGCGCCCGGCTGCCCTGCTCTGCGGCATTCCGCAGCACAGCACCGCCATGAAAAGTGAAAAATGAAAAATGAAAGATGCGTTTTTCTTCATATCGTCCCCCAACTGCCGCGCAGCCAATTTTTAATTCCTAATTCTCAATTTTCAATTAGCCGATGGCTTAAAATACCCCCAGTTCCTGCAATTTGGCCTCCAGCGAGGGCAGGTCGTGGTAGAGGATGTCGCGCGGCTTGGCGCCCTGCTGACGGCCGACGATGCCGGCCCGTTCGAGCTGCATCATGATGCGCCCGGCGCGGTTGAATCCCACCTCATAGTTGCGCTGGATCATCGAAGTCGAGATCGACCCGTCCTGCACGGCGCTGCGGGCGATCTCGGCGAAGAGCGAATCGTATTTCAGAGGCGCCGAAGAGGTCTCTTCGCTGCCCATCTGCGATCCGTCGCCGCTGTCGGGCGTATAGTCGGGCAGCGCATAGGCCGCCGTGTAACCCTGCTGTTTGGAGATGTAATCGACGATGCGTTCGACCTCCTTGGTCTCGACCAGCGCACACTGGATGCGCGTCAGCTCGCCGTCTTTCGAAATGAGCATGTCGCCGCGGCCGATCAGCTGGTCGGCGCCCGGACGGTCGAGGATCGTCCGCGAGTCGATCATCTGCATCACGCGGAAAGCGACGCGGGCCGGGAAGTTGGCCTTGATCTTGCCCGTGATGACATCGACCGACGGACGCTGCGTGGCGATGATGAGGTGGATGCCGATGGCGCGGGCCTTCTGGGCCAGGCGCGTCACGGGGGTTTCGACCTCCTTGGCCGTCATGATGAGGTCGGCGAACTCGTCGATCACCACGACGATATAGGGCATGAAACGGTGGCCGTTCAGCGGGTTCAGCCGCCGGGAGGTGAATTTCTCGTTGTACTCGGAGATGTTCCGGGCTCCGGCCTTCTTGCAGAGCTCCAGCCGGTTGTCCATCTCCGTGCAGAGCGAATTGAGCGTATAGACCGCCTTGCGGGGATCGGTGACGATGGCTTCGTCCTCCGACTCCATCTTGGCCAGAAAATGACGTTCGATCTTGGCGTAAAGCGAGAACTCGACCATCTTGGGGTCGATCATCACGAATTTCAGCTGCGCGGGGTGCTTGCGGTAGAGCAGCGAGGTGATGATGGCGTTCAGTCCGACGGACTTGCCCTGTCCCGTGGCTCCGGCCACCAACAGGTGAGGCATCTTGGCCAGATCGAAGACGAAATTCTCGTTCTGGATCGTGCGGCCGATCACCACCGGCAGCTCGGCCTTCGACTCCTGGAAACGCAGCGACCGCACCGCCGAGTACATCGAAACGATCTGCTTGTTGCGGTTCGGGACCTCGATGCCGATGGTCCCCTTGCCCGGAATCGGAGCGATGATGCGGATGCCCGATTCGGCCTTGAGGCTCTGGGCGATATCGTTCTGAAGCCCCTGTATCTTGGCGATCTTGACCCCCTGCGCCTGCACGATCTCGTAGAGCGTGACCGTGGGGCCCACGGTGGCCTTGATGCGCTGGATCGGAATGCCGAAATATTTGAGCGTCTCCTCGATCTTGGTCTTGTTCTCGAAAATCTCCTCGTCCGACACCTCCGAATCGGAAACATAGTCCTCCAGCAGCGTCACGGGCGGCTTGTGGTAATTCACGAGGTCTTTCAGCGGATCGTAGCTCTCCGTCGGGATCGACTTTTCGTCAACCAGTTTCGCTTCGTTGGACTCCACCGTCACCACGATGCCTTCACCCCGGGGCTCGGGCGCCGGAAGCGCTTCGGCAGACACCTCCGCAAACACCTCTGCGGGCGTCTCTTCCGGTTCTGCGGGTTCGACAGGCCCGCCGGGCTCGTCGCCGACGAGGATCTCGGTGAAGGGTCCGTCGGATGCGGGAGCCGCCGGCGCAACAGGACGGAACACCGGGCGTTCCAGCTCGATCAGCCCCCCGCGGCCCATCACCACGCGCCCTCCGGGGTGCGAGAGATCGACCTCGGTGAACTCCTCGTCCCCGGCGGATTCCTGCGGCATCTCCTCCGGAGCGGCCTCGCCGACGGGCTTCCCGTCGGACGTTAGTTCCACGAAAGGATCGTCGTCCTCGTCTCCGGCCGCAGATTTCACGACCGGAGCGACCTCCGCAGGACGCTCGACGTGCATCGGCGCGGCCTTCCGCACCGGAGGCTCCGGCGTTTCGGCGACTTTCCGAACGGGAGCGGCGGGCTCGGCGGCCTTCGGAACCTCCGGTTTCGGGGCCGGCTCGGGAGCCTCCTCCGTGATCGCCCCGTCGTCCCCGGGAACACGGCCGAGGGGCGCGACCACCTTGTGTCTGACGATCTCGACGATCTTTTCGCCCTTGTCGGCCACGACGTTGCCGACCTCGTTGACCTTGTTGATGAAGTTGCGGTTGATGAATACGCCCGTCAGAATCCACCCGCCCAACAGCAGGATAAGCGTTCCGACGGCACCGATATGCGTGCGCAGCAGCCCCGAGACCTCGATGCCGAACGCCCCGCCCCACCCCGTCGAGCAACAGAGGCTCCAACGGTCGGCGAAAGCGAAGCCCAGGGTCAGCGACCCGAGGATCATGATGAAGAAGAGCGAGAGGATCGAATGGTTCACCAGCAGCGGCCGCTGGCGGATGATCCTCACCCCGATCAGCACCAGCATCACGGGAATCAGGATGCCGAACAGTCCGAACGAACGATCGACCAGCATCATTCCCAGCCGCGCCCCGGCGACGCCGCAGAGGTTTTCGACCTCGGCGCCGATCAGTTCGCGGTCCTCGACCGACTTTTGCAGCACGCTCTGGTCGGGAGCCCAGCTGAAAAACGAAAAGAATACCGCGGCGGCGGTGAACACTCCCACGAACAGCAGCAACAGACCCGCGATCCAGCGCGCGCTGTCGCGGTTGGAACGCTGCACGTTCTGTCGTCCGTTGGGGGATGTCGTATTTTTGGATGCCATTTTTGTTACGCTTGATTTATCAAGCGAAGGTACGGAAAATCCCGAAATTTTCGGCGAAAATTCCGGGAATTAAGAATTAAAAATTAAAAATTAAAAACCGACACGCGCACAAAAGCACGCAACACAGCAAATTGCACGCATTATATCAAGCAGGGAATCACACAAAGCAGCCCCCAGGAAACGATCTGCAATTCTTAATTCTCAATTTTTAATTCTTAATTGGCTAAAAGCCTTCGCTTTCAGTCGTTCGCAGTACTCCTCGCCAGCGAAAGTGCGGAACGTGAAGCGGGGTTCGTGATCCGCCGGAGCGCGCAGGCCGCAGTCGTCGAGCAGCTGCGCCACCCGGCGGGCGACGGCAGGCGACGGATCGACGATCGCAACGCCGCGCCCGGCGACGACGCGCTCGAGCACGGGCGTCAGGAAAGGATAGTGCGTGCACCCCAACACGATCTGGTCGGCGCCCCGGGCCAGCATCGGTTCCACGGCGGCGCGCACCGTGGCTTCGGCCTCGGGCGTATCCTCCCGGTCCCCTTCGACCAGCTCCACGAACCCTGTGCCCGGGACGGTCAGGACCTCGATCCCGCTGCCGTACCGGGCGGCGGTGCGGCGGAACAGCTCGCCGTCGAGACTCCGCTCGGTGGCCAGCACCCCCACCACCCCGCTGCGGGTGGCCAGACAGGCGGGTTTCACGGCGGGCTCCATGCCCACGATCGGCAGGTCAGCGTATTTTTCGCGCAGAAAGTCGATGGCCGCGGCCGTGGCGGTGTTGCAGGCCACGACGACCATCTTGCAACCCATCCCGACCAGCCGCGAGACGGCGGCGTCGGCCAGCGCCCGCACCTCCTCCCGGGGCCGGGAGCCGTAGGGACAGTTGGCGCCGTCGCCCAGGTAGACGAGCGATTCGCCGGGCAGCATGCGCCGGATCTCGCGCCAGACGGTCAGCCCGCCCAGCCCCGAATCGTAAACGCCGATCGGCGCGTCATTTGAGTTCGCAGTCACGGTCTTTCTACTTTCAAAGCCCGTCTTTCAGCCGGGCCAAAATACACTCCACCACCTCCTCGTCGGAAAGCAGGTCGCAATCGACGATCAGCGACGCCTGCGCATAGAAAGGCTCCCGGGCTGCCATATCGCGCTCCATGAAGGCCACCAGCTCCTCGTCGTTCAGCCCTTGCAGGCGGGGCCGCTTGCGGCGTCCGTAGGGGCTCAGGCGGCGGGCGATCTGCTCCGCCGAACGACGCAGGTAGACCGTACAGCCCGCGGCATTCATCCGAGCCATGTTGTCGCTCCACGTGGGCAGTCCCCCGCCCGTGGAGACCACCGGAACGGCGCCCTCGCCGATCACGCGGTCCAGCACCTCACGCTCGACCTCCCGGAACCGCTGCTCGCCCTCGTAGCGGAAAACGTCGGAGACCGACGCCCCCTCGCGCTCCTCGACCAACGCGTCAGTATCGGCGTACGGAATGCCGAGACGCCGCGCCAGCTTGCGTCCGAGGGTGCTCTTGCCGCACCCCATGTAACCGACCAGAAAGAGGGGTTTCATCGTCGCCATGCGTTTAGAAAAGATTCAGTTGCTCGGGGTCGATCACCTCGTCGGCATCGCCTTTGGCCCGCTCGATCTCGAACTCCACGTCCCCGACGATCGTTCCGGCCGGGGAGTGGTCCGCCGAGGCTTTTTCCGGAGCGGGTTTCGCCGCCGGATTCGCTTTCGGAGCGGCGGATTCAGCCGTTTTTGCCTCGGCGACAGAATCTTGCGACGCATCACCGGAAGCATCCGTCAGCTGATCGCCATCAATACCCTCTTCGTCAGCCGGTTCCGGCTCGGGAGGAAGCTCGGGTTCGATCATCCGCAATGCGGCGACATCGTAAGTCGTCAGGCGCTTGCCCTTGGCGCGGTGGCTCTTGACGCCCACGAATTCGTCAACGTCGATGAGGTCTGCGGGCCGCGAAGCGTGCGCCCCCTTATAGGTGATCTCCAGCTGAGCGCCGGCACGGTCCGTCACGCAGATGAAATCGGCGTCGGCATCCAGGAAATCCTGCGTCTTGTCCGACATCTCGGCCGTGAAGCGCTTCATGTAGTAGTACTGCTGGTCGCGGTCGTAATAGCACAGACTGTAAACCCGGTCGGATTCGTAACGCGCCACGCGCACGGTGTCGTCGGGGAAGTGCTGCATCAGGTCGTAACCCGTGATGTAGTACTGGTTCTTGGAGGTCCACACGATCAGCTTGTCGTCGCCCTTGAATTCGCCCAGCAGCTTTCCGCGGCCGTCGGCGTTCAGGCGGCGGACATCCTCGTCGAACCAGATGTTCTGCCCTCCGAGCGTCGAGGTGCCGCGCTCCTTCAACACGATCTTGTGGATGCCGTAGCGCGAGAAAAGGTTGCCCTGACTCTGACGCCCCTTGATGGCGAGGGTCGAGAAATCGAGGTCCACGATCACCTTTTTCAGGCGCGGACGGGGCTTGAAGTAAACCTTCAGCACCTCGGCCTCACCGTTCGGATTCACAGACATATACAGAATCTCGCTCTTGGGCGTTCCCTTGGTGATGTCGTACTCCTTGTCGCGCGTGATGCCCTTGATGGCACAGCGCTTCATCATAATCGCGCCGTTCTTGCCGTCGCGGTAGAGGACGTTGTAAATCGTGCGGTCGTCGTTGCGTTTGAAGACCCCGATATAGTAGATGTTCTTGTCGAAGAAAGCCTTGTCCGAAACCTTCGTGATGACGTAACGCCCGTCCTTCGTGAAGACGATCACGTCGTCGATGTCCGAGCAGTCGCAGACCAGCTCGGCGTCCTTCATCGACTTGCCGATGCCGAAGAAACCCTCGGCGCGATCGACGTAGAGTTTGGCATTGGTCACGGCGACCTTCGTGGCCTCGATCGAATCGAACTCACGCAACTCCGTGCGGCGCTCCCGGCCCTTGCCGTACTTGTCGCGGATGCGCTCGTAGTAGGCGACGGCGTATTCGGTCAGGTGGTCCAGATCGTACTGCGTGGCCTTGATGTCCTCCTCGATCTGTTTGATCTCGTTGTCGGCCTTGTCCGAATCGTAACGCGAAATGCGGATAAACTTCAACTCCGTAAGGCGCTGCACGTCTTCAAGCGTCACTTCACGTCGCAACCGTTTCTTGAAGGGTTCCAAGCCTTTATCGACAGCGGCATATGCCTCCTCGCGGCTCTTGCAGCCTTCGATCAGCTGGTAGAGCTTGTTCTCGATGAAGATGCGTTCCAGCGACGCGGCGTGCCACGCCTCATTCAACTCCCCGAGCTTGATCTTCAATTCGAGCCCCAACAGCGACTTGGTGTGCTCGGCCGAACGGCGCAGAATCTCCGAGACGCCCAGGAAATGCGGCTTCTCGTCCCAGATCACGCACGAGTTCGGGGAGATCGACACCTCGCAGTCGGTGAAAGCGTATAGGGCGTCGATGGTCTTGTCCGACGATTCGTCGGGGGCGACCTGAATGACGATCTCGACCTTGTCGGCCGTATTGTCATCGACCTTGCGGATCTTGATCTTGCCCTTGTCGTTGGCCTTGATGATCGAATCCTTGATCGACTCGGTGGTCGTGGTATAGGGAATCTCGGTGATGGCCAGCGTGCGTTTGTCGATCTTCGAGATCTTCGCCCGGACCTTCACGGCGCCGCCCCGCAGTCCGTCGTTGTAACGGCTCACGTCGGCCATGCCGCCCGTCGGGAAGTCGGGATAGAGCTGGAACTCGCGCCCTTCGAGGTGGGCGATGCAGGCGTTGATGAGCTCCACGAAGTTGTGGGGCAGGATTTTCGACGCCAGACCCACGGCGATGCCGTCCGAACCCTGCGCCAGCAGCAACGGGAATTTGATCGGCAGCGTCACGGGCTCCTCCTTGCGGCCGTCGTACGAGAGCATCCACTCCGTCGTCTTCTTGTTGAAAACCACATCGAGGGCGAATTTCGACAGCCGCGCCTCGATATATCGGCCCGCGGCGGCCTCGTCGCCCGTGAGGATATTGCCCCAGTTGCCCTGACAGTCGATCAGCAGGTCTTTCTGCCCCAGCTGCACCAACGCGTCCTTGATCGACGCATCGCCGTGCGGGTGGTACTGCATGGTCTGCCCCACGAGGTTGGCGACCTTGTTGTAACGGCCGTCGTCCACGACCTTCATCGCGTGGAGGATACGCCGCTGGACGGGTTTCAGACCGTCTTCGACGTGCGGCACGGCGCGTTCGAGGATCACGTACGAAGCGTAGTCCAGGAACCAGTTCTTATACATGCCCGTCAACTTGCGCACGCCCCCCTCCTCCTGCGTCAGGCGGTCGAACTTGCCCGCCTTGGCCGGAGCTTCGGCGACAGGCGTTTCTTCCGCCGCATCGACTGCGGTTTCGGGCGTCGAGGCATCCTCGTTGAGCGCTTCGTCGCGCCCCGTCTTATCGTTTTCTTCCGCCATGAAATCGGAATTTTTAATTTTTAATTCTTAATTTTCAATTAATCGCAAGGTCCTGTTCGATAAGGTCCTCCTCGATGCGCAGGTTGTCGATAATGAAGCCCTGACGCTCATACGTATTCTTACCCATGTAAAACTCCAGCAGGTCGTGGATCGGATCGTCCTTGGTGATGCGCACCTTGTCCAGACGCATGTTCTCGCCGATGAACTCCCGGAACTCGTCGGGAGATATTTCGCCCAGACCTTTGAAACGCGTGATCTCGGCGTTGGCGCCGCATCTCCCCACGGCCTTCAACCGCTCCTCCTCGGAGTAGCAGTAGATCGTCTCCTTCTTGTTGCGCACGCGGAACAGCGGCGTCTGAAGCACGAACAGATGCCCCTGGCGGATCACCTCGGGGAAGAACTGCAAGAAGAAAGTCATCATCAGCAGGCGGATGTGCATGCCATCGACATCGGCATCGGTGGCGATCACGACCTTGTTGTAGCGCAGGTTGTCCATGTCCTCCTCGATGTTCAGCGCCGCCTGCAACAGGTTGAACTCCTCGTTCTCGTAGACCACCTTCTTCGTAAGCCCGTAGCAGTTCAGCGGCTTGCCGCGCAGCGAGAAGACCGCCTGCGTGCGCACGTCGCGGCTCTTGGTGATCGAACCCGACGCGGAGTTACCCTCCGTGATGAAGATCATCGACTGCTCGGCCAGCTCGTTCTTGTCCGTGCGGTGTATCTTGCAGTCGCGCAGTTTCTTGTTGTTCAGGCTCACTTTCTTGGCCGTCTCGCGGGCCTTCTTCTGGATGCCCGAGATCGCCTTGCGCTCCTTCTCGTTCTCGACGATCTTCTTCTGGAGAATCTGCGCCGTCTCGGGGTGCTTGTGCAGGTAGTCGTCGAGGTGCTTCGCCAGAAAGTCGCCCACGAACGCATTGACCGACACCCCCGGCTCGATCTCGCGCGATCCGAACTTGGTCTTCTGCTGGTTCTCGAACACCGGATTGGAAACCTTGACCGAGATGGCCGCCATGATCGACGTACGGATGTCCGACGGGTCGTAGTCCTTGTGGTAAAACTCCTTGACGGTCTTGGCGACCGCCGCGCGCAGCGCCACCTGGTGCGTACCTCCGTGGATGGTGTGCTGTCCGTTGACGAACGAGTCGTAGCTCTCGCCGTAGCCCGTGCCGTGGGTGATGACCACCTCGATGTCGTCGCCCGTGAGGTGGATCGGGGGATAGAGCGGCTCCTCGGTCAGGTTGTCGTTCACCAGGTCCAGCAGGCCGTTCCTCGACACGTAGCTCTTGCCGTTGAAGTTGAGCGTAAGCCCCAGGTTCAGGTAGCTGTAATTGCGGATCTTCTGCTCGACGTATTCGAGGTTGTAGGCGTATTCGCCGAAAATCTCCTCATCGACGCGGTACGAAATGAACGTGCCGTTCTTTTCGTGAACGCCGCTCTCCCACTTGTCGCTGACCTCCAGCCCCTTGGAGAAGGTCACCGTGCGGGCTTCGCCGTCGCGCACCGAACGGGCCGTGAATTCGCTCGAAAGCATGTTCACGGCCTTGACGCCCACGCCGTTCATGCCGACCGTCTTTTTGAAGGCGTCGCTTCCGTACTTGCCGCCCGTGTTCATCTGCCCGACGGCCACCGAGAGCGATTTGAGGGGGATGCCGCGGCCGTAGTCGCGCACCGTGACCACCTTGTCGACGATCGTGATGTCGATCTGCTTGCCCGCGCCCATGATGAACTCGTCGATCGAGTTGTCAACGACCTCCTTGATAAGCACGTAGAGCGCCTCGTCGGGCTGCGAACCGTCGCCCACCGTGCCGACGTACATGCCCGGGCGCAGCCGGATATGCTCCCGCGGAGAGAGGGTCACGATGGCGTCGTCGCCGTAGTTGTCTGCGTTGGTATTGAGTAAATCTGCCATAATTCGTTATTTTCGGATCTCGGCCAAAGCCTCGCACATCCGCTCGCGGACCGTCTGCATCAGCTCGTGGGTCTCCGTCGCGGCGACCTCCGAGGCCGGAACGGGAGGCAGCACGCGGAGCGTGATCCGGTTGACCCAGTTGAAAGCCAGGTTCTTGCGGATCAGCGTCTTGGTGCCGTCCATCACCACCGGGAGAATATCCACGCCGGCCTCTTTGGCCAGGGTGAAGGCCCCGGCCTTGAAGCGCCCGATCTCGCCGTTCTTCGAGCGCGTGCCCTCGGGGAAGACGGCCACCGAAGCCCCGCGCGAAATCCACATCCGCCCGTCGCGGACCATCTGTTCCAACGCCTCGGCGGCGCGACCGCGGTCGATGCAGATGTCGCCGTGCAGCACGAGGTACTGCCCGAAGAAGGGCGTCTTGAAGACCTCGCGCTTCGACACCCAACGGAAATTCAGCGGAATGTAGTAGAGCGCCGGGATGTCGATCACCGTGTTGTGGTTGATGACGATGACATAGCGTTTCTTCCGGTCGATCAGCTCCCGGCCGATAACCTTCTGCCGCCAGAAGGGCGGAATGAAGAAGAAGATCCGCACCAGTATGCGCGACAGTTCGTGCACCACGCGGCGGCCCTTGTCGAACGGATAGCAGAGGACCAGCGCAAGGGCCGACAAAATCATGAAAAAGGTGCACAAAAGCACCAGAAAAAGGTAGTATAAGGCACTCAACATAGTGTCCGGGGACAATTAGCCATATTAATTCAATCTGCAAATTTAGAAAATATTTCCCGGGATTCCTACCCCGCCGCCGGAGGACTTTTCAACAAATTTTCGACTATACCTATTTTATAGGGACGGACCCGCCGCACGGCGGAAGCCCGGAAATCCGGCTCTGACGCGGGCAGAACCTCTGCGTCGAAAAAAATTCTGAAAATTTCAGTACTATGTTTTGCATAGTATAAATATTATTACATATCTTTGCGCAAACAAATAAAATGCAAAACAGAATATTATGAAAAGAGCAATCCTCCTCATCGTCATTCTGGCTTCGGTCGCAAGCCGACTCTCCGCGGCCCGTCTCTGCCCTTCGACGGGGCGCGTGGTGGACGAACAGGGCAACGCCGTCGAATATGCGACGGTCGTGCTGCTGAAAGGCGCAGAGCAGGTGGCGGGCCGGACGACCGACGCCCGGGGACGGTTCGAACTGAAGGCCGCACCGGGCGACTACACGCTGCAAATTCAGTTCCTCGGGTTCGACCCCGTGACGAAAGCGGTGCGCGTGGAGGCGGACAACGATCTGGGCGTATTCGTGATGCGGGCCTCGGCCACCGGCATCGAGAGCGTGGTGGTGAAGGCTCAGCTGGTGCGGCGCGAGGCGGACCGCTTTGTGGTCGATATGGCCAACGCCCCGGCGGCCATCGGCAAGGACGGCATCGAACTGCTCGAACGGGCGCCCGGCGTCTGGATCGACGGCGAAAAGATCTCGATCAACGGCAAAAGCGGCTCGAAAGTCTACGTCAACGACCGGGAGCTGCGCATGGAGCCCGAACAGCTGCTGACCTACCTGCGGTCGCTCCGGGCCGAGGAGATTCGGAAAATCGAGGTCGTGCCCGTGACGGGTGCCGACTACGATGCCGACTCGGCGGGCGGCATGATCCGCATCACGCTCAAGAAGCGCCGCGAGAACGGCATCGACGGCTCGGTGGCGTACAACACGACGCAGTCGGGCATCACCGACCGCCACAATCCCTCGGCCAACATCAACGTCCACTCGGGCCGCGCGGACCTCTACGCCTCGGTGTGGGGATCTTTCGGGAGCGACAGAACGATCACCGACGAGCAAACGCTCTACAATGCGGCGGACAAGTCGCTCAGCGCCCATTCGGAGATGAAGGGCCGCACCCGCAGCTTCGGGGCCAGCGCCGGGACGGTCGTCGAGATCGCCCCGCGGCACAGCATCGGCACGGAGTTCGAATACTGGCGCAACCGCGACGGAGAGCCCAACGACACCTACACCGATTTCCGGACGGCGGACGAGACGGTCCGCACGGAGAGCCGGTTCGACAACCGCAACCACCGGGACAACTATTCGGCGACGTTCAACTACATCTGGAAGATCGACACGCTGGGCTCGACGCTCAAGCTGCTGGCCGACTACACGCGCCGCGAAACCGACACCCGGAACGACAACGAGAGCCGCATCACGGCCCCCGGAAGCGTCCTCGACTCGGTCTACCGCGACAACGCCACGAGCCTCTACGACATCGCCGTGGCGACGCTGGCCCTCGAAAAGCACTTTTCGCCCCGCTGGTCGCTGAAAGCCGGCGCCAAATACACCCGCAACGACATGCGCAACGACGCGCTCTACGAATACCGCAGGGGCGACGCATGGCTGCGCAACGAGCGGCAGAGCTTCACGATCAACTACACGGAGAACATCGCGGCGGCCTACGCCATCGCCTCGGCGAAACTCGGCGCCGTGAGTTTCGTGGCGGGAGTGCGCGGCGAGTACACCCACACGACGGGAAAAGGCGTCGGGCAGGACTACTTCTCGCTCTTCCCCAACGCCAGCCTCTCCTGGAGCGTCTCGGAGCAGAAAGGCTGGTCGCTGATCGCCCAGTACGCCCGGACCATCGAGCGTCCGCGGTTTTGGAGCCTCAGTCCCCAGCGGATGCAGCTCTCGGACTACACCTACCAGACCGGAAATCCGTCGCTCGACCCGTCGTTCAAGCACGACGTGAGCCTGACGCTGGTGGCCGCCCACAAATACACCCTCACGGCGGGCGTGCAGATCGTGAACGACGAAATCCAGCAGACGATGAAGGCCGACTCCGAGAACCCCGACCTGCTGCAAGTGGCCTGGGTCAACTACGACGCCACGAAAGGATATTACCTCTCGGTCAACCTCCCGTTCCAGCCCGCGAAGTGGTGGCAGCTGAACGCCGACATCACCTACATGCGCCGCGGACAGCGCGTCGATCAGCACGGCGCCGAGGAGTTCTTCGACTGGGGATTCGTCAACCTCTCGACGACCCTCACCCTCCCGGCGAAATTCTACATCGACCTCTCCTACCGCTACCAGAGCCGGATAGATCTGGGCAACTGCTGGGTGAATCCCGACCACCGGCTGCAAGCCGGCGTCAAGAAACGCTTCGGCGACTGTTTCACCGCCTCGTTCTCGGTGCAGAATCTGCTGGACCAGGGGCAGGTGATCGGAGCCCGCGGCGACGGGTTCGTCCGCACGGTGGACGCCCGGCAGACGTGGAGCAACCGTACGTATCGCATCGGGGTGACGTGGAACTTCAAATCGGGCAAAGCCTTCAAGCGCAAGGCCGTCGAGGCGGGTTCGGCCGACGAAAAGAGCCGTCTGTAACGGCCCGGAGAGGAGCGGACGGCACCGGAGGCGATTCGCTCGCGCCGTTCGTTTCGGCGGAAGGATCAGCCGCGGCGGCGGATGCGCGGCAGCGGCAGACGGTGCGCCCAGCGCACGGCCCAGCGCGGCAGCCGCGGGCGGGCTATCCAGCGGGCCAGGTGGGTGACGGAGGTGGGGATGCGGATCGACCGGCCCGCGATGATGAGCGTCACGGCGACGAGAATCAGCGCCACGCCGACACCGATACGCAGCGTGAAGCGCTCGCCGAAGACCATGACGCCGAAGAACAACGCCGTGACGGGTTCCAACGCCCCGAGGATCGCCGTGGGCGTGGAGCCGATGCGGCGGATGGCCCCGGCCATCGTCACCAGCGAGACGATCGTCGGGAACAGCGCCAGCGAAACGGCGTTGATCCACATCAGGGGCGAAGGAACGGCCTGCAAATCAGCGCCGCCCCGCAGCCGCACGACATAGACCAGCGACCCGAACAGGAGGCTGTAAAAGGTGAGTTTCTCGGTCGGAAGGTTTTTGAGCGACGAACGGTTGACGCCGACGATGTAGATCGCATAGGCGAGCGCCGAGAGGAAGACCAGCAGCACGCCCGCGAGGCTGAGCGTCGCGCCGTCGCCCCCTTTGTAAAGCAGGGCGATGCCCGTGCAGGCCAGGACGATCGAGAAAACCGTGGCGACCGTGATCCGCTCGTGGAAGCCGACGGCCATGATGACGGCGACCATCACCGGATAGACGAACAGAATGGTCGAGGCGATGCCCGCGTCCATGAGGTTGTAGCTCTGGAAAAGCAGCAGCGACGACACCGAAAACAACAGTCCCATCGCCGCCAGCGGCAGAATGTCGCGCCGCGCGAGGGCGAACGACTGCCGCCGGAAGAGCATCAGCGCCCCCAGCATCACCACAGCCAGCACATAACGGTAGAAAAGGACCGAATCCGGCTCCATGCCCGCCTCGTAGAGGGGCAGCGCGAAGAGCGGATTGAGCCCGTAACTGGCCGCGGCCACGGCCCCCAGCACATAGCCGCGCGAACGTTCGGAGATCATTTAGAAAGTCACCTGCGGAGCGGCTTCCGAGCCTTCGGAAGACTCGAAATAGGGCTTCTGTTCGAAGCCGAACATCCCGGCCACCAGATTCGCCGGAAAACGGCGCACGGCGACGTTATAGGCCCGCGCCTTTTCGTTGAAATCCTTGCGGGCGACGGCGATCCGGTTCTCGGTGCCTTCGAGCTGGGCCTGCAATTCGAGGAAATTCTGATTGGCCTTCAGGTCGGGATAGCTCTCCGACACGGCGATCAGACGCCCCAGCGCCGAGCGCACCTGCGCCTGCGCCTGCTGGAACTGCGCGAGTTTCTCGGGCGTCAGGTCGTCGGCCGAAAGGTTGATCGACGTAGCCCGGGCGCGCGCTTCGGTCACGTCGTTCAGTGTCTGCGTCTCGTGGGCCGCATAGCCCTTCACGGTGCTGACCAGATTGGGAATCAGGTCAGCACGGCGCTGGTACTGCGTCTCGACATCGGCCCAGGCGCCTTTGAGCCCCTCCTCCTTGTTCACGAAGCCATTGTAGGTCGCATAAAAGAAGATCACCACCACGGCGACTGCGCCGATCCAAATCCATTTTTTCATACTTATCCGTTTTTTAATCGTTACCATCTCGAACCGGCGCCGCCGCCACCGAAGGAACCACCCCCGAAGCCGCCGCCGAAACCTCCGCCCGAACCGCGTCCGAAGCCGCCGCCGATGATCGTACCGCCGCCCGCTCCCCCGCCGAAGTTGTCGTCGCGGAGGTTCCGGGCCTGCCGTTTCACCACGGCGCCGCAATTCGGACATACATAGGTATACTCCACCAGCCGGTAGTTGTGCGTGACGCTCAGCACCCGCTGGGAATCCTGCCGCAAGGTGAATTTATGGCACTTCGGGCAGCGGCGCCGGGCGTAATAGACCGCCAGCACCAGTCCCAGGGGACCCACGATGAATCCGACTACGATCACGAAGATCATCCACGCCGGAAGTTCGCCGCCGTCGCCGCTGAGGTCCGCCTCGCCCCCTTCGAGCACCGCGGCCGCAGCCTCGACGCCCGCGACCATGCCCGCGCTGTAATCCCCCTCGCGGAAGGCAGGAAGCATATAATTGAGTTGTATGCGTTTGCAGAGCGCATCGGGAAGGGTTCCCTCCAATCCGCCGCCCGTGACGAAGCGTATTTCGCGCAGTTCCTTCACCAGCAGGATGCCCAGTCCGTTGTCGCTCTCAGCCGAGCCCACGCCCCAGCTGCGGAACAGTTCGACGGCGAACGAAAAAGCGTCGCCGCCCGCAATGTCATCGACAGCGACGACCGCCACCTGCGCAAGCCCCCGTTCGCGCAGCGACGCGCAGAGGGAGTCGATGCGCGCCACGGCTCCCGCGGAGAGAATGCCGTCGGGATTCGAGACATAGCGCCGCCGGTCCATGCGCTGGACATTGGGAATCTCGTCCGGGCGGTAGCTTCCCGCAAGGGCAGGCAGCGTGCCGACGAGCAGCAGACAAAGGATCGCAATCTTTCTCATAACCTCGGGAACAAAGATACGTAAAAAAGCGAGATTCAATGCACCTGCAAAAACTTTTCCGCAGCAGCCGAAAAAACGGCGGCAATACCTCCCGTGTATCGCCGCCGCGCCTGTATGTTTCCGGATTCAGGGTCTAAAACCGGAAACCGAAATAAAACCGGACGGAACTGGTCCTGAACTTGCGGTCGGAAACCTTCATCTGGTCCATCACGTCGCCCATCGAGGGGGAGTCGCCGTCCGTCAGGTCGTCTTCGTCGAAAGCCGACTCGTCGAATTTCAGCCCGTCGTATTTGGCCGTGCCCCAGCGCCACTCGACGCCCAGCGAAACGACCTTCCAGGCGAGGGTGCAGCCGGCATTGCAGAAGGTCACGTAATGATGATGCACGGTCTCGTCCATATAGAGGAGCGAGTAGGACGGCGTGACGCGGAAATAGCCTCCGATTTTCAGATGATGCACGGGGTTGACCGTCACCGAAGGTCCGAACTGCATGCCGATTTCGGCCTGGTGCACGTCGGACGAGAAATCCTCGGACGAGGATTCGTCGAACATCTCTATCGCGGACTTGGCGTAGTTGATGTCCATCCACGACCAGTCGAGGCCGAATTTCAGCATCCCGAACAGCGGCTTGCGATGCAGATAGTAGGTTTTGCCCCAGCTCAGCGAGGCTCCGAAATCGCTTTCGAGCTCCCCGCCGTAGGTCTTGTCCGCGAGCTTCTGCCGGACATATCCCAGGTTGAAATACTTGGCGCGGTCCTTCCAGACGGCACGGTTCAGTTCGGTCCTCTCCGTATCCTCCACACGCGAGGAGAGCGCCTCAACGGCCCGTTGCAAAGAGTCCAGCCGGCGGGAATCTCCGTCGGTACGGGCCGATTCCTGCGCATAGGTTCCATAAGACACGGCGCACAGGGCCAGCGTACAAAAAAAGAGTTTCTTCATTTGCATAACGTTTTTAAGATTATAGAAAAAATGGATGAACAGAAGGCACGCGGAAACGCGCGGATGAAACGAATCATCCGCGGAACGCCGGCGGCAGGGCCGGCACGGTGGGTGTCAATTAGATTCGGGGGGGGGAATTACGGCGCAACAAGTCCCGGGCCGTCCGACGGTCCTGATCCTGAGAATATTTTGCGACGTACAACATAGGCACTGTTTCGGTCCCTGCAAAGATACGAATAAGCCGAGAGAAAAAAGCAAGTTCACTTGCATTTTTTTCCGAGCGAAAGTATCGAAGACTCTGCGCTGGAAAAGGAACGGACGGTTCCAAACCCGAATCGCAGACGGCCCGGCAAAAGGTCCCGACATCCTAAAAATGCCGTTACGGCACCGAACCCGTTCCGTTCGTCAGGGTCCGCTGCTGGGAAGCCGGATTCCGGCGTCGTCAGTCGAAACAGGCCGGGAACGCCAGCAACTGATACGCCAGGGCTTTGGCCATACGCTCGTGACCCGCGGCGTTGGGATGCAGACGGTCGGTCTGCCCGTCGCTGAAATAACGGACATGCGAATCGGCGACGGGATAAAGACCGCTGATGCTGTTGAGGTCGATCACCGGAACCGCCCAGACGCTCCCGGCCTCGCGGATTTTGGCGACATAGGCGTCGGCATAGAGCCCCAGCCGGTTGGGATACGATTCGTCGGGCTGGACGTTCCGGTCGCTGAAACGCGCATAACCGCGGTGAAGCGGCGTGAGCAGGATGACCTGCTTGGTCGGATAGTGCTCTTTGAGAAAGGCCAGCACGGCGTTGATCCGTCCGCAGAGGGTCCCGGTGTCCGCCGAAGGCGTGCGGCGCATCCGCGTTCCCACGGAGGGACCCGGCATCGGGCACTCCGCCTCCCGGACCTCGTACCACTCGCCCAGCGGCACGCCGGCATTGAAATCGTTGGTCCCGGCAAAGACGACGACGGCATCCACGGCGTCGCCCCGCTCGGCATACAGCTTCCGGGCCTGCCCCAGCACATCGGACCACTGGTGTCCGTTGATTCCGTAGACGAAAGGCACGATGCCCAGCATCTCGGACAGATACTGCCAGTAGTTTTTCGTCGTGCCGACATGGCGTTCGTCCGTGATCGAATCGCCGAGAAAGGCGACCCGCTTGCCGGACCATTGATTCCGCATGAGGTTCATTCCGGCGGCGCACTCCCGGTTCTTTCCGGCTCCGTCGCCCGAGGCTCCCGCAGGCCCCGCCGCCAGCAGCAGGGCCGCCAGCAGACAAAACGTTTTTCGCATAGTTCGATCGGTTTGTTATTTCATTCAGCGTGTCAGTATCCGGTAGCTCCACGGCGCCATATCCTCCTCGACGCGGCCCCGGAGTTCGAAAGGTTCTCCCGTCATGGCATCGGTGTACATCCCGGCGTAGATGCCCGTATAGTAGTCGGCATGGATGGCGTAGGGCGAGAGGTTCATCACCGCCACGACCCGGTTGCCGCCGGTCTCGCGGACAAAGGTCATCAGGCAGTCCTCGGCGTTGTTGCGGATCTCGACCATCGCCCCGCCCCGCTCCCCGGCGGCAAGGGCCGGATTGCCGTGCCGCAAGGCCGTGAGGCGGCGGTAGAACTCCGTGAAGGCGTTGGAAGCATAGGACGGAATCGGATCGCGGTCGAAGAAGGCGAACGAATGGTCGTAGCCGATCTCCTGACCGGTATAGATCAGCGGCAGGCCCCGCGGCACGACGAACGTGAAGACCGCCATGATCTCGCGGGCGTCGCCCAGACGGGCGAACTCGGAGCCGTTCCACGAATTTTCGTCGTGGTTCGAGGTGAACGCGAGCCGCATGGCCGAATCGGGATAACGGCCGCGGTCGGCGTAGATGTAGTCGCGCAGCGCCGTGACGCGCACCCGCTGCCGGGCGACATCGTTCATCAGGTGGTGCATCTCCCAGGCATAGCAGGCGTCGAAAGCCCCCTCCTCGAAGAGATTCCGCTCCTCGGCCTCGGCCAGCATGAACAGGTCGGGCTTCGTCCGCCGCAGACGCCGCGACACCTCGTTCCAAAAATCGACGGGCACCAGCATCGCCATGTCGCAGCGGAAGCCATCGACGGCGTGCTGCGTGATCCAGAACTCCATAGCGTCGCCCTGCGCCCGCCACACGTCGCGGTCGGCGTAGTTGAGTTTCGCGGTGTCGGACCAGTCCCACGGCACGGCAGGCTCTCCCGAAGCGTCGCGCTCGTACCACGAGGCGGGCGCCTCGTCGATCCACCGGGCGTCGCGGGCCGTATGATTGGCCACCCAGTCGAGCAGGACCTTCAGCCCGAGGCGGTGGGCTTCGGCGACGAAAGCGTCGAAATCGGCCATCGTGCCCATCTCGGGATTCACGGCGCAATAGTCTCGGATCGAATAGTAGGAGCCCAGCGAGCCTTTGCGCCCGGCCTCGCCGATGGGATAGATCGGCATGAGCCACACGGCATCGACGCCCAGATCTTTCAGGAAAGGGAGTTTCGCGGCGGCGGCGCGCAGCGTGCCTTCGGGCGTGAGCTGGCGCACGTTCATTTCATAGAGAACGGCCCGGGGCCAGAAACAATCCATAATTCACGATTCAGAATTCATAATTACTTTTTCCTCCACGAGGACGCGGCGGCCGCAGAGAGCGATTTCGACGGGATCGCCCTCGTTCGAGACCTCGACGGCCGTGCGCGTGACCTTCACGGTGAGCACGCGGCCCCGGAAATTGACCTTGAAGGAGAGCGACTCCCACGTCTCGGGCAGCCGCGGATCGAACGACAACACGCCGTCGCGGACGCACATGCCCCCGAAACCCTCGACCACCGAGAGCCACGACCCGGCCATCGAGGTGACATGGCACCCTTCGGCGACCTCGCGGTTGTAGTCGTCGAGGTCCAGCCGCGCCGTGCGCAGGTACATTTCGACCGCTTTTTCCAGGTCGCCGAGGCGCGCGGCGAGGACGGCATGGACGCAGGGAGAGAGCGACGACTCGTGGACGGTGCGCGGTTCGTAGAAGTAGAAATTGCGGCGGAGCGTGTCGAGGTCGAACTCCTCGCCGAAGAAATAGAGCCCTTGCAGAACATCCGCCTGCTTGATGAAGCACGAGCGCAGGATGCGGTCCCACGACCACTTCTGATTGATGGGGCGCTCGGCAGGATCGAGGTCCGCCACGAGCGTCTGCTCCTTGTCCAGATAGCCGTCCTGCTGGAGAAAAATGCCCAGCTCCCGATCCTCGCCGAGATACATGTCGTCGGCGATGCGGTGCCACACAGCCGTCTCGGCGGCCTCGTCGAACGCCCGTTTCGCGCAGATGCGCGCATAGTCCGCAGGGCGGTTCTCGCGCACCCACCGGGCGGCCCGGGCGGCGTAGCGCATCGACCAGCAGGCGATATAGGAGGTGTACCAGTTGTTATCGACGTTGTTCTCGTATTCGTTGGGGCCGGTGACGCCCAGCAGGACGTATTTCCGCCGCGCTTCGGACCACGTGATGCGCTGGGTCCAGAAGCGCGCGATGCCCACGAGGACCTCCAGTCCGCAGTCGGCGAGGTATTGTTCGTCACCCGTATAACGGATATAGTTATGGATGGCATAGGCGATGGCGCCGTTGCGGTGGATCTCCTCGAAGGTGATCTCCCACTCGTTGTGACACTCCTCGCCGTTGATCGTGACCATCGGATACAACGCCGCGCCGTCGCGGAACCCCAGTTTGGCGGCGTTCTCGATGGCCTTGTCCAGCTGGTTGTAACGGTAGACCAGCAGTTCGCGCGCCACGGCCTGCCCGGCGGTGGCCATGTAGAACGGCAGGCAGTAAGCCTCGGTGTCCCAGTAGGTGACGCCGCCGTATTTCTCGCCCGTGAAGCCCTTGGGCCCGATGTTCAGGCGGGTATCCACCCCGGTGTAGGTTTGCAGGAGCATGAAGATGCAGAAGCGGATGCCCTGCTGGGCCGCAGGGTCGCCCCCGATCACGATGTCGCACCCGTGCCAGCGGGCCGCCCACGCCTCCTCCTGCTCTTTCAGCAGGGCGTCGAAGCCCGTCCGCAGTCCGTCGGCGGCGACGGCACGCGCAGCGGCGGCGAGGTCCGCAGGGGCATGGTTGAGCGACGAGCAGATACCCGCATATTTATATAATGTGGCCGTGCGGCCCGCCTCGCAGCGCACCGCGGCGGTATGACAGACTTTCTCGGGCTGCGTCTCGCAGCGGAACTCCGCGCCTTCGAGCTCCACGGCCTGCGCCCATGCGGCTTCGAAACCGCTCTTGCGGGTGCGGCTCTGCGTAACGTCGCCGTCGGTGAGGACCGGCTCCCAGAACTTTTCGTCGTAGTTGGCGTCGGCGTTGCGCACGTCGGCGTCGATATGGGGCGAGAAGGTGATCGCGGCGGCGCGGTTCAGCGGCGTGACGGCGTAGCGGACGACGCCCAGTTCGCGGCGCGTCAGCGACAGAAAGCGCGTCGCCTCGACGGCGACTTCGGCGCCGTTGCGCATCGTGACCGTCATGCGGCGCGTCAGCACCGAGCGGCGCATGTCCGTCTCGCGGTAAAAGCTCTTCACCTCCGCGACGGTCGCCAGGTCGAGCGGCTCGCCGTCGATCCCGACATCCACCCCGATCCAGAAGGCCGCATTGAGCACCTTGGCGAAATACTCCGGGTAGCCGTTCTTCCACCACCCCACGCGGGTCTTGTCGGGATAATAGACCCCGCCGATGTAGTTGCCCTGAAGCGACGGCCCCGAGTAGCGCTCCTCGAAATTGGCGCGGCCGCCCATGACGCCGTTGCCCAGCGCGAAGAGCGATTCGGCGGCCTCGACCCGTGCAGGGTCGAAATCGGCCTCGACGATCCGCCAGGGGTCTGTGACGAGGTTCAGTCTATTTCTCTGCATAACATCTCAAACGTAAATCCTTCGAATCCTTTCAGCTGCATCGAGGCCCCCGCGAGCAGAGGGCTGCCGCCGACACCCACCGAGCGCATGCCGGCGCGCGCCGCGGCCTCGATACCCGCGGCGGCGTCCTCGAACACTACGCAGTTTTCGGGCCGCGCACCGACCGCCCCGGCCCCTTTGGCAAAAACCTCGGGATCGGGCTTGGGATGCGTGACCCCGGTGCCATCGACCACGGCGTCGAACAGCGGCCGAAGCCCGCAGCGGTCGAGGATCGTCCCGGCGTTCTTCGACGCGGAGCCCAGCACGGTCAGCACGCCGTGGGCGCGCACGTCGCGCAGGAACGCGGCAGCGCCCGGAAGCACCTCCGCGGGCGTCATCGCCGAGACATAAGCCAGATAGCGGGCGTTCTTCTCCGCGGCGAGACGTTCCTTTTCGGCCGGGGAGAAGCGGTCATCCAGTCCCCCGGCATGCAGCACGATGTCGAGCGAAGCCATGCGGCTCACGCCTTTGGTGGCTTCTCCCGCCTCGGGCGTGAACTCGAAACCCAGCTCCCGGGCCAGCGAGGCCCATGCCAGATAGTGATAACGGGCCGTATCGACGATAACTCCGTCGAGATCGAACAGACAGCAAGCGATCATTTTTCGTAATTTCGGAGGTTAAAGATACGATTTTTTCCCGACATCCGTCCGCTCCGAACAAAGAACTTCGCCGCTCAACGGTCCGACGGCTCCGTGATGACCACGGGAGGCCCCGACGGCACGAAGCGGGACAAATCCCCGATTCCCGAGCGCGTTCCGACCGGATAAGCCGGGCGCTGATCTTCGAGCAGAAACGCGTCGAACGTATAATCCGGCTCGCCGGCGAGCCTCCGGATACGCCGGATCTGGGCCCATCGGCTCGGGGCGTTGAAATAGGCGACATTGTCGTTCATGCAGCTGTTCTCCTCCGGACGCCAGATCCCCGAACGGTAGGTGCCCGCCCCGGGATAGGTTCCGACCATCGGATAATCGGGCCGCGCGGCGAAATCCCGCCACGTCGTCTGGGAGATGTCGGACGAAAAGTCCGCATTGATATAGAATCCGAAGTTTTTGAAACTCTCGATTTCGCTCCGGGTTTTCGCCGGAATCTCGGTCTCGTAATAGACGTATTCGTCGAGCAGCTTGGCGAAACCGTGTCCGCCGGCCTCGTGCACCACAAGTTTGTCGAAACTGCTTCCGACGGGAATCATGGAGATCGAAAAACCGTCGGTCCACATCAGACAGGTCCCGGCATACACCGCCCGGTTGATCGGCATGACGACCGTCAAATCCTGCATGCGGCGCCCCGTCAGTGCCGTCACCCGCGTCAGCCAGTCGCGGACGGCTCCGTCATCGCACGAAATCGAGGTCGATACCCCCTGCCACAGCGTCGAGAATTTCGTATCCACGATCTCCGACGGAGAGACACAGCTCATGCCCGCCTCCTCGGAAATCGCAGTCAGCATGTAGACATCGAAATAGGAGCGGTAGGCGCTGTAAGGATAGACCGAGAAGAAGGCTTCGGCCGCTCGCCGCATGTCGGTTTCATACTTCCCCGTTCCCCGGGCCATCTCGGCAAGCGTGTAGCCGTCCCCCACGACGACCAGACACACGCCGTTTCCGGATGTGGCCCGTTGCAGCGCAACGACCTCGCCGTCGCCGTAGTTTCTCACCGGATCGAAGGCCCGCTGCACGAGAACGACATCCTGCGTGAACCGGCCGGCCGTCACATGCAACGTCACGGACCTTTCCGCGCCGAGATTCGTCGAGACCCGGATGCGCATCCGCGCCCCCTCGACCACGGCCGTACACCACTCCGCCTGCGGGGAGAGCGTGACTTCGAGCGGTTCGGAAGCCGATCCGACCGTCAGATACTCGGTGGTATTGAGAGCCGGCAATTCGAGTCGTCCGGGAGTCACGAGGGTCGGAGCCTGCGTAACCGCAACCACCTGCGAAAGCTCCGCCGCATCGAAATAGACCGAGGCATCGCGCTGTGCGAAATCCGCGTTCGGTGCGACGTGCAGCCGGACCCGATGTTTCCCGGCTCCGCCCGAGGCGGGTTCGGTCGTCAGCCACTCCCGCGCTATCGGAGGCGACACCTCCGAAGTCCAGGCTCCGTCGGCCTGCAATTCGATCCATTCGTCCCCGCCCTCGTGCGGCAACACGACACTCCGGGGCGAAACCTCCAACAGCGTCGTCCGATCCTGCGAAGTCGTGCAGGCGCAGCACCCGAGCAGCGCGATGCCCCACAACAACCGTAAATAACTCTTCATGGCAAACTCTTTTTATGCGAACGAAACGATCCGGGCGACTCCGGATCGAAAACAAACGGGAAAGCACCTCGCGTAAGAGGAGAGGTGCTTTCCCGAATTGCAGAGACGGCTATTGCGCGGCCTTCTCGAAACGATACCCCAGACCGAAGAATGTCGGATCGAAGGGATCTTCCCACCATTCGGGCAGGAACGGCGGCTGGTCGAAGTCGCGCAGGAAGAGGATCATCGACCCGTCCTTGTCCAGCATGAGCGCGATAGTCAACTTACCAAGTTTTTCGTTCGAATTGTCGAAAGAGCGGTTTCCGCTGCTCAACTGGAAATAAGTCAGATCGAACGAACCTTCATCGACCCAGAAATATTGCTCGCCGACCGTCGTACAGGACCCGCTCACTTTGCCCTCCAGCACGTTGAACGGCGCGGTATAGGTCATGTCGCACGTCCGGAAGAGATTGGCCAGATCGCCCGTGCTCGACGGCGTGAATTTCGCGCTCTCGCTCCCGGCCGTAATCGTAATCGTGAAGTCATCGTTATTACTCGGAACCTTCGAGGTATCCAAATCCTCGTCCATAGCGAAGAGTTCGAGCATCTCCAGACCGATCAGCTCCTTGCAATGCCACGTGCCGGCAAGAGCCGCATAGGAGAGCAGCCCCTTGACCGTGACGGTTACGCTCGCGGTCTCTCCGGCGACGAAGCGTCCGCCCTGCTCATCCACGCCGAGCTTCAGCGTCGCGGGATTGGCAAGGTCAGCATCGGGACCCGGAAGCAGCGTCAGCGTCGCCGTGTTGCCGTCTTTCGGAACGATGAAAGAGGTGGCTTCGTCCTTCACCAGGAAGTGCTTGCCCAACTCGGCCGTCGAGCCCGAAAGAACCTTGAACGGCAATTCGAGATCCTTAGGCGCCTTGAAGTTCTCGTCACCCACGGTCAGCGTAACATCCAGCGACTCCTGCAATTCTGCCGCCGCCGTCGTGAAGCTGTAAACATAAACGCTCGACTCGACCAGATTTACCGTCGTGGAAGCGACCCGCCCGATCACATATCCCTTACCGGCAGCAAGGTTGAACGTCAGGGTCTTGGCCTCCTTGTAAGCCTGCTTGGGCGTTACGGTGACGGTCGCCTCGGTCTTGCCGGCTTCGAGCAGGAAGCTCTGCGCGGAAAGCTCGTAATCGGCCGTCGTGGCCGTACCGCCGACCGTGAATCCGATATTCAGATTCGACGCCGCAGCCTGCGACGCCACCACCTTGATCTCGATCGGTTCGTCGTCCAGCGTATAGGACGATGCTGAAAATTGCACATTGGCAGCCGAGCCCGATCCGGGTTCGTCGTCGTCGCCGCACGCGCCCAGCGACAACGTCGTCAGAAGCGCCACGGACAAATACAAATACTTTTTCATAATCCGTCTTTATTTAGTGAAACAATCAGAGTATCAATTTCCGACCGCCGATTCGTACTCCGAACGAATCTCCCGCCACGTTTCGAGCTCCTCGGCCGATGCCGATTCGCCGACGATCGGCAGCAGATCGTACGATCCGCCCGAGCTCCGCGGCGGCACATCGTCGTATTCGTCGCATCCCGCGGCAAAAAGTCCCGCCGACGCCAACACCGTCAGCGCTGCGAAAAACATCCATTTCCTTCGTTTCATAGCTTTGCGATTCAAAATTCATAACCCGGGTTCTGGGCGATCTTTCCCTGACTGTTCCGGATGTCCCGGACGCTCACGGGCATCGTATAGAGATACCGCCGCACCACGTATTTGACCGGCAGCGTGCTTCCCGACTGCTGGATCACCCACCATTCGGGACAGCCGTTGCGCTTGAGTTCGAACCAGCGGTCGCCCTCCATGTAGAGCTCCTTGCGCCGCTCGTCCAGAATGGCGGAAATCAACGGCGTGAGGGGCTTGCCCGCGGCATCCACCGTGATCAGCGCCCCGGGGTCCGGCTCGGGAAGCGTCCGAAGCGTGTAATCCTCAACATCTTCGATACGCTTGCGGCGCAGTTCGTTGAGCAGCGACAATGCCTTCGCCTCGTCCTGCTGCGCCCCCGGGTGGGCATAACTCTCGGCAAGCATCAGATGCAGTTCCGAACCCCGGACCCGCGCCGTCACGGTCTTCCGGTTAACCCGCTTCGCATCGCACATGATGCTCCAACGCACATCTTTCTGCGGCTCCGCACCGAAAAGTTTCAACAGCGTGGCATTCACCGGCCGCGTGTTCAGATATCGCTGAAAAGTCTCGTCGTAGAGTGTCTTCACGTCGTCGTCGCCCGTCGTCCGGTCGCGGATGATGACCTCCTGCAACCGCTCGCCGTAAGACTGGATCGACTCCGTATAAACGCTTCTGTCCGCAAGGGCGTAGGACGGTACGGCCAACAGCTCCTCGCACAGCGGAATCACCTCGGACCACTCTTCCGCCCAGAAATAGAGCTTGGCCAGGTAGGTCTTCGCCACCGCCTCCGTGAAAAGATACGACTCGTCGGTCATGTGGCAATCGATCGCCTTGCGGAAGAGCGAAACCGCATACTCGTAGCTCCGGGCGAGGGTGTTGCGGTCGGGCACCGCATCGCTTTCCACATCGAAACGCTCGACGATGGGAATGCCCGGCAGAGAGGAGGCCGTCGCCGCATCGTACGGCTCGCAGTAGATCCGGATCAGATTGTAATAGCATACGCCCTTGATGGCATAGGCTGCGGCACACAACGCCCGGGCCTTCGCGGAGTCCTTTTCGAGCATGTGCTCCAGAATCAGGTTACAATCCTTGATCGCCGAATAAAGACCCTCGTAATATCCCTTCTGAAAGTTGTTCGCCACATCGCCCGCATAGAGCGTCAGACGCCCGGCCGAGATGTTCGCATCGAGATTGTCGGAGATCGACTCGTAGAGAATCACCCGGTCGTAGCAGCCCAGAATATCTTCGTCCGTACCCTCCTCGATGGCATACAGCATGTTGTTCAGCAAGGCTTCGAAATCCTCCTCCGTTTCAGGGATGATCTTTCCCTGCGGCGTCACGTCGAGATAACGCTTGCATCCGCCGAAAAGCAGCGCTGCCAGGACTATCATCCATATTTTCCGTTTCATAATCCGCTGTTTTTAGAATCCGAGCGTCACGCCGAACGTCACGGAGCGCGTCGTGGGATAGATCGCGCCCGGAACCTCCGGGTCCATGCCCTTGTAATCGGTGAATGTAAAGAAGTTGGCCAGACTTACGTTGAAGCTCACGGCATCGAATCCGCCCCGGTTGACCACCTTGCGCGGCAATGAGTAGGAGAGCGTGATGTTCTTGATCCGCACGTAAGAAATCTTGTAGATATAGATTCCATCGACCACGGCATTGGAGGTCGGATTCGACTGGTCGAAATGGTACTTCGCGTCGAACGAGTCGTAGATCCGCGGGTACTTCGTCCCCGTAGGGTTCGTCTCCGTCCAACGGTCGGTGCGGTCTTTCCAGACATTCAGGTGGTTCGAATACAGGTCGCTGTACTCCGTCTGCGCCCGGTCCATCGTGGAGACGCTTCCCGCAGCGATCTGGCTGTAAGTCGCCGGCGACTCGTTGCGGTCATAGGCGTAAGACCCGAACGAAAAGACGCCGTTGACCGACAGACGCAGATTCCGGTATCCGGCCGAAAGGCTGAAACCGCCGTTGAACGGCGCCTCCCGGTTCCCCAGATAGTAGAGGTAGTTGGCTTCGTCGGTGTAGTCCGCATCGCTCGAAATGACCGCATCGGGGCGCAGTTTGAATTCGTAAAGACCCGTCAGGGGGTCGATCCCGACCACCTTGCCGCCGATGAGCGCCCGGGCCGGATAGCCCTCGTAGTAGTTGAGCTTCATATGCTGGAACGATACCGAACTCGCATATTCGAGCACCTTGTTCGAGTTGAAAGCGAAATTGACCGAAGCATCCAGCGTCCAGTCCCGTGTCTGAACGATCCCGCCCCGGAGCGTGAACTCGATACCCCGGTTGCGCAGGCGGGCGAAATTGGCCGCCTGATGGGTGAATCCCGTGGTCACGTAGAGCGGCTTGTCGTCCACGGCGCCTTTGGTCAGACGGCTGTAATACTCCGTTTCGAGCGAAAGCCGGCCGTCCAGGAATCCCAGGTCCAGACCCACCTTCACGTCGTTGACCTTCTCCCACCCCAGATTCGGATTGGGCGCCGAAGAGATCGTTCCGACCAAATGGTTCTGGTTCATATATTCGCGGTAGGTCTGCAACGAATAGTTCATCATCAGCTGCGGCGAGGCGCTCGTCACGATATTTCCCGTAAAGCCGTAAGAGGCTTTCAGCTTGGCGTAATGGAGCACCTTGCGGGCCGATGCCATGAAGGGCTCCTCGGTCAGAATCCAGGCTCCGCCCACACTCCAGTTCGGATTGAACTGCGCATGCGTGCCGAAATAGGAGCTGCCGTCGGCGCGCCCCGTGACGCTCAGAATATAACGGTCCCGGAACGAATAGTCGGCCGAAAGGTAGAACGACGCATAACGGGACTTGGTGAAATACTCGCCCGTCAGACGCTCGATCTCCCGCAGCGTGCTCTCCGAGGGTTTCTCGATCGGCGGAAGGGCCGTATTCCCGGTCCGCGGATCGTAGTTGAACCGTTTGTTGAAGAGCGTATGCGAATCGTTGCCCCGCAATTCGGCTCCTCCCACGACATTCAGCGTATGCCCCTCGCCGTACTCCCCGACATAGGAGAGATGACCGCGCAGCAGATACCCCGTGCGGCGGCTCTTGTTTTCCAGAATGGAGCCGTAGAGATTGCCGTTATGCGTACGGTGGATGCTCAACCGGTCCTTGAAAGCCCCGTAGGTGTCCTCCTCCCGCGTGGTCTGCGTATCGTTGTTATTGAAATTGTAGGAGGCCAGACCGACGAATTTCAGATTCTCCAGCAGCTTGTATTCGAGCCCCATACGCACCTCCGTCGAGACATAATCGGTCTTCGTCTTGTTGCCCTCGATCTCCCGGAGAATGTTGAAGCCCTTTTCCGGCAGGTCCTCATAGGTATCGCGGTTGTAGTTGGGCAGCGAAAGCCACGTCTGGTCGTTCGCATAGCTTCCGTCGTCGTTGTAGGGTTTCTCGTAGGGATTGGCGAAGTAGGCATAGGTGAAGGGATCGACACTCGGATTCGGCGTATCGGCCTGCCGGTACGAAATGTCGGCCCCCACGTCGAACGACAGGCGCCGCGTCGGTTTGAATCCCAGATTCGCCTTGAAGGTGTAGCGGTCGGCGCTGTCCTCGATGAGCATGCCCTGGTCATTGGTGTAACCCAACGAAAGATAGTAGTTGTAGGCATTCTCGCCGCCGCTCACCGAAACATGGCCGTTCACCGACACGGCGTTGCGAAGAATCACGTCGTACCAGTCGGTGTCGGTCGCAGCCAGACTGTTCAGATAGGCTTCCTGCGCCGCCGGGTCGCCCTTGAGATGCGAAAAGGCCAGCTGTCCCGAACGCACCTGCCCCACGATGCCCACCGTAGGATAGATCACCGACGGGTCCAGAAGCGACTGCGCATATTTCTCAGCCGCGAATTCGTCCCAAAGCTCCCGCTCCCAGGCCAGTTTCTCGGCCGTATTCATCAGCGACGGCTGCCGCTGCGGCCGGAACGAAACCGTGACATTCGACGAGAAATTGACCTTCATCTTGCCGGCCTTGCCCCGCTTGGTAGTCACCACGATGACGCCGTTCGCCGCCCGGGAACCGTAGATCGCAGCAGCCGCGGCATCCTTCAGCACGACGATCGACTCGATATCGTTCGGGTTCACCCCGCCGATACCGTAAATGAAAATATCGTCGAAGCCTCCGGCCTTGAGTTCGTTGGAACTCAGATTCGTACTCGGACCCTCGTTCTGCATCGGGACCCCATCGACCACCCACAGCGGCGCCGTATTTCCCGAAAGGTTGGCGATGCCGCGGATACGAATCCGTTGACTGGCCCCCGGCCGTCCCGTCGTCGGCGTCACCGAAACGCCGGCCAGCTCGCCCTGCATCAGGGCATCCACCGAGGTCTGCGGCTTGAGTTTCAATTCGTCGGCCGTCAGGATTCCCACCGAACCGGTAACCTTCTTGACCGTGGTCTGCGAATATCCCGTCACGACGACCTGTTCGATCTCCGTGGAGGAGGGTTGCAGGACCACGTCCAAACGTGTACGCCCCGGAGCCACGACCTGCTCCTGCGTCTGATAACCAACAAATGAAAACAGAAGGGTCTTGCCGCCTTCGGGAATCCGGATTTGGTAGCGTCCGTCGGAATCCGTGATCGCCCCGCTGCTGCGCGCCTCCTTCACGACCACCGTCGCCCCGACCACGGGCATCCCGTTCACATCCGCAACCCGTCCCGTGACGGACCGCGGCTGTGCGAACGCAGCACCGCACTGCAACAGAACCGACAGCAGAACCAAGGCTTGACGTAAAATCATCTTCATAGGCCTCAATCGTTATAGGTGTACAAACTTATCGTCACTTGTTTTCAAGAAAGTGCGTCACCCGACGCAGCAACAATGCGTAGTGTCCCCGCATCTGCGGCGAGGCGCTCCGATTCCGGGCGGCCGCAATCCGATCCCGGCAGTCGAGCAGCACGCCGTAGAGCAGATGGCCGTCCTCGGGCCGCGTGAGGTAGGAAACCCCGGCAAGCGGAGCGAAGCCTGCGGAATTCTCCACCGTCACAGCCTCGGCGAAATAGTCCGAACGCAGCTTCGATTTCCGGCCCGCGGCCTGTTCGGCAAGAGCCAGCAACCGATTCAGGAATCGCAGTTGCAGCGGCTGTTTGACGAGTTCGTCCGCCGGGTCCGCATTGTCCCAAAGATAGGCCGAAAGGTCGTCCAGCGCCTCCGCGCGCGTGTAAGCCTCCCCGTCGGTCAACGAAGCGCAGAGCGCAATGCGGTCCAGGCTTCCCAAAATCCGGTCGAAGGTCTCCGTACGGATGAAATCCGCGATTCCGGGGTTGAGCCCCTCCCCCACGATCAGCGAACGGCTGTCGAGCCATTGCAGATCGTCGAGCCGCGACAGCAGCCACCGCATCGCCTCCCGCTGCGTCCCGGCGGGAAGCGGCTCGAAACTCCGGCCCGCATCTCCGGCATAGCGTTCGTTGATCCGCACTCCGCCCAAGCGGGCGATCACGGAGCCGAACAACGCATTGCAATAGAACGAAACCGACTCGGGGAAGGCCGAACGGTAGGCATAATCGACATCCTCGTCGTCGATCCACTCCGAGACATGGCGCAGAACAACGGCAAGATTCGCCAGCCCGGCATCGGCCGCCCGCAGCGGATCGTCGCCCAGATCCGAGACCCGGGCCCGGGGATCGAGCGCGAATTTTTCCGGCTGTTCCCGCAGAAAACGGCACGACGGATCGTCGCTCACCGCCCCGTCGCCGTAAAGCCACTCGACGGCGCGGTAATCGTACGGCCCCAGCGATGTCTGACAGAGTTTCACACCGTTCCGGAAATCTTCGGGACGCGCCGCATAGTTCAACGGCAGCTCGTCGAGAATCGAGGCCGAAAGTCCGTTCGCGGCCGTATAATGCGCGCTGCGCAGCGAATCGAGCGGCACCGTCTGCGAAGCCCCCATGTTGGGCAGCAGCCCCAGGCAAAAACCCGTATAACGGGCCACCTTCGCCGACAGGCTCTCGCCGAAAAGCGCCTCGTCGAGCTCCAGCCGCCGCGCCCGGGGATCGGCGGCTCCCGTCTGAAGAAGCCGTTCGGTCTGGATCTGCGGCCCGATATTGTGGCTGATGTAGATGTTGGCACTCAGAATCTCTCCCGTCCGCGGATCGGTCCAGGCGTTAAACCGCAGATCGCGGGCCGGCGAAGGAACGTAGCGTACGGCCGAATAGCGAATGTCGTTCACGTCGGGCAGCCCCTCCGCCGAGACACGCCGCACCTCGATGGCCCGCGGAAGACCGATCCGCTCGAAAGCATCGTTCCAGAGCAGTATGCCCCGTTCGATATAGGGTTTCCACGCCGCCGGGAAACGCTCGTCGAGATAGAAGACGATGGGACGCCCGGCATCCACCCGCCACCGGGAGGCGTAATAACGGACTTCGGCGCCCTGCCGGTCGGCGCTGTATTCGACGTAACGCGACGTGGAGGTGCCCACGCGCAGATCCGCTTCACGGACCGTCGTCATCGGTTCGGGCAGCAGCAGGAACGATGTCCGCACGGCCGCCGTGAAGAGCTCGGGATCGCCCCGCGAAATCACGCCGAAAGCGTAGGACGAGACTTCGTAGGAGAGCTCGCTCACCACCGAGACATTGTCGCTAAAGGCCGCTATATCGCGTATCCAGGAGGCTTCGGAACGGTATTCGTAACTCCGCAGGACGAATCCGTCGCGGCTGCTGTAACTCTTCGGGTCCTTGGGCGAAAGGTAACTCTCGCCGTTCCGGAAGAACGATGTCGCACGCACCACGACGCCGCTGCTGTCGGGCGTAACCGCCTCGATGGGAAACGACGCGATCACGGAGGGCTGCCGGCTCGCGGCCAGCGCCCGCCCGATCGCCGGATCGTCGCTGCGCGAACGGCTGTCGAGTGCGGCAATCTGCAAAAGCGAATCGGTTCGCTGGAAAACGACATGGCGCGGACGCGAAGGCTGCATCCCGACCGACGACTCCTCGCCGTCGCTGACCGACAGCACCGTAACCCCCAGCAGCAGGTCACGTCCGAGCATCGAATCGGGCACCTCGAAATAGACATCCCCGTCGAGCAGATGCAGAGTGAACAATCCCTGCACCGTTCGGGGATTCTTACCGGCGAAAAGCCGTTCGTAAGCCGTCTTACGCGGTTCGGGAGCCGTCGCGCGCCGCTTGCGGGCCGCCGCGGGCGTCGCATCGCACAGCACCGACAACAGCATCAACAGCGTCACGATCCATCGCATATCGTATCTTTCTCTCATAACCGCCGTCATTTCAGATAGGATTCGATCGTATGCAACAGCGAACGGTAGTGCAGCCGGGTCTGCGGATCGGGATGGTTCCGCTGCCCCTCCAGCAAACGCCGGATCTTCAGCACGCAGTCATAGGCGAGTCCCTCCATCGGCCGCTCTTCGTAAAACAGCGGCATGGGATCGTCATATCCCGCCACAGTTCCCGGACAACCTGCCGAAGCGTTCGGCAGCAGGGACCGGTCCGTGCGGAACGCCTCCGGAACCTCCATCCGCCGCATGGCCGCAAGGCTCTTGGAATTTCCCTCTTCACGCAATGCGGCCACCTTGCCGAGCGTCTCCAGGAAAAGACGCTGCCGCTTGATCTGCGAGAGATTCAACGCCTTCCGGCGAAGGGTCGGAGCCCAGATCCGGTCGTAAATCAACGACATGCACGCTTCGGGCGTGAAGGCGTCGTTCTCGGCCAGCGCAGCCGAAAGCCCCACTTTCGAGGGCGACGCCACGACGGCTTTCATCACAGCCTCGCACACGGCGTCCGCGGCCGAGGCCACCAGCCCCAGATTGCCCGTCACACTCCGGTCGTCCAGCCACTCCATGTCGTCGAGCTGTCCCAACAGGAATTCCAACGCCCGAACCTGACGCTCGCGGGGAACGCTCCGGTAATGTTCGACCGAGTCTCCGACGTGTTTCTCATACAGATACACTCCGCCCACGTCTGCATAGACATGGTTCAGATAGGTGAAATACTGGTTGACGATTCCGTTGTAGATGGTCTTGCGGTAGCTGTAATCCCGGTCGTCGGATTCGGTCCAGGCATTGAGGTGCGAAAGCACGTATTTCAGATTGGAGATGCCGTATTCGGAAGCCTTGACGTGATCGTCGCCCAGATCCTCGGAGAGGGATCGGGGGTCAAGCGGCTCGGAGAACTGCTGCTTGCCGTAGCGCAGGGCCGGATCGGCCGACGCCTCGCGCAGCCATTGCGAGGTGATCGCATACTCCGCCTCGGGGCTCCCGGCGAAAAGCGGCGTATAGTTCCATTTCACCAGAAACCGGTCGTAAACCCCGAACCGCGGAGGCGTCATCCGCACGCCGCGCTCGAAATCGCCCGGCTGGGCGACATAGTTGAAACGGGCGTAATCCATGATCGACGGGGTCGTTCCCGTCTCGCGGGTGAAAGAGGGGCTCCGCAGCGAATCCACGGGGATCACGGAAGATGCGCCCATGTTGTGCATGAAGCCCAGGCAATGCCCGATCTCGTGCGAAAGCACATACCGCAGGGCGTCGCCGATGATCTCCTGAGGAATCTGCTTCTGCCGCACGCGCGGATCGGCCGGCGAGGTCTGTATGAAAAGCCAGTTGTTGATCAGCTCGATCACATCGTGATAAAGATAGACCGAGGCGCTGACGATCTCGCCGCTGCGCGGATCGGTCCACGAGGGGCCCATAGCATTCTGAATCGTCACCGGGGCATACCGCACGCACGAATATTTGAGGTTGTCGGGGTCGAATTCGGGATCGTCCTCGGGAAAAAGCCGCGCCTGGACGGCATTGCGGAAACCGATCTGCTCGAAAAGTTCGCTCCACTGATTCACCCCTTCGATGACGTACGGAAGCCACGTGCGGGGAAAATTACGGTCGATGTAAAAGACGATCGGCTTGACCGGGTCCACCAATTCCCCGCGCCGGTAGGCTTCGATGTCCGAGGGCTCCAGCCGCCAGCGGTTGGCATACCATATCGGACGGGCCCCCTGGGTCGTGGGAGAATAGAGCATCTTGCCCGTCGGAAAAACGGCGATGCGGCTGTCGGTGATCCGGGGGCTGACGGGAAGACTGTCGAGCAGCAGGATGGAACGTGTGGCAGCGATCGTAACCGGCACATCCCGCAGCCCGCGCTCCGAGATCGTCACCCGGTAATTCAGACTGCTGCTGACCGAAACGTTATCCGAAAAGGACTTGATTCCGGTCACGTAGGACTTCTCCTTTTCGAACGACTCCTTGCGTTTGAGGCGTCCCGAAAGCGTGTGCTGGCTGTATTTGTCGAAAGGCGACAGCCGCTCGTCATCGCTGACAAACAGATTCGTGGCGTCCACGACCACCGCTGAGCTGTCGGGCGTAAAGGTCTCGATCTTGAACAACCGGTAAATAGCGCCGATATTGCTCGTTGCGAGCGCCCGCCCTATTTCAGCATGATCCGGGAGGGGGGGGGAGACAGTCCGCTCCGAAATCAGCCGCATGGCGATCCGGTCTCCCGCACGCGTGAATGCGAAATGAAGCGGATCTTTCGGCTTGGAGCCCACGATTCCGTGACCGTTGTCGCTGGTAGCCGAGATGGTCGTTCCGAGCAGCATGCTCCGGTCCATCAGCCGGAGCGGAATCTCGAAATAGACCCGTCCTTTCATCTCATGCAGCGTGAAAAGGCCCCGGGCTATGCGGTGTTCCTCCTTGAAGAATTTGTCGTATGCCGAACTTTTCGTGGTGTCACGCTGTTCGGCGGGCGCCTTGCGGCTGCGTTTTCCACAAAGTCCGAACGCCTGCTGCGAGCCGCATAACGACAAGACCACAAGCAAAAAAAGGGGCGAAATTGTCCGAACGTAAAACTTCATCATTCAAACAGGGTTAGAACAAGCAGATTAACCAAAGAAATACCGACAAAATTCCCGAAGAGAGCCCTTTCTCGCTATCGAAAGGAGCCATCCTCCACGAGGAACCTAACAAACCTCTACAAAGATATAAAAAATTTATCGGAAAACAAACCGGAAACGAGTTTTTCGCACGGGTTGTCGTTCGCGTCGCAGGCAAAGACCGACCGACCCTATATATATAAGACAGGGCCGTAACTTTTTCAAGCTACGACCCTGTCTGAAAATCCGCGGCAGATGCCGCCACAACCGCCGGAAACTACTTCCAGAGGTCGCGGGGATATTTCCCGTCGGCGATCATCTTCTCGATGGCGGCCATCAGCGCCGGTTTGTCCTCCTTATAGGTGACGCCGTGCCACTGAGCGGCCGAACGCAACACGCGGAGCGTCGCCGTGCCGTCGCCGATCAGCTTGTTGACCATCGTCGGAATGTAGAACTCCGACTTGAGATTCTCGTGATTCTCGGCGTACCACTGCGCGAAGTACTCCTTCGAATAGGCGAAGAAGTCGGGCGTGAACCCGAAGAGGTTCATCGAAACCGGCGTATCCTCGGCCAGCTCCTCGTCGGCGCCACCGTCGTGGAAGACGATCCGGCCGTCGGGCATGCGCTCGATCTGCGTGCGCTCGACCATCGACGTGAGGTCGCCCTTCGGATCGACGCCGCAGACGCCGCGCGAAACCGTACCGTTCTCCGAAAGAGTCCGGTTCAGGTCGTAGGCGACCATGCAATAGCTGTTTTTCGAATCGCCGAGTTTCGAGAGGTACTCGCCGATGGTCTTGTAAGCCTCGGCGCCGTAGAAGTCGTCGGCATTGATCACGGCGAACGGCTCGTGAACGGCATCGGCGGCCATCATCACGGCATGGTTCGTGCCCCACGGCTTCACGCGGCCTTCGGGAACCGTCAGCCCCTCGGGGAGGTAGTCCAGCTCCTGAAAGACGAAATCGACGGCGATGCGCCCGCCGAAGCGGTCGGCCGAAAAGACCTCGCGGAACTCCTTTTCAAAAGAGTGGCGGATGACGAAAACCACCTTGCCGAAACCGGCGCGGATGGCGTCGTAGACCGAATAGTCGATGATGGCTTCGTTGTTGGGACCGACGCCGTCCATCTGTTTGAGCGATCCGTAGCGGGAGCCCATGCCCGCCGCCAGGACCAAGAGTGTAGGTTTGACCATACTTTTTTATGTGTTTGTGACGTTTAGGTTCAAAGCATCTGCAAAGGTAAAAATTTTCAAGGCGATGCCAAAGGTTTTTTGGAATTTTGGCTACCTTTGTCAGACGTAACCCCGAAAAAACGTTCCCGGAAAATGAAATTTCTGAAGAGAATACGGGCGTGGTGGCGCGGGCTGTTCCGCAAACGCCGCTTCAGCATGCTCAACGCCACGGACAATTCCGAGGAGTGGCACATACACCTTTCGCCCGCGAGCGTCTTCGCCGGGCTGGTGGCGTTCGTCCTGCTGCTGTTCATCCTCACGCTGTCGCTGGTGGCTTACAGTCCCGTGCTGGAGTTCCTGCCCGGATACCGCACCGAGGCCGACCGCTCGCGCGAAAGCCTGCTGCAAAACATCATCCGACTCGACTCGATGGAGCGCATGATGAACGACATGATGACCTACAACCGCAACATCGCCCTCATCATGGAGGGACGCACCCCCGTGGCGCGGACGCTGGCCGCGTCGGATTCGTCGCGCATCAGCAAGGTGCTGGTGATGCCCTCGCCCGAGGATTCGCTGCTGAGGGCCCAGATGGAGGGCGACGGGGAGTATGCCATCGCCCCGCGCAGCGAGGGGTCGCGCCGCAAGATCCGCGAGGCCATCGAACTGGCAACGCCCGTCGAAGGGATCATCACCGGGCGTTTCGACATCAAACAGGGGAATTTCGGCGTGAAGATCGCGGCGGCGGCCGGCGACCGCATCGCGGCCATCGACAACGGAACGGTCGTGCAGAGCCTCTGGGCCCCGGAGGCGGGCTACACGGTGGTCCTGCAACACGCCGGGAACCTGATTTCGATCTACAAGAATCTTTCGCAGTCGCTCGTGTCGGTGGGACAAACCATCCGCTCGGGCGAGCTGATCGGATACAACGCCGAAGCCGAGAACGGCGAGGTGAAACTCTTCGAATTCGAACTCTGGAACAACGGCAAGCCCGTGGACCCGGAGGGATACATCGTCTTCTGACAAACGCATGAAACAACGACTTGCCATACTGGGTTCGACCGGTTCGATCGGCGTGCAGACGCTCGACATCGTCCGCGAGAACCCCGACCGCTTCGAAGCCCGCATCCTCACGGCAAACCGCAACTGGGAAAAACTCGCGCAGCAGGCCCGGGAATTCGACACCGACACGGTGGTGATCGCCGACAAGAGCCATTACGCCGCCCTGAGCGAAGCACTTGCGGACACCGACACGAAGGTTTACGCCGGAGAGGAGGCCGTGGCGCAGGTCGCCGGAGGCGGAGACACCGAAGTGGTGGTCAACGCCCTGGTGGGTTATGCGGGGCTGGCGCCCACGGTGGCCGCCATCGAGGCGGGCAAGAAGCTCGCGCTGGCCAACAAGGAGTCGCTGGTGGTGGGCGGCGCCTGCGTGATGCCGCTGGCGCGCGAACGGAAAGCCCCGGTGATCCCGATCGACTCGGAGCACTCGGCCATCTTCCAATGCCTCGTGGGCGAACGCGCCCCGGTCCGAAGGCTGATCGTCACGTGCAGCGGCGGCGCGTTCCGCGACCTCGCGGCCGAAGAACTGGCGAACGTCACGGTGGAACAGGCGCTGCGCCATCCCCAATGGGACATGGGCGCGAAGATCACGATCGACTCTTCGACGCTCGTGAACAAGGGGTTCGAGGTGATCGAGGCCCACTGGCTTTTCGGAACCCCGGCCGAGCGGATCTCGGTGCTGCTCCATCCCCAGTCGATCGTGCACTCGATGGTCGAATTCGAAGACGGGGCGATCAAGGCCCAGTTGGGAACGCCCGACATGCGCATGCCGATCAGCTTCGCGCTGATGTTCCCCGACCGGGCGAACCGTCCGGGCGAGCGGTTCAACTTCCTGAACCATCCGCAGCTGACCTTCGCCGAGGTGGACCGCGCGAAATATCCGGCGCTGGACATCGCCTACGACTGCCTGCGGCGCGGCGGCACGGCGGCCTGCACGATGAACGGGGCGAACGAAGTGGCGGTGGCCGCATTCCTCGCCCGCAAGTGCGCGTGGCTCGACATCGTGCGCGCCATCCGTCATGCGCTGGAACGCGCGTCGTTCATCGCCTCGCCCACCCTGGCCGATTATGCCGAAGCGAACGCCGAAGCCCGTGCGCTGGCGGCGGAATTTTTAAAATTGAAAGGTGAAATGTGAAAGGAGAAATGTTAAAAACACAATCCCACATCGATATAACCGTCTTACCTTTCACCTTTAACTTTTAACTTTTCACGCTATTGACATGGATATTCTAACCAAGATCATTCAATTCTTCCTCTGTTTCACCATCCTCGTAGGCATTCACGAGCTGGGACACTACATCATGGCGCGGGTCTTCAAAATCCGCGTCGATAAGTTCTACATCTTCTTCGACCTGGGATTCTCGCTCTTCAAGTTCCGCCGCGGACACACCGAATACGGTTTGGGCTGGCTGCCGCTGGGCGGATACTGCAAGATCGCCGGCATGATCGACGAGTCGATGGACAAGGAGTATCAGAAACAACCCCCGCAGCCCTGGGAGTTCCGGTCGAAACCCGCCTGGCAGCGTTTTCTGGTGATGATCGCCGGCGTGGTGATGAACGTCGTGCTGGCCGTGGCCATCTACATCGGCGTCTGCTACACCTGGGGCGACAGCTATTTCTCGAACGAGGATGCCAAATGGGGCTACAACTTCAACGAAGCGGGACACAGCCTCGGATTCCGCGACGGGGACCGGCTGGTGAGCATCGACGGCGAGGCGGTGGAGAACCCGATGGTGTTCCTCAACTCGCTGCTGATCACCGAGGGTGACCGCCGCGTGGTCGTGGAGCGCGACGGAGAGCAGGTGGAACTGACGCTCCCGCTCGCCGAACTGATCGCCATGCGTCAGAACAAGGGCTATGAAAAACTCCTCGTCCAACGGATGCCCTTCCTGATCGACAGCGTCGTGGCACCGACTGCTGCCCAGCTGCGGAAAGGCGACGAGATCGTCGCTATGGAGAGCCGGCGCACGGCGGACCGTTACGAAAAGATGGACTACCGCGACTACAAAGCCTATCTGCAACTCCATGCCGGCGACACGGTGCGGCTGACCGTCCTGCGCGACGGCGGAACGTTGGAACTTCCCGTTCCCGTCTCCGCCGAGGGAACGATCGGCGTGATCGTGCAAAACCCCTACACGCTCCGCACGCAGACGTACACCTTCTGGGAGTCGATTCCGGCGGGTTTCCGCAAGGCCGGCGACATGATCTCCTCCTACTGGGAGCAGCTGAAGATGATCGTACAGCCCAAGACCAAGATGTACGAGGAGCTGGGCGGATTCATCGCCATCGGCAGCATCTTCCCCTCGTCGTGGGACTGGCAGGATTTCTGGCTGAAAACCGCCTTTCTGTCGATCATCCTCGCCGTGATGAACATCCTGCCGATCCCGGGGCTCGACGGCGGGCACGCTATCTTCACCTTCTGGGAGATGGTGACGGGACGCAAAGTGAGCGACAAGGTGTTGGAAGGCGCGCAGTACGTCGGGCTTATCATCATCCTGTTCCTGCTGCTCTACGCCAACGGAAACGACATATACCGGTTCTTCATCAAATAGCGGCAGGGACGCCGAACAGTCGGAACGGCCCGGATCAAAAGATCCGGACCGTTCCGGCATATCGGGGAGGCCCGAAAATCGCAGCGTTTTGCAATTTTTTTTGTAATTTATCCAAAAAGCAAGTATATTTGACCGCAGGAGTAAGCTGCGCCCGCAGCGAAGGTTAGTTTAACGAGAGACGAAGAAACCATGAATAAGGACGGAACATACAACGGCCCGAAGGCTCTTGTATTCCGCAATTCGGAGGGGGGGGGAAACGTCCCCGAATTCTTCCGGAACTATTATCCCATGTTCGTCTCTTTCGCCCGCAACTTCGTCCAGAGCCGCGAGGTATGTGAAGACCTCGCGCAAGAGGCTTTCGTAGCCCTGCTCGAACAGGGATGCACGTTCGACAACGAATACCTGGCCAAGGGATTCCTCTACAAAACCTTGCGCAACAAATGCCTTAACCATCTGCGTCACGAGCAGATACGCAACCGCTACGCCGAAATGCAGGCGGCGCACTACAAACGTGAGCGCAACGAGAAAAAGAGCGAAGAGTTCTTCATCGACGCCATCATGCGCGAAGAGTCGTCGCTGATCATCTCGCAGGCGATCGAAGGACTGCCGGAGATGGGCCGTCAGGTGCTCAACATGTCCGTCGAAGGACTCTCCAACCAGGAGATCGCCGACGTGCTCGGCATCTCGATCAACACCGTGCGCACGCACAAATCACGCGCCTACAAAGTCCTGAGGATCGTGCTTTCCAACCAATGGATGCTCTTCTGATCCGCTGAAATCCGGCTCCGAAGTTACGATTTAACACGCCTCTAACCGATGCAAAAATAAGTTTTTACATTTTTTTCGCATCGCATGTCATCCGTTCCCGCTTCCGAAGTGTTATAATAACAGTGTTAGTCGGGAATATCATATCATTCATCAAGGCAGGTGTGCTGCTGGGACGTTTTTTCGTATCGAAAACCTCCCCGCACGAGCGCGAACAGCTCAAACTGCGTCTCCGGGAGCTGAAAGGCGAGGAAAAAGCCCGCATCGTCGGAAAGATACTCGACGCCGAAGAACTGGAACGCCGCCGGGCGATCCGCTCCGAATGCGACGTGGAGCGGGCCTGGGAGCAGGTGCAGCGCCGGATGGAAGAGCGCAGGGACCGGCGGCGCCTGAAACGCTACGCGCTGATGCTGCAAAGCGCCGCGAGCCTTGCGGCAGCGGTACTGATCGCCTACGGCGTCATCTACTATACGCACATCGGACGCCAGAAACGGGTGATGGCGCAGATCGCGCAGATCAAACCCGAAGGACAGCACGCGGTGCTCTATTTCGCCGACGGTGCGAGCATCGACCTCGGGCTGCGGGATTCGCTGGCGCTCCGGACCGAAACGGGCGTAGACGTGGAGCTAACCGGAGAGAACAGTCTCGCCTACAAGTCCCGGCACGAACCGAAAAAGGAGCTTCCCGAAGAGTACAACACGCTGGTCACGCCCCGCGGCAGCGAATACAGCCTCACGCTGGCCGACGGCACGCGGGTATGGTTGAACGCCGCCTCACGCCTGCGGTTCTTCACCTCGGACCAGGGCCGCGAACGCCGCGTATGGCTCGAAGGCGAAGCCTATTTCGAGGTGGCTCACGACGCCCGGCGGCCTTTCATCGTCGAATCGGGCAGCCAAAGCATCCGGGTGCTGGGAACGCGCTTCAACATCAACACCTATGAAGGCGACCGCGCCATATACACCACGCTGGTGGAGGGTTCGGTGGCCATCAGCCCGCTCGCAGGCGGAGACGCCGTGACGCTCGAACCCGGACAGCAGGCCGAATACAGCCGCCGGAAAGGCGGCGCGATCGCCGTGAAAGCGGTCGATACGTCGCTGGCGACAGCCTGGATGAGCGGAACTTTCATTTTCGAACACGCCTCGGTCACCGAGATCATGGAGAGCCTTTCGCGCTGGTACGACTTCGAATTCGAGGTATCGCCCCTGCTCGACGGACTTCGGTTCAGCGGCCAGTTCCCACGGTGCGAGAACCTCGACAAAATACTCACCATCATCGCATCGACCGGAACGGGCATGCAGATAAACTACGACGGAACGAAGATCACGCTGAGATAGAAAACACCCATTCAAACCACTCGAATTATGACGAAACCTTTACAAACAAACGAACGGAAACTTCCGGGAGGGACTTCCGCGGTACGCCTGCTGCGCCCGCTGGCATTCCCGACAGTCGTTTCGGTCATGTTATCCATGAGCCCATCCCCGGCGTTTGGACAAGGCAACACCCCCGGACACGAAGAATTTGTCCGCGACAACTGCCGCACGGAGTCCGCAGCCACGGCCGAAGCCCGCTATTCGGGCGAAGAGCTGCGCAGACTCCACCCCACCGACCTCATGAGAGCCCTGCAACTGATCGACCCGTCGATCTGCGGCACCGACCCCGACGAACGATACGGTTCCGATCCCAATGCGGTTCCCGCCGCGATGAGCCTCCAGGGCGTGAAATCGTTCGCCTGGGGATTGAGTTCCGCCGATGCCCGGCCGCTGGTCATCGTTGACGGCCACAGCGAATCGTTCGACCGGCTGAAAGATTTCGACATCCAGCGCATCGAAAGCGTCGCGCTGCTCAAAAACGCCACGGCGACGGCCTTGTACGGCGTGAGGGCCGGGCAGGGAGTGATCGTCATCACGACGAGGATCCCGGAGACCCACCCCCTGCGGCTGACCTATCATTTCGACGGCACGTTCCAGCGTGCCGGCATGCGTGCGTTCGACCTGATGGATGCCGGACAGAAACTCGACTGGGAAAAACGCATGGGCGCCTACGAAGGCAACAACGCACTCTACCAACAGCGCATGGCGGACGTAAAGGCCAACGGTTCGACCGACTGGCTGGAGATGCCCCTCCGGACCTCGTTCTCGCACCGCCACCGCGTCACGGTTGACGGCGGCGACAGCAGCCTGCGTTACCGCGGGGTGCTCTACATGAACCCCGTGAAGGGTGTGATGAAGGGCTCGAAGCGCACGATGTACGGCGCATCGGCCTTCATCGGCTACACGACGCGCAAACTGGAAATCTCGAACGAACTGAGCGTGGACATGGCCGACGCCGCGGAATCGACCTACGGGTCGATGTACGAATGGGCGCGGATGAATCCCTACTACGCATCGGCCGACGAGCGCGGCGTACCCTACGACATACTGGGCGAAGGGACTTTCAGCGAGCAATGGTCGCCGCTCTACGAAACCTCGCTCAACAGTTTCGCCGAAAACAAGATCGCACGCGTGAACAACAACCTCACCCTGCGCTGGAAGATCGACGAACATTTCAGCGTGGCAGGCCAGTTCAACCTTACGCACGACTACGACAAGCGTTCGGAATTCACCTCCCCGCAGTCGCTCGTCTACAAGGATTACGGCATCGACGAAATCGACCAGAAAGGCAGCTACCGCATCCTCCGCAACCGGCTGGAAAGCTATCAGGAAAAGGTGTGGGCCGACTACCGTCTCGAACGCGGGCACCACGCCCTGCGCGCCACGCTCGGCATGGAGGTCTACTCGGCGACGATGACCGACGACGCATTCCGCGGCGTGGGCATGTCGAGCGACCACATGGACTACATCTCTTTCGCACAACGATACGCCGCGGAGCGCCCCGAGGGCACCAAGACCTACGAGCGCGTGCTGAGCGGCTACGGTGCAGTGTCGTGGAGCCTGGACCGGACGCTTTTCATCGACCTCGCGGGCCGCGTGGACAAATCCTCGATGCTCGCACCCGACAAACGCACGGCGGGCTCCTACTCCCTGACAGCGGCTTACGATCTGAAAAAAGCCCTGCTGGAAAACTCGGAGCTGATCGGCCGGCTGATGCTGACGGCCGGATACGGCAGCACGGCGGGATACCAGTTCGACTACGCATTCGCCAACCCGCTCTACGCCTACGACATCGGCAACCCCTACCTCAACGGCATGGGGACATACAGGACCGGGCTCGATTACAGCAAGGGCCTCGTGACCTTCTACAACATGAACGTCTGCAACCCGGCTCTGAAATGGAAGACGACGCGCAACGTCAACGTCGGCGTCAGCGGCCGCATCAGCACGGTGGACATCGCGGTGAAATACTATAACTCCCTGTCGAAAAACCTGCTGACGCTCGAAGAGCAGAACATCGCCTTCGGATCGGGCTACCGCTATGCCAACAGCGGCGCGATCCGCAATTCGGGCGTGGAATTCTCGGTGGCGGCAGGCGTCCTGCGCGACCGCAACGGCCTCGACCTGACGCTCTTCGCCAAAGGCGTCGTCAACCGGAGCCGGATCACCGAACTGCCCGACTATTCGGCCGCAGCGTTCAACGCGTCCAACTTCGAGAACGGAAACCATTACGGCATGTCCGAGGGCGATGCCGCCGACGGCATCTACGCCCTGCGCTCGGCAGGCATCGACCCGGAGACCGGACGCGAACAGTTCTACCTGCGCGACGGATCGGTGTCGTTCGACCCGACCGCCGCAGACATGGAGTATCAGGGCAGCATGACCCCGAAGCTGCGCGGTACGTTCGGCGCGACGGCCGCCTATCGCAACTTCGATTTCGCGGCGGTCTTCTCCTATTCGCTGGGCGGCAAGTTCTACGACCTCTACACCCAGCGGGCGGTGGATCTGGCCGGATACTCGGACAACGTTCCGACGGCCGCCGCGGACAAATGGAGCCCCTCAAACCAAAACGCCGTCTACCAGGGCGTCGGCAACGCCTCGGAATACGCCTCGTCGCGGTTCGTGTCGAAGCGCAACACCCTTTCGCTCGCGTCGCTGCGCATCGGATACGCATTTCCGAAACGGATCGCCTCGGCGATGCGCATGCAGGCGCTGAAAGTGAGCCTCACGTGCGATGATCTCTGGTATTCGTCGTCGGTGAAGAGCCCCCGCAGCCTCTACTATCCCTATGCAACGAGCTTCATCCTTTCGCTTCAAGCAACCTTCTAAAAACGCGAACACATGAAAAAAATCATATACACCGCGCTCCTGCTCCTCGTCACCGTATCGTGCGACAAATGGTTCGAGGCAGAACCCAAGGGAGGAGGCCAGTCCGGCGCCAAGGTCTTCGACAACGAAGCCTCTTTCCGCGACTACATGAACGGCATCTATACCGGACTCCGTTCGGAGGAACTCTACGGTTCGAACCTCACGCTGGGAGGCGTGGAATTCCTCGCCCAGAGCTTCGTCCCCGACAAAGGAGCCGAAGCATGGACCAAACTGGATTTCAGCAGCGAAATGGGACAGAATGTCTCCCGGGAGGCTTATGCCAAGCTCTACGCCGCCATCTACCAGTGCAACGACATTCTCGAACTCTTCGCCGAAAAGAAAGACGTGGATTTCATCGCCGGATCGCGCGAAATGATGGTCGCCGAGGCCCGGGGGCTGCGGGCATTCCTGCATTTCGAACTCCTGCGGCTTTACAGCCCCGCCTATGCGGCGGACAACGCCGCGTCGAACATCCTCTGGGTGGAGGGCACGCAGCCCGAAGGCGTGCGGATGACCACGGCACAGCTGACCGACAAGATCATCGCGGAGCTGGAGGCCGCAGCCGCCGAGCTCGCCAAATACGACCCCGTCGTCACCGGCGTGAGCTACGACGAAATGTCGCTCCTGGGGGCCTCGCCCATCGACCGCGTCTGGAAACTCAACTACTACGGCTGTCTGGCAGCCGAAGCCCGCGCGCTGATGAGCCGCGGCACGGCAGATGATTTCGGCAAGGCATACGGACTGCTGACGAAGATCATCGGCGAAGGCGGATATGCTTTCGTGCGGACCGTTTCGGGAACCGACTACGAATTCTCGACGGAGTTCATCTTCGCGCTGCCCTCGCCCGAAACGGGATTCTGCGCCCTCTCGGAAGAGCTCTTCGCGCCCGTTCCCGACGGCCGGGGCGTGACCCTCTCGGCACGGCTCGACATCAATGACCTGCACGCCGACGACCGTCGCCGCAACTGGTTCGACGCCGACAACACGATGCGCACGAAATTCGCCCCGACGAGCAAGATCGACAAATGGAAAACCACACCGGCAATCCCGGTGATCAAGATCGGCGAGGTGTACCTCATGGCCGCGGAAGCTGCCGCCAAATCGGACCGGCTCCCCGCGGGTATCGGACTGTTCAACGACTTCATGGTCCAACGTAACAGCGAATCGCTGAAGCTGCCCGAAACAGCCACGCAGGATCAGCTGATGGAGGCCATCGACAAACAGTACCGGTACGAATTCCTGGGCGAAGGCGTGCGCTATCACTTCTGCAAACGCCTCAATCAGACGATAACGGCCTACGACGGCTCGCAGATAACCGAGATCGGCAAAAAGGCATTCCCCATTGTCAAATAACCTAAGATCAAGCAGATGAACAACATCACGAAACATACCGTCCCGGCACCCCGCAACGCACGGTCTCTCAGGCTGCTGCGGATGTGCCTGCTGCTGACCCTCCTGGCTTGCATCCCCGCCGGAGCGCTCCGTGCGCAGGAGGCCAAAGTCTCGTTCCGGTTACAGGAAAAACCGCTCTCGACCCTGCTGACCGAAATCCAGAAGCAAACCGGATACAAAATATTTTACAGCGACAACAGCGTCGATGTATCGCGCAAAGTAAACGTCTCGGCAAGGCAGGTGCCCGTGAACAAGGTGCTCGAAAGCATCCTTCCCAAGCTGGACCTCACCTACCAGTTCATCAACAACACCATCGTACTGTCGCAGGACCCCAAAGCCGCAACGACACAAGGAAGTTCGGTAATGGCCAAAGCCGTCCCGGTGCGCACGGTATCGGGCGTGGTCCGGGACGAAGCGGGCAAGCCGATCGTCGGCGTATCGGTCATCTCGGTCAAAGACCGGCAGCGCGGAACCTCGACAGCCGCAGACGGAACATTCTCGTTCCGCGTGCCGGCCGATGAAACGCACATCACCGTCTCGATGATCGGCATGAAAACCCAGACGCTGCCCGTCGGCAACGGAACCCTGAACGTCACGATGAAATCCGACGTTATCGAATCCGAAGCGCTCGTAATCACGGGTTATGTGCCCAAGGCCAAGAACAGCTTCACGGGTACGGCGACGCAGGTGAAGGGTGCCGATCTGGTGAAGGTCAACCCGACCAACATGTTGCAGGCGTTGCAGGTGTACGACCCCTCGTTCGTGATCTCGGACATCACCGGCGAATTCGGATCGAACCCCAACTACATTCCCGACCGCATCGAGATCCGCGGCGCGAACAGTATGCCCGACATCTCGGAAAACACGCTCCAAACCTACACCTCGCTGCCGATCTTCATCCTCGACGGATTCCAGGTCGAAGTGGAAAAGGTCTACAACCTCGACATCAACCGTGTCGAGAACGTCACCATCCTCAAAGACGCCGCGGCCTCGTCGATCTACGGATCGCGCGCGGCGAACGGCGTGGTCGTCATCACGACCAAAATGCCCCAGAAAGGCAGCATACAGATCTCCTACACGCTCAACACCAGCATCGAGACCCCCGACCTCTCGTCGTACAACCTGATGAACTCGAAAGAGCTGGTGCAGTACTACGAAAAGATGGATGTCTTCTCGGGAGGCTCGACCACCATCGGCAGCGTGGACCCCGAACGGCGCAACCTGCTGACGATGCTCAAAATGGAGGCCGCCAACGGTGTGGACACCTACTGGCTCGCACAACCGCTCCGCACCTCGTTCAAGCACGACCATTCGCTCTTCCTCGAAGGCGGAACCGACGTTGGCAAACCGGGCAAGGATCACACGCTGCGCTACCAAATCAACCTCAACGGCAATTTTTCGGACGGCGTGATGATCGGCTCGCAGCGCAACACCTACGGCGGCGGCGCGAAACTGATCTACGACACCCGGAAGCTGCAACTGACCAGCGACCTGCAAGTGGGATTCACCGACACGAAGGATTCGCCCTACGGCAACTTCTCGACCTACACCCAGCTGCTCCCGATCTTCCGTATCAAGGACAGCAACGGAGACTATTTCCCGACCCTTTCGGCGAACAACATCCCGCTCTACGAGAACTTTCCCTGGACCGGCATCGGCTCCGATGTCCTCGGTTCCCAGATCAACCCGCTCTACGAGGCCAACAACCTGAACAACTTCTCGCGCGGCAACAACCTCAGCCTGACGTATCAGCTGGGCGCCAACTGGGAGATCGTCAAGGATCTGCGCCTGCGGGCGTCGTTCACTTACGACCGGATGGAAAGCATGACGGAGAAATACGTTTCGCCGTTCAGTTCGGCGATCACCGACGGACTCGAAAACAACTCCGTCGAACAGCTCTACCGCCGCGGCTCCTACGACAAGCAGAACACGACGACATCGAAATACTACGGCATGGTCAACCTCTCCTACCTGAAAAGTTTCGGACGGCACACCGTGCAGGCCGTACTCGGCGGCGAGATCAAAGAGGACAACGCCGAAAGCGACAGCTATTCGGTGACGGGATTCCTCAACAACTCGCAGACCTATCCTTCGGACGGCGCGCAATATCCGCTTTCGGGACGCCCCACCGGTTCGAGCAGCATCGTCCGCACGGCGGGCGCCTTCGCGACGGTCAACTACTCGTTCGACAACCGCTACATGCTCGACGGAAGCTACCGCGTGGACGGATCGTCGAACTTCGCCAGCAAACAGCGCGTATCGTCGTTCTGGGCCGTGGGCGTGCGGTGGAATCTCATGAACGAGAAATTCATGAACCGCAAGATCTTCGACAACCTCGCCCTGAAAGCCAACATCGGCACCACCGGCAACTCGAACTTCGTGCTGAGCCAGATCCTCAACATGTACAAGTACCTGACGATGTACGACGGAATCACGGGCGCCGAGCTCATGTCGCTGGCCAACCCCGACCTCAAATGGCAGACGACGCTCAAACGCAACATCGGCGTCGAACTGGGGTTCCTGCAAAACCGGATCAACCTGGAGTTCAACTACTATTCGAACACCACGGACAACAACATCACCCGGGTCGATATTCTGCCCTCGACGGGATTCTCGTCCTACACGGCCAATCAGGGCGACGTAAGCAACAAGGGTTTCGACTTCAATCTCTCGGTAACGCCCGTCCGCACCAAGGAATGGCAGCTGAACCTCTTCGTGAACGGGCAGCACAACCGCAACAAACTGACGAATCTCTCGGAAGCCCTCAAAGACTACAACAAGCAGATCATGGAGCAGCAGACGACGACCGACAAGACCAAAATCGAGAACGTCTTCCTGTTCGAGGAGGGCAAATCGCTCACGGCGATCTACGCCGTGCCGTCGGCCGGCATCGACCCCGGCACGGGTCAGGAGATATTCATCACCAAGGACGGCAAGCGCACCTTCACGTGGAACTCGGCGGATCAGGTGGTCGTGGGCGACACGGAGCCCGACCTGAGAGGCTATTTCGGCGTGAATCTCAGCTACAAGCGCTGGTCGCTGAACACCAGTTTCGAATACTCGTTCGGCGGCGAGATGTACAACCAGACGCTCGTGGACCGCATCGAGAACACCTCGATGAACAACTCGGTCAACCGGGTGGCCTACAACATGGACCGCCGGGCCCTCTACGACCGCTGGTCGGAGCCGGGCCAGAGCGCCAAGTACCGCGGCATCAACGTCTCGGGAAAAACCTACGCCAGCTCGCGTTTCGTACAGAAGAACAACTACCTGCGGATGAACTCGATACGCATCATGTACAACCTCAACAGCCCCGACAAGCGGCTGCTGGGCATGTCGATGCTCCGTATCGCGCTCTCGGCCAACGACCTGTTCTACTCCTCGACGATCCGGCAGGAGCGCGGACTTTCGTATCCCTTCGCACGGACGTTCACGCTCAGTCTTCAAGCTAACTTCTAAAAACAGATTTCCATGAAAATAAGATATATCGCAACCCTGCTGCTGCTGGCCGTCGGCGCCGTATCGTGCAAAGACTGGCTCGACGTATATCCCCGTTCGGAGATCACTTCGAACAAGGTTTTCGAGAACGAAGACGGTTTCTACTCCGCGCTTGCGGGCCTCTACATCAAGATGGCCGACGACAAGCTCTACGGATTCGACCTCACGTGCGGATACCTCGACCTGATGGGAGGCGCCGTGTATATGGGCGCAGGCAACATGGTCACCTATCAGGCAAACAATTACTATGCAGACCCGACTTACGGCCCCATGGTCGCAGCACTGCAATTCCCCGCATTCAACTACACGCGCGGAGGCATCCGGACAGAAAAGACCGACGCCACGCTGGAAACGATCTGGACGAAGATGTACAACACCATCACCAACGCCAACCTGCTGCTTCAGGAGCTCAAAACCACCGACGTAGCGTTCGAAACGGGTGTCAAGGAACTGTTGACGGGCGAAGCGCTGGCCGTGAGGGCTTACCTGCATCTCGACCTCGTGCGGCTGTTCCAGCCTCCCTACCTGTCGGAGCAGGGCAGGACGGCCAAACGCATCCCCTACATGGAGACGCTCGATGCTCTGAAATTCGTTCCCTCATCGACGACCGACGAGATTCTGGACAAGGTGGACGCCGATCTGGCCCATGCCGCCGAGATCATGAAGGACAACGATCCCATCAGCTCGGACAAGAGTTACCATACGCTGATGTTCACCACCAACCGCCAGTACAAGCTGAACTATTACGCCGTGAAACTGCTCCAGGCACGGTCGTTCCTCTACCGCGGCAAGGACAAAGAGGCCTATGAAGCGGCCAAGGAGGTCATCGACAACGCCGCGGGAGCCGGCGTCCACTTCATCACCGAAGCCGAGCGCAGCCGTGTCGATAGTTACGGAACCCCCGTGGACCGCAGCTGCCCGATGGAAAATCTCTTCGCCGTGCTCACGGACGATCTGGACAAAAACATGCGCGACGCACTCAATATGAGCGGAACACGACTCGGTGCAATGGCCCGCTTCAATTCGAACAAATGGCTGAGCGCAACTTCCGGACTGACGCCCGGGGCCTTCTTTTCCGCAGAAAGCGACATCCGCATCAACCTTTGGAAACGGACGGTCTACCCCTCGGGCATGGTCGGCAAATACATCCGCGAATCGAGTGCGGCAGAGGATGTGGCGCTCTATCCGAAGCAGGCCGTGACGCTGCTCAAACTGGGCGAAGCCTATCTGATCGCCGCGGAAGCGGCTATCACGGCAGTCAGCCCGAGCGAAAGTCTGAGCATCCTCCGACAACTCCAAGATGCACGAAAAGGCGGCATATACGACACGACCGACGGTCTGAAAGAAGAGATCCTGCTCGAATACCGCCGCGAAACGCTCGGCGAGGGACAGCTCTTCTACGCCTACAAACGGCGAAACGAACCGCGTCTGACCACGCTGTTCCAGACGCCGGACATGGCCTACTACTTCACAATGAACGACAACAAATACACGCCCGACATTCCCGACAAGGAATACAACGCGGGCCGAACCTATTAAGCGATGAAAATCATGAAAAAACACATCATATCCGTTCTGGCGATCGTCCTCTGCCTTACGGCTTGCAGCAAAGAAGACATTATGATTTACAACCCGGATCGCCCCTCGCTGAATTTCGTCAAATCCTACTTCATGCCCGGGCTGAATCTGAGCGGCAACGAACTCGATACGCTGAAACTCGTCGCGGTGTTCTACGCCGGACAGGAGCAGGCCGATTTCAAACTTCCGATACGCCTCTCCGGTCCCATCGCGGACCACGACCGGCCGTATTCGATACGTGTATCGGCCGAAAAGAGCTACGGCGACCTGGTGGAAGGCGTGCATTTCACACTTCCGGAAAAGCAAATCCTGCATGCGGGGCAATATGCCGATTCGGCCGTCGTCCATGCGAACATCGCCAAACTCCGCACCGACAAGGCTTCGGGCACGCTGGTCTTCGAACTCGTCCCGGGAGCGGATTTCGCCGTCGGACTGGACAACTACCAGAGCATCGGTCTGGAAGTATCCGGCGAAGGATTCACCACGCAGCCGGATTTCTGGAACAGAAACAAACTGGACGACTACGGAGGGATCTACTCTTCCGTCAAAGCCGAAAAATACGTCGAGCTGAACGGAGTAACCTCCGACAGCTGGGTGGAAAACAACAAGGCCAAACTCTACGCCTACGGAAAACGCACCTACGAATGGTTCCGCGACAACCCCACTTACGACAACGGAGAGCGGGTGATGTTCATAGGAACGATCAATTACGAATAAAGACGAACGATCATGAAAACATTCAAATACCTGACGGTTATTCTGGCGGCCGCCCTCGCGGCAACGGGCTGCTACGACGACGAGGGAAGCTATTACACCGGCTCGTGGACCGAAATCGCCGCAGTGGAAGGCATGAGCATACCCGGCACCGAAACAGCTTACTTTCTCAACCTGGTCGAAGATGAAACGCTGAGCATAAATCCCACGGTTCGTTTCAATCCGGGAGCGGACACTTCGCAATTCGCTTATCATTGGGTCATGGGCGGCGACACCATCGCGTCGGGACTCAAACTGGACTGGACGGTGACGCGTACGGCAAAAATGGAATTCAACGACTCGGGAGAGACCTCTTTTTGGCTGGCCATCGACAACAGGGAATCAGGCGAGAACTGGCTCTATTACCTCCAAAATGAAAGCGGCACTATTCTGAGAGTGAAGATTTCCCAAACGATAACACCGAAAATCGGGGTCTTCGTCTATGAAAAGGAGGACGGAACCGTCGAATGGGGTTCGGTCAAAGGCACGAACGCTTCGACCCCGGAGGCATTCACGACACTCTATACCGACCTCTACGCCCGTTACAACGCCCCGCGCGAGATCGGAGGCTCCGTAACCGGAGCCACCTTCACCGGATCGAAACTCATCGTCTACACCGACCATGCCCCGGATTACGGCGTGATCGTGGAGACATCGGAATCGGGCAGCTACCCGATGGGCTTCCACGTGGGTTCGATCAGCAACGAAGTGTTCCAGGGTACGCCCGACGGGAAGATCGAGGGACAGGGATTTTACAAAGGATGCATGCAGGAAATACTAATCGGCAGTTCACTCTTCATCGCTCCGAGCAATGAAGAGTATCAGGTGATCCTGCCCGGCGCCGAACCCTCGCAGGACAACGTAGCGCAGATCATGGGTGCGAATCCCTATGGAAATCGGATGCATTTCTCGATACAGCGCATGACCTCGGGCGAACTCTGGTATTACCGCTACGACTCCAACCGGGGGTATCTGCGCCAGATACTGCCGGATGAGAGCGGCGATGCGGCGCTCAAAGCCGACCGGATCATCGGCGTATTCCGCCAGCCGACGTTCATCGACAAGCAAATCAAGATGTTCGTGGCCGTGAAATCGGGCGCCGCCTACCAGCTCTACACCTACACGTATGAGCAGAAGACCAGCGGCAGCGACATCATCACCTGCGTTGACAAGAAAGACATCACCTCCTGGGCCGGGGGCATGAGCGACGACTGCAAAATGTTCACCAACGGCGTCGAAGTTCCGCTCAACTACCTCTACATCGCCAAGGGCAACGACCTCTGGCGCACGAGCTACGAGTCGCAGGCCGACCCGAAGGCGGTGAAGAGTTTTCCGGCTCCGATCACGGCCGCCGAGGTGGTCATCTCCACCCCGAACACCATCAGCGAAAACACCAAAGAGCTATACACGGCGATATTCACGTACGATACGAGTGCCAAAACCTCGAAAATGTATGTGCTGGACGCCCGGACCGACGACCTGAAAGCCTACTCCGAGGTGGAAACCGCGATCCCGGGCAAGGTGGTCCGCTACCTGGCCAACCAATAAACACCCGAAACGAGGGGATTATTTCCGACGGCCCTGCACGGGACTGCCGGAAATAATCCTTATCTTTCGAAGACGATTCGCCTATGCAAACCATGAAAAAAATCCTGTTCGTCCTGCTGCTTCTCACCGCCGCACCCGGATTCGCGCAGGAGACCTTCCGGCTCGAAACCGGCGATCTGCTCTTTCAGGTCAACGGCCGGAGCGCCTACACCGACGCCATCAAGAACGTCACTTCGGGCATCGGACAGTTGGAATTCTCGCACGTGGGCGTCGCTTACGTGGAGAACGGGGAGACCTATGTGCTCGAAGCCGTGCCCTACGGGGTCGTCAAAAGCAGACTGGACAAATTCTTCCGCAACTCCCAGCTGATCGACGGCAAACCGGTCGTGGTGGTCGGCAGACTGAAACCCCGGCTGCAAAAGAACATCCCGGCAGCCATCGAACGAATCAAGAAGCTGCTGGGAAAACGCTACGACTATGTTTTCAACCCCGACGACGACACCTATTATTGCAGCGAACTGATCTATGTCTCCTACCTCCGCCCCGACGGAAAACCGATCTTCCGGATGAAGCCCATGACTTTCCGCGACAAGACGACGGGCGAAACGAGCCCCCTGTGGATCGAACATTTCAAACGCTTCAAATGCGACATCCCCGAGGGCGTGCCGGGCACCAATCCGGGCGACATGTCCCGCTCGAAGGCCATCCGCATCGTTCACCGCTATTTCTGAAACAATTAACCATCGATACGATTTATGCTCAAACAAATTCTTACGCTTTCGCTCTGCGCCCTGATAGCCGCCGCGCCGCTCGAAGCCAAAAGCCGAAAAAGCAGCCGGAAAAAGGCGCAGACGGCGCAAACCGCGGAAAAACCCAAGGAGAGCGCCTACGACAAGCTCTTCAAGAAGAAACACGACGTAGCCGACGGCATGATCAAACTGCACAAGGTCGGCGACAAGCTCTATTTCGAATTTCCGCAAGCGCTCTTCGGACGCGAAATGCTGCTGGGATCGGTGATCTCGGAGACCTCGGACAACCTCACGGGAGTCCCCGGTTCGAAATCCTACGTACCGCTCCACATCGCCTTCACCAAGACGGGCGAAAACGTGCAGATCCGGGAGATCAACGCCGACAACTATACGCTGGGCGTGGCCGGGAACATCCTCCGCTCGCTCGACCGCAACAACATCCCGACCATCTTCCGCAACTTCAAGATCGACGCCTACAACGCCGACTCGACAGCCGTGGTGTTCAACGTCACGGACCTCTTCGTGAGCCACGTCAAAGAGCTGTCGCCCTTCTCCTACCTCGGGGCTTACGGCGGCTCAGGGTCGCCGAGCCTCAGCGAATCGTTCAAAAAGGAGCTCTCGTCGCTGGACGGCATCAAATCGTTCGCCGACAACCTCACGGTGAAGAGCACGCTGAGCTACACCTATTCGGTGACGCACCCCGTGACGAAGCAGAAGATCGTGGACAACGAACCGCTGACGGCTGTCATGACCCGGACGCTGGTGCTGCTCGACGAAGAGCCCTACCGCCCCCGCATCACCGACAGCCGCATGTCGGTATTCCCCACCGGGAAATACCTGTACAGCGACAAGGAACAGCGCGTGAAGGCCATTTACCTGGCCAACCGCTGGCGGCTGGAGCCTTCGGACACGGAGGCCTGGAAACGCGGCGAGCAGGTCGAGCCCGTCAAGCCGATCGTCTTCTACATCGACCCGGATTTCCCCGAGAAGTGGCAGCCCGCGGTCTATGAGGGCGTCACGCAGTGGAACGAGCTCTTCGCCAAGATCGGGTTCAAAAACGCCGTGAAGGCGCTGCCCTACCCCGAGGACGATCCGGAATTCGACCCCGACAACATCAAATATTCCTGCCTGCGTTACGCTCCGGCGCCCATCGCCAACGCTATGGGTCCCTCGTGGGTCGATCCGCGCAGCGGCGAGATCCTCAACGCCTCGGTCTACGTCTTCCACGATGTCGTGAAGATGCTCAACCGGATGATCTTCGTGCAGACCTCGCAGGCCGACGAGCGCGTCCGGCAGGTAAATCTGCCCGACGAGGTGCTGCTCGACGGGCTCCGCTATGTGCTGGCGCACGAGGTGGGACACTGCCTGGGATTCATGCACAACATGAGTTCGTCGTCGGTCATTCCGGTCGATTCGCTCCGCTCGCCGTCGTTCACCCGGAAGTACGGCACGACCACCTCGATCATGGACTATGCGCGTTTCAATTACGTAGCCCAGCCCGGCGACCGGGAGCGCGGCGTGCAGCTCACTCCTCCCCGCTTCGGCGTCTACGACGAATACGCCGTGAAGTGGCTCTACACCCCGGTGCCCGACGCCAAAACCCCCGAAGAGGAGTATGCGGTGACCTCGAAATGGATCACCGAGGCTTCGGCCGACCCGACCTACCGCTACGGCAAACAGCAGTTCGGGGGCATCGTCGATCCCAAGTCGCAGACCGAGGACCTCGGCGACGACGCCGTGAAGGCCTCGGAATACGGCATCCGCAACCTGCGCTACATCCTCGAAAACCTCGACGCATGGCTGGCGTCCGGCGACGACGACTATTCGCAACGCAACGGCATGTACACGAACATCGTGAACCAGTACGTCACCTATATCCAGCACGTCTACGCCAACATCGGCGGCATCTACCTCAACGAAAAACTGGAGGGCGACCCCGTGGAGGCCGTGGCGTGCGTCCCGCGCGAGAAACAGCGCCGGGCATTGCAGTTCATCCTCGCAGAGCTCAAACGGATGGAGTGGCTCGACAACGCGCCTCTGCTGGAAAAGGTGACCATTCTGGGTTCGCCCCGGGAGGCCGTGCGCGAAGCGATCATCAAGGCCGTGGTCAACGCCCCGGCCAAGAAGACCCTGGCGATCAACGCCCAGCTGTCGAAAGACCCCTACACCCCCGAAGCCTGCTACAAAGACGTTTCGGACTTCGTGTGGGAGCCTACCGTGCGCAACCGCCGCCTGACCGAGGATGAAATGGCCATCCAGCGCGAATTTCTCAAAGCCGCAGCCGTCAAGGCCGGACTGAAGAACTACACCGCCGGAGGCAGCACACCTAACGCATTCGCCGCGGACGACGCCGGACGGGAGGCATTCAGCGCATTCGCCCAACCCGCGCCGCTGTGCAGCTGCACCGGGTGTGCGCACGGAACCGCAGCCGACGGCGACGCCGTGTCGGGATTCGGCGCGCCCCGGTTCCAGTACTTCACACAGAAAGACATCTCGATGATCTATTACAACGACATCCTGCGCATCCGCGACCTGCTGCGCGGCAAGGTAGCATCGGCGTCGGGCGAAACCCGCATGCACTACCAGTACCTGCTGCACAACCTCGACAAAGCGCTCAACAAATAATGCCGGCAGCCATGAGAACATTCCTGAACAAGATCGGCGCGCTGCTGTTAGCCGCACTCCTGGCGACGGCCGCGCTGCCCGGCGGGGCGCACGCGGCGGCAAAGAGCCGCAAGGAGAAGAAAAAGAGCGAAGCCCCGGCTCCCGCAAAAAAGCTGTCGGCCTACGAAAAACTCTTCAAGGACAAGGAGTCCAGAACGGCCGAAGGGCTTTTCAAACTCCACATCATCGACGGAAAACTCTATACGGAGATTCCGCTCGACATCCTCGAACGCGAGTTCGTCATCAACACCACGATCGAAGCATCGTCGCTGGCCGACTACGGACTGGCGGGCCAACAGCCCCTGCCGCCCTACCACATCACGTTCTCACGCCGGGATTCGCTGGTGAGGATGCACGAGGTACCGCGCCGCACGCTCTCCGACAGCGACGCCGGCATCGCCCGGGCGCTGGAGCTCAGCTCGGCGATGCCCATTGTCGCCAGCTACCCGATCAAGGCCTACAACGCCGATTCGACGGCCGTGGTGATCGAGAACACGGCGCTGTTCATGAGCGACAACGAGCACCTCAAAGCGTTCGAAGCCCGCGGCATGAGCCCGCTGCACATCTCCCGCGCCAGCTACAAGGCCGACCGCTCGCTGCTCCGCGACGTGGAGGGCGGCAAGGACTACGCCTCGGTCATCAGCGACATGACCTACGGCGTGACGACGCAGTATTTCATCTTCATCATCTGCAAGGACAAACCTTTCACGGCCCGTGCGCGGCGCACGGTCACGATGCTTCCCGAGGAGTGCGCCCCGGCACGCATCGCCGACCCGCGGATCGGCGTACTGCCCGTGCCTTTCACCCGTTTCACCGCGGAACAGGGCACGCGCCCGGCCTATTTCGCCTCGCGGATCAACTTCCGCCCCGGAGGTGAGATTCGTCCCGTGACCTTCTACATCGACACCCTCTTCACTCCGGCGTGGCAGCGAGGCATCCGCCGCGGCATCGCGCTGTGGAACGAAGCCTTCCGCCGCATCGGCATGGGCGACGTGCTGAAAGCCGAAGTCTACCCCGCCGAGGGCTTCGACAGCAACAGCCCCGGGAGATTCTACGTGAAGTACGTCGCCTCGACCAATCCGAAGATGACGGTCAACCTCTCGACCGATCCCCGCAGCGGCGAAATCACGGGCGGGTGCATCCACCTGCCCGAAAGCCTGCTCGACGAAATCCGCCTGCGCCGCTTCATCGACCTCTCGGCCGCAGATCCCGCGGCACGCGACATGATGCTCGACGACGAGGAACTCGCCTCGTCGCTGGCCGTCCACACGGCGCGCGGCGTGGCCCAGCTGCTCGGCCTTGCGACCAACTATGCGGCGGCAGCGGCCTATCCGACCGATTCGCTGCGCTCGGCGGCTTTCACCCGCGAAAACGGGCTCTGCTCGTCGATCACGGCGCTCAACGACTACAACTACCTGGCACAGCCCGGGGACAAGGGCGTGCGGCTGGTGAACGACTGTCTGGGCAAATACGACTATTTCGCCGTTCGCTGGCTCTACGGCGACATCGCAGGAGCCAAGACCCCCGCCGAGGAGCAGAAAGCGCTTTCGGAAATGCTCCGCGAGAAAGCCGGCAATCCGGCTTATTATTACGGCAACTACTGGTACGACTACTATTTCGGCGACGTACGTCTGGCTTATTACAATCTGGGCGACGATCCCGTGAAGCGCACCCGCTACCGTTTCGAGAATCTGCGCACCGTCGCACAACATGCAGCGGAGTGGCTCGAAGGGCGCGATGCGGACGGCAGCTACCGCGCAGAAGCCATTGCGGCGCTCTCGCAGGGTGTCCGGGAGGTGATTTCCTACATGGCGGCCTACATCGGCGGCGTCTACTACACCGAGGTCACGGAGGGCGACGGGCAGACGATGCTTCGCGTCGTGCCCAAGGAGGAGCAGCGGCGTTATGTGAAGGAGACGCTGAAAGCCATCGAGGACCTCTCGTGGCTCGACACGAAGCTCACCGAAGGCCAGCTGGCCAACCTCCCGCAGTCGGTGCAGACGGATTGCCTGGGAACGCTGATGAAGCGCATGGAGACCCTGCCCCGCTACCAGAACGGACTGTCGGGAGCCTATACGCCGGGAGAGATGGCGGCGGACATGGCCGACTACATCTTCCGCGACGTAAAGGCGGGACGCAAACTGTCCGACTACAACCGGCAGCTTCAACAGGCATTTACGGGTGTGGTCATCGGCGGCTCGAAAGTACTCGCAGAGCCGAAAACCGCACAAGGCCGGGCCTCGGCGTTCGCTGCGGACAAGGAAGCCATGCAGCCCGCATTCCCCTACGAAGCCACGGCGACGCTGGCTCCGATCAGCGCATACGGCAAATACCGCATGACGTACTACGCCAAGGATTTCTCGGAACACGTCTACTATGGCATGCTGCTGCAACTCCGCGACATCTATCGCCGGGGCGTCGCCGCAGCGTCGGATGCCTCCTCGCGGGACTTCTGCCGTTACATGCTCCGCAGGATCGATAACTCGCTGAAAGTGGACTGATCCCGGGGAGAACCCCGCTCGGGACGAAGGCGCGGAGTGTTCCGCGCCTTTTTTCATATACGAGCGCAAATTTCCGCCGCCGATAAAACCCGTTTTCAAACGGAAACAGGCATTTTGCAGAAACCGGAAAATAAGTTACCTTTGTGAGATGGCAAAAGAGAGCATGGAAAAACTGGAAGCCTGCGCCGCGGCGCTGCGGCGGCATCATTTCGACGCCGTAGCCGTCGGCAGTACGGCCGAGGCCTTCGCCGTGATGAAGGCCGCAGCAGAGGAGTGCCGGCCCCGGCTGGCGTCGTTCGGCGACTCGATGACGATGCGTGCGACGGGGATCGTCGAGTGGCTCGCCGGCAATGACGAAATAGTGCTGCTCGACGGATTCGACGCCTCGAAGCCCTATGAGGAACGGCTCGAAATACGCCGTCAGGCCCTGATGTCGGACTTTTTCGTAACGGGCGTGAATGCCGTGACCGAAGCGGGTACCCTCCATTGGCTCGACAAAGTGGGCAACCGCATCGCCCCGGTGGCGTTCGGACCCCGCAAGGTGGTCATCGTGGCGGGCCGCAACAAGGTGGTGGCCGACCGCGACGCAGCCGAAGAGCGCATCCGCCGCATCGCGGCGCCGCAGAACATCGCCCGCCACCCGGGATTCCACACGCCCTGCGCCAAAACGGGCGTCTGCTCGGACTGCAATGCGCAGGACCGGGTCTGCAATACCCGGATGGAGATGCTGCGCTGCTGGCCCGACAAACGGGTGCTGGTGGTACTGATCGACGAAGATTTGGGATTATGATGAAAGGATTGAAATACGGCGCCGCCGTGCTGGCGGCACTGCTGCTGGGAGCATGCAGCGAATCGGAGGTGTTCTACACGGCCGTCTACCCCGTTGTACGTGTCGAAGCCGTAGTGACCGTCCCGAGTCCGGAGCCGGAACCTGAACCGGAACCAGAGCCTGAACCGGAGCCGGAGCCGGAGCCGGAGCCGGAGCCCGAACCCGAACCGACGCCGACGCCGGAAAGCCGGGCGGACGAAGGCGGAACGACGGACCCGGTGATCGAAGAGATCGAGGCCGGAATCGTCGCGTCGGCGCACGTGCAGGCAGGCGGGCGCTATACGCTCAATTTCTCGAAATACAACGGCGGCCGCGCGCAGATCGAAACCGCCACGGAGGCCGGCACGGTGACGGCGGCTTTCTTCAAGACCCCGGGCACGAACGAGGTGCTGATCTACTGTCCGGAACCCGAGGCGGAATACTCGTTCACGCTCTCGACCTATCAGGACACGGACGGGCGGACCAAAACGGTGCTCGTGACCGACCTGACCGAAACCTACCAGGCGCTCTACCCCGACGCCGGGATCACGAAGGCCGAACGCCGGTCGTACACCTCGACAAACGCGAACTGAGATGGCAAAGGTCAAAAAGGCATATTTCTGCAAGAACTGCGGTTTCGAAGCCCCCAAATGGCTGGGACGATGCCCCTCGTGCGGCGAGTGGAACACCTTCACCGAGGAGATCATCGCCCGTGAAAGCGGTTCGGTGGCGGCGACCGTGGCGGGCCCCCTGCCCGCGGCGAAGCCCCAGCGGGTGAAAGACATCCGCGAGAGTGAACACGTGCGCATCGACCTTGGGAACGCCGAAGTCAACCGGGTGCTGGGCGGCGGCATGGTCCCCGGATCGCTGGTTCTGGTGGGCGGCGAGCCGGGCATCGGCAAATCGACCCTCTCGCTGCAAATCGCGCTGGCGGCGAACGGACTGAAGACCCTCTATGTCTCGGGCGAAGAGTCGGCCGAGCAGATCAAGATGCGCGCGGCACGCATAGGAATCGGCAACGACGAATGCCTGATCTATCCCGAAACGCTGTTGGAGAACATCGTGGCGCAGATCACCGAGCAGCGTCCCGACCTGGTGGTGATCGACTCGATACAGACCATCTACACCGACCTGCTGGACTCGTCGGCGGGAAGCGTGTCGCAGATCCGCGAATGCGCCGCCACGCTGCTGAAATACGCCAAATCGACCGGAACGTCGATCTTCATCATCGGACACATCACCAAGGACGGCGCGATAGCCGGCCCCAAGATACTGGAACACATCGTCGATGTGGTTCTGCAATTCGAAGGCGACAGCAACAACATCTACCGCATTCTGCGGGGCATCAAGAACCGTTTCGGCGCCACGTTCGAGATCGGGGTCTTCGAGATGCTCGACGCCGGGCTGCGGGGAGTCGATAATCCGTCGGAAATCCTGCTGACCCACTACGAGGAACCGCTTTCGGGCATCGCCGTGGGAGCCTCGGCCGACGGCGTGAGGCCCTATCTGATCGAGGTGCAGGCGCTGGTGAGCGGCGCGGCCTACGGCACCCCCCAGCGTTCGACGACGGGCTACGACGGCCGGCGCATGAACATGCTGCTGGCCGTGCTGGAGAAGCGCGTGGGAATGAAGATGTTCCAGAAGGACGTTTTCCTGAACTTCGCCGGAGGATTCAAGGTCGCCGATCCGGGGCTGGACCTCGCGGTCGTGGCGGCGGTGATCTCCTCCTACTACGACCGTCCCGTGGCCGAAGGGGTCTGCTGCGCAGGCGAGATCGGCCTCTCGGGCGAAGTGCGCCCCGCCCCCCGCACCGAACAGCGCATCAGCGAAGCGGCGCGGCTGGGGTTCAAGCGCATCATCGTCTCGGGCTATCTGGCCAAAGGCGGCAAGCGCCCCAAAGGGATCGAGGTCGTGCCGATAAACAGCATCGACCAGCTTCCCCGGGCACTCTTCCTGGAAGCCCGTTAAAAAGCAGGAATCGCATCGGTATGGAACGGATTTTGCTTCCGCTCCGGTAAAAAACCGGAACGAGATGCAAAAGAGAATAGTCGTACTGGGCGGCGTGGGATTCATCGGCACCCACCTGTGTCTGCGTCTGCTGGACGAAGGGCACGAAGTTTTCTGCGTGGACACGCGCGACATCGCCAATTCGCCGCTGCTGCGCGACATGCCCCCGCATCCGGAATTCCGCTATGTCCGCCACAACATCGTCCACCAATTCGGAATTCGCTGCGACGAGATCTACAATCTCGCCTCGCCCTCCCGCGTGCGCTACAACAAGGCGCTGCCCGTCGAAACGCTCAAAGTCAACACGCTGGGCTCGATAAACGCCCTCGACACCGCCCGTGCGGAACACGCCCGCATCCTGTTCGCCTCGGCGGGGAACATTTATGCCGCAAACTGCCGGGACACCGCCGAAGAGTCCGGCTTCTGCACCACGCGCCGCATTCTCGCCGAAGGCAAACGCGCCGCCGAGGCGATGCACCGCGCCTATCAGAGCGAATTCGGAGTGGACGCCCGCATTGCCCGCATATTCAACACCTACGGCACAGGCGCCGACCTGATGGATCAGCGCGTGGTGATGAAAATGATCGTAGCGGCGTTGCAGAACCGCGACATTCCGATCAACGGCAGCGGCGAACAGCTGCGGACCTTCTGCTGGGTCGAGGATGTCGTGGACGGGCTGGTGCGGCTGATGGACGCCCCGCCGACCGAGACCGCGCGGACGATCAATTTCGGCAGCAGCCACGAGGTTTCGATCCGTGCGCTGGCCGAGAAGATCGTCGCCCTGACGGGCAGCCGCTCGCAGATCGTACACACCGACGCCCGCGCCGACGACGTGCGGCGTCTCGCGCCCGACATCTCGGCGGCGCGCCGCGAACTGGGATGGGAGCCCCGCACGCCGCTGGTCGAGGGGCTGCGCCGCACGATCAGCTACGCCGAAAAGGAGCTCGCCGACAAGACCCATGCGGGGATGACGTGGGCGGAGATAAGTTGAACCGAATAAAACAGCGACAATGAAAGACTTCGACAAGATCATCTGGCGGAACGCGCTGACGTTCGTGGATTTTTTCGCCGTCTGGTGCGGAACGTGCAGGGCGATGACCCCCGTGATCGACCGGTTTCAAAAACAGATGAACGGCCGCGCGGACGTTTACCGCATGGACATCGAAGACCCCGACCTGCTCGAAATCGTGCGGCGCTACAACATCGTGTCGGTACCGACGCTGATGTTTTTCCGCCGCGGGGAGGTGCTGTGGCGCGAGAGCGGACGGGTGGATTACGAGCACCTGGTGAACGTGCTCAACGAACTCGAAAAACACGAACACGTGCTGCTTTAGGCATCCAGACGCCATCCCAGCTCGTCGCGGAGATACTCCGCGGCAGGGGACGAATCCAACGAACCGGCCGCGCGGAGCACCGCCAGCCGGTTTTCGTCGTTCAGGGAGCCTGCGGCGGCCAGCAGCGCCACGGCGCCCTGCGCCAACAGCCGTGCGGCCGGGGCGTCGTCCGAAGCGGCGCGGCGCACGGCTTCGACAGTCGGGGCGATCCACGCCGGAGACGGATGCGGCGCACGGGCGGCGGCCATCAGAGCGGCATATTGTTCGAGGCAGGGAGCGCCCGGGGCGGTCCACGCTTCGAAGAGCGCGGGAAGGGCTTCCGAGCGGCTCAGCAGAGCGAAAGCGGCCTCTTCGGCCAGTTCGGAGTTGAGCAGTCCGCCGCCCCAGAAGGCGAATTCGGCGGGTAAGAGGCGCGCCGGGTCGGCGATATGGAACGCCGCGAGCCGCAGGCAGCGGACATCCTGTTGATAGAGATAGCGGGCGAATTCATGGTCGGTGCCTTCGGCGCGCGCCAGCGTGCGGAGCGTCGGGAGGCTCACGCCGTAGTTCAGGCCGTAAGGCTTGCCGTAAAGACGCATCGAATCGGCCACGGCGCCGTTGCGTTCGCGGCGGAACGCCCCGAGCAGCGCGGCCATCCGGGAGGTGAAATCCATATCCGGTGCGGGATTATTTGCGGCGCGGCAAAGCGACATTGACCGTGCGGCCGAACTCGAAGACCGGAAGCACGGCCCGGGCATATTCGCGGCCGCCCGAGAGAACGGTGCAGGTCGAAGGATCGGCGATGCGGCACGCCACGACCGAAGTCTCCTTCGGACCGGCTTCGAGGTCGCATTTCGTGTTGCCCGAAGGCTCGATCTGCAACAGCACGATGTCGCCCGAAAGGTCGCTGTCGGGCAGCAGTCCGGCGGCCGGGCTGAAACGGCAGACGATATACTGCTTCTTGTCCGCCTGCGGGTAGACCACATAGCGGCGGGTCTCGGTCGAGACGATGCGCTTGCCGAGGAACAGCTCCAGATGGCTCTGCTCCATGCGGTCGATCTCGGCCAGGGCGGCTTTGAGCCCTTCGCCAAAGACGTTCTCCCCGGCTTCGCCCGTGATGAGTTCGATCCGGTGGCGGCGCAGCGAGAAGATCCGGTCGGCGGCGGCGCGCGCGGCATCCTCCAGCGCAGGCGTCGTCATGTCGGTCTTGTCGGGTTGCAGACGCGCGAACTCCTCGTCGGAAGCGGCGTGGTTGAAAATGCGCGTCGAAGCGGGCGCGGGAGCCCCGGCATCGAGGCAGGTGCCGCAGTCCAACAGGGCGATCTGCGCCCCGGTGATGTTCCACGTCGTTTTGTCGGCCAGCGGAGCGCGCACCCCGAGGTATTTCTGCGCATAACGCGCATAGGGCCCCGTGAGGGTCTGATCGCGCTCGACCGTAACGTCCACGGCGAGGATCGTGCGCGGCTGGGAGACGACGACGCCCGAAGCGGTTTCATTCGCGCCCTGCAAGGCGATGTATGGGTTTTGTGCCGAAACGCCGCCCGCGAGCAGCAGGGACAATGCCAAAAGTCTGAGTTTCATAGTCCGGGTCTTTTTATTGCGATACGACAAATGTAACTTTTTTTCGTGAGCCGTCAAAATTTCAGGTAAAAATCGCGGGTCAGAGCGCGGTATTCGGGGGTGTAGCACTCGTGTTCGCCCGTGCCGACGACCAGTTCCGAGGTTTCGGGCACGGGCGCGACACCCTCCGCGCGGACGAACTCCATCAGCGCCCGCTTGGCCGGGCGGCGGGGCGTGGTGCGGACATCGGTGCGGCGCACGAGGGCCAGCCGTCCGGCACAGACCGCAAGGAACCGCGCGGCCTCGGCCGTGGGGAGGATCACGGCGAAGCGGCCCGCAGGAGCCAGCAGCCGGAGCACGGCATCGCGCAACTCGTCGTAAGGCAGGTGCACGGCATGGCGCACCGCCGTGCGGCCTTCGTCGGGACACGTGAGCGAATCGACGAAAAAGGGCGGATTCGAGACGATCAGATCGAACGGTTCCGGCGCCGCGAACTCCTGCACGGGGCAGCGTTCGAAAACCACCCTGCCGCCCCACGGCGAGGCGTCGGCATTCTCGCGGGCCTGCGAAACGTCGTCGATGTCTACACCCGTAACAGATGCCTCCGGGGAGCGCTGGGCCAGCATCAGGGCGATCAGCCCCGTGCCGGTGCCGATGTCGAGCATCCGCCGGTCGGAGGGCCGCACACCGGCCCAGGCCCCCAACAGAACGCCGTCGGTGCCGACCTTCATCGGACAGCGGTCCTGGCGAATCGTGAATTGTTTGAAGCTGAAAATAACTCTTAATTTTTAATTCTTAATTCTTAATTGCGGTTACCGCAGGTAACCGTCTATCCCGGCGCCGAACAGCGAAAAATCGTACCGCACGGGGTCCTCCGCATCGAACCGGCGGAGCGCGGCGGTGATCTCCTCCACGGCGCGCCAGTCGTCCTGACGGCGGGTCAGCAGCCCCAGCGCACGCCCTGTCTTGCCGACATGGAGATCCAGCGGCAGGTAGAGGGCCGACATCGGGATACGCCGCCACATCCCGAAATCGACGCCCCGGTCGTCGCGGCGCACCATCCACCGCAGGTACATGCAGAGGCGTTTGCAGGCCGCGCCCTTCTCGATCGACGAGAGGTGCTTCTCGCACCGCGGGGCGTGCTCCGCGGCGAAGAATTCGCGCCGGAAGTCGGCCAGCACCGCAGGCATGGAGTGCGTCGCCTCGTAGCGTGTCTCGAAGAAATTCCCGATACCTCCGTGACGCTCCTCCATGCGCCGCAGGGCCAGCACGAAATCGCGCAGGTCCCGGCCGTTGAACGTGCGGTGGGCATAGGAGGAGAGCAGCGCCAGCTCGCGCTCCGAGGCGTTGCGGACGAAATCCGCCGGGGCGTCGTCCATGAAGCGCATCATGCGGTGGCCGCTGCTGACAATCGCCTTGCGGTTGCCCCAGGCGATCGTGGCGGAAAGGAAGCCCGCGATCTCGCGGTCGGCGCGCCCGGTGTAGCGATACGGCACCGAAATCGGATCGTCGGGAATGAATTCGGGACGGTTGTATTTGTCGTGCAGGGCCTCCAGCAGCTCCAGCAGGTCGTCGTCAGAGAATCGTTCCATCGGACATGGTGATCTTCCGGTCGGCCATCGCGGCGAGGTTCTCGTCGTGGGTCACGATGACGACGGTCTGGCCCAATTTCTCGCGCAATTCGAAAAAGAGACGGTGGATCTCGTCGCGGTTGTGCGAATCGAGGTTGCCCGAGGGTTCGTCGGCCAACAGCACCGCAGGCGCATTGACCAGCGCACGGGCGATGGCCACACGCTGCTGCTCGCCGCCCGAGAGCTGCCCGGGCTTGTGGTCGCGGCGCGACGCGAGGCCCATCATGTCGAGCAGCTCCGCGGCCCGGCGCTCGACCTCGGCGCGGGGACGCCGGCCGATCAGCCCCGGAATGCAGACATTCTCGAAAGCCGTGAACTCCGCGAGCAGGTGGTGGAACTGGAAGACGAAGCCGATGCGCTCGTTGCGGAATTTCGACAGGGCCTTGTCGCCCAGCGACGAGACATCCTCGCCGCCGATCTCCACGCGCCCGCTGTCGGGCCGCGAAAGGGTCCCCATGATCTGCAAAAGCGTGGTTTTTCCGGCGCCGCTGGCCCCCACGATGGAGACCACCTCGCCTGCGGCGACCTCCAGCGAGACGCCTTTCAGCACTTCGAGCGTGCCGAAACTCTTGTGTATGTCGGTAACTCGTATCATCGGCGGAACATGTTGAACAGTCTGACCGTATCGGCGGCCTCCCGCACGTCGTGGACGCGCAGGATCTTCGCCCCCTGCCGCAGGCACTCCCACCCCAGCGCGACGGTCCCGGCGAGGGATTCGGCAGGCGTCACGCCGAGGACCTTATAGATCATCGACTTGCGCGAAAGCCCCGCCAGCACGGGATAACCCAGCGCGCAGAGTTCCCCGAGGCCCGCCAGCAGTTCGTAGTTCTGTTCCGTGGTCTTGGCGAAGCCGAAGCCGGGGTCGAGGATGATATTTTCAGGCCGGATACCCGCCGCAAGCATTGCCTCGGAGCGCATACGGAAATAGTCCACGACCTCGGTGGTGATGTCGCGCCGGTAGTCGGTCTGCGACTGCATCGTGCGGGGATCGCCCTTCATGTGCATGGCGATATAGGGAACGTCGTATTTCGCGGCGACGGAGAGCATCGCGGAGTCGAGCTCCCCGGCGGAAATATCGTTGATGATCAGAGGTCCGAAAGCCTCGACGGCTCTTGCGGCCACCTCGCTGCGGAACGTATCGACCGAAACCGGCATGTCCGGAGCCAGCCGCCGCACGGTCCCGACGCCCAGCTCCACGCGCCGCCACTCCTCGTCGGCGGGAACCTCGTCGGCGCCGGGACGCGAGGAGTAGCCCCCCACGTCGATCAGCTGCGCTCCTTCGGCCACGGCCTCCCGGATGCGGCGTTCGACGGCCCCGGCGTCGGGCATGCGGCTGCCGGCATAAAACGAATCGGGCGTGACGTTCAGAATCGCCATCACCTGCGGTGCGGAAAAATCAATGTTCAACAGCTTCATGGGCAAATATGCGGTCCAACTCCGCAACGGCGGGTTCGAGATCGGTTTCGAAAATATTGACAAGGGTGTAATCGGCCCGCTCACGCAGCAAATCGTCGCCGGCCTGAGCGGCGATGCGGCGGCGGACCGCTTCGGGGTCGCACTTGTCGCGGCGGCAGGTGCGTTCGACGCGCAACTCCAACGGGGCGAGGACGGCGACGGTCCGATCGACCGAACCCTCCAGCCCCGCTTCGAAGAGGATGGCGCTTTCGAGGATCACATAACTCCCCTCCTGCCGTTCGGCCCACGCGGCGAAATCGGCCATGACGGCCGGATGGACCAATGCGTTCAGGTCGGCCAGGGCCGCCGGGTCGGAGAAGACCTTCGCGGCGAGGTACGGGCGGTTGAGCGCGCCGCCGGCGTAGGCTTCGGCGCCGAAGCGGGCCGCGATGCCCGCCCGAAGTGCGGGTTCTTCGGTCATCAGCCGCTTGGCCGCGGCGTCGGAGTCGTAGACCGCGACGCCCCGCTGCGCGAAAAGGCGGCAAACCGTACTCTTGCCGCTGCCGATGCCCCCCGTGATCCCGACCTTCATCATGGACGCGCGGGAACGTCGATTTCGGGAATATCCCCGACGGAGATGATCTTGATGTCGCTGAAACGCGGCGCAAGGGCGTTCTGCAACGACTGCGGGTCGATGATGAGCTTGCCCTCGTGACCCTCCTCGTGCGAACGCTTCGTCTTGAGGTCCGAAAGCGGGATGCGCAGCGTCTTGTTCATGTAGACCCGGTAGCCGAAAAGGTTCGTCCCGACGCCCTCGACCACACACGTGACCTCGAAGGGCTGCCCATCGACACTCACCTTCACGGTCTGCTCGGCGGTGTAGGTGTAACTCAGTTTGGCGATATACCACAGGATGAACGACGCGACCAGCAGCGCCAGAAAAACCGGCGACACGTAACGATGCATCCATTTCAGCAAATTTTCCATGAACAGGTTCGATTACGTTCGCAAAGGTATGAAAAAGTCGGATGGATTCAAAATGAACCGCACCCCAAAAGTTGCATGCCCGGCTTTCCGCAAGGGGCCGCCCGCATCCGGCGGGCGGCCGGGCGGTCTACTTCGGAATGACAATCTGTTCCACGGGCTGTTCCTGCCTCCGGTCCAGCGGATGGGACTGATAGGCCGTCTTTGCGAAGTCGATCCGCGCAAGGTCGATACAGCGGATCGTATTGTCGTAGGCCGTCTTGTAATAGACCCGGCGGTTGGTCAGGTCGATGGCCGAGGTCCACTGCGTAGCGCTCGGAATGTCCGGACATTCGCCCTCGGGATGCTCGATGCCGATGGGGATGTCGAAATTGTTGAGCAGATGGAAACACTGCTGCACGGTGTCGAACCCGGTGGCGCGCTGCGGAGCCGTGGCGCGGTAGAAGGCGGCCCTCACGAAGCGCGACGGCGGCGTGGCGTCGCCCGGAAGCCCGAGGAACCCGGAGTTGCCGCCCGTAGGACGCAGCGTCACGGCGCCCAGCTGCCGGACGGGAGCGTCGCCCGGATAGAGATTCACGTAATTGTTCAGGTTGGTGAGCTGCCACTCGAAACCGGGAGCGTTGGTGAGCACGCCGATCTCGTTCTCGTAGAAATGAGGCACCCCGCCGACGATTTCCAGCACGACCTGCCGCCCGGAGGGCTCTCCGATACGCCAATGCACGACCGACGCAGGCTCCAGTCCGACGATGCGCACCTCTCCGATGCCGGCCTTCACCTCGTCGATCGTCGAAAACTGCGTCAGCACCCATGCCACGAATTGCAGATCGGCGAGCGTGCGGTCGTTCCGAGCCGGTTCGTAGGGTTCGTAACCGCCGTATTGCGGGAAGAAGAAGAGCCCGGCCGACAACCCCGCTTCGTTGATCCCCTCGGCGATGAACTCCTTCTGCACGACGGACAGCCCCACGACGCCGTATTTGGCCGTGAAGGTCATTCCGTCGGTTCCGGAGGGCGTGAAGGAGCGGAGCCGCTGGCCGCGCGGAATGACGACGTATTCGCTCTGCAAAACGCCGCGGGCCCACTCGATGGTGCGGGACTGTACATAGCTGCCGTCCGCAGCCGTAAGCGCGATGCCCGTGCAGGCGATCGCCTGGAAAGAAGCGCCGCAAACAGCGCCCATACCCAGCAACAGATTCTTTGTTTTCATAATCTTCCGGTTATATCGTTACACATCGCCGGACAACCCTCAAATTCCGTGCAAATTCCGATCTGCCGGAACCGGAAAGAGCGGCCGTCCCACGAATGCGAAATGGACCGCACCCGCCCGGGATGCAGTCCATTTCACGTAAAACATTCGACGTAACCCTACTTCTCTCCGTCGGCCTTGGCACGCTTGGTCATCAGATCGTAGGCGATCGGCGTAGCGAGGAAGATCGTGGCGGCCGTACCTACGACCACGCCGATGATCAGCGCGAAGATGAAGCCGCGGATCGTCTCGCCGCCGAAGAAGAAGATAGCCAGCAGCGTCACGAGCGTCGTGCCCGAGGTGTTGATCGTACGCGACAGGGTCGAGTTGATGGCGTTGTTCACATTCTCCTTGAGGTTGCGCTTGGGATAGAGCCCCAGGAACTCGCGGATACGGTCGAAGACCACCACGGTGTCGTTGATGGCGTAACCGATGATCGTCAGGATCGCAGCGATGAACGCCTGGTTGACTTCGAGGTTGAAAGGCAGCAGTCCGTAGAACATCGAAAAGATACCGATGATGAACAGTGCGTTGAACGCCAGGGCTGCCGTGGCGCCCGAAGCCCACTGCCAGCGCTTGAAGCGGAACGTGATGTAGAGACCGATGGCGATGAGCGAGAAGAGCACCGAATAGATGGCGTTCCAGGTCATGTCCTTGGCGATCGAGGGACCGATCTTGTCGGCCGTCAGGATACCGTTGGCGTCGGTCTGCGTATTGCGGAACTGCTCGAAGGTGATGTCGTAGGAGTAGAGCGGCTTCAGGGCGTCGTAGATGATCTTCTCGACCTCGGCCGTAGCCTCGTCCGACGTATCGTCGTAACGGTACTGCGTCACGATGCGCATCTGGTTCTCCTTGCCGTACTGCTTCACCTCGGAGCTGATCGACGAAGCGTCGGCATCGGCGAACTGCGAGAAAGCCTGCTCGACATTCTGGCGAACCTCCTCGGCCGAAACGGGCTGGTCGAAACGGATCACATAGGCACGGCCGCCGGTGAACTCGGCGCCGAGGTTCAGGCCGCGGGCGAAGAACGAAACGCACGACAGCACGATCAGGGCTGCGGAGATGTAGTAAGCCACCTTGCGCTTGGCGATGAAATCGACGCGCGTGTTATTGAGGAAGTTCTCCGACCATTTGCGCGAGAAGGAGATGCGGCCCCACTTGCCGACGATCCACTCGATCAGCAGGCGCGTGATGAAGATGGCGCTGAAGAACGAGGTGATGATACCGATGATAAGGGTCGTGGCGAAGCCCTGAACGGGGCCGTTGCCGAAGATGAACAGCACGATACCCGTGATGATCGTCGTCAGGTTACCGTCGATGATGGCCGAGTAGGCTTTCGAGAAGCCGTCCTTGATGGCCAGCGAAAGGCCCTTGCCGCCGCGGAGCTCCTCCTTGATGCGTTCGTAGATGATGACGTTGGCATCGACGGCCATACCCATCGTCAGCACGATACCCGCGATACCCGGCAGGGTCAGCACGGCGCCGAACGACACGAGCACGCCCATCAGCAGGAAGACGTTGGTCAGCAGCGCGATGTCGGACATCCAGCCGGCGGTCTTGTAGAACAGGCCCATGTAGAGCAGGACGAGGATGAAGGCGATCACGAACGACATCATACCGGCGTTGATCGACTCCTGGCCCAGCGAGGGACCCACGACCGTATCCTGAATGATCTTGGCAGGCGCCGGAACCTTACCCGAGTTGAGCACGTTGGCGAGGTCCTTGGCCTCCTGGATGGTGAAATCGCCGGTGATCTGCGACTGGCCCTTGTCGATCTTCGAGTTGACGCGGGGAGCCGAGTAAACATAGCCGTCGAGGACGATGGCGATACATTTGCCGATGTTCTCGCCCGTCATGCGCGACCACTCCTGGGTGCCTTCGGCATTCATGGTCATCGAAACCTCGGCCGTGGCGCCGCGCTGGGCGTACTGCTCGGTGGCCTCCGTAACGACCGAACCGTCGAGCGGAGCCTTGCCGTCGGGCGTCGAAACCCGGATGGCGTAGAGGTAGAAGCGGCCGTCGATCTTGTCGTCGCCCTTGACGCCCCACTTGAACAGGATGTCGGCGGGGAACAGCTCGCGCACGGCCGGCTGGGCGAGGTACTCGTTCACGGCGGCCATGTCGGCCTTGTAGGCGGCGCCGATGGCGGCTCCGCCCGCAAAGCGGGGATTGAGAACGGCAAAGAGCGGGTTCTGCGCACGGTCGTAGCGCAGCTCGTCGCCTGCGACCTGAGCCGTGGCGGTCGAATCGGCGGCGCCGACCTCGGCGATCAGGTCGCCGGTCTCGGCAGCGGCAGTTTCGGCAGCGGCCTCAGCCTCGGCGGAAGCGGTCTCGGGCTCCGCAGCGACGGGAGCCTGCTCCAGTTCGGTCTTGATGAGCTTGTCGGCTGCAACCAGCGCCGGCAGCACCTCGTTGGCATCGTAGGTGGTCCAGAATTCCAGCGAAGCGGTGCCCTGCAACAGGTCGCGGACGCGCTGGGGCTCCTTCACGCCCGGAAGCTCGACCAGAATGCGGTGCGAGTTAGGCAGGCGCATGATGTTGGGCTGCGTGACGCCGAAGTGGTCGATACGGCTGCGCAGCACGTTGAACGATGCGTTGATGGCGGCTTCGGTCTCCTTCTTGAGGATCTTCTCGACATCGGCGTCCGAGCTTTCGAGCGTGATGTCCTTGCGGTCGGGGCTTACAAAGATCTCGGCGATGGCCCGGCCGTTCGACAGACGCGAATAGGCTTTCACGAAATCGGCGATATAGTCGTTCGACGTGCCCTGCTTCATGGCCTCGTTCGCCTCGGCGATGGCCTGGACGAAGGCGGGATCGTTCTGGCTGTCACCGGCGAGCGCCTTGATGACATCCTCGACCTGCACCTCCAGCATGACGTTCATACCGCCTTTGAGGTCGAGACCCAGGTTCAACTCCTTCTCCTTGCACTCCTTGTAGGTGAACTTCCTGAAGCCCAGATTGTAAACCGACAGGTTCTGCACCGAATCGAGGTAATGCTGCTCGGCCTCGGCCTGCTGGTCGAGGGGGAACTGCGCGGCATACGCAGCCGCCTTCTTCTCTACGCCACGCGTTTTGAACGTGAACGAGAGCTGGTAAACGCATGCGAGGCCCAGCAGGACCGCGATGAGTTTAATGAAACCTTTACTTTGCATTTGAATGAAAAATAGTTGTTATTATTTGTTGTAATTCTTGTCATTACGCATAATAGCACGCAAAGATAGAAAAAAAGAATTAAATAACGCGGATTCGGCGGGTGGAAATTAGCGTCAAAAGCCAAAAAATAAGTAATTTTGGGGCCGCATGACAAAATATCCGGAATACCGATACCACCTCGCGGCGCTGTTCGCCGTCGCCGTGTGGGGCGCGACGTTCGTATCGACCAAGGTGCTGATCGCCAACTCGCTGACCCCGGCGGAGATATTCGTCCTGCGCTTCGCGCTGGCCTACGTCTGCATCCTGCCCTTCGCCCGCGGGAGGCTGCTGGCCGCGAATCTGCGCGACGAACTGCTGCTCGCGGCGGCCGGACTGAGCGGAGGGTCGCTCTACTTCCTGACCGAGAATATCGCCCTGGAGTACGCCCCGGCCTCGAACGTCTCGCTGATCGTCTGCACGGCGCCCGTATGGACGGCCGTGGCGATGAGCCTCGCATACCGCGGCGAACGGATGTCGCGGCGGCAGATCGCAGGGTCGGCGCTGGCTTTCGCCGGCATGGTCCTCGTGGTGCTCAACGGGCATTTCGTGCTGCAACTCTCGCCGCGGGGCGACATGCTGGCACTCGCGGCGGCACTGCTGTGGATGGTCTACTCGCTGGTCGTCAAACGCATCGGAGGCCGCTACCCCGCAGTCTTCATCACCCGGAAAGTCTTTTTCTACGGATTGCTGACCATTCTTCCGGTCTTTGCCTTCCACCCTTTCGCGGTGGAACGGGAGGTGCTCGCACGCCCTGCGGTGTGGGGCAATCTGCTGTTCCTCGGGGTCGTCGCCTCGATGCTCTGCTACCTGCTCTGGAACGCCGTGATGCACCGGCTGGGAACCGTGCGCACGACCAACTACATCTACATCAATCCGTTAGTGACGATCGTCACGGCCGCGCTCTGCATCGGCGAACGCATCACCCCTGCGGCGCTGGCCGGAGCAGCACTGATCCTCTACGGAATGTGGCGGGCGGAGCGGGCCTAATGCACCATCTTCAGGCCGACGATGCCGATGAAAACCAGCGAAAGAAAGAACATCCGCCAGAAGGTCACGGCGTCGTGGAAAAAGACGATGCCGAGGATCACGGTTCCCACGCCCCCGATACCCGTCCAGATCATGTAGGCCGTGCCCATCGGGATCGTCTTCTGGGCGATATAGAGCAACCAGCCGCTCATGCCCATCGAAACGACAGCCAGAACCAGAAAAAGGAGATGGTAACGCGGATTGAGGTTCGCCAGTTTGAAACCCAGCGGCCACCCCACCTCGCAAAGCCCCGCCAGAATCAGATACAACCAAGCCATCGGAAACGGATTTATGTCGGCGAAGATAACGAAATTTACCTCCCGGGCAAAATAAAAGAGCGCGGCACCGTTTCCGGAACCGCGCTCTTCGCGTTATGTTTGACGGGGATTCTCCCCGGAGGTTTTACTTAACCTCTTCGAACTCCACGTCCTCGGGCTGTCCGTCGCCGCCGCCCTGCTGGCCGCCGGCGTTCGACTGCGACTGCTGGCCGGCATCGGCTCCGGGCTGTGCGCCCTGCGCCTGCTGCTGTGCGGCGTAAATGTCCTGCGAAGCGGCCTGCCATGCGGCGTTCAGTTCGCCCATCGCGGTGTCGATGGCAGCCACGTCGGCGTTCTTGTGCGCCTCTTTCAGCTTGCCGAGCGCCGTCTCGATGGCGGCCTTCTTGTCGGCGGGCAGCTTGTCGCCGTACTCCTTCAACTGCTTCTCGGTCGAGAAGATGTTCGAGTCGGCGGCGTTGATCTTGTCGATACGCTCCTTCTCGGCCTTGTCCTTCTCCTCGTTGGCCTTAGCCTCGTCGCGCATCCGCTGGATCTCCTGCTCGGTAAGGCCCGACGAAGCCTCGATGCGGATCTTCTGCTCCTTGCCCGTGCCCTTGTCCTTGGCCGAGACGTTCAGAATGCCGTTGGCGTCGATGTCGAACGTAACCTCGATCTGCGGAACGCCGCGCGGCGCAGCGGGAATGCCGTCGAGATGGAAGCGGCCGATCGACTTGTTGTCGCGGGCCAGCGGACGTTCGCCCTGGCAGACGTTGATCTCCACCGAAGGCTGGTTGTCGGCAGCCGTCGAGAAGGTCTCCGACTTGCGGGTCGGGATCGTCGTGTTGGCGTCGATGAGCTTCGTCATCACACCGCCCAGGGTCTCGATACCCAGCGACAGCGGCGTAACGTCCAGCAGCAGCACGTCTTTCACCTCGCCCGTGAGCACACCGCCCTGAATGGCGGCGCCGATGGCCACGACCTCGTCGGGGTTCACCGAACGGTTCGGGGTCTTGCCAAAGAACTCCTCGACGATCTTCTGGATCGCGGGAATACGCGTCGAACCGCCCACGAGGATCACCTCGTCGATCTGCGAAGCATTCAGCCCCGCGTCGCGCAGAGCCAGTTTGCAAGGCTCGATGGTCTTGCGGATCAGGTGGTCGCACAACTGCTCGAACTTGGCGCGGGTGAGCGTCATCACGAGGTGCTGCGGAATGCCGTTGACGGGCATGATATACGGCAGGTTGATCTCCGTCGTGGTCGAGGACGACAGCTCGATCTTCGCCTTCTCGGCGGCCTCCTTCAGACGCTGCAAGGCCATCGGGTCCTGACGCAGGTCGATCTGGTGCTCGGCCTTGAAAGCCTCGGCCATGTAGTCGATCAGCACGTGGTCGAAGTCGTCGCCGCCCAGGTGCGTATCGCCGTTGGTGGATTTCACCTCGAATACGCCGTCGCCCAGTTCGAGGATCGAAATATCGAACGTACCGCCGCCCAAGTCATACACGGCGATCTTCAGGTCGCTCGACTTCTTGTCCAGACCGTAGGCCAGCGCGGCGGCCGTAGGCTCGTTGATGATACGGCGCACCTTCAGACCCGCGATCTCGCCCGCCTCCTTCGTAGCCTGACGCTGCGAGTCGGAGAAATAGGCAGGAACCGTGATGACGGCCTCCGAAACCTCCTGACCCAAATAATCCTCGGCCGTCTTCTTCATCTTTTGCAGAATGATGGCCGAAATCTCCTGCGGCGTGTACTGGCGTCCGTCGATGTCCACGCGCGGAGTGTTGTTGTCGCCCTTGACGATCGTATAGGGAGCGCGCGCGATGTCGGCAGCGACCTTGTCGTAAGCCTCGCCCATGAAACGCTTGATCGAGAAGACCGTGCGCTTGGGGTTGGTGATAGCCTGACGCTTGGCGGGGTCGCCGACCTTGCGCTCGCCCTCGGCCGTGAACGCCACGACGGAAGGGGTCGTGCGGTGTCCCTCGGAGTTGGGAATTACAACGGGCTCGCTGCCCTCCATCACTGCCACGCAGGAGTTCGTGGTTCCTAAGTCAATACCAATAATCTTTGCCATAATCGTAATATGTTTTAATTGTCATTTTTTTCGTTTTTCGCACCCCGGGGCCTGCCTTCCGGCTCCGGCCGCGGGTTACGCCCGGAATTCGAACAAAGGTCGTGCCGATCGGCGATCCCTGCCAAAATGTCAGCCGAATGGCATTCTTTCTGCCATTCGGCGCGTTATTGCAGGGCATTTTGTCACCCGGCTAAGAGCCGGGCTTTAGGGTGCGGAGGTCTGCCGCAACGCTCTCCATCCGGTTCTGCGCTCCCGCCCGCCCGCGTAAGACGCGGGTTTTAGGGGCGAGGGTCTGCCGGGACGCGCTCTATCCGATTCTCGCCCTCCCCGTCATTGCGAGGCAGCGCAGGTGCCGTGGCAATCCGATTGAATGCCACGACCTCACAACGCTTCCATCGGATTCCCACGCTCACTTCGTTCGCTCGGAATGACTTCTCCTACCCACGCAAGACGCCAGTTTAGAGGCGACGGTTTGCCGGGAGGCTCTCTTCCAGTTCTACGCCCTCCCCGTCATTGCGAGGCAGCGCAGGTGCCGTGGCAATCCGATTGAATGCCGCGACCTCACAACGCTTCCAACGGATTCCCACGCTCACTTCGTTCGCTCGGAATGACCTCACCTGCCCGCGTAAGACGTACCTGCCTAAGAGATCGGAGTGTTTTTGATTATCGCGGAGCAGATTTCGTCATAACGCAGTTCGTCCCGAACGGGACATACAGAAGTATTTCCCGTTCGGGGCGGACAAGGCAGGGCGAAAGGTGCCCGTGAGAATCGAAAAAAAAGCCTGCAAAATGCAGGCTTTCCCCGGCGGATGCCGGACTGAATCGCTATAACTCGATCACTCGCTCAGGATACGCATTGCGACATCGAGAATCGTCGTATCGTCCAACGTGACGACGCCCCCGTCCGGCCCCGGCTCGAAGTGCACGCCGACACACTCTTTCGACTCGTGTTTGCCGCCGAAATAGTTCCGGACCGTCTCCACGTCGATTCCCAATTCATCTGCAATGCGCTGCGAACTGCCGCTGGGCAGCCTGTCCTTGATACGTCGCAACTCGTTAAATGTGATAATCATATCCCTTGAATTTTTGGTTGATGGTTCTGCACAACTAAGTTAGTACAATTTTGCGTAATTGCAAAATTTCTGCCTGAAAAAGTGCAATTAAAGTGAAACGCGCGCGAAAAAGAACGGAAGTCACGCCGGAGCAAAAGAAAAACCCCGCCGAAGCAGGGTTTTCCATAGTCCGAAACCGTTGTGCGACACGCGGATCAATCCTCCGCCGGCTCGATGTAGAACTGGTAGATCAGCGGCGCGAAAGAGGGAATTTCCGTCGTCACGGTCGTCGTGGTCGTGGTCGTGCCCGTCGAACCGTAATCGTAGCCGTAGCCCCCGTAATAACCGCCGTAATAGCCTCCGTAGCCCAGACCGCCGTATCCGTAGTAATCGCCGTAATAACCGCCGTAAAGGCCGCTGTTGCCGTAATACATCTGCGAATAGTTCAGGTAGTTCAGGTAATCGTAATAGCTCGACGAATAGCCGTTGCCCGACGACGAGGTGGTCGAACTTCCGCTCTTGCCGCTCGTCCCGTAGGCGTTGGTCGAGGTGGTGACGAAAGCCGCCCACTGGCCGTAGCGCAGGTTGGGCACCGTATAGTACCACGCCGTTAGATCGCCGCCATCTTCCGGCTTGTAGGACTTCACCGTACCCTCGGTATAATTGCCCGCCCCGTAGATGATCTCCTTCACCTCGTCGATATTCGTATCGAAGATGAAGCCGTCGAGGAAACGGCCGATATACCAGATCTTGGCCGTACCGTCGAGCCCGACCGAATCCGATTCGAGCTTATCCACGCCCTCGTAGACCTTGTAGTCGTCGCCTTCGCCGTGGAAACGCTTCACAAGCGCTTCGGAGATCTCTTTCTCCAGATCGGAACCGTTATAAGGCTCGTAACCGACGTTATAAGGTTTGTTTGCGACATCATTTTCAGGATCGGCGAAATCGAACGTGAACTTGTCCCCTGCCAGCGTCTCGGCCGGATCGTACTTGACATTGACGTAGAGCTGCGCCACGGTGTCGCAGGCGCTCACCCACCGCTCGACACCGGGCTTATAGGGATGTCTCTCGTCATCGGGATCGGTCGGGCGCTTTTCGGTGCCGTCCTCCCCGTCCTTGGTGTACATCACCATCCCGCCGTTGGACTTGGCGAAAGCATCGACCAGCGAACCTTCGGCCTCCAGCGGGTTCTTATCGATGCCGCAAATCTCCATCTCCATGATGAGGGGGCGCTTGGCGCTGAGCGAATATTGCCCTTCGTAACCGCCGTCGCCGCCCAGACCGCCCGAACCGACGACGCGCGAAGGCATATAGAGCCGCACCTTGGCGCCCTCGCGCAAAAGGTACTCCCGGTCGATCCCCTTTTTCCTGGCATACTCCTCGCCGAGATGCAGCGTATTGCGCATGGCCAGGTAAGTGCCTTCGATCAGTCCGGAGTTCGCGGTGCCGCAATAGCGGTAATAAGGCACGTAATGGGTGTATTTGGTGAAGGTCCCGAGCTGATAGGCTTCCGAAGCGCGGCGCGTGAGGGCGATGTTGCCGCTCAGGTCGCGGCCCGAGAAATCGAACTTCACCCAGCAGATCGTATCGTTCACCGGTTTGGCATCGGCCTTGCCGGGCTCGAGCACATCGACGTAATAGCCGCCCTCGGTCTGGTAATTTTCCAGCAATCCGGGATGCTTCTGCGTCATATACGCTTCGAGGGCCTGATCCTCGAACTTGTCGTACGACTCGGTCTGATCTTCGGCACAGGAGGACAGCAGCGCGATGCAGGCTGCCGGGAGGTACAGAAAACGGGTGATCAATTTCATATTTCGTTAAACGGTTCTTTTTTCGGGTTCGTTCATTCTACGGATTCGACCGTGAAATACCACGCGACCGGGCTTTCCCGCGGGATCGTCGTGAAATATTTGTCGCCGAAAGCCTCGTTGTAGGTCATGTACGCCTCTACCTCGTCCCCGGCGCGACAACCAAGTAACGCATGCCGGAGTCCTTTTAGTATGTCGCCGCGCATATCGAGCGTCAGCGGTTCGAACGACCACGCCCCGGGCGTCAGCCCCAGATCCTCATAAGCCGCCTGCAACAACGGATCGTTCGAATAGAACGGGAACGTGGAATCCGTAATGTTCGAATAGCTGAAGACATAGGCCCGGAAGGTGATGGTGACCTTCGACGCGGCCGTCACCGCCGGATAGGACTCCCGGTTGGGACGGTAGTAATTGATGATATACCGGTAGACCGTGCTGCCCGCGGTGGTATAGAACGGCAACTGCCCCTCCTCGTCGGCCTCGGCCTCGGAAACGAGTGTCGGGGTGTGGGTCCTTTCGAGGTACGAGACGATCTTCTCGCGCTGCTCGGGGAGGATGTCCTCCTCGTCGGAGCAACCGCTCAACAGCACGGGCAGGGCCACGCTCAGTAAGGTGATAAGTCGTTTCATCGGCATACAATCGTGCAAATTTACATAAAACAATCCGATTTACGAACAAGAAACGAAAAAAAACGTCCGCACGGCATGCCGGCGGACAAAAAAAGAAGAAAAACCGGGAATGCCGGCCGTCGCTTCCGTCCGTAACAATCCCCGCACGGAGCATTTTTCACGTCACAGGCGTTTAAGCGCCGCGCGAATCAGCTCCTCGACCGGAGCCTGCGGCAGTTCGCGCATCACGGCGCGCAGGACCTTTTCGGCGGCGGCGCGGGCGAAGCCCAGCATGACCAGCGCGGCGAGGGCCTCGTCGAAACTGCCGCCGTCGGCCGCGGCAAGGGGCGCATCGGCCGTATCGGCCCCCAGCACGGCGAGTTTGCCGCTCAGCTCGACGATGATCTTCTGCGCCGTCTTGAGGCCCAGCCCCTTGACGTTCTTCAGCAGCACGGCGTTGCCCGAGGTGATGATCCCCTGCAATTCGCGCGGCGAGTAGGTCGAGAGGATCATGCGGGCCGTATTGCCGCCCACGCCCGAAACGCTGATCAGCAGCCGGAACAATTCCCGCTCGATCTTCGTCGAAAACCCGTAGAGCAGCTGGGCGTCCTCGCGGACGACGTAGTGCACGTAAAGTCTGGCCTCGGAGGCGTGCTCGACGGCGGCATAGGTTTCGAGCGAAATATGGAGGTAGTAACCCCCCCCGCCGGCGTCGATAACGGCGTAAGCCGGAGCGACTTCGGCGACGGTTCCCTTGATGTATTCGTACATGAAAGTCAAAATTTAATGCAGGTTGGGCAAAAGTAAAGATTTTTTTTTACCTTTGTGACTCAAACGCAGAATAATTAACTTTTCAAATAGCAAAACGACATGAAAAAAACTCTCTTTCCGGCGCTGGCTGCGGCTCTCGTCCTCGCGGCCTGCGGCACGAAAACCGCAGAGCAGACCGGGGATGCGGCCGAAGCGGTCGCACAGCAGGTTGTTTCGAGCGACATCGCTTACGTTCAGGTCGAAGCCATGCTGGCGCAATGCGACCTCTACAAAACCGAAGGCGTAGCGCTCCAGGAGAAGACCGAAAAGGCGCAGAAGAGCTGGGCGCAGCGTGAAAAGGGACTTCAGGCCGAAGCCGCGCAGTTGCAGGAGAAGTACCAGAAGGGACTTATCACTTCGCGCGACGCGCAGTCCCAGCAGGAGAGCATCCAGAAAAGGGCCGAATCCTACCAGGCCAACGCCCAGAAGGAGGCCCAGACGCTCGACGAGGAGAACTACGTGTTCACCAACCGCGCCCAGGACCTGTTGCAGCGCGCCGTGCAGGAGATCAACGCCGGCAAGAAGTACAAACTGATCATCAACGCCACGGCGCTGATCGACGCCGACACGACGCTCAACATCACCCCCGCCGTGCTGGCGAAGGTCAACGAACTCTACGCGGCGGACAAGAAGGCCGAGAAGAAATAGCCTCCGCCCCGCGGAAAATAAAATACCGGCTTCCCCGCTGAGCGGAAGTCGGTGTTTTTTTATACCTTTGGTGTCGCAACGACACTTTTACCGGAAAGGTTTTGCCGGACTGCATCGCAATTCGGGTTTGGACCTATACGACTTTTTTGTACCTTTGGTGCCGTAACGGCACTTTTTAGGGTCGGAAGGTTTTGCCGGACCGGGATACACAGTTCGGTTTTGGCCCCGGCCGATTTTTTTGTACCTTTGTAAATCAAATAACGCCGACAAACGATGGGATTCGTTCCGTTCACATTCGTCGATTTCATCGACATCATCCTGGTTGCCGTCATCATGTACTGGATATACCGCATGACCAAGGGCACCAATGCGCCGTATATCCTCTCGGGAATCATCGCCGTCTACCTGCTGTGGGTGGTCGTGCGGGCATTGAACATGGAGTTGTTATCAACCATCCTCGGACAACTGATCTCGGTGGGAGCCATCGCGCTGATCATCGTCTTCCAGCCCGAACTGCGGCGCTTCCTGCAAATGATCGGCATGCGCCAGAAACATTTCAACTTCATCTCGCGCATCTTCTCGACCGGTGAGGACACCGTGCAGACCAATGTGGCGCCGATCGTCACGGCCTGCCGCGAAATGTCGGAGACCAAGACCGGGGCGCTGATCGTCATCGGCCAGCAGAGCGACCTGCGGCTGATCGCCGAAGGCGGCATCGCCCTCGACGCCAAAGTCTCGACATCGCTCCTGAAAAACATCTTTTTCAAGAACGCGCCCCTGCACGACGGCGCCGTGCTGATCGAGGGCGACCGGATCGTGGCCGCCAAGTGCATCCTCCCGGTGACGCAGAGCGACGTTCCCAAGTCGTTCGGCACGCGCCACCGTGCGGCGATCGGCATGAGCGAGATCTCGGACGCCATCATCGTGGTCGTTTCCGAGGAGACGGGCGACATCTCGATCGCGCAGGGCGGCGAAATCCGCCTGGACATCGACCCCGTGCGGTTGCAGCAGACCCTGCAACGCTATCTGACGATCAACACGCGCAAACGCTCGAAAAAAGAGGTGGCGGAGTAAAAAACCCGGGACATCCGGCTGAAATCATATTGAAATGTTGTTTCCGCCCCAAACAGCCCGTCTCGCACTGCGCGCATGGCGGGAGGAAGACCGACCGGCATTCGCCGCCATGAACGCCGACGCGCGAGTCATGGAGTTTTACCCCGCACCGTTGACGGATGCGGAGTCGCAAGCCCTGATGGAACGCATCCGCGACGAATTCTCGACCGACGGATTCGGGTTGTATGCCGCAGAACGTCTTTCTGACAACGAACTCCTGGGTTACGTCGGACTGCACCGCGTAACCAGCTCCGGAGGGTTAGAGGGGCAGATCGAAATCGGCTGGCGCCTGCGCCGCGACGCCTGGGGACAGGGATACGCCACCGAAGCCGCCCGGGCCTGCATCGCGCACGCCGCGAAACTCGGCATCCCGGAACTCATCTCTTTCACCTACGTCGGAAACCGGCGTTCGCTGAACGTGATGAAACGGCTCGGCATGGAGTACGTCGGGGAGTTCGACCACCCTGCCCTGCCGGAAGGCCATCCCCTGCGGAGGCACGCCCTCTATCGCATCCGGACCGAACAATGAAAAAGTCCGCGGCCCCGAAGGGTCGCGGACTTCTCTTTTCCGGCGGCGGAATCATTTCAATTCGAACTCCACCGTGCCGCGAATATCGTCCGACGCGGCGCCCACGCAGGCCGTGAACGCACCCGGCTCGGCAACCCACGCGCCCTTCGCATCGTCATAGTATCGAAGCATATCGGGCGTGATCTCGAAAGTCACCGTCTGCGTTTGGCCGGGATTCAGCGAAACTTTCTGAAATCCTTTCAGCTCCTTCACCGGACGCGGCAGCGACGACTGCTCGTCGCCGATATACAGCTGCACGACCTCGGCGCCCGGACGCGACCCCGTGTTGGTCACGTCGGCCGAAACCCGGATGCGGCCGTTCGCCGCAAGGGCCGTGCGGTCCGCCGTCACATTCGCAATGTCGAACGTCGTGTAGCTCAGACCGTGGCCGAAGGCGAACAGCGGTTTTATCCGCTCCTTGTCGTGCCAGCGGTAGCCCACGAAAATACCCTCGTTGTAGGCAACCTTGTCCGTACCGGGGTACTCACCCAACGCATGCGCGCTGTTGTCCTCCAGACGCACCGGGAAGGTGAAGGGCAGCTTGCCCGAGGGGTTCACGGCCCCGAACACCACGTCGGCCAGCGCATTGCCGGCCTCCGAACCCGAAAACCACGCCTCCAGAACGGCCGGAACGCGGTCGATCCACGGCATTGCCACGGCGTTGCCCGAAACGATCACGACGGCCAAGTTGGGATTGGCCCCGGCCAGCGCCTCGATCACCTTGTCCTGCGCATAGGGCAGACCGTATTGCAGACGGTCGGCACCCTCGCAGTCCTGATGGTCGCTCTTGTTGAGTCCGCCGACGAAGATCACGGCGTCGGCCTCGCGCGCCGCAGCCACGGCGTCGGCGATGAGCTGCTCCTCGGAACGCTTCTCCGAGAGGTCCTGCCCCGTCTTCACGCCGTTGTAGTCGCCCGTCACGTCGCCGACATAACCGCGCTCGTAGACCACCTCGGCCTTGTCGCCCGCGGCGGCGCGGATACCCTCCAGCGGTGTATATTCGTGCCGCACCTTGAGCGACGAGGAGCCGCCGCCGACGGTCATCATCTTGATCGCATTCTCACCCACGACGGCGATCCGCTTCGTCTTCCCGAGGTCGATCGGCAGCACCCCGCCGTCGTTCTTCAGCAGCACCATGCCCTCGCCCGCAATGCGGCGTGCGGCGGCCAGATGTTCGGGCGAATTGAGCGACCCGAACGGTTTCTGCGTATTCATCGCCGTGCGGAAAATCAGCCGCAGCACCCGGCGGGCCTTGTCGTCGAGCGTGGCCGTCGAAGCCTCGCCCTTGCGCAGCATGTCGAGATAGGGAGCGGCCAGATAGTAGTTGTCATAGGCGTTGCTGGCGCCCCAGCTCAGACCGTCGGTCCACGACCCGAACTCCATGTCGAGACCGTTCTCGGCGGCCTGCTTCGTGTCGTGGACGCCGCCCCAGTCGGAGACGACCACCCCGTCGAACGCCCAGTCGCGTTTGAGAATGTCGTTCAGCAGATACTGGTTGTGGCAGCAATGCTGGCCCTTATATTTATTGTAGGAGCCCATGATCGCCCAGGCACCGCCCTCCTCGACGGCCGCCTTGAAGGCCGGAAGGTAAATCTCGTACAGCGCCCGGTCGCCGACCTCAACGTCGATGCCGTGGCGGTGCACCTCCTGATTATTCAGCGCGAAGTGCTTCACGCAGGCGGCGACGCCGTTCTTCTGCACCTCCCGGACATAGGGAACGACCATCCGCGCGGAGAGGAAGGGGTCCTCGCCCATATACTCGAAATTGCGGCCGTTGAGCGGCGTGCGGTAGATGTTCACGCCGGGGCCCAGCAGGATGTCTTTCTCGCGGTAGCGGGCCTCCTCGCCGATGGATTTGCCGTAGAGAGCCGACATTTCGGGATTCCACGTCGCGGCGAGACACGTCAGGGCCGGGAAGGCCGTGCAGGAGTCGTTCGTCCAGCCGGCCTGCTCCCACTCGTCCCACAGCACCTCGGGGCGGATGCCGTGAGGACCGTCGGTGCACCACACCTCGGGAATGCCCAGGCGCGGAACTCCCGCCGACGAGAATTTCGACTGCGCGTGGAGGATGGCGACCTTCTCTTCGAGGGTCATGCGCGAAAGGGCGTCCTCGACACGTTTTTCAATCGGCTGCGATTCGTCGAGGTAGACGGCGACATCGCTCCGGGGCTGCTGTCCCCCGCCGCAGGCCACCGCCGCAAGGGCGCACACCCCGGCAAGGGTCTTTATCAGAACATTGTTTGGCATTGGAATAAAAAATTTGTTCGGTTTGCACACGGAGTGCGCAGTCCGAGGGCTGCGCACTTCGCGTACAAAGATAATGATTATTTCTTGACCAGCGACACAACGGGATGATCGTTCCCGCCCGTCACGTCGAGCGTCAGTTCGTAGGTGGCGCCCTCTTCGAGCGTCACGCCCTGTGCAATCTCGATGTTGCCGTCCCCGGCGATCGAGAAGAAAGCCTCGGTGCCCGCCGCCAGCGAGAAAGTTCCCAGACCGTCCCAGCCGCGGTTCTTGAAGAACTTGCCGCTCCAGCCGCTCACGCGGAACCGCTGGCCGAGGACCGTGCTGCCCTCCACGCCGGCCTGCGCCGTCATCCGGTAGATGCCGGAAGCGGCCTCGGGCACGCAGACGCCCTTCTCGGTCGTCCAGCCCGGCTCGTCGGCGGCCGCAGGCGACCCGATGCCGTAGCCGATGAAATAGACCGCTCCGTGGCCGTCGTCGCTCAGCGTCGCCAGTCCCGAACCGTCGGCGTTGAGCACCAGCGCGTCGATCACCTTGGTCGCAAGGTTGGCCGTGATGCGGTACTTGCCCGACACGGGAACCAGTTTGACGCTCGTTGCGGAAGCCGCCTCGAAGAAATCGGGATTGATCCACGCCGGCGTGAAGGCATCGGCACCGCCCAGCGTCAGCGTCTGACCCTGCGTCAGGTCGAGGTCCACCTGGTAGTTGTCCATATCGAGCTGGGTCATCTTCGTGCCGTTGACGGTGATGTCGGCGGGCGGAAGCTCCTGCTCGCCCACTTTCTCGACGGTCAGCACGGCAGCCGTATTGCCGCCCGAGATGTCCACCGTGAAGCGGTAGATGCCGCCCAGATCGAGCGTCTTGCCCTCGGCCAGCCCCAGGTTGCCCGAATCGCTGATCTTCACCAGATCGCTCGCGGTCGAAATATCGTCGCCGCCGAACTCACCGCCCCAGGTCTTCTGGTGGAAGAACTTGAAGTCGAACGACGAAGCGTCGATCGAAACGCCCGCCACGAACGTCAGCTGGTATTTCTTGTCGGCGACGCGCGCCAGACACATGCCGCCCTGCTCGGGGCTCCAGCTGGCGGCGTTTTTCAGCGTCGGCTTGCCGACCGACATGCCGCCGATAGCCCAGATGGCCCCCGAACCGTCCTCGTTGAGCGTCGCAAGCTCCGTGGCCGACTTCATGGCCTCGATACGCAGGTAGCTGTGCTTGAAATTGGCCGTCACCTTGTACATGCCCGACATCGGCAGGAAGGTCAGGGCCTCGGGATTCGAGGCGTCGGCCCGTTCGAAGAAGTCGCGGTCGATGTCCCAGTCGGCGAAATCGGAAACGCCCGTCAGCGTGTAGGTCTGGTTCTGCGTCAGCGTGGTGACGATACTGTAATTGTCGTTGTCCACCATCGTCATCTCCGCATCGTTGAAGAGCAGCTTGATGAAGGGCAAACCCTCGAAGCTCTTCAGATTGAAGGTGACCGTGAACTCCCCGGCGTTCGAATTGGCGAAGGGAATCGGCTCGGTCGAGTCGGAGACGATCCCGCCCTGCTCGGAGCTGTAACCGAACGTCACCACCGAGCCCTGCCCGTCGAGGTCGGGCGTCGTGATGTAGCCCTGGGGCTTCTGCGGGAAATCGGCCGTCACGGCGTACTCGTAATCGACGCCTGTGGGCTCCATGCGGTACTCCTGCTCGCCGAGCACGAAGACCAGATGGTCGGGTTTGGGCCGCGAGGCGGCCAGCGGACGTTCGACGAAGGTCTGCCCGAAGCGGACGTTCTGCCCCACGAGGCGCAGCGTGGCTTCGCCGTCGGGAACGTTTTTGTAGAAAGGAAGCGTCACGGTGCCCGAATAGGTGCCGTTCTCCTTGGTGCGGATCACCTCCTCGGCGACCATCTCGTCGTCGAAGAAGATCTGCGCCTTGAGCGTCGAGAGCGCATAGCGGTCGGTCATCGTCGCCTCGAAGCCGACCTTGCCGCCGAAGACTCCCGAAGCGTCGGACGACACGGCCGTCATCTCGGGACCGACATCGGTGGTGAGCAGTTCCGGATCGTCCTTGCACGCCGTCGTGCAGGCCGCGGCGAGCAGCGACAATGCGATATATTTCAGCGTTTTCATGTTCTGCGAGTTTTTTTAAGGTTAGTTTTCAGCCGCGGCGCCCCAGCGGAACGAGGCGATCGACTTGGCCGGGATGGTGTATTTGAACGAACGGTCGGCGCTTTCGTACACGGCGACGGTCTGCTCGCTGCTGTTCCGGTTCAAGGCCACGAAGGCTTTCGAGCCGTCGGGATTGGCGAACGCCAGGTAGGTGAGGCCCGGAGCCGTATAGCCCGACGTGCCGATGCGCACGGCTCCCGGACGGATGACCTTGGAGCACTGCGCCAGATCGTAGTAATGGCTGTTGTACTTGAGCGTCTTATAGTCCGACGAGCTGATCTCGATGGCCCCGTAGCAGGTCGTGCAGCCGCCCGGACGGTTCGGCGCGCCCTTGTCGTCGAGCATCAGGTTCCACAGCAGCACGCCCCGGCCCATGCGGCTCAGCGTCCCGAGGAAGATCGACTCGAAATCGTCGATGACGCAGCTCTCGAAATTGTAGTTCCACGTACCGATCGAAGCCTCCGTGAAGTAGATCGACTTGTTGGGGGCTGCCGCCAAGATGTTGTCCAGCTCGGTCACCGAACCGCCGTAGTTGTGCCAGGCCGAACCATCGACCCACTGCGACGCTTCGCCGTCGGCGTAGATGTTGAGCGGATAGCTCTGCTGTCCGGCTACGTTGTCGTAGTTGTAGTTGTGGTCATAGCAGAGGATCTTGGTCTTGATGCCCGCCTTCTGGAAGGCCGGGCCGAGCTTCTTGACGAAGGCCAGCTGATCTTCCCACGGCATGTAGAGCGACATCGAATTGCCGTGGTTCAGCGGCTCGTTCTGCATCGTGATCGCGTAGATCGGGAAGCCGTTCTCCTCCATCTCGCTCACCCACTGCACGAAATACTCGGCATAGTCGTCGTAATAGGCGGGATTCAGACGCCCGCTGGTCCACGAATCGTAGGGTTTCGACGGATCGACGACCGTGCCCTTCATCCACTTGGGGCACGACCACGGCGAACCCATGATCTTGATCTCGGGATTGATCTCCAGAACCTCTTTCAGGACGGGGAAGATGCCCTCCTTCTCCACCTCCGGAATGGCGAAGAACTCGATACCCTCCTGGTCGCAGCAAGTGTATTCGTCCATCGAGAAGTCCGAACCGCCGATATGCACGCGGATAAAGCTGAATCCGGCGCCGGTCTCCGGGTCGAAGCACTTTTTGAGGATCGCCGTGCGGTCGGCCTGCGACATCTTCAGCAGGTTGTAGCACGTGGCCCCCGTCATGGCCGGGCCGAATCCGTCGATGGTCTGGTAGGTCGTCGCGGGATCGAGCTCCACCCGGTAGGGCGACATCGAGACTTTCGAATAGGAGAGCCCCTCCTCCGCGAACAGGCGGTTGCCGTTGGCCGAGGTGACATAGGCGCGGACATCCCCCGAGACGGGTTCGGGCTCAGGGCCGGGGTTGGGACCGGGTTCGTCGCTTCCGCTGGAACAGCAGACCGCTCCGGCGAGCAGCAGCGAGCCGGTCAGCAAACGCAGGTTGTTATTGATCGTGAATTTCATGGTCGTATCGCAATTTTAAGATTTAATAACCCAGGTTCTGTTCGATATTGGTGTTGTCGTCGAGCACGCTGGTCGGGATCGGCAGCAGCACGCGGTTGTCGTTCATCGCACGGCGGACTTTGAAGTAGGAGTCGTAGGAGGACGAACCCTTGACGTTGACGCCGTCGCAGACCTCGATCAGTTTCGAATAATCGTCGCCGTAGCGCATCAGGTCGAACCAGCGGAAGCCCTCCATAGCCAGTTCGAGGCGGCGTTCGTCGAGCACCGCTTCGCGCATCTGCGTCTCGGAGGCGCGCTGCGCGTCGGTCAGCTTGCCGAGGCCCGCGCGGCCGCGGATCTCGTCCACGATGTCGGCGGCGCCGCCCGGATCGCCCGAGTTGGCCAGCGCCTCGGCGTGCAGCAGCCGGATGTCGGCCAGACGCATCACGTAGACCGGCGTCACGTTGGTCGGGAACTTGTGCATGAAGGCGTATTCGTCGCTGGGATACTGATACGACCAGCCGCATTCGTCGTAGACGACCGATGCGTTCAGGCGCTCGGTGTCGCCCGCGGCGTTATAGGCCCTCGTGAGGCTACGCGACGGCGTGCTCCACTTGGCCCACGAGAAGCTGTCGTTGGGGACGTAGGCGTTGCGGTGGAACATCATCCACATCCACGAACCCGAAGTCTGGCTGGTCCACTGCACCTCGAAAATCGACTCGCGGGTGTTCATCGCGGCCATGCCCGTATCGCCCGTGGTGTAGGCCCAGAGGTCGCCGTAGCTGTCGCAGAGGCTGTAACCCATGCCCTCGACCGCCTGGCAGGCCGCAACCACCTTCGACCAGTCGCGGAACTCGCGCAGGGAGTAGAAACGCGCCATCAGACCGTAGGCGAAGCCCTTGGTGATTTTGAACTTGTTCGAAGCGTCCATGTCGGGGGCGTATTTGCAGGCGTACTCCTCGATGTCCTTGACGATCTGTTCGCCGACGGTCTCCTTCGAGACGCGGGAGGGGAAGTAGAGCGGATAGACCTCCTCGATGTTGTCGGCGTTGATGGCGGGCGGAATCTCGGTCAGCATCGGGATTTCGCCGAACAGCTGCATCATGTTGATCCAGATGTAGGCGCGCCAGCAGAGCGCCTCGGAAAGCCACTCCTGATACTCCTTCTCGGTGAGCGACGGGTCGTTCTCCTTCACGAGGTCGATATTGCAGATGACCTGGTTGGCATAGTCCACGGCGTTCATCGAATAGTTCCACATGGTGGCCGCGAATTCGTTGTCGCTGTCGATCTGGTTCTGTTCGACGGCCATAGTCTTCGTTTCGCCCGGGCAGCCGTAGGCGTTGTCGGCGCGGCTTTCGGCCAGGACGATGAGCTGGTACCAGTAGTTCTGGAAGTCGCCCTTCATGTAGTTGTACATGGCCGTAAGCTGGCCTTCGAGCAGTTCGCGGGTGTTGATGGCCGTTTCGGCGTCACCCGTGCCGGAGGTGTTGTTCTCAGCGTACATGGTTTCGGGGAATTTTTCGAGGCTGCACGACGAAGCCGCGACAACCAGCGAAAACACCGCAGCGTATGATAATATCTTTTTCATGATCGGTTCTTGTTTTCCGGAATTAGAAAGTAAGGTTCAGGCCCACGACCACCGTGCGGACGTTGGGATAGGTTCCCCAGTCGATGCCCATCTGCGTAGCGCTCTCCGACTGGCTCACCTCCGGATCGTAACCCGAATAGCCGGTCCAGGTGATGAAGTTCTGGAGCGAGACGTACGGCTGGATGCGCGTGATGTTGATGCGTTTGAGCTTGGGCGAGGTGATGTCGTAGGAGAGGGTGATGTTCTTCACCTTGAGATACGATCCGTCCTCCACCCAGTAGGTCGAGTTCTTCACGTTCCACGAGGGGTTGTCCGAGCGGAAGACATCGGTCTGCTGACCCGGGATGCGCCAGCGGCGCAGCACCGTGGTGGTCTGGTTGTTGGCCGTGGTCATGCCCTCGGTCTCGATGCGCGAGGCGTTGAAGATGTCGTTGCCGTAGGAGCCCGTGATGAGGATGTTCAGGTTGAATCCCCGCCACGAGAAGTTGTTGGTCATGCCGAACGTGAACTTGGGGTTGGCGTTGCCGATCCAGGTCTTGTCCAGCGGCGTGATCTCGCCGTCGCCGTTGCGGTCCTCGTAGATCAGGTCTCCCGTCTCGGGATCGACGCCCTTGGAAACGTAGCCCCAGAACATCGAAAGCGGATGGCCCGGCGTCATGCGGACGACGTTGTCGTTGGTGGCGTCGGAGGTCTTGGCGTAGTAGTAGACCTGTTTCAGGTCGAGTTTTTCGAGCTTGTTGCGGTTGAGCGAGACGTTCAGGTCGGTTGACCAGTTGAAATCCTTCCGGGCGATGTTGACCGACGAGAGGGTGATTTCGAAGCCCTGATTCGACATCTCGCCGTCGTTGCGCGTGATGTTCGGATAGGGCGACGGCAGGGGCACGCTCATCAGCATATCCCTGGTGTATTTGTAGTAGTAGTCGAGCGACAGGCTCAGCCGGTTGTTCAGCAGCGCGAAGTCCAGACCGACGTTGGTCTGCGAGGTGGTCTCCCAGGTCAGGTCCTGATTCTTGATGTTGCTGCGTCCGCCGACGGTCGGCACGGCATGGGCGTTCTCGGTCAGCGTCCAGTCGTAGTAGTTCGTGCTGTACTGCTGCATCCAGCCGTATTCGGTAAGGCCCGCCTGATTACCGGTCTGTCCCCAGCCGGCGCGCAGCTTCAGGTCGTTGATCCACTGCACGTCGCTCAGGAACTTTTCGCCCGAGATGCGCCAGGCCGCCGAGAACGACGGGAAATAGCCCCAGCGGTGGCCGGGAGCCAGCTTCGAGGAGCCATCGGCGCGGAAATTGGCCGTCACGAGGTACTTGCTATCGAAATTGTACGACACGCGCGCCAGATAGGACATGATCGACCACTCCGACTTGCCGTAGCTCTGGCCGCGGACGCCGCCGTTGTTGCCGCCATTCAGATTGGGGATGGCGTTGTTGTTGGAGGCCGAGAAATAGGAGCGCGATCCCGAGAGCTGCTCCCACACGGAGGTCGTGGCCGATGTGCCGGCCATCACTTCGAGACTGTGGCGGTCGAAGGACTTGTTCCAGGTCAGGATGTTGTCGTAGACCATGCGCATGTCGTCGGAACGGGTGTCCGAGGCGGTTCCGTGCTGCGTCCGGCCGTAGGAGGTGCGGATCGGGTCGAGGAACGACGACGAGTGGACCCAGCGGCGGTCCATCGAAACCGTCGATTTGAAGGTCAGCCCCTTGGCCAGATAGAAGGTCAGGCCGCCGGAAAGCAGCAGACGGTCGGTGACATTCTTGTCATAGTCCGTGCGGGCCATGTTTTCGAGAGGCGACGTGAGGTTGGCGCCGTAGAAATTGTTGTAGTACTGCTGGGGGTTCTCGGGGTCCCAGATCGGCGCATAGGTCGGGGTCGTGATGGCCGAAACGACCACGCCGGCGCGGTTGGCGCCCTGTCCCGAGATGATGGAACCCTTGGTGGTGTAGTGCGAGAAGGTGGTCGAGGCGTTGGCCGAAACCCATTTGAAGATCTTCTTGTCGAGGCTGGCCTTCACGTTGTAGCGGTCCGACGAAGTGGTGCTGATGATACCCGTCTCGTTGGTGTAGCCGCCGCCGAGATAGTAGGACGAATTCTCGTCGCCGTTGGAGATCGAAAACTGGTAGTTCTGGTTGACGCCCGTCGAATAGGTTTCGTCGAACCAGTCGGTGACATCGGTGAGCGTCTCGGGAAGTCCCGATACGGCGCCGTTCTCCTCCATCAGTTCGCGGTACTGCCGGGCGTTGAGCACGTCGAAGCTCTTGGTCACCTTCGAGATGCCGACGAAGGTCGAGAACGAGATCTCGGGTCCCATCTTCCGGCTGCCCTGCTTGGTGGTGATGAGCACCACGCCGTTGGCGGCGCGCGAACCGTAGATGGCGGCCGACGAGGCGTCCTTCAGCACCTGCATCGACTCGATCTCGTTGGGCGAGAGGTAAGCGATGGCGTAGTTGCCCTCGCCCACGGGAACGCCGTCAACCACATAAAGCGGGTCGTTGCTCGACGAGATGGACGAAGCGCCGCGCACGCGGACCACCATGCCCTGACCGGGCGAGCCGTTGGGCTGGATGACCTGCACACCGGCGGCCTTGCCCTGCAAAGCTCCGGAAGCCGAGGTGATCGGACGGCGCGCGAGGTCGTCGGTCTTGACAATCGACACAGCCGTCGTGAGGTCCTTTTGTTTGACCGTACCGTAACCGATCGCCACCACGGCGTCGAGGGCCACGGCGTCTTCGCTGAGTTTCACGTCCACCTTCGTGCGGCCGTTCAGAGCGACCGTCTGCGAGACGAATCCCAGCGACTGGAAAATCAGGTTAGCAGAATTCCCCCCCCCTTTGAGTTTGAGGGTATAAGTGCCGTCTACGCCCGTCGTGGCACCGTTGGTGGTGCCCTGCTCGATGACCGTAGCCCCGATGACGGGTTGTCCCGACTGGTCGGTGACCGTTCCCGTCACGGTCGCCCGCTGCTGGGCCAGGACCGGAGCCGACACGATCAGCATAGCCGCCGCAAGCAGCAGCATCCATCCTGTCCGGCAGCCCGATTGCAGCTTTTTGCATACATGTACCATAGGAAATCAGATTTTAGGTTTTGGTTATTATTATAAATAGGTATGACGGATTCTTAAAAATTCAGTATAAACCCCGCTTCGTTTTGCTTAAATAAAAATAAACAACCTCTGCGACATGAAAAAAAATTAAACTGGATTTTGTAAACCGAAAACCTGTTCGTTAAAATATAATTTACTGATTATCAATATATTAATATTTTACTGTTTTCAAAAAAAAGTAGATGCCCCGGAATCTTTCCGCGGAAGAAAAAGCGTCAAGAAAGCAATTAAATAAAAAATTTTAATTAATTCTGCCATCCGCGCCGTCGGCAAAATCGGCGATAGCGTCGGCAAAACCGCCCGTTCCGTCGGTGATGCCGTAACGGTACTTTCAGTGTCGGGGACTTTTGCCGGGCCGCCCGGCAATGTTCAAATAAATTTGACATTGCCCCCGCTTATTCGTACCTTGGCTGCGCCGAAGATACTCCGCCTCGGAAAAAATGCAAGCGA